>Ga0134128_10001456_pt1 | contig 30420 bp, 27 predicted proteins | sample KB31754_FD_96462 | JGI IMG/M metagenome (GOLD analysis project Ga0134128, IMG submission 96462) | Terrestrial soil microbial communities with excess Nitrogen fertilizer from Kellogg Biological Station, Michigan, USA - KB3-175-4 | ecosystem: Environmental > Terrestrial > Soil > Unclassified ... | reverse complement strand
GTAAATACACCGCTTTTGGCGTGCAAAGTACGAATATCCACTACGTCAGGCCCCATGCTGCCGGACATGACGGGGAATTCAAGCGTCTGGCCGCTGTTATCCAGATTGAGAGTCGCTGTATGTTTTTGTTCCATGTTTTTCCCCGCTATTTCGTCCCACCCTGTAAAAGCTGCGATGGAATTAAATTGTTTGCAAAAGATGCAGTACAGGTTGCAGGTTTGTATGCTCCGTTTCTTTCCGCATCGCGATCATTTCCCACAAGTCATTATCAGGAAGGTCCAGCAGTATTTCAAATTGCAGCAGCTCTGTTTCACTCAATTCAGCGTAACATTCATCCATAAAATGTTGTAGCACGATATCAAGTTCCAGCAAACCACGCCGGCAACGCCAGCGGGCGCGCTCCAGCTTCTTCATGGGCTCTTCCGAAACCTAAAAGTTCCCCGCCAGTTCGTTTTCACATACTCATTCAATGGCTTGGGGTATAAAGAAATTTGAACGCAACATGTATCCGATGCAAGCCCCGCTATTGAGGAACCCGCGCAACGGATACTCCTCAATCGGTTTCTCATACCGATCTTTTCACCATCATGTCCTTGATTTTGCCAATAGCGCGGGTTGGATTCAACCCTTTCGGGCATACGTCTACGCAATTCATGATGGAATGGCAACGGAATAGACGATAGGGATCTTCGAGATTGTCCAGTCGCTCCGAAGTAGCCTGGTCACGGCTGTCGGCGAGAAAGCGGTACGCCTGCAATAATCCGGCGGGGCCCACAAATTTATCTGGATTCCACCAGAATGAAGGGCATGCGGTGGAGCAGCATGCACATAGAATACATTCATACAATCCATCCAGTTCCGCTCTTTCATCAGGCGATTGCAGCCGCTCGGTTTCCGGCGGCGGATCGTTATTGATAAGGTAAGGTTTGATGGAGTGATACTGGGTGAAGAATTGTGTCATGTCCACGATCAGGTCACGGATCACCGGCAACCCTGGCAGGGGACGTAATTCCACGGGTTCTTCCAGTCCCGCAACCGGGGTAATGCACGCCAACCCATTGCGACCATTAATGTTCATCCCGTCCGATCCACATACGCCTTCCCGGCATGAGCGGCGCAGACTCAAGCTGTCATCCACGGCTTTGATACGTACTAACGCATCCAGCAGCATTTTATCGGCAGGTTCCAGCGCAATGTCGTAATCCTGCATATAGGGTTTTTCGTCCTTGTCGGGATCGTAGCGGAAAATGGAGAACTTCATGGTCTGATACCTCGGTTAACAGGCATATCATAGAAAATGCGGAAATATCGCAGAGGATAATTCCTCTATGGCCTGGCAAAAGCCGTATACAACAGTTGAATTGACCTCGGAATATGGGGAGTCGACCAAAGGGTTTTATTCGACCGGGGCAGGTACGACCGGCCTCGCATCCCAAATCTGATGGGCATATTGCATGATGGTCCGGTCACTGGAAAATTTTCCCATATTGGCGACATTCAGTATCGCCTTGCGTATCCACTGCTCCTGATCCTGGTAAGCAATCTCAACTTTTTTCTGGCAAGCAATATAAGATGCGTAATCTGCCAACAGCAGGTATTTATCGCCGTCCTGCAGGAGCGTATCCACAATAAGCTTAAAGCGATCCGGTTCCTCTGGCGAAAAAAAGCCTGAGCCGATCATATCGAGAACGGCCCGCAATTCTGCGTCGGCGTGATAAATATCCCAGGGTTGATAACCATTCGCTTTCATCTCGGAAACTTCCGCTGCCGTCAGGCCGAATATGAAAATATTATCTTCTCCGACTTCGCTGCCGATTTCGATATTGGCGCCATCCAGGGTTCCGATCGTGAGCGCGCCATTCAATGCCAGCTTCATGTTTCCCGTGCCGGAAGCTTCCGTACCCGCCATGGAGATCTGTTCCGAGAGATCTGCAGCCGGAATCATCTCTTCCGCGGTCGATACATCATAATTAGGCATGAACACTACTTTCAGGCGGCCTGCTATCTGCGGATCATTATTCACGATATCGGCAATATCGTTAATAAGCCTGATAATGAGCTTGGCCTTGACATAACCGGGCGCCGCCTTGCCACCAAAGATTACGGTACGTGGAACATGCGGAGCGGCCGGATTATGGCGGATGCGGTTATACAGTGTTATCACATGCAGCACGTTGAGCAACTGGCGCTTGTATTCGTGGATGCGTTTGATTTGAACGTCGAACAGCGAATCCGCGCTGATATCAATGTAGAGCTTTTGCTTTACCAAGGCGACCATACGCTCCTTGTCTGCACGCTTCGCAGCAGCGAATTCCTTGCGGAAAGAAGCGTCGTCGACAAGTGGAATCAAGCGCTTCAGTTGGCTCAAATCCTTGACCCAACCAGATCCGATGCGTGAAGTAATGAGTTCCCCCAAACGTGGGTTGGCCTGATTCAGCCAGCGGCGCGGCGTGATGCCGTTGGTAATATTGATGATCTTGCCGGGAAAGAACCGGTCGAAGTCCGCGAATATGGTCTGCTTCATTAATTCCGTGTGAATTTGCGCTACGCCGTTTACTTTGTGGCTACCGACGATGGCGAGATGTGCCATGCGGACCCGCCTTCCATCCGCCTCGTTGATGATAGACATGCGGCGCGATATTCCGGTGTCGCCGGGGTATCGGTGCATTACGTCCTTTAAAAACCGCCGGTTGATTTCGTAAATGATCTGCAGATGGCGGGGCAGGATGCTCTCGAACAGGGAGACTGCCCAGGTTTCAAGTGCTTCCGGCATTAACGTATGGTTGGTGTAGGCAAAAGTACGGGTAGTGATATCCCAGGCTTTATCCCAGTCGTAATGGTGTATATCCACCAGGACACGCATTAGCTCGGGAATCGCAATGGCCGGATGCGTGTCGTTCAACTGGATCGCCACTTTGTCGGGCAACGCATCGAAATTATTCTGGTACTTGCTGTAACGATAAAGAATGTCTTGCAGCGAGGCGCATACAAAGAAATATTGCTGCTTCAGGCGCAGCTCGCGTCCCATTGCCGTGGTGTCGTCGGGATAGAGTACCTTGGACAGGTTCTCGGATTCGTTCTTGTCTTCTACCGCCTTGACATAATTGCCTTCGTTGAAATAGCGTAATTCGAAATCGCGCGTCGCCTTGGCCGCCCATAAACGCATATTGTTGACGGTATGGGTGTCGTAACCTGGAATAGGGGTGTCGAATGCCATCGCCATCACATCATCGGTATCGATCCAGTGGTAGCGATCTACTCCGCGATCGTCCGCATATTGAACCACATGGCCGTGGAATTTAACCTGGTGCAATACTTCTGGACGGGGAAATTCCCAGGGATTGCCATAACGCAGCCAGTTATCGGGATGCTCTATCTGTTTGCCGTCTTCGATGCGTTGAGCAAACATGCCATACTCATAACGGATGCCATAGCCATAGCCCGGAAGGTCGAGTGTCGCCATGGAATCAAGGAAGCAGGCGGCAAGCCGCCCTAGTCCGCCGTTTCCCAATGCGGCATCCGGCTCTATTTCACGTACATCGTCCAGATTAATCCCCAATTCATTGCATGCCTGACGGAACTGTTGATCGAAACCGAGGTTGTTCACGCTATTCATCAGCGTACGCCCCATTAAAAACTCCAGGGAAAAATAGTAAACCCGTTTGGCATCGTTGATGTAATAGCTGCGCATGGTTTCCATCCAGCGGTCGATCAAGCGGTTGCGCACCATATATGCCGCGGCGAAGAACCTGTCGCGATCGGTTGCGGTAATTGTGTCCTTGCCTACCGAATAGGTCAAACAGTTGGAAAGTGACTGTTTGATCGAGTCCGCGTCGAAACCGACTTTCTCATGCTCAAAAATGGATTTCTTTAAAGGATCAGTCATGATTTATCCAATTGAATTTACGATAATCAAAAAACATATCTCGATATCGGGCGATATTGCTCGACGACATATTTGCGGGATCAATAAGCCTGTAAATCGGCACCCTCCGGATTAAGGGAATGGCGCCAGAACTGGTCGTCGCTATCGAACAGGCGATAGGTACCCCGCGGCCCCCAACTGCCGGCATGATAGCCGTTGATAAAATCGCGCTCCATCGCCCATACCTTGATAATGGGATCTACCGCTCGCCAAGCCCATTCCACTTCATCGATGCGCAGGAATAGTGAATGGTCACCTTGCATCACATCCAGCAACAAGCCTTCGTAGGCATCGTGCTCCTGGTCGGTTCCCTTGCGGTAAGTTGCATCCAGGCTGATGGTGCGGGTGGTCAGGTCCAACCCTGGTACCTTGACCTGAATCTCCATTTTTAATGAGTCGTTGGGCTGAATGCCCAGCATGATCCAGTTTGGGTGGGACGCCTCGTGATGCGTGTGGCGCAGCAAATCCTGTGGCGGTTTTTTGAAGCGGATACAAATTGCCGAACTATTTTCCGCCATACGCTTGCCGGTACGTAGATAGAACGGCACTCCAGCCCAACGCCAGTTGTCGATAAACAGCTTCAGCGCCGCATAGGTTTCCGTGGCGCTGTCTGGTGCCACACCGGGCTCGTCCACATATCCGGGAACAGGTTTGCCATTGATAACCCCGCTGGTATATTGCCCGCGAAAAGCATGGGCATGTACTGAATTCTGTGTGATCGGCCGTATCGCTTTCAATACTTTTACCTTCTCATCCCGCAAGTGCTCTGCGGACAATGTTACCGGCGGCTCCATCGCCACCAAGGCAAGCAACTGAAGCAGATGGCTCTGGATCATGTCGCGCAGCGCGCCTGCTCCCTCATAATAATCAGCGCGTCCTTCAACGCCCAGAGTTTCGGAATGGGTAATCTGTACATGGTCAATATAATGATTGTTCCATAGCGGTTCCAGCAATATATTGGCAAAGCGGAACACTATTACATTCTGCACCGTGCCCTTGCCGAGGTAATGGTCGATACGATAAATTTGCGGCTCATTCAAATGCCGGTACAAACTTCCTTGCAGAGTCTGCGCACTTAACAAGTCGTAACCGAAGGGCTTTTCGATTACTACGCGGCACCAGCCCTTCTGCTCCTTGAGCAGGCCTATCACACCCAGCTTGTCGATAATTGCCGGAAACTCCGAAGGGCGCACTGCCATGTAAAAAACAATGTTGGGAGAAAAACCGGGGGTCTCTTCCAATACTTTCTGTAACTTTAGATAAGCGTCGGAATTGCCAGGGGAGTTGGGATGATAATGCAGCCTGGCACTGAAACGCTCGAATGCCTGCTCATCAACACCGTCGGAAAACTTTGACTTCAGCATATCGGATACCTCGGCAATCCACTGATCGTTGCTCCACGGCTCCAGACTGCAACCAAGTATCGCCATTTTTTCCGGCAGGCGCCCGGCCACCTCCAGGCGAAACAGCGCGGGGATCAATTTGACGCGCGACAGATTTCCGCTCGCCCCGAAGATGACCAGAACACATGGTTCGATAGTTTTCATTTTTTTTCCTCGATATTTTACGGCCGGCGCCAAAAACGATGCACATTCTGAAGATGACTGGCATGCAGTCCGTCTTCCCGGCCATTTTTAATGTCCCTTTATGCATTCTTCAACGAGCATGGGACCCCTCTTCAGCCTTGCTACAGCTATTCTGATGCATTAAAACTATGTCGTCCGTACTCAAATCGCAATTAAGCATCTTCTCGTTAATATGTCCGTGCCTTGGGTGGGAACGAATCTACCGTCAACGGTTTCAGCCGGACCGGCTTGTAATCCAGTCGCCGGCCATCGCTGAAATACAACGTATGTTTAAGCCACTTGTCATCGTCACGCGTGGGGAAATCATCACGGGCATGGGCGCCGCGGCTTTCAGTGCGAGCCTCGGCCGAAATCATGGTGGCCATTGCCACCTCCACCAGATTGTCGAGCTCCAGAGCCTCCACCCGGGCGGTATTGAAAACTCTGCTCTTGTCCTTGATCCCAGTATGCTTGGCGCGCTCCGCCACCTCATCCATTTTTACTACGCCTCGTTTGAGCATATCGGCAAACCGGAATACGCCACAATATGCCTGCATGCTCTTGCGCAAGGCATCACCAACTTCGGCCACACTTTCGCCATTTTTCTGGCTATCGAGACGAGTGAGCCTTGCCAAGGCTTTGTCGGTGGCATCCGCGGCTAATTGTTTGTGATGAGGGTTCTTTTTCAGGTCTTCAATGATCTGGTCGCCGGCGGCCCGACCGAACACGACAATGTCCAGAAGGGAATTGGTACCCAGTCGATTGGCGCCATGCACGGAAACACAGGCGCACTCTCCCACCGCATAAAAACCTTGAACCACTTCTTCAGGACCGGTCTTGTAGGGTGCCACCACCTGACCATGAAAATTGGTCGGGATTCCCCCCATCATGTAATGTGCGGTTGGGGCTACCGGAATGGGTTCCTGGATGGGATCCACGTGCGCAAATTTAAGGGCAATTTCCCGAATGCCCGGCAGCCGTGTCTTGATGACATCGGCGCCAAGATGATCGAGCTTCAGCAGCAAATGATCGGCATCCCTGCCACAGCCTCGCCCTTCCTTTATTTCCGTCGTCAGGGCGCGCGACACCACGTCGCGGCTGGCCAGGTCTTTGGCGTGAGGTGCGTAGCGTTCCATGAAGCGCTCACCCTCCTTATTGAGCAGGTAGCCGCCTTCGCCTCTTACCGCTTCACTGATCAGCACGCCTACCCCATATACACCAGTAGGATGGAATTGCCAGAATTCCATATCTTCCAGGGGGATACCCGCGCGGGCCGCCATTCCCAGACCGTCGCCGGTATTGATGAATGCATTGGTGCTGGCGCTAAATATGCGTGCGCCGCCACCGGTGGCAAACAGGGTGGCCCTTGCCTGCAATGCCATGACTTCACCGGTTTCCATATCCAGCGCGGTTACGCCGGCTACATCTCCCTCTTCATCGCGAATCAGGTCCAGCCCCATCCATTCCACAAAAAACTGGGTATTCGCACGTATATTGCGCTGATACAGGGTGTGCAGCATGGCATGGCCAGTGCGATCCGCGGCCGCACATGAGCGCGTCGCCTGTGCGCCACCAAAATTCTGCGATTGGCCGCCGAAGGGACGCTGGTAAATTTTCCCGTTCTCAAGGCGATCAAAAGGCATCCCGAAATGCTCCAGTTCGTATACCACCTCGCTGGCGTGGCGACACATGAATTCAATTGCGTCCTGGTCACCGAGATAATCGGAGCCTTTCACCGTATCGTACATATGCCAATGCCAGTTATCCTCGGTAACATTGCCGAGCGCCGCGGCGATTCCCCCCTGCGCGGCGACTGTATGAGACCGCGTCGGGAACACCTTGGACAGGACCGCTACCTTGAGTCCCGCCTCCGATAGCTGCAATGCCGCCCGCATGCCGGCACCGCCCGCCCCGACGATGACTGCATCGAATTTTCTCCTGGCTATCGTCATGCCGTCCCCATAGGCCACAGGATTTCCGCTGACCAGACGGTATAAAATAGAAGCGACAGAATGACCAGTATCTGTAACGTAAGGCGAATAGCGGTGGCGTGAACATAATCCATAAGGATATTACGCATCCCGACCCAGGCATGCCAGAAGAGGCTGACAAGAAACAGAAACGAGGCGATGCGCATCCAGCGGTTGCTGGAAATTGCTTTCCATGCGGTATCGTCCTGCGGCGGTGAGATCAGCAGCACTGCTGCAAGCAAAAGAATAAAGACAACCATGACCACTGCGGTCACACGCTGTGCCAGCCAGTCGCGGAGACCGTAATGCGCACCGGTTACAACGCGCTTCACCATATCAACGCCGCGATCAGTAACGTAAGAATGAGACCCGCAGCCAGTACGACCTTGCTGCTCAAACGCGCCTGCTCCAGCGAGCCACCATAATGCAGATCCAGTGCGAGAAAGCGAATGCCGGCACAAAAATGATGCAGGAAAACCCACAATGAGAGTGTTAACGCGACCTTGAAAAGTGGGCTGGCGAGAAGAGATTGAAATTGAGCGTAGCCTTGCGGCGAATTTACTATCCCATCAAGACCACAGAGGAGAAGAGGAATACCCGGAAAGAATAATAGTACTCCGCTCAAACGATGGAGAATCGAAATCACAGCCGGTAGCGGCTGCCTGATTTCCATCAGATTGAGATACTTGGGACGTTTTCTTTGCAACTTTCGCTCCCGTGAACGTCGGGTTCTGCATTCACGGATTAGTGTAGACCGTTATACTGAGCGGCACAACCGGAGTAAGCCCATAATTAATCCATACAGAATATAGGGTTTTAAGTTGGAATCCGGGGCAGTGCGAACTTTGAATGCCAAATTGACAGTAACGGGGAATGTTTTTATAGTCCAAAGTATTGGATGCATTAAAGGGGATTTTTTTAATGAATCCCTCGCATCGGGCATGATGCCCCAAGCATAAAAAAAGCGGCGAAGTGTGTTGTTTTCCGGTGGTTGTCATTGTCCGATTCCGCTCACCTTTGGCAAACATGTCGGACGCATGGGAATTTAAGCCAGAAAAATTCTTCTCCCGGCAATTCCTTCTACAGGAGCGCAAGAATGAATCCTCCCATTCGCATAGCGGTCACAGGTGCAGCTGGCCAGATCGGCTACAGTCTGTTGTTTCGCATTGCTGCGGGAGACATGCTTGGCATGCACCAGCCCATCATTCTGCAATTACTGGATATACCCCAATCATTGCCTTCGCTCAAGGGTGTGGTAATGGAGCTGGAAGATTGCGCATTTCCGTTACTGGCCGGGGTAACCATTACCGATGATCCCAAGGTGGCTTTCCGTGACGTTGATATCGCAATGCTGGTGGGTGCGCGGCCTCGTGGCAAGGGTATGGAGCGTAAAGATTTGTTGGAAGCAAATGGCGCGATATTTACCAGCCAGGGCAGGGCGCTGAATGAAGCCGCACGGCGGCACGTAAAGGTGCTGATAGTGGGTAACCCGGCCAACACAAACGCTTACATTGCAATGAAGAGCGCTCCGGACCTGATGCCGAGCAACTTCTCCGCAATGATGCGGCTGGATCACAACCGTGCATTATCGCAAGTTGCCGCTAAAGTTGAAGTGCCTGTTCTTTGCATCAGGAAAATGATCGTCTGGGGTAATCACTCGGGTACCCAATATCCTGATTTGAGTTACGCCGAAGTGAATGGAAAAAAAGCGCTTGATCTCATCAAAGACCCGGCGTGGGTGGAGAGCTATTTCATCCCTACCATCCAGAGACGGGGCGCATCAGTAATCGAAGCACGCGGTCTTTCGAGTGCCGCCAGCGCAGCGAATGCTGCCGTCAATCATGTCCATGACTGGGTTTTGGGCACGCGGGAAAATGACTGGATCTCGATGGGCATTCCTTCTGATGGCAGCTATGGCATTCCTGAGGGAGTCGTATATAGCTATCCGGTCACATGCAAGGAAGGGGCATATCAAATTGTTCCCGATCTCAAGATAAGTGAATCCGGCAGAGCGAGAATGGATGCGTCTTACCGGGAGCTGGTGGAAGAGCGGGATTCCGTAAAGCATTTATTTCGATAACCATCCTCCGCGGTATTTCTTTTCTCCGTTCAGTATGAGCATATCCTCCGCCGGCTTTCGTTTTCGCGCCGCACTTGCCAGGGAGAAGCCTTTGCAGGTGGCGGGATGCATTAACGCATATTCCGCACGAATGGCGGAGCGAACCGGATTCAGGGCGATTTATCTTTCCGGCGCCGGGGTCGCCGCGGCATCCCTCGGTGTTCCTGATCTTGCCATTTCGACGCTGGATGATGTATTGATCGATGCGCGCCGCATAACGGATATTACTGACGTACCGCTACTGGTGGACGCGGATACCGGGTTCGGCAGCAGTACGCTCAATATCGCCCGCACGGTGAAATCGCTGATAAAAGCCGGTGCAGGGGCAATGCATATAGAAGACCAGGTGCAGGCCAAACGTTGCGGCCACCGTCCTGGCAAGGTAATTGTCAGCGAGAGTGAAATGATGGATCGCATCAAGGCCGCGGTGGATGCCAGAACCGATGCCGATTTTGTCATCATGGCGCGCACTGACGCGCTGGCGGTGGAGGGACTGCAAGCCGCCATTGATCGGGCATTCGCCTGCGTGGAGGCAGGCGCCGACATGATTTTCCCCGAAGCTGTGACTGAACTGGATATGTACCGGCAGTTTGCTACGGCGGTAGAAGTGCCGATCCTGGCCAACATTACCGAGTTTGGTGTAACACCTCTCTTTACAATCGAGGAATTGGCCCGGGCGAACGTTTCTCTGGTACTTTATCCGCTATCCGCGTTTCGGGCAATGAGTGCTGCTGCCCTCAAAGTGTATAGTGAAATACGCGGCGAGGGTTCCCAGAGGAATGTAATAAATACCATGCAGACCCGTGCTGAGTTATATGGTTTTCTTGATTACCACGTATACGAAGAGAAACTGAATGGTTTGTTTTCCGAGTTCTCCGAACCTGAAAATGAGTAACGCTACCGAGAACCCGGGTGCCAAGACCAAGAAGTCGGTCATGCTGTCCGGTGTGGTGGCGGGTAACACCGCCATCTGCAGCGTTGGCAGAACCGGCAATGATTTGCACTATCGCGGCTATGATATTTTGGATATGGCCGATACGTGTGAATTCGAGGAAATTGCTTATCTGCTCGTTCACGAAAAACTGCCCGCACCGGCAGAGCTCGCGGCGTATAAAAATAAACTTGGAGGCCTGCGCGATTTACCCGCCGGTATTAAAACGGTGCTGGAATCCATTCCCGCGGCGGCTCATCCCATGGATGTGATGCGGACCGGCGTTTCCGCGCTGGGCACGGTGCTGCCGGAAGCGGAAAACCATTCAACCGAAGGCGCACGCGATCTGGCCGATCGGTTGCTGGCCTGCCTGGGACCCATGCTGCTCTACTGGTATCACTATTCTCATAATAACCGCCGAATTGACGTGTCAACCAGAGATGACTCAATCGGTGGAAATTTTTTGCATCTGCTGCACGGCAAACCACCGCCGCAGGGCTGGGTGAAAGCAATGCATACGTCACTGGTGCTTTATGCCGAGCATGAGTTCAATGCTTCCACGTTTACCGCGCGCGTGATCGCTGGAACCGGCTCGGATTTTTACTCCGCTATCACCGGTGCGATCGGCGCGTTGCGCGGGGCGAAGCATGGCGGCGCCAATGAGGCCGCATTCGATATCCAGAAGCGCTACGATAATCCGGATGAAGCCGAAGCCGATATCCGCCGCCGTGTGACGAACAGGGAAATCATCATCGGGTTCGGCCATCCGGTTTATACCATAGCCGATCCGCGTAACCGGATTATCCGGGAAGTGGCGAGAAAACTTTCGTCAGAGGCCGGTGACATGAGAATGTTCGATGTTGCCGCAAGACTGGAAACAGTCATGTGGGACATCAAGAAAATGTTTCCCAACCTGGACTGGTTCTCCGCCGTGAGTTATCACATGATGGGAATACCGACAGCCATGTTCACGCCGCTATTCGCGATCGCACGTACCAGCGGCTGGGCCGCGCACATTATCGAGCAGCGCGTGGACAACAAGATTATCCGGCCTTCGGCAAATTATATCGGGCCGGAAGATCGGGAATTTGTGGCGATATCGATGCGCAAATAAATAGGGTTGGCAGATCTGGCTTGAAATTTATAATCGACGAGTTGGGTGACTAATATATTGAATTAATTTCTAATGGATGCCTGCCAAGGTACGGGTAATGGATATTTGCCTTTGCGATGGCTCTTATAATATATGTGACCCATGTCATCTCACATCTCCAATATTCGCCCTCAACCCGATCAGGTGCTGGTTGACATTGCCGATTATGTTGCCAACCGCGAGATTCAAAGCAGCCTGGCGTACGATGCTGCACGCAACTGTCTGCTGGATTCGCTGGGTTGTGCAATGGAAGCGCTTACTTACCCAGCCTGCAGCAGACTGCTTGGACCGCTCGTTGCGGATGCGACTGTGCCCAATGGCGCTCGAGTTCCCGGTACCCAATTCCAGCTTGATCCGGTACAGGCTGCGTTCAATATCGGCACGATGATCCGCTGGCTCGATTTCAACGATACTTGGCTCGCCGCCGAATGGGGGCATCCATCGGATAATCTGGGCGGCATCCTTGCCGTTGCCGACTGGTGTGCGCGCAACGCTGAGGCTGGCGGGAGGACACCGCCCACGATGCGCAACGTGCTGACCGCCATGATCAAGGCGCATGAAATCCAAGGTTGCCTTGCGCTGGAAAACAGCTTCAATAAGGTAGGGCTGGATCATGTTGTGCTCGTGAAAGTGGCGTCTGTCGCAGTCATAACGCATTTACTCGGTGGCAGCCGTGACCAGATCATTAATGCACTTTCTCAGGCCTGGGTGGATGGACAAGCACTGCGCACCTATCGGCACGCACCCAATACCGGCTCGCGCAAATCCTGGGCGGCGGGCGATGCCACCAGCCGTGCAGTCTGGCTTGCGCTGATTACGCTTAAAGGAGAAACGGGTTATCCCTCGGCGCTTACTGCCAGGACCTGGGGATTTTACGACGTGCTGTTCAAAGGCCAGCCATTCCGATTTCAGCGACCGATCAAAGCATGGCATTCATACGTAATGGAAAACGTATTGTTCAAGATATCCTTTCCTGCCGAATTCCATTCCCAGACGGCAGTTGAATGCGCGATGCAACTGCATGCTCGTACAAGGGAGCGGCTCGACGATATCAGGTCAATCACGATTCGCACTCATGAAGCGGCGATCCGCATCATCGACAAGAGAGGACCCCTCAACAATCCGGCCGACCGCGACCACTGCATCCAGTACATTGTTGCAATAGCCTTGATTTTTGGACGGCTTACTGCTGCCGATTATGAGGATGTGGTGGCCGCCGACCCGCGCATCGACCCGCTGTGCGCTAAAATCATCTGTATTGAGGACTTGCAGTTCACGCGGAATTATCACGATCCCGAAAAACGCGCTATCGCGAACGGTATAACGGTGGAATTCAAGGATGGCAGTAAGCTGGATGAAGTCGTGGTGGAATACCCCATTGGTCATAAGTCTCGCCGCGACGAAGGAATTCCGCTGTTGGAAGAAAAATTCAGGTTCAATCTTGCTCACCGTTTTCCGGAAGAGCAAAAAAAGGCAATAATGGACCTCTGCCTTGATCAGATAAAGCTGGAGACAACACCGGTCAACAAGTTTGTTGATATGTTCGTGATTTAACCGGAGGAGCGGAAGCGGCACATCAACCGGGCATCCGTTCTGTCGTGGTGGGGGGATTGCAAAAATTTGGTGATCGAGCGGTATTTACATCGAGCAATATTTTGATGGCTGTAAGTTTCACTTTCCAAGACGCGTTTACCGCGGGGTCCGTCGATAACCCTGCCACGAGCTGCTCCACTCCATCGCCTTGCGCGGAATCGGATGCGGTTAAAAAACAATGCAACTCGTCACTGCTGGTAATGCCAGTGCGGCGGACAAAATCGGAATAATCCTCCCGCAAGTGAGCCGCCAGCCAGGCCTGGGCTATCCATTGCTGCAATTGACTGTAGCTGAAGCAGGTGCGTACCGCCAGATCGACGGCATCGGCATTGCACAGATTTTCAATGTTGTCGTATCCTTCTCGTTCCAGCCTCAACTCATGAGCGTAGCTCATCCCGGCGAGCATGGAGAGGGGAAGTGCCCGGTAGCTGTCGCCGGGCATATTTCTCATTGCCGTAAGCACAGCGCGTTCGATTGCCAGCGATGCCCGTTTTGGATAGAAACCAAAGAAAAAGCTCAAAACGGGTAGCAGGGTGAGGCTTGCAGGTATCGTTGCATCCATTCCGTCAGAATTATTCCTGGAGCTTCCGTTAGCCGGCGAAGGTGCGGCAACAGATGGAGATTCAATGGAATCGGCAAGCTTGGCAACTGTAGTAACTGTCGTGGCAGTGTGTTTAAAGTCGTTTGGGACCACAAAGTCGAACACAAAGGAGAGCACCAGCGCCAGCACGCTCGCGACAATCATGCGGATCGATCCATCGACAAAGGTGTGAGAAGTCAGATCCAACGTGAAATATGCGCGGACAACCGAGCCGATGAAATAAATATAGGCGCCCAGGAAACCGAACTGGAACGCGGTCAGGTTACGGATGAGGTGGGAATAGTACGCATCCGGGTTTTTTCCGAATAATTCTACGAAAGGACCCATTGTCAACATATTTGCGCCAAGACTGAAATCCACCCCTGTTCCGCCTGCCGAGAATACGGGTTTGAACAACAGCAGGATGCAAGTACCGAGCAGCACCACGGTTGTCGTCAGCCAGACACTGCCCCGATAGGCACCAAAGGAAGCGCGGCGCCCCATTCTTCTGCGGATTTCTCCGCGACGCTCAGCCGGAACATCGCGCTGGAGTTGCCGTACCTTCCGATCGGTCATGGTTTGTATATAGCTTAGGGCGAGGGACGGCACGACCAGTACTGCCAGTAGCGTCATGATGAGGTTGTATTGGAACAATACCGGGTCAAACCAGTGCGCGACAGCCCGGAAATCATGGTATATGACCCCATCGGGTCCCAAGGCCGATTCCAGCCCAAGGCCAGCAATAAAAAGTATCGGCACCAGAAATACGAGCCAATCGTACCAGGGCATGCTCCCTTTATTACTCTCGTTCTGATCCATGCATCCCCCTTTTAGCTTATTGTGTTCTCTGCTGCGGCCATAGCCTCGCTTGCTGCCTCTGTCCAGAAACGGAAATGATCGAAAGGCCTTTTCGCTTGAGAATTTGACAGGGCGAGACTCCATCCCACGAATTCAAAGTGATCGGTGTGCATAACACCGCGAAACTCCCCCCATTGGGCTGAGTCAATCGGTACCAGGCCGTCGCTATCCCCTGAAACAATGCGTCCGAAGGGGCGTAGCCAGAATGGCAGCTCGTTCAGGGGACGGCAACTGGCATATGAAGCGTAGGCTACATCCACGCGGTCGGGAATCGGCACGGCTGCACGAGCCTCAGGGGTCAATTCGTCCAAACTGGGGCGTCCCATATATCGAATCCAGGCGGGAATTAGCCCCACGCGATTCCAGTAGCCAGTTTGCTACAAGCGTGCCACGATGCGGCGTAGCAACAGTAAGCAAACTTTTCACACGCCGATCCGGATCAAGATGCGTTATCAGATGCCTTGCGTCCAGACCCCCCATGCTGTGTGCTACCAATGCGAAGGAGGACGTGTCCATGCGAAACAACTGGCTGGTCAGTGCTTCGGCTCGCTTAGCCACCGTGCCGGCCGGTGGAACTTCCGGCACAAGCGGAGCAATGCGTGCCTGCCGCAACGCATGCTCCACGCCACGAAAATATTTGATAGGCCCGCAGCGAGAGAAACCAAGAAAATCATATAGTAGTACCAGCGCAAGACGGACCATAAAACCACGCTATTATAAGAAAATCACCCGCCGGGAAATATGGCTGTATAAAATAGTGTTACATCATTTTGCAAAGATGACCCTATTGTATCGATAGCGCACATCTTCTTCATATTACATGATTTTTTGGATTTGCGCGGGCCGGGAATGCAAGCCAGTCTCGCCAGCAAGACCGATAAACATAGAAGTGGTTTCTGTCGAATGCTAGGATGTCACACTTAATCCCGCGCTTTTTTTTAAAAAGCACTAATTGAGTCTGCTTGTCACGCGATAAAACTGTCAGGCTTAGCTTTAAAGCAAGAACGTGCTGTTCGGTAAGAGGAGCCACGTTTCGAGTTGAGACCGGGTATTGGTTATGCTAGCCAAGCAGTTAAAAAAGCTGAATTAGAAGAGTAACGTGAAAATAAATTACGACATCAAAAACAAGATAGCCTTTGTCACAGGGGCAAATCGCGGGATCGGCAAGGCGATCGTCGAGGCCTTCCTTCACAACGGAGCAATGAAAGTTTATGCGGCAGTTCGCAGTTTGGACTCTGCTGTTCCTCTAACCCGGCACTACGGTGAAAAGGTGGTTCCTGTACAACTGGATCTGGCTAAACCGGAGACCATCATCGCGGCAGCAGGGATGGCGAACGATGCTCAGGTGGTGATCAACAATGCGGGTATCTTTATAGCATCCACCCCTCTGGACACCGATGCTGTCGATTCGCTTGAGCTTGGAATGAAGATCAATGTGTTGGGTCTTATCCGGATAGCCCAGGCCTTTGCCCACATTCTCAAGGTGAATGGGGGTGGAGCGTTCGTGCAGCTCAACTCGATTGCGGCGTTGAAGTGCGTACCGGGCTTTGCAACCCACTCCGCTTCCAAAGCCGCCGCCTACTCCATTACCCAGGCATTGCATGAATTGCTGGGTCAGCAGGGCACAGCAGTTCTGAGCGTACATCCGGGACTTATTGCTACCGATATGAGTGACGGTGCCGGTCTTGCAGGGCTTGCCGAGCCGGCCTCACTCGTCGCCGAAGGGATAGTCACGGCGCTGAGAGCCGGAGATTTTCACCTTTTTCCGGATTCGGTGGCCAAACGTGTCGGGAACGCCTACCGGAGTTTTTCCGAAAGTATAGTAGAAGGTGATATTTCGGAATATAGAACACATTAAACGGAAGAAACTGTAAGAAAAAGCCGGATGATTTCTCATGGGCCCCTTGGATCTGAGAACCTGATTCAGCTTTCGCATCACCGTGCTCGGTAACTAAAAAATTATTTTGAAGGAATACTATCATGGCGCATAACCTGTTCAATACACTGACTGCACTCTCCTTCCCTACAGGGGAAAAGTCACAGTTCTACTCTCTGCCGGGTTTGGAAGCATCAGGTCTGGGCGCAATTTCACGGTTGCCGGTTTCCATTCGCATCGTGCTGGAATCAGTCCTGCGCAATTACGATGGCAAGAAGGTTACCGAGGCCCATGTGAGGCAACTGGCCAGTTGGCAGCCTAACGCAGGGCGAACGGAAGAGATTCCTTTTGTTGTCTCCCGTATCGTACTGCAGGATTTTACCGGCGTGCCCCTCCTGGTGGATCTGGCGGCAATGCGCGGTGCAGCAAAAAAAATGGGTAAGAATCCCAAGCTCGTCGAGCCGCTGGTTCCGGTTGACCTGGTGGTTGATCATTCGGTACAAGTCGACTATTACGGTAGCAAAGACGCGCTCAATCTCAATATGGAAATCGAGTTCCGCCGCAATAATGAGCGCTACCAGTTCATAAAATGGGGTATGCAGGCATTCGACACATTCAAAGTGGTGCCACCCGGCGTTGGCATTGTGCACCAAGTGAATCTCGAATATCTTGCCCGCGGAGTGCATCTGAAAAATGGCTTGGTGTATCCGGACACTTTGGTCGGAACCGACTCGCATACCACCATGATCAATGGCATCGGCGTGGTAGGTTGGGGCGTCGGCGGGATCGAGGCCGAAGCTGGAATGCTGGGACAGCCGGTTTACCTCCTCACCCCGGACGTCGTGGGCGTCAATCTGACAGGCAGGTTGCGTGAGGGCGTCACCGCTACTGATCTGGTGCTGACTGTTACCGAGATGTTGCGCAAAGCCAGCGTAGTGGGCAAGTTTGTTGAATTCTTCGGTGAGGGCACTGCATCGTTGACGGTACCGGATCGCGCCACCATTGCCAATATGTCGCCTGAATACGGCGCAACCATGGGTTTCTTCCCGGTGGATGATGCTACCATCGAGTATTTCAGGGATACCGGGCGCAGCGACGAGGAGGTCGCCGCATTACAGGCCTATTTCAAGGCACAGGAATTGTATGGCGTCCCGCGAAAAGGGGACATCGATTATACGCGTGAACTGGAGCTTAATCTGGAATCGGTCACACCTTCACTGGCCGGACCCAAACGCCCGCAGGATCGTATTGAAATCGGCGATATCAAATCCAAGTTTACCGGCCTTTTTACCCAATCCGTTACAGAAAGCGGTTATGGTAGAGATGCGGCGGATCTGGATAAACGCTATCCTGTACGCGATTGCAGCGACCACGGTTTGGAAAGAGGGGTTGTCACTGGCGACCCGGATCGGGACAGGATTTCCTTGCAGCCGGGAAGCGCACGGAATGTGGAGGAAATGGTTAATAATCGCCCTATACTGGACACAGACCACGCGCTGCAATGCATATCGAATGGACCATTCGATCTAGGTCACGGCGATGTTTTGATTGCGGCAATCACATCTTGTACCAACACCTCCAATCCCAGCGTACTGATTGCTGCGGGATTGCTCGCAAAGAAAGCGGTAGAAAGAGGGCTCACCGTAAAACGGCATATCAAAACATCGCTTGCGCCCGGATCGCGCGTGGTAACGGAATATCTTACAGCTGCCGGTTTGCTGCCCTATCTTGAGAAACTCGGTTTTAGCCTGGCCGGTTACGGCTGTACTACCTGTATCGGCAATTCCGGTCCCCTCTCGGAACCGATTGAAGAGGCCGTGGTGGGGAATGATCTGGTTTGTGCAGCTGTACTTTCAGGCAACCGTAATTTCGAGGCACGGATTCATCCCAGCATCCGGGCCAATTTTCTCGCCTCTCCGCCGCTGGTTGTGGCATACGCCATCGCGGGAACCATCGTCAGGAATTTGATGGCTGAACCGCTGGGCACCGGCAAGGACGGCAAGCCGGTCTGGCTCAGCGATGTCTGGCCGAGCAATGAAGAAATACATGCACTGATAAAATTTGCCGCCAACGCGGAAACATTCCGGCGACTCTACAGTAATCTTGCGAAGGACCATCCCTTGTGGAACAACATAACATCGGTTACGGGGCAAGTGTATGATTGGCCGGAATCCAGTTACATCGCCGAGCCGCCATTCTTCGACGACTTTGCCATGCAGCCTGCGCAATCCGGTCCTGGTGAAATTCGCAATGCGCGTGTCCTGGGGATATTTGGCGATTCGGTGACTACCGATCACATAAGCCCCGCCGGCAGCATCAAAGACACTTCGCCAGCGGGAAAGTACCTGCTCGCAAACGGTGTATCGAAGGCTGATTTCAACAGTTACGGTGCACGCCGTGGCAACCATAATGTGATGATGCGCGGCACTTTCGCCAACGTACGCATCAAGAACATGATGGTACCGGGCAGCGAAGGTGGCGTAACGCTGCACCAGCCGGATGGCCAACAAATGAGTATTTACGATGCCGCCATGCAATATATTGCGGACGGGATACCGACGCTGGTGTTCGGTGGGGAAGAGTATGGCAGTGGATCAAGCCGCGATTGGGCGGCCAAGGGAACTCAGTTGCTTGGCGTCAAGGCAGTAATCGCCAGGAGCTTTGAGCGCATACACCGCAGTAATCTCGTCGGCATGGGCGTGCTGCCATTGCAATTCAGGGACGATGCCAATGCTCAATCACTTGGAATTAAAGGCGATGAACAGTTCGATCTCGTGGGTCTGGGCGACGTTCGCGCACAGCAGAATGTAACACTTGTCATCCATGGCAAAGACGGATCACGCCGCGAAATCGAGTTACTATGCAGAATTGATACAGCCATCGAGGTGGACTATTATTTGCACGGAGGCATATTGCCTTACGTTCTCAGGAAGCTCGTAACGGCCTAGTCCTCGTGCTACTCCTTCGAACAGGCCTGAGGAGCATGCTCAAAGATCCCCTGAATGAAGAATGATATTGCTCTTCATTCAATAAGCCGGACTACACAGCTTGAGCCAAGACCGGGGGAGGCGGAATTGGCTCTCGCGGGGTAGTCCGGGGCTCTCCTCAGTTTACAGTCCACAGTTCTTTACCGATGCGGCGTTTTACTACTACCGGAGCGGAATTGGAAAAGGTATGGTGCGGCAACAAGCGGTCATACTCGTTATTCACTACCGCATAGCATTCACATACGGAATCTTCCAACTCTTCACGGTCCATTACGATGATATGGCCGCGGCTGTATCGGATTGCGCCGATCGTTTGCAGTTTGAGAGCGGCCTGAGTAACGCTTTCCCGGCGAACACCCAACATAATCGCTATTTGTTCGTGCGTCATCTGCAATTCGTTGCCTGACAGGCGATCCAGGCTCATCAGCAGAAAACGGCCTAGCTGCTGTTCTATATTATGGTGCCGGTTGCATACCGCGTTTTGTGCCGTTTGCGTAATCAGCGCTTGAGTGTAATGCAATACCAGCTGCTGAAACTTGCCGCACAGGTCGAATTCCTTTTGCAATACATCCGCCTTTACCCGATAACCCTTACCTGCGCTTTGCACGATGACGCCAGCTGTTGTGCCGCCACAGCCCAAGAGATGGGAAATTCCAGTAAGACCTTCATTTCCTATGATTGCGAGCCGTACCGACGCGCCATTTTCTACTCCATATACAGGCGCAACGATACTGGTGACCGGGAAATATAAATGGGCAACAGGCGTACCGGGTTCATAAAGCATATGCCCCAACGGCATTGATATAGGCTCCATATAAGGCAGAAGTTTTGCATAATCTTCCGCAGGCAGGGCTGCAAGAATTCGGTTTTGCTTCGAGCTTTGCAGTGAAAACATACGAAATACCTCCTTTTGTTAGGCTATGTTGCCAAGTATCTTTTTTTTCGACCTGACATTATTATGACAAACTCATTAAGCAGGCTAGGCAAGCCGGACACTGCAATAAAGCGGGCTAATCCCAATGCGTTTTATTAACGTGATCTGTTAACCCGTGGGCTTACCTCCCCTTGGAAAGCAAACATTCTTTATCGCGACCCCCACGGCTGGACAACAGCATCTCTTACCGAAGCATTTATCATGCCAGTATTAATAATTTATATAAAACAATTGGTTAGTATGTGGAGAGAAAAAAAATGAGGTATGACTGTTGCTTCTCAGCAACACGAAACCCATGATTTAATCTAACCGACTGAGAACAATGGAGTTTTATTTGTCGCTAAAAAGCGACGGATAGCGCCCTGTGCGTGATTATTCATCAAGGGAAGGGAAGGTGGTTGCGGTCGGGACCGGGAGTAAATCGCTGCAACGGCAGAGAAAACAAGGGCTTGGTACCCCGGATACCCCTGGCAGCTACTGAGTCAATCCGGAGATCGTTATATTCGGTCGCATTTGCAATTCTCAAGCGCCGCAGTCCGAGCCCTACGGCAAGATTTATACGGTCACTTCCAAATTATCTATCAGTCGGGTTTTACCCAGCCAGGCGGCTCCCAGTACCACCAGCTTCTCATCGCCGTCGCATGCCGGAAGCAGCGTATCGCGTCGCTGTATCGCGATGTAATCCACATTCCATCCATGGCGGTGAAGATTTTCTGTTGCGCTGCTCTTGAGCATATGGAAATTCCTGTTGCCGTCCTCTACTTCCTGCTTGATCCGGGATAACGTCTGATACAGGCGCACCGCCTCGATCCGCTCCATCACTGATAAATAGCGATTACGGGAGCTCAATGCCAGGTTATCGGAATCACGCATCGTCTCCCCCGCAACGATGTCCAGTGGCAAATTGAGCTGCCGCACCAGTTCGCGCATGATATGCAACTGTTGATAATCCTTTTTGCCGAACACTGCTACCTGAGGCTGCACAATATTGAGGAGTTTCAGTACCACCGTTGCCACACCGCGAAAAAAACCTGGACGAAATTCGCCTTCCAGCGTATTTGCTATGGGCGGCGGTTCCAGCATAAACTCTTGGCGAACGGGATAAAGACTCTTCTCGTCAGGAGCAAATACCACGTCGGTTCCCTGATTCTCCAATTGCTTGCAGTCATCCACTAAAGTCCGGGGATACCGGTCAAAATCATCTGACGGCGCAAATTGCAGGCGATTGACAAAAATACTTGCCACCACGCAATCCGATTTTTGCTGTGCAAGCCGAACCAGCGACAAATGTCCTTCATGCAGGCTACCCATGGTCGGGACAAAAGCAATGGAGGATTCACGCTTGAGGCGGCCACGCAAGGATAAGACGCCGGTTATAATCTCCATACGCAATCAACGTCAGAAAGCGTGCTCGGGCCCCGGGAACTCTCCCATTTTGACTGACCTGACGTAATTTTCCACCGCCTCATGGATGCTGCCGGCGCCGATCATGAAATTCTTCATGAATCTGGCTTTCTTGCCGGAATAAATGCCCAGCATGTCATGCAGTACCAGCACTTGGGCCGAGCAATCCATACCGGCACCAATACCAATCGTGGGGATAGATAGCTTTTTGGTGACTTTTTTAGCGAGGGCTGCAGGAACAACTTCCATCAGGAGCATGCCGGCGCCCGATTTTTCCAAAGCAACCGCATCCTCGAGCAACTGTTTCGCCTGGTAGTCAGTTTTACCTTGGCCCGTGTAGCCCCCCCGCTGATTTACCGATTGTCGCGTCACCCCAATGTGTGCGCAAACCGGTATGCCGCGCCGGGTGAGAAATTCAACGGTCTCAGCCATGACGCTGCCGCCTTCGATCTTGACCATGTTGGCGCCAGCAGCCATGAGTTCGGCAGCATTCTCGAAAGTGTCTTCGGGGGCTACCTGAGAGGTACCGAAAGGCATATCGGCCATGATGAATGCCTTGCTGGAACCGCGTGCTACGCAACGCGTATGATAGATCATGTCGTCCAGCGTAACGGGGAGGGTGCTTTCTTCACCCTGCAATACGTTGCCTAGCGAATCGCCCACCAACAGGATATCCACGCCTGCATTTTCCAGCAACGCTGCAAAACTTGAGTCGTAACACGTAAGGATGGCAATTTTTTCCCCATCATCACGCATTTTTTGTAAAACGCCTTGCGAAGTACGCATATCTGAACTCCTAAATTCCACGATTAAAATATTCCCGAGGGGCGCGCATCTGGCTCACCTGCATTAACAATAGATCAAAATCTTCCTGGCTATCAACAAAATTGAGATTTTCGCTATTGATTATCATCACCGGCGCATCTTCATACTGATGAAAGAATCGAGTATAACTTTGAGTTAACTGCCACAGATATTCTTCGGATATGTTTTCCTCGAAAGCGTTGCCACGCCGTTTTACCCGCCCGATCAGCGTGGCAGGAGAGGCCTGCAGATAGATCACCAGATCAGGGGTCGACGCTTGCGGTTGCAGATGGCGATAAATTTGCTGATACAAATCATATTCGGCATCATTTAACGTGAGCCTGGCAAACAACTGATCCTTGTCGAGCAGGAAATCGCTTACAGTAACCCTGGTGAACATATCTTTCTGCAGGATGCCCTGCAGTTGGTTTGCGCGCTGGAACAAGAAGAATAGCTGTGTCGGCAGCGCATGACGGCGGATATCATCATAGAATTTCTCGAGAAACGGATTTTCCTCCGGCTTCTCCAGCAGCAATGTCCCATTCAAGCGCTCCGCCATGCGTTGCGCCAGACTGGTTTTGCCTGCACCTATCGGGCCTTCAACCACGATATAGCGATATTTTTCCAATGTCATTTATTATGCTCCCGTTCGATCCGCTGCCAAGCACATGATGCCAGCAATTCAGCAACGGTGCCTCGCCCCGGAATGTGGCAATCCGGGGCGATTTCCAGAAGTGGTTGCAATACGAATGCGCGTTGATGCATACGGGGATGTGGCAGGATCAGCCGGCGCTCGTTGCATTGCAGATCCCCATACATCAATATATCCAGGTCAAGCGTTCTGGGGGCATTGATAAATTCGCGCACGCGGCCGTGGGCGTGTTCAATTTCGAGCAAGGCATCGAGCAGGCCATGAGGGTCGAGAGCGGTCTCGATCTGTGCTACCGCGTTGATGAAATCGGGTTGATCCAGCAGCCCTACCGGGCCGCTGCGATAAAGCGAGGAACGTGTCAGCAGACGGCTCGAAGAAAGCCTCGCCAGCTCGCCAAAAGCTTGGTCGACATGGAGCGCGGGATCATCCAGATTGCTGCCCAGTGCAATAAAAGCTAGGTAAGCCATACGGGATCCGGAACATGACATTAAATTATTTCACTGTCGGCGGGCGAACTGCCATTGGCCGCCACAGCATCGGATGCAATTTTATGGCGGCCACGGCTTCTTCTGCGCTTCTTTTGCATTTCATCCTTGTGCAGCATGGCTTCGCGTTCACCAGAACCGGCGCGCTGGAATGCTTCCCACCATTCTCCCAGCTCCATTTCGACCTCGCCGCTCTCGCATCGCAGCAGCATAAAATCATACGCGGCGCGAAAGCGTGGATGTTCCAGCAAGCGAAATGGCCTGCGTCCCGATCTTCCGGTAAAACGCGGCTGCATGGCCCAGATCTCCTGCATGATAGCGTCGTACCGGCGCGGAATTGCGAGTTTCTTATTTTGTGTCGCCAGCACATCGCTCATTGCAAGATGCAGGGCCGGCATCAATTTCTCTCCTGCGGTTTGACGGATGTTCCATGCAGCAAGTACTTCGTGCCACAATAGCGCCGCAAACAGAAAACCCGGAGATACCGGTTTTTCCTGATGCACACGCTCGTCGGTTTTCCTGAGCGCGAGCGTGATGAAGCGTTCACCCAACGGCTGTTCCAATATTACGTCCAGCATCGGCAGCAAACCGTGATGGAGCCCGCGTATACGCAAGTCGATCACGCAAGCTAGTGCGTGACCAGATAGCAACAGTTTCAACATTTCATCAAACAGCCGTGACGGCGGTACGTTTTGCAACAGGTGCGCAAGGTCGCCGATAGGCGCAGCGGTGGCCGCATCAATTTGCATATCGAGCTTGGCTGCGAGCCGAACTGCCCGCAGCATCCGTACCGGGTCTTCACGATACCGCCGCAAAGGATCACCTATAATGCGCAAGCGCCTTGCCTTGATATCGTCATAGCCGTTTAGGTAATCCCAGATTTCTTCCTTGACGGGATCAAAGAATAACGCATTTACGGTGAAGTCGCGCCGCTTCGCATCCTCTTCCTGGCTGCCAAACACATTGTCTCGCAAGAGACGTCCGTGCTCGTCGGCATGCGTGTCGGTGATAACCCCATCCTCATCGTTGGCAGACATGCCACCGCGAAAAGTGGAAACTTCCACTGTCTCGGCACCGAATATGACATGCACCAGACGGAAACGGCGCCCGATTATGCGCGAGCGGCGGAAAACGGCGCGCACCTCTTCGGGCGTGGCATTGGTGGCAATATCATAATCTTTCGGTTCCAGGCCCAAGAGCAAATCACGTGCCGCACCCCCCACTACGAAAGCGGAATACCCTGCTTCCTGTAAGCCCGATGTGACCTTAAGCGCGCAGGGGTTGAGGTGATCGCGTGTAATGCCATGCTGCTTCTGCGGAATAATGTTTACCCCGGTGAAAGAGGAACGAGGAGAGGAAACAGAAGCAGTCGGGTTGCGGCTGAATACGCGGCTGAGAAGTTTACGGATCATTACGGAATTTAGAATCTCTGAACAAGTCCCAAGGTGCCAGCAACGCGCTCCGGGAGGGGGCTTATTTAGAGGTCTTGGAATGCATCAAGTAGGAATATACAAATTATACACCCGGCACCGTTTCCGGTACGAAATGGCGAGCGTGCCCCACAGCGAACTCCTTCATATTGCAATGGTAAAGCATCTCCAGATTGGGCCGGTTGAGTAACGCTTCCGTGTTGCCGGCCATGGTGCGGCCATTATCGAACAGCATCAGGACATGATCGCAAAACCGGCTTGCCCAGCTTATATCGTGCAGCACCATCATGAGTGCGCTGCCCTGCCTGGCCAATTCGCTAAAAAGCGTCATGATTAGAAGTTGATGGCGCAGGTCAAGGTGTTGCAGCGGTTCATCCAGCAGATAACAACGAGGGGACTGGGCGAGCAGCAAAGCGATACGTGCCCGCTGACGCTCGCCACCGGAAAGCATGCCAAGTGAACGGTGGGCGAGGCCAGTCAATTCCATGCGTTCAATGGCCCGGCTTGCAATGTCCTGGTCGCCATCTTCCCGGCCAAATATGTTTCTGACATGGGGATGCCGTCCCAGCAGTACATATTCGTATACATTTCCCCAGAACTCGCCGGGCTCTTCCTGCAATAGGATGCCCAGATTGCGGGCAAGGTCGCGCCGAGACCAGTTTCGGGGTGCTTTCCCATCCACCACCACGGTGTCGTCGTTTATGCTATCCGTATTATGAAGGCCGCCAAGGGCATGTATCAAAGTAGTCTTGCCGCAACCATTCTCGCCAAGAATGGCCCAGAATTCGCCTCGATTGACGGTCAGGTTCAAATCGCGGCAAAGTATCTTGCCGGGATATTGCAGGGTCAAATTTCTGGCTTGAAGGATCATTTATTAATTCGAGAGAATTGCGAGGTTATCACCCATGCTATGCTGTTCGCGGTTGTACACGAATAACCATGCAATGTTTCGCCGCGTCTGATACCTCTCGAATTGTCTTTGCACTTCAGATTTTTTATAGATGAAATTCGCCATATACCAATACTAATAATTGGGTGCATTACGTCGGATTGCAACTCACGGGTCGCTGCTATACCGGGTTTTCTAGACTCTCAGATATTCGCTTTTTCCTCCCAGCCAACGCTGAAGATGCTGGTTTGCGGCTTGCGGGTAGTCGCGGAGCAGCTCGTCGGCGACGTCGCGTGCTGCATGGAGCAAATCCTCATCCTGCTCCGGATTGGCGAAGCGCAGCATGGGTGTGCCGCTTTGACGCGCACCCAGGAATTCACCGGGACCACGGAGCCGCAAATCCTGACGCGCGATTTCAAAACCATCAGTATTTTCGAAGATGATTCTGAGCCGCTCCTGAGCCACTGTGGACAGGGGTTTCTGATACAGCAGTATGCATATGCTGGCTTCCGTACCGCGTCCCACACGGCCTCGCAACTGATGCAATTGTGACAACCCCATGCGTTCGGCATGCTCTATAACCATCAGCGAGGCATTGGCCACGTCAACACCCACTTCGATTACCGTCGTGGCAACCAGTAACTGGATTTCACCGTGTTTGAACGACTCCATTACCAGGGATTTCTCCTGGGGCGGGAGCCGCCCATGTACCAGGCCGATTTTCAAGTCCGGGAAAGTCAGCCTCAACGTTTCGTAGGTCTCGAGAGCTGTCTTGAGTTGTAGAATCTCGGATTCTTCAATCAGCGGACATACCCAATAGGCTTGTTTTCCTGCATGGCAAGCTTCCCGGATACGGACGACCACTTCATCCCGGCGGGTATCCGCGACCAGCTTGGTCACCACCCGGGTTCTGCCGGGTGGCAGTCCATTGATTACCGATACATCCAGATCGGCGTAATAGGTCATTGAAAGCGTGCGTGGAATCGGCGTGGCACTCATCATCAACTGATGCGGCACCAAGCCTGTTTTAGCGCCTTTCATCCTCAATGCCAGTCGCTGATGCACACCGAAGCGGTGCTGCTCGTCAATGATGGCAAGTCCCAGCCTGTCGAATTCCACCTGATTCTGGAATAGTGCGTGAGTGCCAATGGCGAGCATGGCGCACCCTTCGGCAATGTCGGCAAGCATGGTTTCCCGTTGCTTTTTTCTTTGATTGCCGGATAACCACGCAATCCTGATATCCAGAGGGTCAAGTAGCGGGTTAAGCCAAGTGGAAAGTTTCTGATAATGCTGCTCGGCAAGGACCTCGGTTGGAACCATCAACGCCGCCTGGTAATCATTTTCAATAGCCTGCAGCACAGCCAATGCCGCGACTACGGTTTTGCCGCTGCCCACATCGCCCTGCAATAGCCGCTGCATCGGATGGCCCGCAGCGAGATCGCTGCTGATTTCGGAAAAAACCTTCTTCTGTTCGCTCGTAAGCGCGAAAGGAAGCGATTCCAGAAGTGCCGTGGTCAGGCTTTTTTTTTCTGACAGAACGGGCGCGCTTCCGCTGCGGCGTTGCCGATAATGCAGGCGCATGGAAAGTTGTTGCGCAAGCAATTCATCGAACTTGATCCGTCGCCAGGCGGGATGAGTGCGTTCCTGCAGTAGAACGGCTGATGCATCCGGCGGCGGTTGATGCAGAAAAAATATGCTGTTCCTTAAACTTTGCAACCCATAATATTTCAGAATCTCGTCAGGCAGAGTCTCCGACAGATAGCGCTGCTGATCGTCGCCATCCGTCAGCCGCCGCAGCGTCTGCTGGATCAGCTTGCGCAGCGCTTCGGAAGAGAGCCCCGTAGTAGTTGGGTAAACGGGCGTCAGTGCATCGGCCAGCGGTGTCTCTTCACGTATGACGCGGCATTTTGGATGCACCATTTCGGCACCGAAGAAACCGGGGCGCACTTCCCCAAGCAGACGTACGCGTGTCCCGACGGCATATGCTTTTACCTGGCTGCCATAAAAATTGAGGAAGCGCATGAAAAGAATGCCACTGCCATCCTCTACCTGGCATATCAGTTGCCGCCGTGGCCGGTACATGACTTCGTTGTGGATGATGACGCCTTCAATCTGTACCGTCTTGTTTCCGGGCGCATCATTGATGGGATAAAGATGCGTTTCGTCTTCGTAACGCAGCGGCAAATGCAGCAAAAGATCGAATTCGTCGGCGACGCCCAGTCTGTCGAGTTTTTCCTGCACTGTCTGGCTGACGGGAAAAACGTTAATACCGGGTGTAAGATTGCTGGTATTACCCTTCACTCCTGCAATACCATTACCGCATCCATTTCCACTAATGCGCCGCGTGGGAGTGCCGCGACCCCTATCGCGGCTCGAGCAGGATACGGTGAGCTAAAATAACCTGCCATGATCTCGTTTACCCTTTCGAAATTGGCGAGATCGGTCAGGTAGACATTCAGTTTGACGATGTCGCCCAATGAACCGCCACTTGCCGTGGCTACCGCCTTCAGATTCAGAAATACCTGCTGGATCTGGCCTTCTATGCCGACAACCATTTGCATGGTAAACGGATCCAGGCCGATCTGGCCGGAAAGATAGACTGTGTCCCCTTCTGTTACACGTATTGCCTGGGAATAGGTACCGATCGCCTGCGGCGCGTCGGCTGTCTGGATCGTCTGTTTTTTCATCTGGATCTCCTTGAGATGTTTGAATGTATTGAGGGTTCCTGCTCGCCAGTTCAAGGCAGAGGCATGCAGATAGCGAATTATAAAGGCGTTCTTTGCGATATGATGAAGGCAACGCCGGCATATTTCAACCGGCGGCAAAATCTGATTGATGGAAAAGCTCTTGCCATCGAAGATTAGCATGAATATTCACAGACAATATTTATAACCCATGCAAAAACTGATCATTCAGGGGGGCGTGCCGCTTTCCGGAGAAGTCCGTATTTCCGGCGCAAAAAATGCCGCGCTGCCTATTTTATGTGCTTCTCTGCTTACCGAGGAAACGCTGGCTATCGAGAATGTTCCGCATCTCAATGACATAACCACCATGCTTAGTCTTCTCGGGCAAATGGGCATAAGCATCAAGGCGAGCAACAAGAGAACGGAATTGACTGCCGCACAACTTTCGCATCTTGTCGCACCTTACGAGATGGTGAAAACGATGCGGGCTGCAATCCTGGTGCTGGGGCCGATGCTCGCGCGTGCAGGTTTGGCGAGAGTGTCATTGCCCGGTGGCTGCGCCATTGGCCTGCGCCCGGTGGATCAGCATATCAAAGGGCTGCAGGCGATGGGTGCGGAAATTGATATCGAGCATGGTTACATCGATGCAAAATCAAAGCGTCTCAATGGTGCGCATATCGTCATGGATATCGTTACCGTTACCGGTACCGAAAATCTGATGATGGCGGCAACGCTGGCCAATGGAACCACTGTGCTTGAAAATGCAGCACGCGAACCGGAAGTGGTGGATCTGGCTAACTGTCTAATTGCGATGGGTGCAAGAATTCACGGTGTCGGCAGCGATATTATTACGATCGACGGAGTCGAGAAATTGCATGGCGCCGTATATCGCGTCATGGCTGACCGTATCGAAACCGGCACATTCCTGGTAGCGGCCGCCGCCAGCGGCGGTGAGATCCATCTCAGGGAAACCCACTCCGGCACACTCGATGCCGTACTCGACAAGCTTATGGAAGCGGGTGCAGCGATTGAATCAGGCGAAGGCTGGATACACCTTAAAATGAATAATCCATTGAAGTCGGTAAATCTGAGAACCGCGCCTTATCCGGCTTTCCCTACCGACATGCAGGCCCAATTCATGGCATTGAACAGTGTTGCCGCCGGGACTGCTATCATTACCGAAACCATATTCGAGAATCGTTTCATGCATGTGCAGGAATTAAAACGCATGAATGCCGACATCAAGGTTGAAGGCAACACTGCCGTCGTGTGCGGCGTGGCCCGCCTTGATGGCGCCAGCGTCATGGCTACCGATCTGCGCGCCTCCGCCAGCCTGGTACTGGCAGGGCTGATCGCCAAGGGGGAAACCGTCATTGACCGGATCTATCATCTTGATCGCGGCTATGAGTGCATCGAGGAAAAGTTATCGTTGTTAGGCGCGAGAATCAGGCGGATAGATTAGATGATGTCGTCACGAGATTGTGGTCTAATGATGGTTTCCCACAATATCTGACTTTCAATGAGTGAGAGCTACCGGCGACACGACATTTCAGAGCACACATGGCAGTTACTCGAACCCTT
>Ga0134128_10001455_pt1 | contig 30422 bp, 21 predicted proteins | sample KB31754_FD_96462 | JGI IMG/M metagenome (GOLD analysis project Ga0134128, IMG submission 96462) | Terrestrial soil microbial communities with excess Nitrogen fertilizer from Kellogg Biological Station, Michigan, USA - KB3-175-4 | ecosystem: Environmental > Terrestrial > Soil > Unclassified ... | reverse complement strand
GCGCGGATCGGCATCACGGGCCGTAGTGGCGGGGGGACACAGTCGGCGATGATCGCGGCTTTCGATGGCCGGATCAAGGCGGCGGCGCCGGAGAATTATATCACGAACATGCGGCGGCTATTCGAGGCGATGGGGCCGCAGGATGCGGAGCAGGACTTTTTGTACGCCCTCGCCAAGGGTTGGGATATGGCCGACCTCCTGGCAGTGCGGGCGCCGAAGCCGACGCTGGTGATCACCACCACGCAGGATATGTTCCCGATACAGGGCGCACTTGAAACCTGTGCCGAGGTGGCGCGGGTCTATCGCGCATTTGGGGCTTCCGCTAATTTTAGCATGGTGACGGACGACGCGCCGCATGCCTCTACGTTGAAGAACCGCGAGGCGACGTATGCATTCTTTCAGCGGGTGTTGGATAATCCGGGGGATTCGCTCGAAGTGCGGGTTTCTTCGCCGCGCCCGGAGGCGCTGCGGGTGACGACCACAGGGCAGGTGTCCACGTCGTTGCGGGGTGAGACGGCTTTTTCGCTCAATGCGAAAGATGTATCACGGCGTCTTAGCGCATTGGCGGCGAAGCGACGGAGGGCCTTATCCGCGGCGGGCGGGCGCTCTTTTTCGACGGCGGGGCGGGGCGGTCGCGAGTATCTTGCCCGGGTGCTGCAGTCGGCGAAATTGCTAAGCGGCTATCGGGAGCCGGCTGGTACTTCGCGGGCGGCAGCCGGGTCGGGGCCTGTATCTGATGTCGGCCCCTGGTTCGTGGGACGCGCACAGCGGCCGGGTTACGTGATCGAGAAATATTTGCTCAAAGGCGAAGGGGACTATAGGATGCCGTACCTTGTGTTGAAACCGGCGGCCCCGGTACGGAAGGCGGTGATCTATCTTAATCCCCGTGGTAAGGCGGCGGACCTCGACAGTGAGATGGAGGTCCTCGTGCGAAATGGGGCAGAGGTGGTAGCACCGGACCTGGTGGGTATCGGGGAACTGGGGCCGGGAGTGTTCCAGGGCGATTCGTATATAGACAGTGTGTCGTATAATCTTTGGTTTGCGGCGATGATGGTTGGCCGCAGCATCGTGGGGATACAGGCGGGGGATGTCGTGCGGATCGTGAACCAGCTCGAACGGGAACGTATCCCGGAGATTTATGGCTATGCGAAGGGACGACTGGCGCCGGTGTTGCTGCATGCCGCAGCTTTCGATACCGCCATTCGTAAGGTGGCGTTGGATCGGCCGTATGTTTCGTACGAAGCCATTGCGACGGACAGCAATTATTCCCCTTCGCTTTTATATGGTACCGTCGCGGGAGCGATCGGGGTTTATGACCTCGACGATCTGGCGGCGAGCCTGGCGCCGCGGCCCTTATTGATAGGGGGCGATGCGGGTGAACTTAAACAATGGCTTGAAAAATGAAACCTGTATTGCTATTTCTGATCACCAGTTTTGGTGCCCGACCGGGCGGTGCATTCTTAAATACCACGGCTATCAACAAGGCCATCGACGCCTGCTGGCATCATGGCGGCGGCACAGTAGAAGTGCCGGCGGGTGTCTACCGCACCGGGACGATCTTCATGAAAGACAATGTAGAGCTGCATTTGGATATGGGCGCCGTGCTCGTGGCCAGCACAAAACTAAGCGAAATGCCGGTGCAGCAGCCGGTGGCTTACCGGTCGCAAAAGGATGCGCCGGGCTGGCGGGCGTTGATCTATGCCGATAGCGCGTCCAATATCGCCATCACCGGTTTCGGGACCATCGACGGGAATGGGGCGCAGCAAAAACCCGACCCCGCAACGTCGCTCAAAGGCGATCTCGACGGCCGGCCGCGGAATATCCTTTTTATCTCCTGCAAACATGTGCGCGTAGAAGGTATTCGCATGCTCAATGCCGGCATCTGGAACCAGCACTATCTGAATTGTGAAGATGTCGTAGTCGACAAGGTGAACGTCTACAATCATGCCAACCGGAACAACGATGGCATCGACATCGACGGGTGCAGACGATTTACGCTTTCCAATTCCATTTTCGATACGGACGACGACGGCATCGTGCTGAAGAGTACCGGCCCTGCGGGCTGCGAAGATGTCGTGATCACGAATTGTATCGTGTCGAGTCATTGCAATGCCATCAAGGCGGGTACCGAATCCACGGGCGGATTTAGGAATATCACCATTTCGAATTGTGTGGTCAAACCAAGTGTGGACACGCATCCCACCTATGGTGTGCCGGGCGGCGTAACGGCCTTGTCGCTGGAGATCGTGGATGGCGGTGTGATGGACGGGGTAAGCATCAGCAATATCGCCATCGAGGGGACGGAATGTCCGCTGTATGTCCGGCTGGGCAACCGGGCGCGGAAATACAATGCCGCTGCACCGGAACCACCGGTGGGTATCATGCGAAATATCGTGATCGATAACGTGGTGGCGCATCACACCGGGAATTTTTGTTCGTCGATTACCGGTATCCCGGGGCATGCGATCGAAAATCTCTCGCTGTCGAATATTCAATTCTTCAATATCGGCGGGGCAACCGCAGCCGTCGCGATCGATGCCGTGCCAGAGGACGAAAAAGGATATCCGCAGCCTACGGGGGAGCTGCCTTCCTCCGGGCTGTTTATCCGGCATGCTGCGAATGTGCAGGTGCACGGAATGCTGCTGGGTTCGGATCAGGATGATGCGCGGCCGCCGGTGGTGGCTGTAGATGTCGACGGATTGGCAGTGGAAGGGGTAGGGGAGATGCGTCATTGTACATCGCCGGTGTTCATCAGGGCGGTGGGGGTGAAGGATCTTAAAGCGGATACGCCTTTGGGATGGGAGGGCCGGCTCACCGGGGATCGGTAAAATGTGCTACCTTCAGGCTATGAAAACGATTATACTTTCCCTACTGGTTTTCTATTCTACTTTTGCATTTTCCGAAGTCCGTTTGCCAGCCGTCATCTCCGATGGCATGGTCCTGCAACAACGATCACAGGCGAGGATCTGGGGTTGGTCCGATCCCACGGAAAAAATTTTTGTGACCACATCATGGAATGGACATACGGACTCCACCCTGGGTACGAGGGATGGGAACTGGCAGCTGGCTGTCGCCACTCCCGACGCGGGCGGGCCTTACACGATCACGATCCGGGGGCACAATACCATCGAGCTGAAGAATGTGCTTATCGGCGAGGTGTGGGTATGCTCGGGCCAGTCCAATATGGAGATGTGTGAGACCTGGGGTCTGCCGGATGTAAAAGCCGAGCTGCCGGCCTGTACCAATGACCGCATTCGTTTTTTCAATATACCCAAGACCACGGGGGAGCAGCCGCAGGATGACTGTCACGCTGCCTGGACCAGCTGTGATTCGAATACCCTGAAACGATTCAGTGCAGCCGGTTATTTCTTTGGAAAGAAATTGCAGGAACAGCTCGGTGTTCCCATCGGCCTGATCGAGGCGGCATGGGGTGGAACCGCAGCGGAGGTGTGGACGCCGGCCGGTGTCGTCGATTCGGATGCCGTGTTGCGTGCTGCCGAGGCTAAGCAAACGCCTGCCGCGTGGTGGCCTTATGAACCGGGCTATTGCTACAATGGGATGATAGCGCCGCTGACAAAATATGCTATCGCGGGGGTCATCTGGTACCAGGGCGAAAGCAATGCCAAGGCGGCGGGCAGCTATGCGCAGCTGTTGGATACGATGATCGGCTCCTGGCGGAAGGCATGGAACGAGAATCTCCCGTTCTATTATGTGCAGATCGCGCCCTTTCATTATTCACCTGCCGAGGATGGCGCCTTGCTGCGGGAGCAGCAGGATGAAGCGGCAAAAAAGGAAAACACCGGTATGGTCGTGATCAATGACCTCGTGACCGATACGATAAATATTCATCCCAAGGATAAACACGATGTGGGGTACCGGTTGGCTAACTGGGCCCTGGCGCAGACATATGGCCGGAGTGGGATCGACTATAAGAGCCCTTCCTTCAAGAAGCTGGAGATCAAAGGGGAGAAGGCTATCGTGACGGTCGATGATGCACCCGGCGGACTGATGATGCGTGGGGATTCCGCAACCGGCGTCCTTATTGCCGGCGCCGACAAAGTCTTTTATCCCGCCGAGGTCAAGATCCGCGGCGACCGGCTGATCGTGTCATCGAGCCAGGTCAGGCAGCCGGTGGCGGTGCGTTATGACTATGACAATGCCGGGTTGGCGACCATCATGGGTAAGGATGGGTTGCCGCTGGCTCCGTTCCGGACGGACCGGTGGTAGGGGAAGCTTATCCGCTAAGGCGGTGACCATTCCAGGTTTCGATAATGAGCCAGTAATATCCTTTCCACTGAAAAGCAATGTGGCCTTCGCCGTTTATCCTCAGCGCTTCTTTGGGTTCGGACCAGGTATAAAGGTCCTTGCTATCAGTGACATTGATGTGCGAATACCCGGCTTGCGCCTTATAATACATCCGGATCGGCCGCGCCATCATAAACGGGGTCGCGAAAGACCGGCTTGGGGGCCGGCACACCCGGCTGGGGGCAAGCACCCGCCACATCTGCGACATGGGTCCGGGGAGCTTCCTGCGAAAAGGTGTACTGGCCTTTGAATAATCCGATGATTAATAGCAATTCTATCTTCATAGCTTGATTATCTTGGTCGTAAAGACCGATTCTCCATTTTTTATGACCAAATAGTATACTCCTGCCGCCAGCGCTTGTGCAGAAACCATTTGGGTTCCATTTACCAGCCGGTCCATCTTTATCAACACACCGCTGGGATCGAACAATTGCATGATCGCACCCGGGGTCAGCGTTCCCAGCTGAATAGTGAACGATTCACTTACAGGATTAGGATATACGGCGATCAGGGAAGAGTCGCCAAACGCCTTCCCGTTTGCATAGAAGTTTGTGGCCCCAACGACGCAGGATGAGGTACAGCCGCCCAAATGATCGCCATGATCCAGATGAGCCGGTACCGCGTTTGGCGAAACACAGATCGTATTCCCATTGTGACAGATCGTCACCTTGTTGCTATCGTTCCCACAACGTACATCGAGAACATCGATGACCAGGCTATCCGTGGTCGTACAACCCGCGCTATCCGTAACGGTTACCATATAAGTGCCTGCCGCGCTTACACGGATGGAGTCGGTGGCCGCCGCCGTGTTCCAGGCGTACCAATACGGTGATGTGCCTCCCTGAGCGCCAGCCGTAATGGTAAGGGATGTCGGCCCATAGCCGAGATAGATGGTATTCTTCTGGTCCACCATCGGATTGAGCGCGTATACATCGGGGATGGAGATACTCAGCGCCGGATTTACCGTTACGACCGTTGTGGCCGCGCTGGTGTTTCCATGGACATCGGTCACCGTCCATAGAATGGTTGACGTCCCGACGTTGAAGATCCCGCTTGCATCCGAACTCGTACCATTCCTCGACGTAGCCCCGCTGATAACATAGGTCACCGAATCAATGGAGCAGTTGTCCTTGGCAGCCAGGACAGGAACGGTATAGCTGCCGCCGGGGCTGTAACAGTAGAACTGATCTTTTGGCGCCGTTAAAATGGGAGCTGTAGAGTCCGTGACTGTTATCAGGGCCGTTGCGGAATCCGAATAGCCAAATGCATCGGTGCCTGTAAGCGTTACCGTCACCGGCAAGCCGATATCGGAACAGCTGAAGCTGGTTCTGTCCAGGCTCAATGTCAGGGCGCCTGCGTAGCTTACGGACCCGCTATCTATTTGCTGCGGTACAATGGATGCCGTGCCGTTGCTGTCCACGGCTATCCGGATGTTCCTGGTTCTTATGGCCGGAAGCAGGTGGGTTACCGTGATCGTCATCGTGTCCGTTACCGTTCCCATTGCGTTTGTCGCGGAGACTGCTACGGGGAATGTGCCAGCAGCCATTGGGGTGCCTGCGATGATACCCGTTCCCCTGTTTATGGACAAGCCGCCGGGTAAACCGGATGCAGCATAGTGATAGGCGGAGTTGGTAGCCGTGGTCTGGAAACTGAATGATGAATCAAAAATGGCCGATGCGGTAATAGCGCTGGTAATGGCGGGGATCGCGGTTGCCATGCTCACCGTATCGAATACGCCGCGTGCGATGGCCGACGTGTTGTGGCTGCATACGGTCATTCCAACATAAACATTGCTGGCCAGGGTGCTCAGCGTTTGTGAAGCGATGGTTGTCCAGCCGACCCCATCGGCAGAACGATAGGCTGTCAGCGTATCCCTGGAACGTACCAGCTTTAGCCAATAGGGTGTAGTTATGCCGGTAGCAGACGTGGCGGCGCTGGACCCATTAGTAGAAGATCTCCGGATAAATTCTACGCCAACACCCGGCGTTACATCCAGCATGCCGTGTCTTGATCCGGCCGTCAATGTTTCCCGGATCATGACGCCCGCCTTTGCATTGGGGCTGATCACGGTACTGGTGGCGTAATTCTGCAAACTGTCGACATGGGCCACGATGGCGCCATTGCCGCTTAACACCTGCCACGTAAAATGGAATGCGTCGGCATTGCCCCAGACGTCGGCACCGGAGCCATAGGCGGTAATACCATTTGAACACCCGGCGTTTCCCGTGAGTACCGTTGAGCCGATATCGGCGTGCGACCAGGCATTCACCGCCGGCTGGCTGATCGGAGTAGCAGCGGCCACTGTGCCGGCTGCGCTCGTTCCTTCCGCATTGGTGGCGTAGATCAGGTATGAATAAGTCGTTCCGTTACTGACACTGGTGTCGCTGTACGTAAGGCCGGTAACCGTGGCGATCGTCGTAGTATCGGCTCCCGTGGTCCGCTTGATGACATAGCTGCCGGCGCTCGATGCGCCTACCCAGCTCAGATCGACGCGATGGTTCCAGCTGGTAGCAATGGGATAGGTCACCGCCGCCGGGGGCAATAACGCATTTACCTCATTGGAGGGGGCGCTTTCGAACAGACCGGACCGGGCTGTTACGATATAGTAGTAGGGCCCGCCATTTGTCGCTGTCGTATCGGTGAACGAGCTGTCTGTGATGCCGGTGGCAATGGTCGTGTAAGAGCTGCCACTGAGGGTAGAACGTTTGACACTATAGCTGGTGGCGCCGGCGGAGCCGGACCATGTAAATGAAATGTTCTTTGGACTTGCCGATGTAACGGTGAGACCCGTTGGCTGCGTGGGAGCGGCCACATTTACCAGGCTCACGATCTCTGCAGGGGCCAGCTGACGGTTATAGATGCGGATGTCGTCGAGCGTGCCGGTGAGATAGGGATCGCCAGAGTATTGAGAGTGGCCGAACCAGTTCTGCGTACTGGCGCCGAGACTGGATGGCTTCAAGGTCATTGCGGTGTTGCGTCCTACTTCCTGACCGTTGATGTAAAGAATGCCCACATTACCGCTCCAGGTTACGGCAAAATGGATCCATACGCCGGTGCTGATCGTTATGTTGCTGTTGATGCCTTGTTCCTTCGAGCCGCCGCCAGTGGTGATGGCATATCTCAGGTTACCCGTGTTGTTCCTGGCGAGGAACATATAAACGTTGGTGCCGGTTCCGAAATCGAACATTCTTTGCCAGCTGGTCGCTGCATCCATTTTGACCCAGCCGGTAATGCTAAAGTCAGCCAGCGAGCTCACTGCCCCGGAAGGAAGCGACGCATAGGCATTGGTTGTTCCATCGAATTTGATGCCCTGCCTGATGGCGCCGGGCGCACGCGTGACACCCGAATTGAGCGATGCCGGGCGATTTCCCCAAAGATCATTGGCGACGGTGAAGCTGCTGTCGTTGAAATCCCAATAGCTATAGGCGCCCGTTGTAACCACCGGCGTTATGGCTGCACTGTTCCCGAACTCGCCTGTAGAATCAAAGGCAGCCACAACATAATAGTAAGTTGTGCCGGATGTAATGGCGGTATCGGTGTAGAAAGTAGCGTTCGTCCTTGCAATCGTAGTCCAGGGGCCCGCAGCCGATGTTCCGCGCTTTATATTGTAACCGAGGTTGATGATGGGATTCCACTCGACGGTATTCTTTCCCGTACCCGCGATGGCGGAAACGCTGTCGACAATCGTATTCCGGATCACCAGGTTCAGGGTCATGGTGCCGCTGCTGGTATCATTGGCGGCTGTCAGGGTTATTGGATACGATCCGGTAGCGGTCGGAACTCCTGAGATGATACCCCTGACGGTATCCACGGCGAGTCCAGCAGGCAGACCCGTGGCGTTGAAATGGGTGGGCGATTTGATCGCCGTGATGGTATAGGCGTACGGCCTGTTCAGCAAGGCAGTGTCCGCCGGCTTACTGCTGATGCTCACCGGAAGCGTACGATCGTCCATCAATACCACATCATTGCTATCGCCGCCTTTATAGGTGATGCGGAAATTATAGCCGTTCACGGTCACCAGGGCCAGCTCGGGCAGATTTTTGAACGTACCCGCTACGGCATTGCTGCCGTCGTTTTCGATGATCATGAGTTTGGCGCCGGCCGCCAGGGTGCCTGAATCGAGGCTTTTCATTGTCAGAATAGGATTGTTCAGGGTTATGCTGGTTGCGCGTACTCTATCCGAAGTATCATTCTGCAGACTCACCTCGACATTATACGTGGCGTCCTGGTTCAGGGTCAATGCTGCTGTAGCAGTAAAGGTGCCGATGCCACCGTTACCCGGCGCCAGCGAGGCGCCGGTTCCCGAACCCGTGCCTATCGTAACGGGAGCGGAGGTGCGCCCGGTGCCGCCGAAGGTGCCGGCTTGTACGACCACGGGGCTTACAAAGGTGCCGGTAGCGGAATTATTCATCAGGAGGAAGGCGCCGTTTGTAACCGTGGTTGGTCCTCCATATGTATGGTTGCCTGAAAAGGTGAGGGTTCCGGTCCCTACTTTGACGACATTGAAATAATTGTTCAATGTGCCGCCAAAGTCTGTCGATAGATTTAGCGCACCGATGCTGATTGTGGGGGTGCCCCCGCCATCGTTGCGGAAATAACCGCGGCCGGAAAGCGCGCCAAAGTTGAGTGTGCCGGTTTGGAAAAGCACACCGATACAATCGATACCATTGGCGTCGAGATTCCAATAAGCGTTTGCGCTGCCGGATTGGGGAACCATGAAGCGGACACGGTTCCTGCCGCTGCGAAGCGCCGCCACAAAGGTCCCTGTGAAACCGCTGTTGTCGCCATACAGATCGACGCCGGGATAGTTATTGCCATCTTCCCAGAGCGTACCGCCGCCGGTGATATGGCCATAGATAGCGATGGCGCTATCCGTTTGTGTAAGGAAGCTTTTCAAGCCGGCGGTCACCTGGATGTCATTATAGATCGTCGAGGGCTCATTGCCGGACCATAGCGTACCACCGTTCATGATGACCTTACCCGTTCCCAGAGGACCGGCAGTTGGCGCGCCGGATGTCCCAGTTCCAATACTGGCCATGGCGACAGAGCCGTTGACAATGGTGTTGCCCGAGTAAGTATTATTGCCGGACAGCTGAAGCACGCCGCTGCCGGTTTTCATCAGGCTTCCGGTGCCGCTGATATTGCTGGAAATATTGACGCCCGAAATGGAGATGACATTCACCAGGCTGTCGAGAACCACCGGTGTATTGATCGTTTGGGTGTTAGCGGAGTTATTGACAACGTCCGTTTTCAGGCTGATCGTGTCGCCGGTGATCGTGTATGCATTTGCCGTAGTGTCGAACAGCATCCTCGAGATCTGCAGGCCTGGGATATCGTTTGTCAGGATGGTATCTGTTGAATTCCGGAAGGCAAGGATGGCAGGATTGGCGGGCGCTGTACCTTCTGCCCAGCTGGCGGCGGTACTCCAGTTGCCGGATGCCGGGTGGGCGCCCCAGGTCGAGGAATGAGAACCCGGTACCCCGAATGCTTCCAGCGAATTGGGGCTTTCGAGCGTATGACCCATGGAGGAGACGACATAATAATAGCTTGTACCATTAGCGACGCTGTCGTCGGCATAGCTGGTCGTCGATACCTGGGCAATGATGGTATAGGGACCGCCGGATACGGCAGCGCGTTTTACTTTATAGGTGATGGCGCCGGCGGCAGTGTCCCATTGCAGATCGATTTCGTTGTTTTTATTCGTGACCACCGGCTTAGATGGAGTGGCCGGTGGTACATTAGCGAAGACCTCGGTTGACGTCCCGCTTTCGAGGCTGCCGGACAGGGCGGTGACGACATAGTAGTTGTTGACTTCGTACGCCGGACTCACATCGACAAAAGAAGTGCCCGTGACGCCCGTTTGGATTGTTGTATAGGGGCCCCCGGATGTAAGCGATCTTTTGACGCTATAGCCGCTTATGCTCGACGAGTCTGTCCACGAAAGCATGACCTGGTCGCCATTTACGACACTGGCGGTCAAGCCGGCCGGAGCTGACGGAGTCATGTTGTTATTGGCGGTTATCCTCAACACGGAGCTGCCCGTGCCATTGGCGTTTGTGGCAGCGATGGTAACGGCCGTAGTTCCCGGCGCCGCCGGAGTACCGGAAATGACTCCCGTGGATGTGTTGATGCTTAAGCCTGTCGGCAAACCGGCGGCGTTGTAGGACGTAGGAGTATTGGATGCGGTTGTTTGGTAGCTGAACGATGTTCCTACAACGGCCGTGGCGGACAAGCCGCTGGTTATTTGCGGCGCACCCACGGGTGTTGAATTGGTGATGGAGACATTGCTGAATATGGTCGTATTCAACGCGGATGTGTTATTCGAGAGGGTAAACATCCCTACATAAACGTTCGACGCAAAGGCGGTATAGATCAGATTGTGGTTGGTCCAATTGACCCCATCCGCCGAATGATAGGAAAAGATGCGATTTCCGATCCGCTCCAGTTTCAGCCACCACGGTGCTTTTGGTGGATAGTGCGTGTATCCGTTGACGCTTCCGTTCCATTTCGTATTGACGGAGCCGTTGTACAGGTTGACGGCAATACTATTCGCCGTGGGAGACAGGCTGTCCCTGACCATCAGACCGGCGGTGGCGGAGGAGATATAATTGCTGTCTATTCTGGCGATGATGCTGAAATCGCCGCTAACCGGTTTGAAGGTAAAGTTGACCTGGTTAGCTGGTGAAGTGCCGGCGCCGTTCACGATCCATTTGCCGTTGCTGTACGCAGCGCTTCCGGCGATACCCGGGTTTCCGATATCTACATTGGTCAGCTGCGATACTGGCTGAGTTGTAGGAAAAACGATTGGCGGCAGCGGCGTTGCCGTAGAGGTGTCCGCCGATTTTAAATATAAGAACGACCATGATCCTTCGCCGACGGCGGTACGCATCTGGTCTGTCCACGGTGTTTGAATTCCCTTGCGCAATTCATAAGCGGCTGTAACAATATCATTGAAGGGATGCTGGTGACGGGCGCCGGGGGCAATGCCCCAACTTGTCCAGTAGTTGGCATAGCCACCAAACGGGATGAAGGGTATCGTATCGCCTGCAAAAGCATATTTATTGTACAATTCGCCTATCGAGTACAGCCGGTTCTTGTAGTCCGAATACAGATCGACGCCTTGTTTCCAGGCTACTTCCGCGGCCCACGCCAAGGCAAAGGCCTGTACGAACCAGTGGTCGTCACGGCCCGCGTCGCCCACTTCGCCATTGGGCAGGCTGCATCTAAGCGCTGCGCCGGCATCGATGCGGTATACTTCCACTGCCTGGTTCCATTTATCGGGGTCGTCGAGGAAGGCTGCCACGCCAAGGGCGATGTCCATCTGCAGGGCGCCTTTGTTGTTATCTCGCAGCGGGTAGGGGACCCAGGATTGCGGCCAGAGCACATTGGCGAAATAATTTTTTACGTGGATGGTATTGGAATCGGTCCACCCGGGAAATGTCCCACGCAGAATGTCGGCGGCGGGAACAAAATAGGGCGCCATATCGCCTATATCCAGCATGGCTTCGTTACCCGACCATACGGTATTCGTTACCGCCCAGGAATCGAGCATGTTGGTCGCTTTGCGGGCATACGCGCTGTCGCCGGTGAACACATACATAAAGGTAAGATTGTGGATGGCCGTCATGTCGCTGATCCACTGGGCATTGTTCAAATTGGGAGCGCGGCCCACTTCGGTAAAGGGGCCTTCCATGTTGTAGCTAAGTTGCGACCGGGCATCGCTTGCGAGAGCGCTGTAGCCTGTAGACCAGGGAGCTGTGTTAATATTTGCCTTGAGCTGGTCCAGGTCATACTTTGTAAAAGGTATGCTGGGATGGACGAAGCGTTGAGCGAGGGCGCATGTGGACACGAGGAAGGCAAAAACGGATAGGAGTAGAGATCTCACGGCCATAGCAATCAATTTGGTTTTTTGGATGGCTCAAAAATAACGCTGGAGGGAGGTAAGGAGGGAGGGGATTTCAACCAAAGAAGAGGGGGAATTGGTTGATTTCAGGAATTTCATATCGTAAATCTACGATACCCTGCTTCGGCTTATACCTGCTGCTAAGCAGTTGTGCCTAAAGGCGGGTAAGTTAACCGATAAGCGGTTGAAATGCCCCGCTGCGATGTTTGGCGCGGGGGGGAATTCGCAGCATCTTTGTTCTGTCAAAAGCAAAACGTTCGTACCCTTTAAACATCCGTACCCTTGATCTCTAAAATCCAACGTCCGTATCAAATCCAATGTCCATTAAAAAGCCGACCTTAAGATCCATCCCTAACCCCGGCCCGTTTGCCGTCCTTATGAAAACTGGTCCAATTCTCTGAAAAACCTCTGATTAGTCTCGGAGGTTTTTTCGTTTAATGTCAGGGCGGCGTCAGCCGCACGTAGGTGGGCTTATTTCTGTTAGCCGTGATCCAGCCGTTTTCGCTCAATGTGAGCTCTACCACCTGGATAGACGTACGCCGTTGTTGGTATGTATCTTTGTTTTTATCGGATCCGACCCGGCCGGGGTGGGTAAAATAATACATATAAGCGCGGTCGTTGCCGATCACCACATTTGCATGCAAGGCATTGGGAATATCGTCTTTCCCTGTACCCTCTCCATCGGGTAGCAGGGGACCGCCTGGCTGAGCGACCCAGGTATTACCATCTGTAGATCGATGAACTGTCTGGCCATTCCACGTATCGATGATGAGCCAGTAATAGCCTTTCCACTTAAACGCTATCGGACCTTCGCCGTTTATTCTTAACGCTTCTTTGGGTTCAGACCAGGTATACAGGTCTTTGCTTTCCGTAACGTCGATGTGTGAATAGCCGGCTTGCGCTTTGTAGTACATTCTCCAACTGCCATCCGGCATTTTCAACATATCGGCATCGATGCATTTGGTACCCAGCTGCGAAAGCCGGCTTTCATAATGCCAAAGGCGCAGATCGGTACTGCTCAGATGAGCGATAAAGCCGGGCAGGCCCCATTTTTCGGCAATGCCCGGCTGGATGCTCAGGTACATATGCCACTTGCCATCGTCGCCCGGCACAATGTCCGGCGCCCACAGGGTGGCGTCCTTGCCGCCACACTCGGCCGGCAGATCGGGGAAATCAGCCGTGCCGGCATACTTCCAATCCGCACCATCGGCCGATTCCGCGATGCCGATGGGCGTACCAAATACCCAGCTCACACCGGGTAAACCGGTCATATTTGCGCGACGATTCGTGTAAAACATCCACCATTTGTTGACCCGGGGATTCCAGATGACTACAGGATCGGCGGCGCCATCATAAACCGGATCACGATAGACCGGTTTGGGCGCCGGCACACCCTGGTTGGGAGCCCGGCCCGTAACGCTGTTCTTTCCACGTTTTACCCTTATCACCTGCAAGGAATATGCGGGTATATCCAGTACAAACTTTTTGTTTATCTCCATTACAACTTCGCTCGGCGCCACCCGGTCGGGGGCTATCGCGGTATTCTTGTCCTCTGGCGCTCCCGTGAGCAGCATCCGGGTCGCTGGCCTGATCAGCTCGCCGAACCGTGCCAGGTCGATAGTGACCCTCGCATTACCTGGTCCCGTATGCACCACCTTTAGAATAATGTCTCCCGTCCTGCTGTCCATCACACAGGAAGCAGCGACGCCGGTATCGGTGGCAGCAGTAATGACTCCGGGATAATAGATATCCCCTTCATTCATGGTAAAGAGCTGCTGTACATAGTAATTTGCTGTCCGAAGTACACTTGTGTTGGAAAAATAGATGAGGTCGGGGTTCCAGGAAGTGTGATGCACATTGGCCAGCAGGGGCGCATAGGAAGCCATATGCACAATATCCCCGTTGCGTTCCAGCGAGGTCATATAAGCCGCTTCCGCCAACGCATTGTACAAGGTATTTCCCTGGGACGCATATTCTCCTATATACACTTTCGTTTTGTTTCGGTCATATCCGTCATAACGCCCACCGTTCGAAAGGAACCATTCCGGCTTCTCGTAATAATGCTCATCTACCACGGCTATCGAGAGGCTGTCTGCCAACCGCCATCCCAGGTCATAATCTTCGCCTGCCGGAAAAGGCCCTGCGGTGCCGATGATCGTGATCTCAGGGTGCCGGGCATGCACTGCCGCATAGATCATTTTGAAACGCGCGCGAAACTCATCCGTCTGCTTATCTTCATTGCCGATCCCTATATATTCCAGGTGAAAAGGTGCGGGATGACCGGCGGCGGCTCTTTTGGCTCCCCAGATAGATGTTGTAGGCCCATTTGCGTATTCGATCAGATCGAGCACATCCTGGATATAGGATGGCATCTCGTCCAAAGGAATGGCTCTTTGGCCTGTTCCGCCGATGCTCCACGTGCCGCCCGAATTCTGACAGCTGACGCCTGCCGCGACGACAGGCACAGGCTTGGCGCTGATATCTTCACAGAACTGAAAATATTCGTAAAAGCCCAACCCCACGGATTGATGATAGCCCCAGATATTCTTTTGCCCCGTCCGCCGCTCCACAGGTCCTATGGTATTCTTCCAGCGGTACATATTCCCGAGTCCATCCCCGTGCACCAGACAGCCACCGGGAAATCGCATGAATTTCGGGTGCAGGTCCGCAATTGCCTGCGCCAGGTCTGCCCGCATACCATTGGGCCGGTGCTTAAAAGTATTGTCCGGAAAAAGGGAGATTTCGTCCAACGCGAGCCGGCCTTTTCCTTTTGCAAGCACCACGAGGCAGGCGCTGTCTTCCCGTCCGCTCACGGATATTGACGCGGTATATTTCTGCCAGTTGCCCGGCCTCGTTGTAAACGCCGCCTTGCCCAACAACACGCCATTCTTGCCCCGCAGCTGTATCTCCATCGGCACGGCAGCATCCGATAGTTGCCTGATCCATGAGGAGAAATTGTAATTGCTGCCGGCCTGCAAGGCGATGCCGTCATACCCGCCATTCGCTAGCCCGATGCCCTCCCGTCCGGGCTCTTCAATGGTCAGCACTACATAGTGCGGGTTGTTGACATTCAGGGGCTCCCCCGTCTCTACGGTTAGATTTCCATATCCAAAGCCTGCCGTCAGGTATTCCCATCCTGAAAGGGGATTCCAGCCCTTCCGATCGGCCGGACCGTATTCGAAGCTCCGGTTTTGCACAAGCTCCCCGTATAATCCGCCGTCGGCGGCATAGCTGATATCCTCGAAAAAAATGCCAAACAGGTCCGGACTTATCGCCACCGGTCCGGAACGCCCGGGGGACGCATGTTTCGCACCAGCCGGCTTTGATGAGAGAACGGAGATGCCGGCACTGGCCGGCGTCGTCGCGGACGGCCATCGGGAGGCGGACGGCGATTGGGAGTAGCCCGAAGCAAAGGGGCAAAATCCAAGGAGTAAGAACAACTTTTTCATTGGCAATATTTGATGCATCCATCGCAATATTACATTTATTAATTGTCATTTGTACATTTTTTTAATCGAGGCGTTTTGCATTCCAGGAGGAAATTACAGGATCGTAGATCTACGATACGCTGCTTCGGCTAATACCTGCGGCTAAGCAGTTGTGCCTAAACCTGGGTAAGTTAACCGATAAGCGATTGAAATGCCCCGCTCCAATGTTTGGCATGGGCGGGAATTCGCAGCATCTTTGTTCTGTCAAAAGCAAAACGTTCGTACCCTTGAAAGCCCGTACCCTAGAAATGAAAACCCGTACCCTTGAATGCTAAAAGTCCAAATGTCCGTACTAAGTCCAATGTCCTTATCAAATCCAATTATCCGTAAAAAGCCGACCTTAAGATCCTAACCCCGACCCGTTTGCCGTCTCTATGAAAACCAGTCCAATTCTCTGAAAAACCTCTGATTAGCCTCGGAGGTTTTTTCGTTTAGCCGGTATGCCGGAAAAATTGAATATATTACCAGGGTAAACGATTCCTATGGCCCAGGCTACTGCTATCACCGTCAAGAAAAAACAAAGCTTTCTTGAATTCTTCCCATTGACGCTATATGCCGCGGTGAGCAGTCTCAGCGCTCTTTCGGCCGCCTGGGGATTTACCGGCTGGCGCATCGGTGTACAACTGAAAGGGATACTGGGCATGATCTCCACCTGCTTGTTTGTCCTCGTGAGCGTCATCTACCTGCTCAAATGGTTGCGTTATCCGGAGATCATCAAAAAAGATGCACAGGACCCTATCGCCATCAATTTGTTTGGCGTCCTTTTTATTTCCTGGTTGATCATCTCCGGGTTTTTAGCCAACTACGATGAACGGCTCGGTTTTGCGATCTGGGTCCTGGCAACGGCGGCGATGTCGGTGTTTGCCTGGATCGTGCTCGGCCGGTGGTTCGCTCATCCTCAAAACCCGCAAAACGCCCTGCCGGTATGGCTGGTACCGGTCCTCGGTATCCTCGACGTGCCGCTTACCGGTCTTCGCTATACCTCGCCGGATATCCGCGAGGTCTGTGTGTTCTTTTTTGTCACCGGTCTGCTCATCTGTGCGATCCTGATGGTGATCATCTTCACCCGGCTGCTGTTTCAGGCCGAGCTCGCCGCGCCGATGTATCCTACCCTTTTGTTGCTTTCGGTGCCTTTCTCTATGACCTCCTCCATCTATGATATCCTAAGCGGCGGCAAAGCGGACATGATCGCCGCCTTTTTATTTTATGGAGCATTGTTTATGGCCGCGATGTTCGGCCGAAAGATCTTCTTTTGTATGCTCCGATTTCAATTCTCGGTGTCGTTCTGGACCGTGAGCTTTCCTTTGGCGACCCTGACCGTCGCGGCTTTCCGATATGCGAACCATACGACCATCTTCTTTGTAAAGGTCATTCCCGTGCTATTGCTGGCGGGCACCAGCATGATCATTCTCGCGCTGTTCTTCCAGACCTTCCATTTTATCATCGCCGAATTTCTCACCAGCAAATGCCCCAAACCCGCGGATAGGATGACCTACCGCGAGTTCATCAGAAAAACCGAGGATAAACAGCGGCCGGCGGCCCACGGTTAGTTCGCGGCTACCACCTGTCCCAGCTGATGCGGGCTGAGCGTGACTTTCGGTTTGAAGACCGGGCCTTTCATATAGCGTTCGAGGCTATAACGCAGCTGCCGGGCGGCAGGGCGCCGGTCCAGGTCATGGGTGATATCCATCGAGACGAGGACGAGCTTGCCGCTGCCTACTGCTGCCTCGATGACATCGGCCATCCGGCGGTTCTTGAAGAAATTGTCGATGACGCGCACGATGGGATCCATCCGCGGCAGGGAATCGAGGATCATGGTCTTCGAGGCGGTGACGAGGTCCCACCATTGCCAGTCGGAATACGCCGCCGTAGGGAAGTCCGCCAACGCGGGGTGATCGGGATCGGGGAGGAGTCCCATGGTGCCGGGTTGATCGGGGAAATGCACGGGGCTCCAGAATACCGACGCAAAGCGTCCGGCCACCCCTTTGATCGCAGCGGTATCGGGATTCAGCAGCACCTTGCGACCCGCCCGAAGATCTCGGAGCGCGTCATCCAGCGTGGTGTCGAAGACGGGGGCAGCTTGGGCGCCGCTGGTTGCGGGGGACGGGGCGCCGATAGCCAAGGTTGTCGGGGCGCTGCTTGCCGAAGCCGCTGATGCGCAGGGAGCTGTCCGCGGGTAGACCCAGATGCGCCAATTGTTGCGATAGGGCGTACCGCCAGGCTGACCTCGATGGTCACACAGCTTGTTTTGCGGACACTACCAAGATCGATGGTCAAATCTCCCAGCGACTGGCCATTACCGATAGCAATGTCGGCTGTAGCCAGCCGGCCGCCCGCGATCCGGTATCCCGCGCCATCTTTGGCAGTCCACTCCACGACGTTGCCACGGAGCGCGTGATCGCCGAAATTGGCGACTTCCACCGCCGCCTTGAATGTCTCGCTGTTCTCATAGACGGCTTTTTCATAACGGATGAGCGGCACGACGGCCGAGCAATACATCCGGTGCTGTTCGGGGGTAACCAATCCTTTGCTGTCCCAGAAGGCGTCAAGGATGCCTACGAGGGCGGTGCCCTGGCCGGGGAAATCGTGCAGATCCAGCAGATCGAAACCGCTCATGCCGCTGGTCTTCAGCGCCCTTTCGATCTCTTCTTTGTACAGGTTGGCGGCAAACTTCCCGCTGGCCATTGTGAAAGCCGGCGCCAGTCCCAGCAGGCCTTTTCGCGCGAGATCATTGCGGATCGCTTTAAAATTCAGGGGGTCGAGCACGCCGCTGTATTTATCGATCTCGGAGAGCTTTGGATAAACGCTGTATTGGCCCATTTCGTGAATGATGATGGGGATCGGGATACCGGCGATGGCCTGCGTATAATCCGTGTTGAACGAAGGGGGAATGGTATTAAAGATGCCTTGCCCCCGCACCCAACCCTTTTTTGTATATTGGGTAATGAAAAAGTCGTCACCCGGTTCGGGCCATTTGCCGTGACCGTTCTGGAAAGTGAAGGTCGTGGAAGTATAGAGGTGCCGGGGATCGGCCTGCCGAAGCTTCTTCACCATGCTGGCGAGCCAGGCGAAATCGCCTTCCAACTCGTTACCCATGGACCAAAGGCAAAACGAGGGATGACTGCCGTATTCGCGGCTGATCCCATCGGCTTCTGCTTCGAGAAAGGCGTTCAACCGGGTATCCTTACCCGCATTCATATTCCAGAACGGTAATTCTATCTGCAGATACATTCCCAGCGAGTCGGCAACTTCGAAGGCGGCTTCGGGTGGACACCAGGAGTGGAACCGCAGGTGGTTCAGGCCATACTGTTTTGCCGTCAGGAATACCTTCAGCCAGCCGCCTCTTTCCATGGGGGGATGACCGGTGAGGGGGAAGATATCGCATTCCAGGGTGCCCCTTAGAAAAAGGCGCCGCCCGTTGATCCACAGCAGGCCATCATGCTGGCTGATCTCGCGCATCCCAAATGTCGTCGAGGCCTGGTCCGGGGCGCCGGCCGCCTCGGCCGCGCTGCCGGGAGCCCTATTACTGACGGTGTCAAGCCGCAGCTTTACCGAATACACATGGGGATGAAACTCATCCCATGCTTCGGCTGCGGCAATAGGAACCGTGATCTCCTGTGTCGTTTCGCCCGGCGTGATGACCGCCGTCAGCCGCTTACCGGCTACCAGCCGCCCATGTCCATCGAACACTTGTGCCAGCAGCGTTCCATGCAGGGGCTGCGTATCGTCATTTCTCAAAAATGCTTTTACTGTAAGGCGTTTGTCCTGCAAAGAAGGATAGGCGGCCAGAGACTCGATATGCACTTTATTCCGCGCGATGAGCTCCATCCGGCCAAGTATGCCATTCCAGATGATCTGCGTCTCATTCGTATACGAATGCGCCATATCCTGCACCGACATCTCGTATTGTTTGCTGTTGTCGACTCGGATCACGAGGAAATGCCGGCCGGGTGTCAGGAGTGTACTCACGTCATAACGGTGGGTTGTGGTGAGGCTTTCCCGGCTACCGGCTTCCCGGCCATCGATCCACACGGTAGTCGTCCACAAGATGCGTTCGAGGAAAAGCTCGATTGCCTTGTCCGCAAAGCTGCGCGGTATGACGATCTCGCGCGAATACCACGCATAGCCGATATAGGAGTGCCGGCGGGTAAGATGCAGCAGCACCTGCTTGTCGAGTCTTGCGGCGGTGAGGGTGTCCGGCGTGCCGATGCCGGCATCATCGAGTGTACCCGGAAGATGGATGCTTTGACCGGATAACTGTTTATACCATTGCTGCTGTTCGCCGGTCTTCAGCGAGTCCAGCCGGACCTTCCATGTTCCCGCCAGCGAGATCGTTTGTTGGGAGTGGCCCGCTAATGTCAAACAAAACAAGCAAAGAAACAACTGTACGAGCCTATTCATCGTTATGCGTTTTGGGTAGTCAGGGGTAAATTGTCCAGTTCTTTCCATTGCAAGGCCGCCGCTTCGTCGTGTCTGCCCAAACCCACAGTGCCGAAATAAACAAGATGCCGGGGATATAGCCGTGGTGGAAAGCAGGTCGTTGCGTCATGGTACAAGTTTAGGAATATATGCCGGGGAACAGCATGGAGATTCTTATTAAAAACATGGACAATCTTATTATATCTTTACCGCCAGGCAAAACGAAAAGAACACATTATGCTTAAAAAGAAAGAAGGGTTTGCCGGGCAGCGGTCGATCGTGTTGCCGCGAAAGATCCTGGCCGGTATCCGTGAGAGCAATCCACTGTCCGAACGCCTGTACATTACCGATATCGGCTATTATCCCAAGGCGCGACACCACTACCGGCAAAGAATACATGGGGTCGACCAGCATATCCTGATCTATTGTGTGGAAGGCAGGGGCAAGGCCGAGATCGCCAAAAAGAAATACGAGGTCGGACCGGGTTCTTTTTTCATCATACCTGCGGGTGAACAACATCGCTATTCCGCGAGCGAAGAGAATTCATGGACTATTTACTGGGTTCATTTCAAAGGCGCCGATGCCCGGAAACTGGTTGCCGCATTGATGGAGAAGACCCATCATCAGGGCGCCGTTGCTTTCCAGGCAAGTCGGATAGGGCTGTTCGAAGACATCTATGCCTGTCTGGAAAGGGGATATGGGAACGACAACCTCGCTTATGCGAATATCTGCCTGTATCACTTTGTCGCGTCTTTCATTTACCAGGACAAGTTCAATCTTGCCGATAACCGGCAGACGGCAGGAGACGCCGTGGAATTGTCGATCAACTATATGCAGGAGAACCTGGTGCGCTCGCTTTCGCTGGAAGAGATCGCTGCCTCGGTGAATTTTTCCGCTTCTCATTATTCGGCCCTGTTCCGGAAAAAGACCGGCTTTTCCCCCATCGAGTATTTCAATCATCTGAAGATGCAGAAGGCCTGTCAATATCTGCTCTACACAGATCTCCGCGTCAAGGAGATCGCCGATAACCTCGGTATCGAAGACCCCTTTTATTTTTCCAGGGTCTTCAATAAGCTCATGGGGATGTCGCCCAATCAATATAGGATGAGAAGGCATTTGTAAGGGTGGAAGCTTTTTCCGGGGCAATACGATCGTTATGGGGCCGTTTTGGGTGTTCTCACACTGTTTTTGGCTTGTATGGCCTGTATTTGGTCAGAAAGGCATCGCCCCTGCGGCGCTCAAAAACAGGTCAGTGCAGGAAAAGAACCGGGTATGCCGCCACCCGTCGCCTTTTAAAAACGTTCGTAAGGTGTCGAGCTAAATATGTCCACCACAATGGACCATGTTTCAGTCCCGAAATGATCGCCGGCGACTACGACTGCAATTCTTACATCACATTCTCCGGCCTTGGTTTTGTATTTCAAATTAAACAAGTCGTATTGTAGCCTTCGCTGATAGTCTTTAGAGGAAAGTTCGAGATGCAATTTTTAGAGAGTTTCCTAAAAAGATTTAAAAATGCCGTCGATCGGAAAACTGGTCATATGCTTTCTAGGTGTTATAGCTGCAGCACCCAATTTTCGTATGAACAAATCTTCACTCAACAAGGGCATACGCATATGTACCAGAAGACCTACGAACTTATATATTCACTATTGCAAAAAAAGGAGCCGAAAAAAATTAACTCGATACTATCGATTTTCTTCAATATTCTACAGGCGTCCTGCTTGTATGCCTCATGCGGACAATTCGAATCTCCGCAGCGGTTATTCGATAAGAAATGCGATAATGATATTTTTCAAATGCTCGCCATGTGCCGTCGTTATTTTTCTTGAACTTATCGGGCGGGAACATTTCTGGTTGCATCGGCAGTCGGTCCGCGATGGTGGTCAGCTCTTCGACAACCTTCCTGGCATTTTGGGGAGAGTCTTTACAAATATAGTCGTAGGCTTTTCTTAACTCAGCTATGGCTTGAGGCGTCCATACCGTTACCATGATTTAATCTCTTTCTTCAATTGATCATTGGTCATGAAATTGCCCTTTTCGATTTCGGCATTTCCTGCTTCGAGATCATTGTTGTACTCGTCGATAGTTTGCGGCTTTTCAGCGGTCTGATAACCGATGCCCATTAGCTTCAATGTACGAAGTAACCAATCCTGTTTCGAAGAATCGTTGATGCCATCAAAGTCGATTATGAGTTCCATACTGTCTGGCTTTTTTACAAATTTACTTTTTTTCTTCGATTATTCTAAGACTGCTGTATATCAATGTGTTATTAAGATTAAAGTAGACAGATGCCTTTTTAGTGCAATTTCGATGTGCAAATTTCAAAATATCTATGAGCTACGTGAACAAATCAACAAGAGGAGTGAGATGCGGTGAGCTATTCGAACTTTTTAAAGGAGGGGTTTTAATTAATATCCTGCTTGCAAAACTTTGGCAATCAGAAGTTGCGACGGAGTAACGAATACGTGTAGGCCAAAATAAAAGGCCTCGAATGAATCGAGGCTATCTGTGGGAGTTGACGGGTTCGAACCGCCGACCCTCTGCTTGTAAGGCATTTTCTTGCTCTTATTTATTTTTATTTTCTTTTATTTGTCCTTGATAATGATTCTTATAGTTTGCCAAAAGGGCCGTTGCCGTCCGTTTAGATTGTGTCTGTTGGTCACATTGTTAGTCAAAATTTCAGCCCATGAGCCTTTGCGAGGGAAGGCCCAAGCCTTATAGGCCTGCTTTAATTCGCGTGATGGTCACGAAATGTCTCATGTAAAATTATTTGCTTTAGTTCTGCGATCGCAACCTTACGTTCTCTCACTTTGCCGATGCGAATAACATCTGTAAGTGCGAGTACTTTGTAAAGATGATCGTCGCTCCGGATGGCTTTGGTCGCGCCTACATATAATGGTTCAATACCGACCCCTCGAATTTTGCCTTCAGCATCGGGCCAAACATATGGCTCATCGCTAAGGAAAAGGTTGCTCATAAAGGGATGGGCATGGGCCGTTGGAATTCCGCGAACCAAAGAACCGGTTTCCGCGGGAAAGACATATCGTAGCCCGTGTTCCAAGAATTCCATCAGCGATTGCCGAGATACTTTTCTTTTTTTTCCGTCTATTAGCCCGGCAACCCGGCTTCGATTTAGGGATTCCGAGATTTCGGAGCCACTTAGCGAAAGGGCCGAAGCAAGATCCTTATTCTGCCAATTAGTGTTGCCAATAACGCTAATTTTGAGAAGGACGGCTACGTCTTGAGGTCTCATGCCATTATGCTTTCGCATAAGTAAAGGTAAGAAATGATTCGCAAATCGCGTATTGCGAATTATAGGCGATTTTGCCACTCGAAGGACTGTTCAGGATATTTCAATGTTCACATTTGTAGTTTGATGAATGTGAGGTGAATTATAGCCGATTTCGGAAACGCCAAGGGCAGCATTGCTAGCTCGTTTGCGAACGTTCCGTGATGGCTTTGGCAATGAGTTGCGAAACCAGGGGGTCCAGATTTGTATTTCGAATATAGTTTTCAAAACGATCCCTACCGAAGCTGACAAACAATTTGCCCATGAATTCATCGGCGAAACTACTGGCAATCACCGATATTCCCTGCCAGTCTATGTAAATGGGATAACCGGATTTGGCCTCCATCAGGTTGAGCACCTTTGTTCGCATTTCTTTTCCTGCCTGCCTCGTACTGGTGCCTTCTTTGTCGTCTTTCATTACAATGAGCAACGCATCTTCTTCTTTCAACTCATACTCTGCATCTACCACATTGTAGGCAGTGTAAGGAACGGCTGAAAAATTCAAGGCGTCTGCGATGGAAAATTCTGTACTCATTCCAATGTGGCCACTGATACAGGTTCCCGAAAAATATTGATGTGGATCGTTGGTGAACACCTTTTGGCCTTCCGGTGTAATCAATAGCCGACCTCTCCCGCTTAATATATCCAGCGATCCACTTGTCATAGAGGTAATACGCAACGTTCCTGCCAGCCCATTCCCCTGGCCGTATTTGCTATTTCTTGTTACGCCTATTTTGATGGCTTCCTCAATGGCTTCAATATCGGTATCCAGATTTGGATAGCCTTCCTGTAGGGTCGCCAGGATGCCGTTTCCGGCATCGGCGACGCTAAAAGCGATCGTCTTGTTCTGAGGGTAGGCAATAATCTGTAAAAAACCTCCGACTGGGGAATTGGAGTGATTTATCACGTTGTCACAAACTTCTGCAACAGACCAGTCCAGTGCAGAAAGAATGTCTTTCGGCATAGAGATATAGCGCATCACAATATTCATGAACGGATAAATGAGCTTTGGCAAACTATCCGCCGAAGAAAATTGCTGCGCAAAATGTCGAAGTTTTTGCCCGTTCTCCAGAGGATAAAGCGGATTGAGCAAATGAGCCCAGTTGGTCGTCAGGAAAAACTCCTGGTAGTCCGGGTCATGCGGAAGTATAATGATTGGATCACAGCCCTGCCGTCTCAAATCGGCTACGGTAGCAATGATACCCAGCATGCCGTTGGCAAAGGCCTTTGTTACCCCGGAAAAATCCAGGGTAAGGTAATTGCCGGGCTTTCTTTGCCGCCAGATTGCAAGGGCAGCCGCGAATTCAGGAAGCAACCCCACGGAAATCCTCGGGGGGAACATGATTTTATTGCGGTAGCTATCGTATTTTATAATCAATTTATAATCAATGAATTAAGAGTAGCCTTTCTTTAGAAATCCTGCTGTCAACAAGTCTTGGGTTGGTTTCCCCTTTCTTTACTTATTATTTATTTGTATCTTTGCAATAGAAAATAAAGAGGATGTAACAATCCCGCCTGATACAACCCAACGGGTTCTTCAGTGACAAATTACCGTATAAGATGCCTGCAATGCAGGCATTCTTATTTTAGAAGGTCCCGTCACGCCTTCACAAGGTATCACAATTCCGAAGTATCCATCATTCTTCCTTACAAACAGGCCATTCCGGTTTATCCATCAGGACTGGGGTGGGATGTATCGCTCCCTCCTTGGTTTGCGTGGCTGCCGTAAAATTATTATGTTTTATTTCCGATCGCCTTTTGTCCGATTTAAATTCAGGAGACTTTAGAATTTTCTAAATCGGTGAGAGTTTCCTCCTGAAAATGTTGAAGGACGAGCATAAGACAGGATCTTCACGAGAGCGGCGTTGACGACTTTGAAGAAATCCGGAATCACTTCCTCGTCTTTGTCGTTGATCCGTTCCCCGTGTACAATTTTGGAGCGAACAGGGTACTATTTCTTTATTTTCTTATAGGTTTCCAGTCTTTTGGACTTGTCTGCCTCCATAAATCTGCAGACGTTGAAAGCGATCTGATGCGTAAGTTCATCCTTCGAATGGGGGGAGAAAAGAATTTCGAGGACAATCGAGATGTGAATTGCTGTTTGTTCAAGATGGTCCACCTTCCAGGAGTAATAAAAATGGGTCATCGCATTGATAACCTGGATTTTGAAGATTGCATAGCCCACAATTCCCTAACATTTTTCCACATGGCCCTGAGCACCTTGAAATCCGGGTCAGCCAGGGAAGAGGGATTTGCCATCAGCATTTCGCTAGGTGTCCGGGCATAATCGCCGTACCGTAGTAGATCGCCAATACATTGATCAACTGGTTTACAAATGAGTAGGCATCCCTGGGAAAGCCACCAGTGTAGATCACGGATTCCCAATCATCCACCAGGATACAGCTGTCATACAAATAGGGTTCGTTCTCCTCGAGTTTCTCGTCATTGTATGCTTTTTCATACAGGCTCCAGACCGGATGCGAGTGGCTTTCACAAAAGTACACACCGTTGCCGAGGGCCAGTCGCTTTTTGTTCGACTGCCACCCCAGTAAATGTACCAAGATCGCAACTTTGTATTCCGGTTTCATCTGTCAAGGTTATCGGATATTTTTTATCCGTTGTAAGCAAGTCGGCCAAATACCAACCGTTCATTTTAATATGTCCAGCCTGGAAAGGAAAAAATTTTTCGTTTTTCGCTCAACGTCGTCCCAGTTTAACTCCGAAAGAGCTGTTTCCACATATTCGTCGTGTGGTAGATGGTTTTTTGTTTCCCAGTTACTCAGTCCAGGATTGGCATACGTACCCATCCGCAGATAAAGGCTATCGTTGCGAAGGCCTCCCGAAAAAATAGGTACGAGCCATTTTCCGGGAATATCAACGGATCGTATACCGACCCCGTAATAGAAGGTATGTCCCTGGTAGTCTTTTTGGATATCGTCTTCATGGTATTCAAAATTCTTGCCCAGGGTGTCTTTGATGGTCGTAGCCACTGCCTTCAATTTCTCATACAACAAATCAAATAATTTTCTTTCTTTTTCTTCCCGTTGTTTTGACGGGGAGTTGGAGGCCGCCCGAAAGGCCGCTATTTTTTTCGCTGCAGACGTATCTTTTTCTGTAACAGGTTTGGGTGGCTCCGGGACGCCATTTCTTTGCAAGACTTGTAGCCTTTTGTGATAGTAATCTCTTATCAAATCGTATAACTCATTCCATCGAATGGCGTAGATAGAATATTCGCGGGTATAGGCGGTATCCAGGTTGTGTAAAAATTCATATCGCCGAAGCAGATCGGGCTGGTTCGGTTGCAGCCAATCTTTGTTCGCACTGATCAATTGAAATTTGAACGTTATACCGTCTAGCGACAGCGAGATCCGCGGCACAATGATCCGGGTGGTAGACATGGCGGCAACCAGGGCAAAATGTTCCATGAAAAAGTAATTGTCTATATCGCTTCGACTGGGGCCGTTTCTTCCTTCGATTTCGTTTCCGGACTTTTGACCGATCGAGACTCGTTCATGGTTGACGAACGTGGTTATGGAATCTACCGCCGCTTTAAATAGCTTATCTATTTCCGCTGAGGAGGAGTTGTTGGGGGTTTGAGGGGAGTCGTTTCCTCCAACAACCGCTTGTGTGGGGCTTCTGGATAGGCTGGTTGCTTCCGGTGGAGACAGGCAAAAATCGAAGTCTTCCCCCTCAGACGAGTAGATACAGGGGTTTTGATCCAGCCCTACATCGGCAAAGACACGATCGTGGACCCTTTCCAGTATTTTGAGTATAGGTAATCCGGGCACTTCCAGGTATTCCAGCAAGGCTTGTGTGTATTCACTGTGTCCGTTCGCAGGCCCATCAGAAGAGGGTTTGCCCGCTTCGGTGGAAAAACAGATCAATGTTCCGTTTCCGGTTGGATTCATGGCAGCCAATCCTTTTCGAAAGCGGTTGTTTTTTGCCCCACGCGGCTCCGGGGGTACCCGGCAGGCGTCCAGAATAAGGATATTGAGTTTGGCGCCCGAAGCTTTCATGCGATCCAAAATCTCGGAAACCTTGTACGTAGTCCCCTCTAAAAGCGCGTCAGAAATATCCGTCCCCTCGACCGCATACAAATAGTTTTCCTTGTTGATGCTGCCCTGGATACCATGGCCAGCGAAGTAAAAAAGGGCAATGTCACAGTTATGGGGAATGCTGCTCGTCCACTCTTCAATGTGTCGGCGAAAGGCCTTGATACTGTCGTCAATGTATTTTTTCGGATGAAAATGCAAATGCTCCAGCGTAACGCTGATGTCTCTGGCGTCATTGGCTGGATTGGCCAGCTTTGACACGCGGCTATAATTGCCGACGCCCATCACGAGCGCCGTCCGAACCGGGCTGTTCAACCCTGCGGGGGCGCGTTGAGCCGAAATGCCTCCTGCTGTTGCAAACAACGAACACAATAGAACCGTCCGGCAAGTTATTCGAGTAAACATAGACTGGCTATTTACTGGGTACAAAACTTTTTAAAAGGGTGGACAGATCCCCGCTGGTGGCGCTAAAAAAATCCGAGCGTTGTTTGGAGTTGATCCCGTAAGGATTGGCTTCTTTTATCGTAATAGTAAGTGTATACCAACCGGTCTTGTAGTCGCTTTCTATATTGGCAAAACTTAAGGCCGTGGTAGGAAGCGTTTGAAACCATCCGGAATAATACGGTTTTTCCAAATAAAAACCCTTCGTACTATCCGGAGCAATCCCCGGAATCAGGATGGACGACTCGCCGAGGCTGCCGGATTTGAGGACAAATCCCGCCGTGGAGCCGGCCGCTCCGGTAGCAGGTTCCTTCCAATACGCCTCCAGCTTTATATCCAAACTCAGGTCGATGGTTTTGCCATACTTTCCGAGTTTTTTGATTTTGGCTTTTGCGTAAGAGAGTCGAAGCGTTTGGACTTGAAACCGAAACAAACCGGTGTGGGGTTCGGCGACGGGTACGAACGTCACCTGCATCGCGGTATCGTCCCGATCCAGGATGCGGGCGATATCAATCGTTTCTATATTGATAGCAGCGGATTGCTTGTTGACGGTATCCGGTAAAATGAGCAAGCCGATGCCGGTTTGAGAGCCGCTGTAGGTAGCGGTGTACTTTTCCTGTTGCTCGGAAAGGAGGGTTTTGGCAATGCTGAAACCGGCGCCGATGATGCCTGGCAGGAGCGTAGGCAGCGATATGGGCGTGGCACCGGCTCGAAAGGTGTTGTCGCGCTTGGGTGGATGTATGTTCACGAGGATCGTTTCTTTGGCGGATTTAACGCGGGATCCGTCGTTCTTGTAACTGATGAGTTGAGCAAGATTGCGCTGGGGAAAGACCATCCAGAGCAGCATAAACAGGCCAATGACTTTGGACATATTCATAGATTTAAGGCGGGGAAATGGACGGCAAAAATACACCTATTTCGGGCCGCTTTTTCAGTCCTATGTTGGTCAGGTAAATAATCCGTTTCTTAGGCTGTTGGATGTATTTCGCTGATGAAAAGGGCGAAAAAGGGGTTATGCACAGCTGTGCGTAACCCGGCCATTTGCTTAGGCAGAAGGTGCCTAGCTTTGAATTCCACAATAGGCCCAACCGGCATGTTGAACAGTTCTTCGAAACGACGGATCAAAAGAAAAGGAGAGATGGGAAAATTTCGTTTAAAATCCGACTGTTGGTCAACAAATAAAAAAGCACCTACCCGTTGTCGTGTAAGTGCTTGATCTCTAAAGTGGGAGTTGACGGGTTCGAACCGCCGACCCTCTGCTTGTAAGGCAGATGCTCTGAACCAGCTGAGCTAAACTCCCTTCCTTGGCTTTCAGCGGGTTGTACCGTTGAAAGGAGTGCAAAGATAAGGGAGAAATTGGAACCCGGGAAAATTTTTCCGGGTTTTTTTTGGCACATACAATATGCAACTTTTAGGGTACGGTCAGCCCGTTGACGCCCGCCCATGTTTGTACGACTATTAGCGAAAATCTATTTAAAAATGAAGATCGCTAACAAATTTTGGACGACACTCGCTTGCCTCATCCTCGCCCTGGGATTTACTATGTGCTCGAAACAAGGCCCTGCCGGCGCAACGGGCACCACCGGCGCTCAGGGGCCCGCCGGTCCCCAGGGACCCAAGGGTGACACCGGAACGGCTAACGTTATCTATTCCAAATGGGACAGCTCCTTTTCCGGCGTTTCGGCCATCTGGAACGTCGCGGCCATCACCCAGGGCATTCTCGACAGCGGGAATGTGCTGGTCTATGTCAACCAGAACGGTTATGTTTATCCACTACCGTACGATAATGTGAATGGGAGCGGATTTTACATTAACGATCTGCTTAGCCCCGGGAAGATCTCGCTCTTTTGCTCTTCCGCGTATAATTTGAATGAATTCAAATTCCGCTATGTCATCATCCCCGGAGGAGTACAGGTGGCCGATGTAAATAGCGGGTACCAATACCATTACATCACCAATCTATTCAACATAACTCCATAGCCCCGGAGACATGGCACCCCAAAGCGCCGAAGACATGGCGCACCATAGCGCCGAGCGCAGCGCGACGGGCCTTACGGCGCTTTCCAGGTGTTGTTGGCCCGATTCGCGTCGGGCAGCACGTGATCGGGATCGATGGTCGCGGCGACGAGCGGCTGGGTGGCCGGGAAATGCAAAGTACGGACGCCGGATTGCAGCCAGGTCTCGACGGGCAGGGCGATGCGCTGGCGCGTGCCGTCCTTCCACGTGAGCTCGAGGGTGGTAGGGAAGGCCATGCGATCGAGATTGGCGATGGTGACGTCAACGCCGGAGCCGCCGCCGCTAGCGCTAGTGCCGCCGCCCCCGGCCGACGCACGCGCATCCTTAACCGCGAGATCGAGACTCCAGTTATGAAAGAACCATTCGCGCCAGAACCACGAGAGGTCTTCACCGGCCTCGTTCTCCATGGTCCGGAAGAAATCGTAAGGCCCGGGATGACGATAGGCCCAGGAACGGATATAACGGCGGAAGGCGTAATCGAAACGCTCTTTCCCGAGGATCTGCTC
>Ga0134128_10001454_pt1 | contig 30435 bp, 32 predicted proteins | sample KB31754_FD_96462 | JGI IMG/M metagenome (GOLD analysis project Ga0134128, IMG submission 96462) | Terrestrial soil microbial communities with excess Nitrogen fertilizer from Kellogg Biological Station, Michigan, USA - KB3-175-4 | ecosystem: Environmental > Terrestrial > Soil > Unclassified ... | reverse complement strand
CGACATTGGCCGCGCTGTCTTCGGCGAGGATCTGCAACTCGCGGCCAACAATGCCGCCCTTCTTGTTGATCTCCGCCATCGCCATCTTGGCGCCGTTGAGCTGGGAGCTGCCGAGCGCCGCGTAAGTTCCGGTGAAGGGATCGATCCAGCCGAGCTTGACCGGCGTCTCGCCGAGCGCGGTGACGATGGGCGGGCTAGCGACCGCGGCGAGCCCTACCGCAGCAGAACTGGCCAGCAACTTGCGCCGGCTGATGGGCCTCTTCGTAATTCCAGCAAGTTCATTCTCGCGGTCGGTCATTTGTGTTCCTCCCTGAATGGTCGACTCTTTCTGGTGTTTCGTTGAACGTAACTTCTTATAGTTAGTCGAACATAACTATTAGCTTTGTCCTGCGCAAATGCAAAATCTTCCACACCGAGGTTGGGAGGGGGGTGAGCAGACCCCGGCTCGTCAGGTTATCGGCCCGCCTAGGCTCACGATGAGGAAAGCTCTTCGTGGACAAAGAAATTGACTCATCCTGAGCGCGAGCGCGGCGAGCAGTCGAAGGACGCGCGACCCGTCCGTCCCATCGCTCTCCTCATATGCGCTTTCGTGAAAGGAGCGATCTCTGGAACCGCTCACGCGTCGGCGCAGGCGGCGCAGGTGCCTTCGATCTCGACGACCGCGGAGCTCAGATGGAAGCCCTTGCGCCCCGCCGCATGCTCGAGCGCCCGGGCGGCTGCGGGATCATCGATCTCGGCGACGGTGCCGCAGCGATGACAGATGAGGAATTGCGCGCTGTGAGCGTGGCCGGTCTCGGCACAGGGCACGAAGGCGTTGAGCCGCTCGAGCTTGTGGACGAGATGATGCGCCAGCAGAAAGTCGAGCGCGCGGTAGATCGTCGGCGGCACCGCGCCCTTGCGCGTCTCCTTGAGGCGGTCGAGAAGCTGGTAGGCGGTGAGCGGACCTTCCGCCTCCAGCACCAGCCGCAGCACGCGCCGGCGCAGCTCCGTGAGCTGCGCGCCCTCGGCGGTGCAAGCGCGCGCCGCCCTCTCCAGCCGCGCCGCGATCGTCGCTTGTGCCCTGGCGCCCATCATCGACCTCGAACGCTATGTTATAGCATCGGCGGCAGGGCGCAAACACTGCGGCCAAGCTGGCCTGAGGCACGCGAGGCGCTGCGCCGGCGACGCAAGCCGCGCCCGGCGTTGCCCTTGGGTTCCTTCGACGGGCGGGAAATCGGGTCAGGAGGAGCGCCGCCGCCGCATGTCAGCGAAGGACAAGCCAAGCCGACGCAACGTGGACTGAAGGCTGTGCGGCGCTTTCTCGCGCGGCAGGGCGACCATCGAGAACAGGCGACCGGGTGCCGCATGGGTCTCCGGCGTCGAGCGGTACTCGGCGACGGCGCGGAAATCCATGCTATAGCGCGGCTTCGCCATGCCCTGCCGATGGTAGGAGCCGTGCGGCACATCCTTGTCGAAAAGGATGGCGGAGCCGAGCGGGACATGCGGCGCGTAGCAGCGGCGCGTCGCGAAGAGACGGCCGTATTGCGCGTGCATCTCGTCGAGCAGGGCGCTCGCCGCCGCCTCGTCGCGGAACTGATGCGGGCGCAGCTGAATCGCGCCGAAGGGCACCCCGGCTAGGTCGATCTGTGGCCCCTCGGCGAGGAAGCCTTGCCAGTCCTCATCGCGGTGCAGCAGCAGCAACCGGCCGATGCTTTCGTCGAGGCAGGGCTGCAGCGGCGTCCAGAGCGTGAGCTCGCGCGGGATGCGTGCCTCGCGCGACAGCGGGGCGAGCTGCCCGTCACAATGGAGTCCGGCGAAGCGGATCGGGAATTTGGGGTCGAGGCGACGGAAGACGCGCTCATTGGCGCTCACCACGAAATCGCCATAGAACAGCCGCCGGTAGAGCACCGGCAGCCCGCTCCGTTCGACTTCAGAGAAAAAGCGCGCATCCCACAGAGGATAATCGGGCGCGAGGTCGCCAAGATTGGCAACGCCGCCGAGGTAAGTCTCAATGACCGAATCCGGCAACCCCTCCAGTCGGCCGAGATAACGCTCGTCACCGGCCCGGAATCTCGCTTCGGCGAGATCGCGCAGAGCGGCGAGGAAGGGTGTGGACCAGAGATCGTCAAGCACGACATGTCCGATCTCGGCGAGCGCCGCCTCGATCGCGCCGAGATCAGCGTCGCGTAACGAAAAGCGCGGACTATCGAATGTCAGCGACACCCATCCCTCCCGTTTTCGAGGGCGGAGCCTAGCGACCTCGCGTAAAAGTTGCAAATCTTCGGCGGACAGTGCCAATGGCGTTAGTGTGATCTGAGGCAGAACTACTTCAAGTGGATCTGCGGATCCGACCTTCCGCCAGGCCGCGGGGCAGGGCCGCGAGATCAGTGCAGTGGGGGCGGCCCGAAGCGGTCGCGGTCGAACGGGCGCTCGGGGCCCGGCACGCCGAGATCGCCGAGCGCCGTCGCACCCCAGCGGAAATGCGAGACGTTGAGCTGATAGACCGGGGCGCATTCCGGCGGTGCGCCCTGCCGGAGGAGGCAGAGGCCGCGCTGATCGTCGGCCGACCAACGGGCGAACTCGCGCGCCTGCCCGATCACCTCTGCCCGGCCGGAGCGCCCGAAGCGGATGAAGAATTGGCCGCCCCCAGGCACGGTTGCCGCCATCAGCCGACCGGCGAGACGCTCGCGGATGCGGAGGGGCGTGAGCGGCTGGGGCTGAGGCTCGGCTGCGCAGCCGGCAAGGAGCAACACGGCCAGAAGCACGAGGCGCGGGATCATCGCCACGCAAACCGAACTTCCCTGCGCCGGTTCCCTGCCAGGCCGCCCGGCGGTCAGTTCCAGCGGCGGCGCCGGCGGTGGGAGATGAACGCGCGCAGCCCGTAGCCCGCCGCGAAGGCTAGGCCGAGCATGGTCAGCAGGGCGAGTTGGTCGACGGGCAAGGGCAGCAAGGCACGGCTCTCTGGCGGACTGTCGAATCGGTGCACTATAGCCCGAAGGGGTGACAACGTCATGGCATGCAAACGCAGAGCACCCTTGCCACCGGCTTTTTGCACCTGCGAAGGGCTGCAGGAGCGCATGCGGTCACGCCGCCCGCCCGACCAGCGGAAGATTACGGCGGCGTAATCTGGAACGAGTCGCCGTCGCAAGATTACGCCGATGTAAGTTTGTGTTCGGCCTCTGTCCGCCACGTGGTTGATGGCGGCTATCCACTTCGCGCCCGCAACGAACGCTTTGCGAACGCGAACTTTGCGCCGCGCGCGACGTTTGCTGGAGCTTCGAGCGGAAAGGAACCGGCATGCGGCGGATCGGCATCATCGGCGGCGTCGCTCTGGCGGCGCTGGTCGCTGCCTCGGCGGCAGAAGCGCGGTGCTCGGAAGATTTGGACGCGCTGCAGACGCGCATCTACCGGTCGCTTAAGGTGCATCCGACGCCGCAGGCCTACGCGGCGGCGAAGATCCTGCAGAAGTATCAGGAGTCCCCGAGCAGCGACGAGGTGAGCTGCTTCAACGCGCTGGCGCGCGCGCGGCAGACCTTCACCGCGTCGACGCCGCCGCAGGAGGCGCAGGAAGCGGCGCCACCCGGGCAGCCGGTCCAGCCCGTGCAGCCGCTGAACCAGCAGCAATAGCATCGCGGGGGCACCGGTGTCGGGCAGGGGAGGCGAGAGGCCGGCGGCGGCCGTGGTGCTGCTGCTGGCGGCGCTGACGCTTTCCGCCTGCGGCGGCAGGGTCTGGCTCGATCATGGAAGCGATGCCGGAGCAACGCTCCACTGGTATACGCGCGAGGCGTCGATCAGCGAGGTGGCGGCGCGCGCCCAGGCGCATTGCCAGGGCTTCGGCAAGCGGGCGCTGCTGCTCGACGAATCCGAGGACCAGGACGTCACCACGGCGCATTTCGCCTGCCAGGGCGGCTGACGTGGCTCAGCCCGCCTCGTCCTCGCGGAAGGCGGCGCCAGCGGCCGGATCGAAGCGGCCGAGGCTGGTGCGGTCGAGCGCCACCGTCTTGAGCAGGGCGAAGATCTCACCGCCGATGACGAGGCCGAGCTCCTGAGCCGAGCGCTGGGTGATGCGCGCCCAGAGCACCACCGGTTGCTCCGGCCGGCCGATATCGAGGCGGACATCGACGAGCGCGCCGCGATCGCTGGCGATTTCGAGGACGCGCGCCGGGAAGATGTTGCGGATCGAGATGCCGGTCGGCCGTGTCGTCGCCAGCGCGACGTCGCGGGCACGAATGCGCACGCGGACCGGCGTGCCGAGCGGCAACGCCAGATGCGAGACGCGCAGCCGGCCGCCGGGAAAGCCGAGCTCGCTCAGCCCGAAGGCTGCGTCATGACCGGCGACGCTGGCGCGAATGACGGCGCCGGCCTCGTAGCGCCCGGTGAGCGGGCGAAGATCGAGCCGGCTGGTCAGATCCTCTACGCCGCCGACGGCGGCGACCTTGCCGTCCGAGAGCAGGACCAGCGTGTCTGCGAGCCGGACGATCTCCTCCATGGCATGGCTCACATAGACGACCGGCACGCGCAGCTCGTCGCGCAGCCGCTCGATGAAGGGCAGGATCTCGGCCTTGCGCGGCGCATCGAGCGCGGCCAGCGGCTCGTCCATCAGCAGGAGCCGCGGCGAGGCGAGGAGCGCACGACCGATGGCAACGCGCTGCTTCTCGCCGCCGGAGAGATCGCCGGGCCGGCGGTCGAGCAGCGAGCGCAGTCCCAGGAGCGCCGTCACCGCATCGAAGGAAACCTCCGATCTGCCGCGCCGCGCGCCATAGACGAGGTTGCCGCGCACCGAGTAATGCGGGAAGAGCCGTCCCTCCTGGAAGACATATCCCAGACGCCGCCGCTCCGGCGGCAGGTCGATCCCTTGCTCGCTCGAGAAGAGCAGCTCGCCGCGCACGGCGATGCGGCCGCGATCGGGGCGCGTCAGCCCGGCGAGCATGTTGACGAGCGTCGTCTTGCCGGCGCCGGAGCGGCCGAAGAGCGCGGTGATGCCGGAAGCGGGGACCGCGAAGCGCGCATCGATATGGAAGGCGCCGAGCCGCTTCTCGACCTCGATCTCGATCATGCCGCGCCCGCGATGCGCCGGGCGAGACGGCGCGCCAGCAGCTCGGAGACGATGAGCGCCGCCATGGCGAGCGCTACGGACAGGATTGCCAGGTGCCATGCGGGCGCCTCGCCGCCCGGCACCTGCAGCAAGGCAAAGAGCGCAAGCGGCAGCGTGCTGGTCTCACCCGGGATGTTGGAGACGAAGGTGATGGTGGCGCCGAACTCGCTGATGCTGCGCGCAAAGGCAAGGATGATGCCGCTCAGGATGCCGGGCGCCATCAGCGGCAGGGTCACGGTGGCGAAAACGCGCAGCCGGCCTGCGCCGAGCGTGCGCGCCGCCTGCTCGAGCCGGCGGTCGACCAGCTCCAGCGAAAGCCGCATGGCGCGCACCATGAGCGGAAAGCCCATCACCGCCGAGGCTAGCGCCGCGCCTTTCCAGGTGAAGGCGAGCGTGATGCCGAGCCAGTCGTGAAGCGGCGCGCCCAGCGCGCCATGCCGGCCGAAGAGGACGAGCAGTGCGAAGCCCACCACCACCGGCGGCAGCACCAGCGGCAGATGCACGAGCCCGTCCAGCAGGATCTTGCCGGGGAAGCGGCCGCGCGCCAGCAGGAAGGCGATGGCGAGACCGAACGGCAGGCTCACCGCCACGCTCCATACCCCGACGCGCAGGCTCAGGCGCAGCGCCTCAATCTCGAGGGGGGTGAAGGAGGGCAAGGGCCGGCCTTAGCGCTGCACTGGAAGGACGCAGATCATTGCTGCAAATCCCCTTTCTACCGCGCGGCGTTGAGGCGGGCGAAGCCGCGCTCCAGGTCGGCGATGAGATCGGCGCGATCCTCGAGCCCGGCGTGAATCCGCAGCAGGGTGCCGTCCTGCCAGGGCTTCACCGTGCGCAGCCGCTCGGGATGGCCGGGGAGAATGAGGCTCTCGAAGCCGCCCCAGCTTGCGCCCATGCCGAAAAGCTCCATGCCGTCGAGCATGGCGTCCACCGCCGCTTTGGCGATGTCGCGCTTCAGCACGATGCTGAAGAGACCGCTCGCGCCGGTGAAGTCCCGCTTCCAGAGATCATGGCCGGGGCAGCTCGGCAGCGCCGGGTGGAGGACGCGCTCGACCTCGGGCCGCCGCCCCAGCCACTCGGCGAGCGCCAGGCCCTGCCCCTGGTGTTGGCGCAGGCGGACGCCGGCGGTGCGCAGGCCGCGCAGCGCCAGGTAGCAATCATCGGGCGCCGCGTGGTTGCCGAGCAGGCTCGCCATCTCGCGCACGCGCGCAAAGCTCTCCTCGCTGCAGACGGCAACGCCCATCATCGCATCGGAATGGCCGACGATGTATTTGGTGGCGGAGATGATCTCGGCATCGACGCCGAGCGCCAGCGGCTTGAAGAAGAGCGGTGCCGCCCAGGTATTGTCGATCGCCGTGGAGATGCCGCGCGCTTTGGCGCAGGCGACGATCGCCGGCACGTCTTGAACCTCGAACGTATGCGAGCCGGGGCTCTCGAGATAGACGAGACGCGTCGTGTCGCGCAGCAGCGCCTCGATGCCAGCGCCGATCAGCGGATCGTAGAAGCTCGCCTCGACGCCGAAGCGGCGCAGGAAGCCGCCGGCGAAATTGCGCACCGGCCCATAGACCGAATCCGGCAGCAGCACGTGATCGCCGGACTTCACGAAGGCGAGGATCGTGTTCTGGCAGGCGGCGGCGCCGGAGCAGAACGCGATGGCGCGATATCCTCCCTCGACCGCCGCCACCGCCTCTTCGAAGGCGAAGGTGGTGGGGGTTCCCCAGCGGCCATAAGTCACCTGGCTGTAGCGGTTCTTCTGCGCCGCCTCGAGCGACGCCACGGTCGTATGAAGGATGGTCGAGGCGTGGTAGACCGGCGGATTGACCACGCCGAAATTGGCCTCGGGCGAGCGGCCCGCATGGGTGAGGAGCGTGTCCGGCTTCTTCGATTTGCTGCGCATCGCGGTGAGCGGCCCCGGCTGGGAGAGAGCGGGGCATCTTGCATCGCCGGAGGGCGCCGCGGAAGGGCGTCGCCCGGCGAGGCTCCTTCAAGCCGCGGTGCCGCGATTGCGGGACGCTTTCAGACCGTGTTAGCGTCGGGCCGGCAGGAGAGGCCGTTCGCCGGGTCGCATTCCGATCAGATCATCTTTTAAAATCAACCCATTCAGGGAGATTTCCGATGCGATTTCCGAGCTGGATCGCCAGCGTCTCGGCCGGCGCGGTCCTGGCGCTTCTCGCGCTGGCGACGGGCGCGCGGGCGGGCACGCTCGAAACGGTGAAGCAGCGCGGCCAGCTCGTCTGCATCGTCAATACCGGACTTGCCGGCTTCGCCATGCCCGACCGTCAGGGCAATTACCAGGGGCTCGATGCGGACACCTGCCGAGGCATCGCCGCCGCGGTGCTGGGCGATGCCAAGAAGGTGAAGTTCGTGCCGGCCACCGCCGAGCAGCGCTTCACCTTGATGCAGACGGGCGAGGGCGACGTGCTGGTGCGCAACACCACCTGGACCCTGCTGCGCGACACCGCGAACGGCCTCACCTTCGCGCCGGTCACCTATTACGACGGGCAGGGCTTCATGGTGGCGAAGAAGCTCGGCGTCAAAAGCGCCAAGGAGCTCGACGGCGCCACCATCTGTGTCCAGCCCGGCACCACCACCGAGCTCAACCTCGCCGACTATTTCCGCACCAACCACATGACCTTCAAGCCGCTGGTCATCGAGAAGCTCGACGAGGTCGAGAACGCTTTCTTCTCCGGACGCTGCGATGCCTACACCACGGATCGATCCGGCCTTGCCGCCACCCGCGCGTCGAAGGCGCCGAACCCCGACGACTACGTCATCCTGCCCGAGGTCATCTCCAAGGAGCCGCTGGCGCCGGCGGTGCGGCATGGCGACGATGAATGGTTCGATGTCGTCAAATGGACCGTCTTCGCCATGGTCCAGGCGGAGGAGAAGGGCATCACCTCGCAGAATGTCGATGCCATGCTGAAGAGCGACGATCCCGAGGTGCAGCGCATGCTCGGCGTCTCGCCCGGCATGGGCAAGGCGCTGCATCTCGACGACAAATGGGCCTACAACATCATCAAGCAGGTGGGCAATTACGGCGAGGTGTTCGAGCGCAATGTCGGTGCCAAATCGCCGCTGAAGCTCGAGCGCGGGCTCAATCGCCTGTGGACCCAGGGCGGGCTGATGTACGCCATGCCGTTCCGCTGAGGGCGGCGCCGCGGCGCGGATGAGCAAGACCGGCGTCAGCGTCCGACCCGCGCCGCGCCGCGCCAGGCTCTGGCACGACGAGCGGGCGCGCGGCGTCATCCTCCAGCTCGCCGTGGTGGCGCTGGTGGTGGGTCTGCTGGCCTGGTTCGCCGCGAACGCCGTCGAGAATCTGCGCCGCGAGGGCATCGCCACCGGCTACGGCTTCCTCGGGCGCGAGGCGTCCTTTGCCATCGGCGTGGCGCTGATCCCGTTCAGCCCGGCCAACAGCTATGCGCACGCGCTGCTGGTGGGCTTCCTCAACACGCTGCTGGTGGCGGCGCTCGGCATCGTGCTGGCGACGGTGCTGGGCTTCATCGTCGGCATCGCCCGGCTCTCGAGCAACTGGCTCGTGAGCCGGCTCGCGCTCGTCTATGTCGAAGCGATGCGCAACACGCCGCTACTTCTGCAGATCTTCCTGTGGTGGGACGTGCTGCGACTTTCGGCGCCGCAGCCACGTGCCGCCTGGCAGCCGCTGCCGCATGTCTTCATCTCCAATCGCGGCGTCTATTTCCCGGTGCCGTTCTATGGGCCGCTCGATCTCTGGATCCTTCTGGCGGCGGCGCTGGGATTGGCGGCGGCGGTGCTGCTGCGGCACCGGGCGCGGCGGCGGCAGGAGCTGACGGGCAAGCGCCTGCCGGCCCTCTGGCTTGCGCCGGCGCTCGTGCTGCTACCACCGATCGCGGTCTTTCTCGCCGGCGGCGCGCCGCATCTCCTCGACCTGCCGCGGATGACGCGCTTCGATTTTGCCGGCGGCGAGAGCGTCACCTTCGAATTCACGGCGCTGCTGCTGGCGCTCGGCGTCTATACGGCGGCTTTCGTCGGCGAAATCGTCCGCGCCGGCATCCTCGCGGTGAGCCGCGGCCAGAGCGAAGCGGCCGAGGCGCTGGGTCTGCGCCGCGGCCAGGTGCTGCGCCTCGTCGTGCTGCCGCAGGCGATCCGCGTCATCGTGCCGCCGCTCACCAGCGAATATCTCAACCTCACCAAGAACAGCTCGCTCGCCGTGGCGATCGGTTTTCCCGATCTCTTCTCGGTCGGCAGCACCATCGCCAACCAGACGGGGCAGGTGGTCGAGGTGATGTCGATCCTGGTCGCGGTCTATCTGAGCCTCAGCCTCGCGACCTCGCTTGCCATGAACCTTTATAACCGGCGCACGGCGCTGGTGGAGCGCTGAGCGATGGCTCTCTGGCACTGGGCACGTTCACGGCTCTTCGGCGGCCCGCTCAACAGCCTGCTCACGATCGCGGTGCTGTTCCTGCTGGCGCGCGGGCTCGCGGCTTTCGTCGATTGGGCAGTGGTGAGGGCGTCGCTCACCGCCGCCAATGCGCGCCAATGCGAGGCGGCGGGTGGGGCCTGCTGGGCCTTCATCATCGATTGGCTGCGCTTCATCCTGTTCGGGCGCTATCCCTATGCCGAGCAGTGGCGGCCGGCACTGGTGCTGGCGATCTTCGTGGCGCTGTTGCTCGTAAGCTTCGCCCGGCTGCTGCCGGCGCGCATGCTGGCGGCAGTCTGGATCATCGGGCTCGCCGTGGTGCTGCTGCTGATGCATGGCGGTGTCTTCGGCATGCCCGTGGTCGAAACCGAATTCTGGAACGGCCTGCCGCTGACGCTCATCCTGGCGGTGGGCGGGCTCGGTGCCGGGTTTCCGCTGGCGCTGCTGCTGGCGCTCGGCCGGCGCTCGCAGCTTCCGGCGCTGCGCGCGCTCTCGGTCGCCTATATCGAGGTGGCGCGCGGCGTGCCGTTCATCGCCTGGCTCTTCCTCGGCCTCATCGTGCTGCCGCTCTTCCTGCCGCCCGGCGTCGTGATCGCCAAGCTGTGGCGCGCGGAGGTCGTCTTCACCCTCTTCATCGCCGCCTATCTGGCTGAGGTGGTGCGCGGCGGGCTGCAGGCGATCCCGCGCGGCCAGTACGAGGCGGCGGACGCGCTGGGCCTGGGATATCTTCAGCGCATGCGCCTCGTCGTGCTGCCGCAAGCCTTGAGCCTCACCATCCCGGCCCAGGTCAACACCTTCATCGGGGCCTTCAAGGATACGACGCTGATTTCGATCATCGGCCTCTTCGACCCGCTGCAGGATGTCAACACGGCGCTCAACGACCCCGCCTGGCGTCTCGCCTATGTCGAGGGCTACGTCTTCATTGCGGCGCTCTATTTCGCCTTCTGCTATCTCATGTCGCTCTATAGCCGCCGGCTCGAGCGCCGCCTGGCGCCGGCGAGGAGATGAGGCCGATGGGTTCCGCGCCGCTTTCGCCGATGATCGAGCTGCGCCATGTCGACAAATGGTTCGGCGCGCATCAGGCGCTGCGCGATGTGAGCCTCACCGTCGAGCGCGGCGGGCGCGTGGTCGTGTGCGGTCCCTCGGGCTCGGGCAAGTCGACGATGATCCGCTGCATCAATGCACTCGAGGGGCACGAGAAGGGGCAGATCCTGGTGGACGGCATCGAGCTCACCGGCGATCTGCGCCAGATCGAGGCGATCCGCCGCGAGGTCGGCATGGTGTTTCAGCAGTTCAACCTGTTTCCGCACCTGACGGTGCTGGAGAATCTGGTGCTGGCGCCGATCTGGGTCAGGCGCATGCCGCGCCGCGAGGCCGAGGAGCTCGCCATGGATTACCTGGAGCGGGTCCGCATCCCGGAGCAGGCGCGCAAATATCCGGGCCAGCTCTCAGGCGGGCAGCAGCAGCGGGTGGCCATCGCCCGCGCGCTCTGCATGAAGCCGCAGGTGATGCTGTTCGACGAGCCGACCTCGGCGCTCGATCCGGAGATGATCAAGGAAGTGCTCGACGTCATGGTCGAGCTGGCGCGGTCGGGCATGACCATGGTCTGCGTCACGCACGAGATGGCCTTCGCGCGCGAAGTGGCCGATACCATGGTGTTCATGGACCGGGGCGAAATCGTCGAGGAAGCGCCGCCGGAGCAATTCTTCGCCGCGCCGAAAAACGAGCGGACGCGGCTCTTCCTCGGGCAGATCCTGGGCCGCTGACGCGCTATTTGTTCTGCTCGGCGCTGTTGGTGATGGCATGGCCGGCTTGCGTCATATCCTGGCCGAAGCCGGCGGCGGTGTTGCAGGCGGCCAGTGTCAGCCCTGCCCCCGCCAGCAACGATAGAGCGAGCAACCAAGACGCGACAAAGCGAATCATTCATTCCTCCCCGGGGTAGGCAATCCGACGGAGGAACATCGGCGGCGCCGCGGCGGTTCCCGCAGCTTTTCAGGCGGGAAGGGGCGGCAGCAGGGGATGCTGAAGCGTGCGCGGCAAGGCGCCGGTAAGGCGCGGATCGTCGAAATCCGCCTTCTGCCGGTGCGACACGCGAAAGCCTGCCCGCCGATAGAGTGCGAGCGCGCGGGGATGGTCGAAGGTCGAGGTATGGACGATGAGGCGCGCCGTCGGAGGGCGCCAGGCGCCCTCCACCGCCTGATGGAGGAACCAGGCGCCAATGCCGCGGCCGATGAAGTCCGGAACCAGGCCGAAATAGCAGAGTTCGGTCTCGCCCGAGGCGGGCCGCTCGATCTCGAAGAATCCGGCTGGCACGCCGGCGACGTAGAGCACCGAGACTTCGATCTCCGGCCGCGCCAGCCAGAGCCGGAGCCGCTCGTCGCTCCAGAGGCGGCGGACATACCACACCCAGGGCTCGCCAACCGTGTTGTAGAGGTAGCGATAGAAGGAGGCGGTGCATTCCTCGACGCGCATGAGCGCCAGCTTCGCCTGCGGCATCGGCAAAGGCGGCCGCACCGGCCGCGCGGTCATCGCGAGATGGGTGATGGTGTCGCTGAGGAGGGCGATGGCGCGTCTCAGTCGGCGCCGGTCGCGACCGGCGTGTCGCCGGGCAGTCCCCACTCGGACCAGGAGCCGTCATAGACCGCGGCATCGGGCCAGCCCAGGAGGTGGAGGCCGAAGGCGAGCGCGCAGGCGGTGACGCCGGAGCCGCAGCTCGTCACCACCGGCCTACCGCGCTCGAGCCTCGCCTCTGCGAAGCGGCGCGCCAGCTCCTCGGCCGGCAGCAGGGTCCGCGCTTTGGGATCGGTGAGCTCGTCATAGGGGAGGTTGCGGCTCCCCGGAATATGACCGGAGCGCAGCCCCTCGCGCGGCTCCTTGGCGGTACCGGCGAAGCGGCCCCGCGAGCGCGCGTCGAGCACCTGCTCCTGCCGCGTCTCGATATTGGCGAGGAGCTGGGCCTTGTCGCGCACCAGCAGCGTATTGAGCCGCGCGGTGAAATGCCGCTCGCGCGGTGCCGGGATCTCGTCGGTCAGCGGTCGCCCCTCCGCCTGCCATTTCGGCAAGCCGCCATCGAGAATGGCGACGTCGCGATGGCCGAAGACACGCAGCATCCACCAGGGGCGCGCGGCCGAGCTGAGCCCGGCGCTGTCGTAGATGATGATGCGGTGGCCGTCGCCGAGGCCGAGCCGGCGCATGCGCTGCGCGAACTTGTCGGCGCTCGGCAGCATGTGCGGCAGCGGATTGCTCTCGTCGGCGATATCGTCGATATCGAAGAACACCGCCCCCGGAATGTGGCGGAGGCGGTAGAGCTCGGCGGCGTTGGGTGAGACGCCGGGGAGGGTGAAGGTGCCGTCGACCACGCGCACATCGGGCGCGTCGAGATGGCGGGCAAGCCAGTCGGTCGAGACCAGCGCGTCCGGATTGGCGTAAGGCATCGGCGCCCTCTCCCTCGTCAGCCGGCGAAGGCGAGAATGACGCGCCGGTTCTGCCGTCCCTTGTTCTCGATTTTCACCACCGCGACCGGACCGATCTCGCCGGTGCGGCCCACATGGGTCCCGCCGCAGGGCTGCAGATCAACGCCGGCTATGTCGAGAAGCCGCACGCGGCCCTGGCCGGTGGGCGGCTTCACCGACATGGTGCGTACCAGCTCGGGCTGGGCCGCGAGCTCCTCGTCGGCGATCCAGCGTGCCACCGCCGGATGATCCTCGGTGATGAGCGCGTTGAGCCGCTCCGCAATCGCAGCCTTGTCGAGCGCATCGCCCGGCACGTCGAAATCGAGCCGGCCCTTGCCGTCGGCGATCTGTCCGCCGGTGACGGCGGCGTTCGGCACCACGGCGCAGAGGAGGTGCAGGCAGGTATGCATGCGCATCAGCCGGTGACGCCGCTGCCAATCGATCTCGGCGGTGACGGTATCGCCTGGCGCCGGCAGCAGCGCGCCCGCTTCCGGCACATGCAGGACCTGGTCGGGCGCTTCGCCCTTGCGCGTGTCGGAGACCGCGATGCTGCGGCCATCGGCAAACCGCAGCACGCCGCAATCGCCGGGCTGACCACCGCCCTGCGGATAGAAGACGGTGCGGTCGAGCTCGATGCCGCGCTCGGAAACGGAGGTCACGCGCGCCTCGCAGCTCGTGAGATAGGCATCCTCGCGAAAGAGCAGGACGGTCATCGGTCGAGCCAGTGCGGCACAGGCAGCTTGCGCTCGCGCAGGAAGGCGGGGTTGAAGAGCTTCGACTGGTAGCGCGTGCCGTAATCGGCGAGCACGGTAACGATGGTGTGGCCGGGGCCGAGCTCCTTCGCCGCCTTGATGGCGCCGAGAATGTTGATGCCAGTCGAGCCGCCGAGGATCAGCCCTTCCTCCTCGACGAGGTCGAAGAGCACCGGCAGCATCTCCTCGTCGGTCACCTGGAACCAGCCATCGATCGGCGCATCCTCGAGATTCTTGGTCATGCGGCCCTGGCCGATCCCCTCGGTGATCGAACTGCCTTCGGCCTTCAGCTCGCCGTGGGCGTAATAGCCGTAGATCGCCGAGCCCATGGGATCGGCGAGGTATATCCGCACCTTGGGATTGCGTTCCTTGAGCGCCATGGCGACGCCGGCCAGGGTGCCACCGGTGCCGACCGCGGAGACGAAGGCATCGACCTTGCCGTCGGTTTGCTCCCAGATCTCGGGGCCGGTGGTGTCGTAATGGCCACGCCGGTTGGCGACGTTATCGAACTGATTGGCCCAGATGGCGCCTTTGGGCTCGCTGGCGGCGATTTCCTGCGCCAGGCGGTCGGAGTAGCGCACGTAGTTCATCGGGTTGGAGTAGGGGACGGCGGCGACGAGGCGGAGATCGGCGCCGCAGAGCTGCAGCATGTCCTTCTTTTCCTGGCTCTGCGTCTCCGGCATGACAATGACGGTGCGATAGCCCAGCGCATTGCCGACCAGGGCCAGACCAATCCCGGTATTGCCGGCGGTCCCCTCGACGATGACGCCGCCGGGACTGAGCAAGCCGCGCGCTTCGGCATCGCGGACGATGGCAAGCGCCGCGCGGTCCTTTACCGAGCCGCCGGGATTGAGGAACTCGGCCTTGCCGAGGATGGAGCAGCCGGTCATCTCCGAGGCGCGGCGGAGCCGAATCAGCGGCGTGTTGCCGATAGTTTCAAGAAATCCGTTGCGAATTTGCATCGTCCGAGGCCGTGTTTGGGCGTCGGCTCACTATAGGGAGGAGTCGTGCGCGATCAAGCGCGGGCCCGACCGGTCCGGCTGCAGCCGCTCGTTGACTTGCCGGAAACGTCACCTCCACAATCCGCCGCTGTGAGCTTCCCCTGGAGAGCGCCGGTAGCGCTCATCGCCTTCCTGCTGCTGGCGGCGGCTGCGCCGCAGCGCGATACCATCGTCATGGGCAAGGCGATCGACGACATCGTCTCGCTCGACCCGGCCGAGGTCTACGAGGCGTCGGGCGGCGAGGTGGTTGGCAATCTCTACGACCGGCTGGTAGAGGTCGATGCCAAGGCGCCGGGGTTGATCCGCCCCGGCCTCGCGCGCTCGTGGCAGGTGAGCGCGGATGGGCGCACCTATACCTTCTCGTTGCGGCCTGATGCGCGCTTTGCCGATGGCGCGCCGGTGACCGCCTCGGACGCGGCGTTCTCGCTCGCCCGTGCGCTCCGGCTCGACAAGGCGCCGGCGCTGGTGCTGGAACAACTCGGCCTCACACGGGAGAACGTCGCCGCACAGGTGCAAGCACCCGATGCGGATCATCTGGTCATCGTCACGCCGCGGGCGCTGGCGCCGGGGCTGGTGCTAGCCTGCCTCACCGCGCCGGTGGCGAGCGTCGTGGAGCGGAGCGTCGTGCTCGCCCATGAGGAGGAGGGCGATCTCGGCAATTACTGGCTCGCGGCGCATTCCGCCGGCTCGGGCCCTTATCGCCTGGCCGTCTGGCGCCCCTCCGAGCACTATACGCTCGACGCCAATCCCGGCTATTGGGGCGGCGCGCCGCGCAATCGCCGGATCATCGTGCGCGACATAAGGGAAGCGACGACGCAGCGGTTGATGCTGCAGCGCGGCGACATCGATTACGCCCGCGATCTCGGCGCCGATCAGTTGAAGGCGCTCTCGGCCGATCCGCGCCTCAGATTCGACAAGGGGGTCGATACACTCATCACCTATCTCGCGCTCAATCAGCGCAATCCCTATCTGCGGCGGCCGGAGGTGATCGAGGCGATCAAATACCTCGTCGATTACGACGGCATGGCGCGCAACCTCTTCGGCCCGACGCGCATCGTGCATCAGTCGTTCGAGCCAGAAGGCTTCCTCGGCGCGATTGGCGATCGGCCATTCGATTACGATCCGGCGCGTGCGAGGACACTGCTGGCGCGGGCAGGGCTGGCGCACGGCTTCGCTGCCACCATCGACGTGCGCAACACCGGGCCTTCGATGGATATGGCGGTGGCGCTGCAGGCGAGCTTCGCCCAGGCGGGTATCAGGCTCGAGATCGTCCCCGGCGACAGCAAGCAAGTACTGACCAAGTATCGCGCGCGCCGGCACGATATCTTCCTCGGCGAGTGGGGGCCGGACTATCCCGATCCCAACAGCAATGCCGAGGCCTTCATCGTCAACCCGGACAATGCCGAGGACTCGCCACAGAAGTCGCCGGCGTGGCGGAACTTCTGGTCCGATCCGGCGCTGGCGGCGCGCGTTGCGACGGCAAAGGAGGAGCGCAACGAGGCGGCCCGCGCCCAGCTCTATCGCGCGCTGCAGCGCGACGATCAGCGCGTGGCGCCCTTCGTCTTCATGTATGAAGATGTCGAAGTGGCGGCACATCCTGCCGATGTCAGGGGCTTCGTGCTCGGGCTGGGGCCGGCAGGAAACCGCTACGTGGGAATTCACCGGCAGTGAGGCGCGCCGTTCTTGCCCCCTTGCGCCTCCTGGCGCATCTCGTGCCGACCGTCTTCGGGCTGCTGCTCGCTACCTTCCTCATCTCCCGAGTCGTGCCGATCGATCCGGTGCTCGCGGTGGTAGGCGATCGCGCCTCTGCTGAGGTCTATCAGCGCGTCCGCACCGAGCTCGGCCTCGACCGGCCGCTCTGGGTGCAGTTCTACCGTTATGTCGCGGAAGTGGCGCGCGGCGATTTCGGCCGCTCGGCGCTGACGCATGAGAAGGTGACGGAGGATATCGCGCGCTTCCTGCCGGCGACGATCGAACTCGCCACCGCGGCGACGCTGATCGGCGTGCTGCTGGGCGTGCCCCTGGGCGTGCTCGCCGCGGCGCGCCGCGGCGGGCTCGGCGACCATCTCGTCCGCGTGCTCGGGCTCGTCGGATATTCAGTGCCGGTGTTCTGGCTTGGCCTCATGGCGCTCCTGCTGTTCTATGCGAAGCTTGGCTGGGTCGCCGGGCCGGGTCGGGTCGATATCTTCTACGAGGACACGCTGCGGCCGGTCACGGGGCTGCTGCTGGTGGACAGCGCGCTGGCCGGCAATTGGGCCATCTTCTCGAGCGCGCTCGCCCATCTGCTGCTGCCCGCGAGCGTGCTCGGCTATTTCTCGCTCGCCTATGTCAGCCGGATGACGCGGAGCCTGATGCTTGACCAGCTCGGCCAGGAATACATCGTCACCGCCCGCGCCAAGGGGCTGAGCGAAACCCGTGTGCTGTGGCGGCACGCGCTCGGCAACGCGCTCGTGCCGCTGGTGACGGTGATCGCGCTCTCCTATGCCGCGCTGCTCGAGGGCTCGGTGCTCACCGAGACCGTCTTCGCCTGGCCGGGGATCGGCGCTTATCTCACCAATTCGCTGCTCAACGTCGACATGAACGCCGTGCTCGGCGCGACGCTGGTGATCGGCCTCATCTTCATCACCCTCAACCTGCTGTCGGATTTGCTCTATCGCCTGCTCGATCCGAGGGTCCGATGAGCGTCGCGCAGGACTGGCGCACCTGGCTCACGAGCGAGCGCCCAGGCTCGCGGCGCCAGGCCCGGCTCGGCGAAGCCTATCGGCTGCTGCGGGCGTTCCTCGGCCATCGCCTCGCCGTGCTCGGGCTCCTGCTGATTGGCCTTCTGGCGATCGCCGCGATCGTGGCGCCGCTCGTCGCTCCCTTCCCGCCGGCGGCGCAGGATCTCGCGCATCGCCTGGAGCCGCCCGGAGCCGTGCATTGGCTCGGCACCGATGAATTCGGCCGCGATATCCTCTCCCGCCTGCTCTTCGGCGCGCGCATCACGCTCGGCATCGTCGCGCTGGTGACGGTGATCGCCGCGCCGGTCGGGCTCCTCGTCGGCTGCACGGCGGGCTATCTCGGCGGATTTGCCGATGCGGCGTTGATGCGGTTCACCGATGTCTTCCTCGCCCTGCCACGGCTGGTCCTGGCGCTCGCCTTCGTCGCCGCGCTGGGAGCGGGGATCGAGAATGCCGTGCTCGCCATCGCGCTGGTCGCCTGGCCGCCCTATGCGCGCATCGCCCGCGCCGAATCCCTGAGCTTGCGCAGCAGCGACTTCGTCGCCGCGGCGCGGCTCATGGGCGCCTCGGCGGCGCGCATCGTGCTGCGCCACATCATGCCGCTCTGCCTCGCCTCGCTCATCGTCCGCGTCAGCCTCGACATGGCCGGCGTAGTGCTGATCGCGGCGGGGCTCGGATTCCTCGGCCTGGGCGCGCAGCCGCCATCGCCGGAATGGGGCGCGATGATCGCCGCCGGGCGCAGCACCATGCTCGATCAGTGGTGGGTGGCGGCGATGCCGGGCGTCGCCATCGCGCTGGTTAGTCTCGCCTTCAACCTGGTGGGGGACGGGCTGCGCGACGTGCTCGATCCGAAGCAGCGATGAGCGCAACCTTGCTCGAGGTGGCGGGGCTGCGGGTCGGATTCGCATCCGGCGAGGCGGTGCGCGGCGTCGGCTTCACCTTGGGGCGTGAAAGGCTCGCCATCGTCGGCGAGACCGGATCGGGCAAGTCGCTCACCGGGCGCGCCATCTTGCGCCTATTGCCGCCCGCCGCACGGCTCAGCGCGGCGCGGCTCGTCTTCGACGGCATCGATCTGCTGGCGGCGAGCGAGCGGGAAATGCGGCGACTGCGCGGTCGGCGCATCGGCCTCGTGCTGCAGGATCCGCGCTTCTCGCTCAATCCGGTGATGAGCATCGGCGAGCAGATCGCCGAGGCCTGCCGCTCTTCGGGGCGAGAGGGGCCGCGCGCGGCGCGGCAGAAGGCTCTGGCACTCCTCGAGGCGGTGCGGATCCGCGAGCCGCAGCGCGTCTATCAGCTTTATCCGCATCAGGTCTCGGGCGGCATGGGGCAGCGGGCGATGCTCGCCATGATGCTGGCGCCTGATCCCGATCTGCTCATTGCCGACGAGCCGACCTCGGCGCTCGACGTCACCGCGCGCCAGCAGGTGCTTGCCGTGTTCGACGAGCAGGTGAGCCGGCGCGGCATGGGGCTCATCCTGATCAGCCACGACCTCGGCGTCGTCGGGGATTTCTGCGACCGTGTGCTGGTGATGCGAGCGGGCGAGGTGGTCGAGGAATGCGCTGCTGCGGCGCTTGTTACGGCACGGCATCCCTATACGCGGCGCTTGCTCGCGGCCGAGCGACGGCTCGAGCGATGATCGACGCGGCGGGCCTCACCGCGCGCTATGGCGCCGCCCAGGTCGTCGACAAGGTTTCCTTCGCCGTGGCAAAGGGCGAGGCCTTCGGGATTGCCGGCGAGTCCGGATCGGGCAAGTCGACGCTGCTGCGCGTCGTTGCGGGGCTCCATGCGGAGTGGAGCGGCGGGCTTTCGATTGCCGGCGCGCCGATGCGGCGCGGGCGGCTCGCGCATGCGGTGCAGATGGTATTCCAGGATCCATACGGGTCGCTTCACCCGCGCCACAGCGTCGACCGTGCCCTGGCCGAGCCGCTCGCGGTCAACCGCATCGGCGGCGCCGAGGCCAGGATCGCATCGGCGCTCGCCTCGGTGGGGCTCGAGCCGCGCCATCGCTTCCGCTACCCGCATCAGCTCTCCGGCGGGCAGCGCCAGCGCGTCGCCATCGCTCGTGCGCTCATCCTGTCGCCGAGCGTGCTGCTGCTCGACGAGCCGACCGCGGCGCTCGACGTCTCGGTCCAGGCGGAGATCCTGGCGCTGCTGCAGCGCCTCAGGCAGGAGCGGGGCCTCACTTACGTGCTGGTGAGCCACGATCTCGCGGTCATTGCCGAGCTCTGCTCGCGCGTCGCGGTGATGCGCGAGGGCCGCATCGTCGAGGAGCTGGCGGTGGAGGATCTCCGCGCCGGCCGCGCGCGGCATCCCTACACGGCCGCGCTCATCGACGCGAGCCGCGGCTATCGGCGGCAAAGCTCGTCAGCCCTTGCTCCATAGCCGCCGCAGCTTTACCCGATTGGCCGCGAGCCAATAGAGCGCGAGAAGGGTGAAGGCGTTGTCGATCCGGCCGGCGCGCAGCAGAAGCTGCGCTTCGGCATAGGGCTTCACCACGACCTTGATGTCCTCGTGCTCGTCGGCGAGCCCGTGAATGCCGCCCGCGGCGCTGGCATCGACGCGGCCGCAGAAGAGTGCGACGGTCTCGGTGGTGCCGCCGGGACTGGTGAGAAAGCGGTGGACCGGCACGAGGTCGCCGATGACCGCAAGGCCTGCCTCCTCGCCCGCCTCGCGGCGCGCGACCTCAGCTTCGGCCTCGTCGGTGCGATCGACGATGCCGGCGACGATCTCAAGCTGCCAGCCGGCGAATCCGGCGAGATGCGCGGCCAGGCGGAACTGCTCGATCAGGACGATCGCATCACGCGCGGGATCGTAGAGCAGCAGCGCCACCGCGCGGCCACGCTCGAAGACCTCGCGCGACAAGGTGGGGCTCCAGCCGCCGGAATAGAGGCGGTGGCGCAATCGGTAACGGTCGATCCGGAAGAAGCCCTGATAGGCGGTCTCGCGGTCGAGGATCTCGATGGCCGCGTCGTTCACAGGGAAGCGACGAGGCGAAAGGCGAAAAGGCGCGGCACGACCCGAGTCTAGCAGGTCGCCGCCGCCGCACAATCCAAGCGGTCAGGTGCCGCTGCGCTGCGTCTGCTCGACCGCCAGAGCTTCGGTCTCGCGACGCTCTTCCTCGCGGCGCTGCTCGTCGGCAAGCCGCACGCGCAAGGCGGCGACGCAAAGCGCCAGCGGCGCCGATGCGGAAGGCGCCGAGGAGGGGAAGGGGATCATCGCGTCGGAGGCGCGGTAGATCTCGCCGATCCAGCCGCCGAATCCGCCGCGGCAATCGCTGAGCTGGCTCAGGCGGTGGATCGTCCAGCCTTCCGGCAGCAGCTTCAGCGCCGCGTCGATCGAGCGAGTATAGAGCGGCACCGGTTTCGCCGTGCCGAAGAGACGCTGGATGGCGTAGTCGAGGTACTCGCTGCCCTCTTTGGCGCTCTGCGCCATTGTCACGAGCTTTGCCAAATCCATTGCAAGCCGATCCCTGTAGCGTTTCGGAGATGTCCCGATGCTACCGGCGGTGCGTAGCGGTGACGCGCGTCAAAATAATGTCAGGGAACTAGTTCAACTGCGCGGTTTGGTTGGGTTGCTGCCGATCCGCGCGACCTCTGCGAGAGGCAGCCGCACGCGCATGAGGAGCCCGTGCGGCCTGCGATTTTCGGCGTGGACGGTACCGCCGAGCGCTTCCACATTGCGCCGCGCGATCCAGAGGCCGATGCCGAAATGAGCGCCGTGACCATCGCTGCGCGATGGTCCGCGCTGCGAGAAATAGCGGTCGAAGATACGGGCGAGATCGTCGCCGGGAACGCCGGGGCCGCTGTCGCCGATGAGCAGCTCGGCGAAACCTTCGCGCGGCTCGAGCCGGACGCCGATACTCTCGCCTTCGGGCGAGAAGGAGACGGCATTGTCGAGCAGGTTCTCGATCACCGTCTCGACCAGCTCCTCATTGGCGTGCACCATGACGCGCGGCGCGATGTGGCCCTTGAGTGCGAGGCGGCGCTCGACCAGGGCCTCGGCATGCGCCTGCAGCAGCCGACCGAGCAGCAGCGACATGTCGATGTCGGCCCGCGGCATGTCCATCACATCGGCGGTCGCCTCGTCGAGCCGGCGCGAGGAGGCGACGAGACCGTCGAGCTTGTCGAGCGACGCCTCGATGAGTCCGACGGCGCGCAGCCCGCGCTGATTGTCCGTCGAAAGCGCGCGTCTCAGCGGCTCGAGCGACTGGCGGATGACGGCGATCGGCGTCTTGAAGGCGTGGGCATTGTCCTCGGCGGCGCGGCGGATGTCGCGCGCCGAGGCGTCGAGCACCTCGACCATGTGGTCGAATTCCTCGGCCACGTCGGCAAGCTCGGGGATATCGTTCTGCGCACGGAAGGAGCCGCCGCCGGCGCGCCGCTCGCGGATGGTGCGCGCCCGCTCGGCGAAGCGCTGCAGGCCGCGCCGGACGCTCCAGAAGGTGGTGATGGTGAGCAGCACCATGGCGAGATAGATTGCCGCCGCGATGCGCACTTCAGAGCTTGCCCAATAAGGCCGCCCGAGATTGGAATCGGGGAGCGCTCCGGCGGCCGTCGAGGTCAGCACCATCCAGCAGCCGGCCGGGGTCTTGAGGGGCGTCATCGAGGTGACGACCTCGTCGCCGCCCTGCGGCGTGCGGTAACGCAGCGCGAAGGGAAATTCGCCGTCGCAACTCGCCGACAGCCGGTCGAGAATGCCCTGGCGCTGCAGCGTCTCTCGCTCGGCGTCGAGCTGGGTCGCCGGCACCACGGGCCAGGAGGCGACATAGTAGAAACCTGCGGTTCCGGCCGGCGCGTAGAGCAGCTTCACATTGGTGAAATCGTCGGCGAAGCGAGCGAGTTCGCGACCAAGCTGCGGCAAGGCAGGGTGGTCGCTGGCGGAGAGGAGCGGCGCCAGAGCCGCCGCTATGACATGGCCGTGCTCGCGCACGCTGCGCAGCAGCACCGCCTTCTGCGCCTCGTCGGCGGCGCGGAACTGGTCATAGACGATGAGCGGCACCACCATGAAGATAAGCGCCAGCACCGCCGCCTTCGCCGTGAGCGAGCGGTAGAAGCGCGGCCGCGGCGCGGCCGGCGCCGAGGGCGCCGGCGGGGCGGGCGCGAGTTCCTGCCGGCTAGTCGCCGGCAATCCAGCGGTAGCCGAATCCGGCATAATTGTGAATCTGATCAAAGTCGGAATCGATATCGCGGAACTTCTTGCGAATGCGTTTGATGAAGGTTCGCACATTGGCGCGGTAGCCCTCGGCGCCGTAGCCGGCGACGAAGTCCTTGCCGTGCACGAGATCGTAGATCTCGCGATAGCCCACATCCTCGCCGCTGCGCGAGGCGAGCAGCGCGACGATCTTGAATTCCGTCAAGGTGAGGTCGAGGGTCGTGCTATTCCAGGCGGCGCGGTTGATATCGAAGCGCAGCTCGAGCGGGCCGAGATTGACGACCTCGCCCGCCGGCCGCTTGGCAGCGATGGGGTCCGCCACCGGGCGCATGCCCTCGGTGATGAGGTGAAGGCGTTTCAGCAGGATCGACAAGCGGCGCGACTTGTCGATGAAATCGACCGCACCGCCTTCGAGCGCCGCCTCCTCGTAGATGTCGTCGCTGAGCGCGGTTAGGAAGATGACCGGCGTGCTGGTGCCTGCCCGGCGCAGATTGCGCAGCACCTCGAGCCCGTTCATGCCGGGCATGCGCCAGTCGAGCAGGATGACGTCGGCGCCACCGCCGCTGCGAAAATACTCGAGCGCCGGCTCGCCGGCGGAGAAGGTCTGCACGTCGAAGCCCTCGTCGACCAGGTTGAGGCCGAGCGATTCGCGGAACGAATCGTCGTCGTCAACGAGGACTATCCGGACCGGCGGCAGTGTCGGCATGGGCCCGCCGCTCGGCGAGGAGGGCATCATAGCATCGCTGGGCAGATCGCTCGGGAAGGTCATGGCTCCTGACTTCATAGTGGAGGGCACGCATGGCCTGACTCTGCAGGTCCAGATAGAAGTAAACGTCAACTTCGCAGTCGTTATCGCCGTAGCGCCAGATCGTCGCCGGCGGCGCCTCGGCGCGGCTGCGCGGCTCGCCCAGCAGTTCCGCTACCGCCGGTTGATCGAGACCGATCAGCTTATCCGGACCGCTCGGCGCGGCTGGTGCGGCGGGCGGGGTGAGCCGGGCCAGCGCCGCTGGCGGCGCCGGCTTGCGCGGCGGCGGCGGCGGCAGTCTTTCGCTGACCGCCGGCTCCCGCGGCGCCGGCGGTGGCGGCGCGGGCGGTGGCGGCTGAAACAGCTGACACCCCGCCAACGCCATGGCGAAGCATGACGCCAGTACGGTGGGTGCGTTTCGTCTGATCCGGTTCGAGAGTGTCATGGCCTGCCCCGATCCACCACGCCACCATTATGGTCAATTTCGGGTTAACGTGGCGACCACCACGTTGTAATTCCTTACGCGACAACGGTTTGAGGCATGGTTTCATGCCGCGCCGTTTTGTGGCAAGGTCACGGGCAGGAAATTAAGGAGCGGGCCGTGAGGGCAGCAGCGGCGGTGAGCGAGTGCGGGCGCTTCCTCGACCTGGCGGCGTTCGAGCGGACGCCGCTGGCGCGCGAGCCTTTTCCGTGGCTGGTCGTGCCGGGTTTCGTTCCGCCCGCGGCCCGGGCCGCGCTGACCCGGGATTATCCGGCGATCGAAAAGCCGGGCAGCTTTCCCGTGGGCGATCTTAGCTACGGGCCGGCGTTCCGCGAGTTCGTCGCCGAGCTCGAGGGGCCGGCGTTGCGCGAGGCCTTCGCCGCGAAGTTCGGCATGGACTTGGCGGACCGGCCGATGACGATCACGGTGCGCGGCCAAGCCCGCGCCGCCGATGGCCGCATCCATACGGACACCGCGACGAAGCTCATCACCGTGCTGATCTACATGAACGAGTCGTGGGAGGCGCCGGGCGGCAGGCTGAGGCTGCTGCGCTCGCCCGACAATCTCGAAGATGTGATCGCCGAAGTGCCGCCGGCCGCGGGAACGTTGCTCGCCTTCCGGGTCACGCCGCATTCCTGGCACGGCCATGCGCCGGTCAGCGGACCGCGCCGCGTGATTCAGCTCAACTGGGTCGAAAGCGAGCGCGTGGCGCGGCGCGAGCGGCTGCGCCACGGGCTCTCGGCGCGGATGAAGCGACTCCTGTCCCTGGTTCGCTGAGCGACACCTAGCATTGCCGTCTTCTGCAGCTACTGTTTGGTCTGCAGGCTCTTGAAGGTCTCTGCGTTCGGACAGAACGCTTCATAGCCGCTGGCTTTGCCCGAGCGCAGCCAATGCTCGCATTTGCCGGTGGTCTCGCAGATCGTGCAGGTGAACTCGACATCATGCTGTGCGCCGGCCGCGCGCAGCCGGTCGCGACTGATGCCGAGCCGCTTCAGCATGGCCGCGAGCCGTTGCGGCGTGTCGGGGTGCGCGCGCAGGATGGCGTCGATGACGCCACGCGTCGCGCCAGCTTCCTGCAAGATGGTGTCGAGCTGGCCGTACGCCTCCAGCGCCGCGAACTCATCGCGGAGCCTGCGGCGCTCGCGCAGCGCGTGCCACCAGGCGCGCAGCCGCGCAAGGGGGCCGTGAGCGAACACGCCGATGTCTTCGGCGGTGCTGGTGCCGGCGTCCATTTGTGTCCCTCCTTCGCGGAAAGCGACAGTCGACGGCATTGAAGAAGGGCCGGGCAGGGGGCGCACTGATCTGGATCAATCGGCCTCGGTTTGCCGGGTGGTCGCCCCGACCACGAGAGGGAAGCACCCATCGTCGCGACATGCACGGCAGCCATGCAACCTCCGATCTCGGGCGCCGTTTAGCAGGCGGCGCGCAGGGGCAGAGATGATGGATCGGCTGGCCAACTACCGAAGGAAGCGTGACTTCGCAGAGACGCCGGAGCCCGCCGGCAAGCCGCGGCGGCGCAGCGCGGGCACGCTCCGCTTCGTCATCCAGAAGCATGCGGCGCGGCGCCTCCATTACGACTTCCGTCTCGAGCTTGGCGGCGTGCTGCGAAGCTGGGCGGTTCCCAAGGGCCCGAGCCTCGATCCGCGCGCGCGGCGGCTGGCGGTGCAGGTCGAGGACCATCCGCTCGACTACGCTGATTTCGAAGGGGTCATCCCGCAGGGACAATATGGCGGCGGTACGGTGCTGGTGTGGGATACCGGCAGCTGGCAGCCGCTCGGCGACGATCCCGAGGGCGATCTGCGCAAGGGCGCGCTCAAGTTCGAGCTGCGCGGCAAGAAGCTGCAGGGGCGCTGGACGCTGGTCCGCATGGGGGGACGCCGCGGCGAGAAGAACTGGCTGCTGATCAAGGAGAAGGACGATGAGGCGAAGCCCGGCAGCGACGACGAGATCGTCCGACGCCGGCCGCGCAGCGTGCTGAGCCGGCGCGACCTCGCGGCGGTAGCGAAGGCGCGCGACCGTGTGTGGCAGTCGAACCGCGCCGAAGCCACCCCGCTCGCGGTCGATCCTTCGGCCATACCGAGAGCGCGGCGGCGGCCGATGCCGCGCAAGCTCGCGCCGCAGCTCGCCACGCTCGCCGCGACCGTGCCGCCCGACGAAGGCTGGCTGCACGAAATCAAGCTCGACGGCTATCGTATGCTCGCCCGGATCGCCGGCGGCAAGGTGACCTTGCTGAGCCGCAACGGCAACGATTGGACGGGGAAATTTCCCGGCACTGTCGCGGCGTTGGCCGAGCTTGGGCTCGGCGAGGCGGTGCTCGACGGCGAGATCGTGCATCTGCGCGCGGACGGTGTCAGCGATTTCGGCGCGCTCAAGGACGATCTCTCCGCCGGCGACACCTCCGGCACCATCTATTTCCTCTTCGATCTGCTATACCTTGCCGGCTGGGACCTCACCGGCGCGCGGCTCGATGCGCGCAAAGCCGCGTTGGAGCGGCTCATCGCCGACCGGGGCGGCGGCACGCTGCGCTACAGCGATCATGTCGAAGGCAGTGGCGAGGCCTTCCACCGCAATGCCTGCCGCATGGCGCTCGAAGGCGTGGTCTCCAAGCGCGCCGACGCGCCCTACCGTTCCGGGCGAAGTGCCGCCTGGCTCAAGGTGAAGTGCCAGGCGCGCGAGGAGCTGGTGGTCATCGGCTGGACCGATCCTAGCGGCTCGCGACAGGGATTCGGCGCGCTGCTTCTTGGCTATTACGATGCCCATGGAAGACTGCATTTCGCGGGTGGCGTGGGCACGGGTTTCGATACGCGCACACTGCGCGCACTGCGCGCCAAGCTCGATCGGCTGGCACGCAAGGAGGCGCCCTCGCCGGAAATCGCCCGCGCCGTGCCGCGCCGCACTCATTGGGTGAAGCCCGAGCTCGTTGCCGAGCTGCGCTTCAGCGAATGGACCACGGACGGACGCCTGCGCCATCCGGTGTTCCTGGGTTTGCGCGACGACAAGGCGGCGCGCGACGTCGTCCGCGATCCGCTGAGCGGCGGCGCGCTTCCCGCCGATGCGGCGGCGCCGCCTACCGCGGCCCTGCCGCGCGGGACCGTCGAGATCGGCGGCGTTCGGCTCAGCAATGCCGAGAAGGTTCTCTATCCCGAAGCCGGCATCACCAAGCTCGACCTCGCGCGCTATTACGAGGCTGTGGTGGCGAAGATCCTGCCGGAAATCGCCGGCCGCCCGCTCACCCTGGTCCGCTGCCCCGAGGGCTATCGCGGTCATTGCTTCTATCAAAAGCATGCGAGCCAGTCGGTGCCGCTTGCGCTCCGCCGCGTCGACATCGCCGAGAAATCGGGCAGCAGCATTTATCTGGTCGCCGACGATCTTGCAGCGCTTTGGTCGTTGGTGCAGATGGGCGTGCTCGAAATCCATGTCTGGGGCTCCAAGGAGCCGCAGATCGAGAAGCCCGACCGGATCGTTTTCGATTTCGATCCCGATGAGGGGCTCGCCTGGGAGCGGGTGGGCGAGGCGGCGCTCGAGCTGCGCGCGCTGCTCGAGGAGCTGGGACTCGAGAGCTTCGTCAAAGCCACCGGCGGCAAGGGCCTTCACGTCGTGCTCCCGTTGCGACCGCGCTACGGCTGGGAAGAGATCAAGGGATTCACCAAGGCGATCGCGCAGCTCATGGTCGAGCGCAGGCCCGGTGCCTATACGGCGACCCTCGCGAAGAAGGCTCGGCGGGGGCGCATCTTTGTCGACTATCTGCGCAACCAGCGGGGCGCCACGGCGGTGGCGGCCTATTCGGCCCGGGCGCGCGCCAATGCGCCGGTAGCGGCACCGCTGAACTGGCAGGAAGTCGAGGCGGGGATACGCTCGGACGCCTTCACCATCGCCACATTGCCGAAGCGGCTCGCCGCGCTGAAGCGCGATCCCTGGCAGGGTATCGACGAGGCGCGCCAATCGCTGCCGAGCTCGCTCATGCGAAAGCTCGCCGTGGCCTGAATCTGCGGAGCCGGTAGGGCCTACTCGTCGGCCTCGAGCAGCGTCTTCAGCGCCTCTAGCCCGGGCATCGCCCCTTGCTTGGTGTTGAGCAGCACCGCCTCGCGCAGATTGGCCCAGCGGAGATCGGCGCCGCGCAACTCGGCATTGACCAGATTGGCACCTTGCAGATTGGCGCCGGTGAGCACCGCCGCCGCGAGATTGGCGCTCTTGAGATTGGCGCCGACGAGGATGGTGTGATCGAGCCTCGCGGCGGCCAGAAGCTTGCCCGAGAGGTCGACGCCCTGGAGGTTGCAGCCGCTGAGGTTGAGGCGGCGGCCCTCCTTGGCTTGGCTCGCAACCCACATCTCGTGCTGGCGCAGGCGATCGAGGATCGCCTCGAGCTTGAGGCGCGCCTGCGGCAGAGCGGCACCGCTGTTCTCCAGCCGCTGGCCGACATCGCCCTTGAGGACGGCGCTGCGCAGATCGGCTTCGGCGAGCTGCGCACCGCGCAGAATGGGATCGATGAGCTCTGCGCCGTGAAAGCAGGCATTGCGCAGATCGGCGTCGGAGAAGTCGGTGCTGTCGAGAATGGCGCCGCTGAAATCGACCGCCTTGCAGCGGGCGTTGGGCAGCCGCGCGCCTTTCAGGATGGCGTTGGTGAAGCGGCTGCCGGTATCGCCGTCCAGCGTGACGCCGGAATCGATGACCATGCCCTCGCGCAAGTCGGCGCCGCCCAAATGCGCGCCGGTGAGATTGGCAAGCTCGAATTTGGCGCCGCGGAGATCGGCCTTCTCGAAATCGGCGCTGGTAAGATCGGAATTGTTGAAGCGCGCGCCAAAGAGATTGGCGTGGCGGAAGACGGTGCGCTGCATGTTCGCGCCGTCGAACTTGCAGACCAGGAATTCGCTGTTGGTCCAGTCGCCGCCGCTGAGATCGAGCCCGCTCAGGTCGCATTGACGCAGAATCGCCCTCGCGCCGCCGCTCTGGTTGCGCAGGTAGCGGCGATGGCGCTCCTGCAACGCTTCGATCGCGTTCGCGTCGAAGCGAATCTTGACCAGAGCGGGCAATGGTTTGCGCGCGTTTTGTGCCATCGGGAACCCCGATCGAATCCCAGCCCAAACAGGCAATTCTACGAACCTTTGGGTAAACTTATTGTTGATGCGGCATCGGCGCCGCCGGTGGGGGAGGGAGCCGCCGCCTTGCCGGGCGTTCAGCTCTTATTCACCATACCCGCGCCATACTCGCTCGCCGAAGAGGTGAATCTTGGACAAGACCCACGCCGAAAAGCAATCGCATCAGCAGCCCAAGGCCTATCAGGACTCGCGCTTCCTTGAAAGCAAAGACGCGCGCGCCTTGCGCATCCTGGCGGAGTATCTGGAGCCGCTATCGCGCTTCAAGCGCTATGGCGTGCAGGACACGATCGTCTTCATGGGCTCGGCGCGGCTTTTGTCGCGCGAAGCTGCCGAAGCGGCGCTCGCCAAGGCCGAACGGGCCGGCAGCGGGGTCGAGGTGGCGCGCGGAGCGGTCGCCGCTTCGGTTTATTACGAGGCGGCTCGCGAGCTCGCCCAGCGCCTCACGAACTGGTCGAAGAAGCTCGACCGCGAGGAGCGGCGCTTCGTCGTCTGCACCGGCGGCGGGCCCGGCATCATGGAGGCTGCCAATCGCGGCGCGTCGGAGGCGAAGGGGCTCAATGTCGGCCTCACCATCTCGATCCCCAACGATGAGTTCGACAACCCCTATGTCAGCCGCGAGCTGCACGTTCACTTCCACTATTTCTTCATGCGGAAGTTCTGGTTCGTCTATCTCGCCAAGGCGGTGGTGCTGTTCCCCGGCGGCTTCGGCACGCTCGACGAGATGTTCGAGATCCTGACCCTGGTACAGACGGGCAAGATGAAGAAGCGCATGCCGATCGTCCTGTTCGGCGCGAAGTTCTGGAACGAGATCGTCAATTTCGATGCGCTCGTCAAATACGGCACCATCAGCCCGCAGGACGTCGAGCTTTTCCACCGCACGGACTCCGTCGACGAGGCTTACGAGATCATCACGCGCGGACTGACGGAGAATGCGCTCGGCGCGCCGGGCGCCGTGCTCTAGCGAAATCGACGGGCCGGCCCGTTGCAGGCCGGCCCTGTCCCGTCCTTATCCGCGTTGCCCGGCGACCCGAGCCGCCGCCGAGCCCTGACGCGGCAGGGGCGGAGGGTTGGTGCCGGCTAGGTGGCCAAGGCGAAGGTGCCCACCGAGCGCGGCAGGGATCTGAGCTTCGCCGCGATGGCGGTATGAATAAAAAGATCGAGCGGAACGAGCAGCGCCGGCACGAATGCATAGGGCAAGCTTGCCATCGCCAGCATGCCGGGGGCTTCGGTGAAAACGCGAAACGGCGTGCCCGCGGCCGAAAGCAGGCCCAGGGTTATCGCCACGACGAGATCGAGCGTGCCAAAGCTATTCCACAACACGAACCACGATTTCCGCAGGTCGACGCCGAGGAGAACCGCCAACACAAGGATCAAGGCGCCGGCGCCGGTGATCATGTCGCCGAGACCGGCAATCGGCGCGAAGGGCGCGGAAAGGCGCCCCGCGGCATGAAGAAACAGGAAAAAGATCCCGCCGATGCGCCTGATATGCATCGCCACCAGGGCAGGCAGCGGCACCTCGATCAGCGCGCCACGGACCCGCGAAGAAAGCACCCAGCTTCCGAGCAATAGG
>Ga0134128_10001453_pt1 | contig 30442 bp, 30 predicted proteins | sample KB31754_FD_96462 | JGI IMG/M metagenome (GOLD analysis project Ga0134128, IMG submission 96462) | Terrestrial soil microbial communities with excess Nitrogen fertilizer from Kellogg Biological Station, Michigan, USA - KB3-175-4 | ecosystem: Environmental > Terrestrial > Soil > Unclassified ... | reverse complement strand
TGAGCATGTCGGCGCACAGCTCGATGATCTCTTTGGAGGAGATGGTTGAGCATTTGGGGCCGCACCTGGTAGCAGCTGCCGACCGCATCTCCGCGCGCCTGGGCTACCGGCGCGAGGACGAGCGCGTCAACGGCCGCTAGCTGCTGCCTGCGGGCCACGATGGGTCGGACGTGGTCCGGTGCGAGGGGGTAGGCGCGTGCGCACGCCGCGCCGCATAGCTGAGGGCAGTGGCGCCGCGTGTCGTGTGGCGCCACTGCCCTCTAGCGTTTGCCGTGTTGGGCAGCTCACTGCCCTGGCGTTCGTCTCTGTTGGGTAGTGCGCTACCTGCCGGCGTCTGCCCCGTGTTGGCGGCCGGCGCCCGCCTGCCGGGTCTCGCGTCGTGGCTCGACGTCTGGCGGCGCCGGAGGCGCCGCCAGCGCGTAAGCTGTCTAGTCCGTCGAGTGAGCGCGTTTCGATTGGGTGAACTTCGCCCTACGCGTATGGGTGAAGGAGGGGTTGGTGTAATATTGAACAGCACCAACAGATCACACAACCCAAGCGAAGAGGATGCGCTCGTGACCGACTTTCTTGACGAAAAGCGCGATGAGATTGACGATCGGCTGGCAGAGCTAAGGCCGTTGGTTGAGGAATACAACCGCCTACAGGCGGCTGCCGCCGCGCTGCGGGGAGTAGACGGTTCGAGCGCCATGAGCGTAGTGATGAGCTCCGCGAGTCCTGAGCTGAGCGATGTGAGCGTGCCCCCGCGCGATGAAGGCTCGCCGGCGGACGGCGACGGTGAGGCGCCGAGCGCGCAGGCCTCAGAGCTGGAGACACCTCCGATGCCGGTGCGCCGCGGGCCGGGGCGCCCACGCGGGAGCGCCGGCAGCAGGAGCCGCGAGGGCAATGGCGATGGTGTCTCCAGCGGTCCCGCGGATGCCGAGGATGGTGGCACGGAGTCAGCTTCGCCAACGCCGGGGTCAAGCGGTGCTCAGCGTCGCGCCGGTCGTCCCAAGGGCAGCGGCACGCGCGCCGCGGAGGCGCTGAGGATCGTGCGCGAACACCCCGGAGTGACAATTCCTGAGCTGGCCGACCGCATGGGGATCAAGCAGAACTATCTCTACCGCGTGCTCCCCGACTTGGTCCAGGAAGGCAAGGTCGCCAAGCAGGGCCGCGGCTGGCATCCCCGCGCGGCCTGACGCATACGTCGGCACGCGCCGCTAGGGTTGCGCAAATGAATAGATCTGTGAGGCGGAGCGTGACAACATTGGTGGCGGCTGCAATGGCGCTGGCGCCTGCGCTGCCGGCGGCGAGCGCGCTGGCCGCGGGGACCGCGATCCACTACCAGCACGAGAGCTACGAAGAGTTCCAGCGACAGTTGACGGCGGGGAAGATCCGCGCGGTGACGTTCAACAAGAAGCCGCACAGCGTGCGCGTGACGCTGAAGGACGGAAGCCATGTGTTGGCGATCTATCCCTCGCACAACGAGCCACAGCTGGCAGCGCAGTTGACCGCCAAGGGCGTAACGGTAGCTGTGCTGAAGCCGAAGGTGAAGGCCAAGCCGGCGGTGCACCACACCTTGCGCTACATCGCGGGAGGCATCCTGGTGGTGGTGATTCTGGCGATCCTGGCGGTGCTGCTGATTGGTCGCAGACGCAACCTTGCGCAGCCGCCCAGCGGTGGCGCGGGGCAGACGGGCGAGGCATCCTCAGCGCCGCCGGCCGCGGGCTGAACGGCTAGACCGCGCAGAGCTTCCTGGAAACCCCTAGATTCGTGGGGTGAGCCACCACCACCATCATCAGGCGCCTGGCGGGCACGCAGAGACTTCGATGCCCCGCCTGCTGGTGGCGCTTGGCTTGATCGTGGCGTTCATGATCGTCGAGGTGGTGGTGGGTGTGCTGGCCCACTCGCTGGCACTGGTGTCCGATGCGGCACACATGCTCACCGATGCGGCGGCGATCGGGCTGTCGGTCGTGGCTGTGCGCATGGCGCGCAGACCGGCCGCGGGAGCGATGACCTTTGGGTGGCGACGGATGGAGATCGTGGCGGCGCAGGTGAATGGCGCCACGCTGCTCGTGCTGGCGGCGGCGATCGTATGGTCGGCGATCGGCAGGCTGATCTCGCCGCAGGCGGTGTCGGCGTGGTGGATGGTCGGCGTGGCATTGGTGGGCATTGCGGTGAATACGGCGGCAACCGCGACGCTGGCGGGGGCAGGGCGGGAAAGCCTGAATGTGGAGGGCGTCTACCAGCATGTGCTGACGGACCTGTTCGCGTTTATCGGCACGGCGCTGGCGGGCGTGGTGATTCTCCTCAGTGGGTTCAATCAGGCCGACCCGATCGCGTCGCTGGCCGTGGCGGGGCTGATGGGATTGTCGGCCTATCGGCTTTTGCGCGACTCGGGCAGGGTGTTTCTGGAGGCGGCGCCGCGCGGCTTGGATCCGCAGGAGATCGGTCGCGCGCTGGCGGCATGGCCGCTGGTGGTTGAGGTCCACGATCTGCATGTTTGGGAGGTGTCCTCCGGCTTCCCGGCGCTCTCTGCGCATGTGCTGGTGGAGCGCAAGGTGGATTGCCACGCGGTGCGCCGAGAACTGGAGGAGTTGCTGCACGAGCGATTCTCGGTGGAGCACACGACGCTTCAGGTTGACCACGAGGCAGGTGGGGAGCTGATCGAGTTGGAACTTCCCAGCTAAGAACAAGACTCAGTCTTGATATGGTGCCGGAGCATGAGGGCATCTAAAGGTCTTGCGAGTCGCCGCCGTCGGGGTCGCTCAGGCCACCTATTAGCGGCGATCGTGCTGGTGCTGGCTGTGGTAGGCGGTGCTCTGGGGGCCGCGGGCTGTGGCTCAGTCAGCACCTCAACCAGCGCCAAGCTGCAAGTTGTGGCGGCGGAGAACTTCTGGGGAAGTATCGCCGCGCAGCTGGGAGGCAAGCAGGTGCAGGTGCGCAGCATTGTGGTGAATGCTGCCACCGATCCGCACAGCTACGAGCCAACGGCAAAGGATGCGCGCGCGATGGCAGGCGCGAGGCTGGCGCTCGTGAATGGCATCGGTTATGACGAATGGGCGAGCCGGCTGCTCAAGGCGAATCCAGTGAGCGGGAGGGTGGTGCTGAACGTCGGAGATACGCTTGCTCTGAAGGCTGGAGACAACCCACATCAGTGGTACTCGCCGAGCGCCGTGCGCCGAATAGTTGCGCAGCTTACGGCTGACTACCAGCGGCTGGAGCCACAAAACGCCGGCTATTTCGCACAGCAGAGGCACCTGTTTGAAAGCAGCGACCTGGCGCAATATGACCGGCTGCGGACAGAGATCCGCACTCGCTACGCGGGTGTGCCGGTGGGCTACAGCGAGAGCATCTTCGCTCCGCTCGGCGAAGACTTGGGCCTGAAGCTGCTCACCCCCTACAGCTTCGCCAAGGCGATTGCCGAGGGCAGCGAAGTGAGCGCAACGGATAAGCAGACGGTCGATGCTCAGGCGCAGCGACGCGAAATCAAGGTGTGGGTATTCAATACCCAGAACGTCACGCCGGATGTGCAGCGGGTGAACGAAATTGCCCGCGCGCAGAAGATCCCGATCGCAACGGTAAGCGAGACGCTGTCGCCTGCGAGTGACAGCTTTGAGCGCTGGCAGGTGACACAGCTGCAAAGGCTGGCGCGAGCATTGCGGGAAGCGACGGGCAGGTAGGCCGATGGGAGCCGCTGAGCCCGCGGGGTGGGCTATCGAGATGCGCGATGCGGCGGTGCGAATCGCGGGCAGAGAGATCTGGAGCGGGGTTGACTTCCGCGCGAAGGAGGGAGAGCTGGTGGCCGTGCTGGGCCCCAATGGGGCAGGCAAGTCGACGCTGCTGAGAGTGTTGCTGGGGTTGCTTGAGCCTGCGCGGGGAGGCATAAAAGTGCTGGGCCAGGCGCCGGGGACGGCGAACGAGCGGATCGGCTATCTGCCACAGCGTCGCGTGTTCGACGCGAGCACACGCGTACGGGGCGTGGATCTGGTGCGGATGGGTCTGGATGGAAGTCGTTGGGGCGTGCCAATGCCGGCGCTGGGACCGTGGGCAAAGCGCACCCGCGCGGCACGCACGCGGGTGCAGGAGGCGATTGGACAGGTGGGCGCGCAGGCGTACGCGCGACGGCCGATAGGCGAGTGCTCAGGTGGAGAGCAGCAGCGACTGCTGATCGCGCAGGCGTTGGTGGCGCGCCCGCGGATGCTGATCCTTGATGAGCCGCTGGATGGCTTGGACATTCCCAACCAGGTGGCGGTGACGGCGCTGGTCCAGCGCATCTGCCGCAGCGAGGGCGTGGCGGTGCTGCTTGTGGCCCACGACGTGAACCCGCTGCTGCCCTATCTGGATCGCATTCTCTATCTGGCGGGGGGCAAGGCGGTGGCGGGCACCCCAGAGCAGGTGATCACCGCGCAGACGTTGAGCGCCTTGTATGGGACGCCAATCGAGGTGTTGCGCACGGCTGATGGGCGGATGGTTGTGGTGGGTCATCCCGAGGGTCATCACGCGCACGGACCCCGCCACGTGCTGGGCTAGTCCTCGTTATGGAACCGCATCTGTCGATCAACCCGATAAGCGATTTGGAACAGTTGCTGAGCTACCCATTTATGGTGAATGCGCTGGAGGCGGGGGCGATGGTGGCGGTGCTGGCAGCGGTGGTAGGTTGGCTGATGGTGGTGCGGCGAGAGAGCTTTGCGGGACACACGCTGTCGCTGATGTCCTTCCCAGGCGCGGCGCTGGCGGCGCTGGTTGGATGGCCACTCGTGTCGGGTTACTACGTATTCTGTGTTGGCGGGGCTCTGGCGATAGCGGCCGGCGCTGAAGGGAGCGCACTGGCCAGGCGTGACCGCGCGCAGGAGTCCGCGGCAACGGGCGCGGTGCAGGCGGGTGCGCTGGCGCTTGGGTTTGTATTCCTAAGCATTTACGGAGGCGTGCTGGAGGACCTGGAAACACTGCTGTTCGGGTCATTTGTTGGCGTGGACTCCGGTCAGCTGTTGACCTTGGCGGCAGTCACGATCGCTGTGCTGGCGGGATTGGCGCTGGTGGGCAGGCCGCTGCTGCTGGCATCGGTGGATGAGTCGGTAGCGCGCGCCCGAGGAGTGCCGGTGCGGGCGCTGTCGGTGGCCTTTTTGGCGATCTTGGGTCTTGCGGTAGCTGCCACGGCGCAGATCACTGGGGCGCTGTTGGTGTTTGCCCTGCTGGTGGCGCCGGCGGCGAGCGCACAGCAGCTGACGGCACGCATTGGCGCGGGCTTGGCCCTGAGCGTTGCCGTGGCGCTGGCGGTCACGTGGGTTGGGCTAGGGGTGTCGTATTTCACCGATTGGCCGTTGGGATTCGTGATCACCACGCTGGCGTTCCTCAGCTACGCCTCGGCACGCGCAGCGGCGGCGAGGCGCGCCTAGATGCTCGCGCACGAGTTCATCCGCAACGCGCTGCTGGCGGGCTCCGCTATCGCGCTGGCGAGCGGGGCGATCGGCTGGTTCGTGGTGCTGCGTGGTCAGGTGTTCGCGGGCGATGCGCTGAGCCACGTAGCGTTCACGGGTGCGCTGGCGGCGGCGGCCATCGGCTGGGATCTGCGAGTCGGTGTATTTCTGGCCACGCTCGCGGTGGCGATCGGTCTGGCGGCGCTGGGCGGCCGCGGCGGTAGCGATGGGGGCGGGCGGGCCGGGTGGGCCGGTTGGGCCGGATTCGGCAAAGCGAGTTTCGCGCCGGCGCAGGACACGACCATCGGGGTGGTGTTCAGTTGGGTGCTGGGACTGGGGGTGCTGTTCCTGTATCTCTATAGCTCGGGCAGTGCGGGCGGCGATGGGACGGTGGCCGCGCGCACGCTGTTTGGGTCGATCTTCGGCCTGGGCGTGGGCGAGGCGTGGGCTGCCGCGGCGGTGGCGATCGGCCTGTTGGCGGCGCTTGGAGCGGTGGCAAGGCCGCTGCTGTTTGCGACGCTCGACCCGCTGGTGGCGAGGATCAGGGGCGTGCCGGTGCGAAGGCTGGGATTGGTGTTCCTGGTGTTGCTGGGGGTCGACGCAGGCGAGGCCACGCAGGCGGTCGGCGCGTTGCTGCTGCTGGGCCTGCTGGCGGCGCCGGCAGGGGCGGCACAGCGGCTGACGGCCAACCCACGATTGGGGATGGTCCTGTCGATGGCGATCGCGCTAGGTTCGGTATGGATCGGCGTGGCGCTGAGCTATGAGGTTCCCTCGCTGCCACCGGGGAGCGCGATTGTGGGGATAGCTGTGGGGTGCTACGTGCTGGCAGCATTGGGGGCGAGCCGGCGAGGGCTGTTGAGAAGGGCAATACCATCGAGGGCGTGAGCGACACCAAGACCGAGTCGTGGGTGCAGCGGGCTGAGACCACGCTGGCTGGAGCCGGCCACAAGCGCGGCGGCGCGCGGCGGGCCATGCTGGAGCTGCTGGCGGATCAGAGCTGCGCGTTGACGGCGGTGGAGATCGAGGACGCTCTGCGCTCCCAACAGCGGGCGGTGAGCCGTGCCAGCGTGTATCGCATCCTTGAGGAGCTGGAGCGCGTGCAGTTGGTGCAGCGCGTGGAAACAGGTCAGGCGATGGTGCGCTATGAGCGGGTGTGCGGCGACTCCGAGGAGCACCACCACCATCTTGTGTGTGACAGCTGTGGCGTGGTGATGCCCTTTTCCGATGCCGCGCTTGAGCGCGCGATCGCCAAGGTCAGCGAGCGAGTGCCCCTGGCGGTTGTCTCTGAGCACGAGATCGTGCTGCACGGCGCCTGCCGTCAGTGCGCCGCCTAGGATCTCCGTCTCCGCGGCGCTCCGGCGGCTGCCCAGAGAGGTAGCCCAGCAGACAGATGAGGACGAACACGGCGACGACGAAGAGCACTGGACCGGAGTCCTCGGTGAGAGCCCCCACGACGCCGGCGGTGAGCCCGCCGGCGAGCGCCGCCAGCCAGGCGGGGTCATTGGCAACGGGAGCGAGCAGGCGCTCGCGCCGGCGCAGGCCGAGAGAGGCGGCGAGCAGCGCCAGCACCGTCGCCACAGGCATGGCACCGTGCTTGAGCTCGTCATAGGCAGCTGAGTAGCGACGTTCGATCACATCGCGCAGGTCGCCTGTGGAGCGGGCGTGCAGGATGCTGCCGGTGAAATGTCCGGAGCCATGGGCGGTGAGGAGATCAAGGACGGCGAGCGCGAGCAGTCCCGCGACGGGCGCGATCAGCACGATCAGGGCGCGCTTGCGGGTGAGCTGGCCGGGGAGCAGCATGACGGTGGCCACGGCGGTGCCTGCGCTTACGAGGATCACCCCCCCGACGCCGGCGCCGATCCGCGCGGAGCCCTCGATGACTGCCAGGAGGATCCCGGCGAGCGCCATTGCGGTGGCACTGCGACGCCCGCGTGCGGCGGGATACAGAACGGCCGCGACGGCGGCGAAGACGAGCACCGCAAGGGCCGACTTGAGCTCGTTGCCGATGCCATAGAAGCGCGCGCCAAAAATCGGATTGGGACCGAGCAAAGAGCGGATCAGGAGCTGGGTATGCAGCAGAGCATCAGCGCTCAGCGCGAGGATCGCGAGCAGCGCGGGCGCGAGCGGCGCGCGCGGCCAGGGCAGCAGCCGATCGGTGAGCAAGCCCAGCAGGAAACAGGAGAGCACGAGGATCGCGTATTCGACGGTGCGACTGGGCTCAAGCGCGGCGGGCAGCAGCATCGCCACCGGGGTCCAGAGCATGGCGAGCGCGCCGATGCGCATGGCAGCGGCCCGGCGCCGGGCGGGGTCGCGCCGCGAGAAAGGAATGAGCGTGGCAAGCAGCAATGCGGCCCAGGCCATAAGCAGCCAGGCCAAGGCAGGGAGGCGGCGCGAATAAATGACGCTCAGGCGGTCCTTGAGCGTGCGTAGGTAAGCGCCGTCAAAGGAGCCTTCGCTACGCACGGGCTGGCCTCGCATAGCGGAAGGGATCGGCAGCATGAGGTGACGCAGGATCGTGGGGGCGAGATCCACAGCCGCGATCAGCCCGCGCTGATTGGTGCTGGAGGAGGTGAGCGTGTGTCCCCCGCCGAGACCTGCGAGTGAGCTCCAGAGCAGCTCATAGCCGCGCCTGTCGGGGGCGCGCTGTATGACCAGCAGCAGCTGGCTGGGTGGGCGGCGTGCGGTCAGCAGGCGCAGTTGCGCCATCCCGGCGGAGCCGGCGGGCAGATCGGCGACGACAAGCGCGTAACGCCTGCTGAGGCGGGTGATGCGCGCGGGCAGATTGGCGGTGGCTCCCAGTGAGACCGCCGCGACATGGCCGGCGCGATCGGCGGCGACGGTGGCGTCTTCGTGTTCTGTGCCGCCCCCTGTGCCGCCCCGCCCTGGGCCCGCGATGCCTGCGTAGGCCGCGCCGCCGGGAATGGTGGCGGCCAGCAGCCCAGGCTGAAGAATCTGGGGCGCGCCGGCGGCGCGCCCCAGCACCTGCGGCCAGTTCTCGACCTGCGCTCCTGCGGCAATTTCGGCCACCGCGGGGGTCGACGGGGCCGCCGATGCGCGCGAGACCCTGGCAAACGGTGGCTGGCCAGTGGGCCGCAGTGAAAGCGCGGGCGGCAGCGATGGGGTGTAGGCGGAATAGGAGACGCGCGCACCCTGGGTGATGTCGAGCAGCAGCTGCGCAGTGGTGTAGTTGCCCTGCGTGGCGCTCATCAGTCCGGTGGAGAGCGAGGGCACCCCGGCCAGCTCGGTCTCGATGGCATCTGAGGCGCTAGGCAGAAACAGCAGCAAGGCCGTAGGCCGAGCCGCCGCAGCACGCGCTGCGGCCGGCGCTGCCGGGCCCGGCAGCAGCCAAAAACCACAGAGCAACGCGGCGGCACAAAGGAAGGCGCGCCCAAGCCCTCCCCCCAGGCGGCTCAGCCCTCCACTCTCCCGCCGACCACGTCTCTGCGCCGAAGATCGTCCGCGTCCGTGTCCTCGTCCTCGGAGTCCTCCGGGGACGCGAGCACCGTGACGGCTGCGGTGCTGCCCTCGATATTCAGGCGCGGCAGCACGCGATCCAGCCAGGCTGGGATCTGCCAGGTGCGCTCGCCGAGGATCGTGAGCACCGCGGGCAGCAGGAGGCAGCGCACAACAACGGCATCGAGGAAGACCGCGGAAGCGAGGCTGAGGCCGAACTCCTTGATGACGCGGTTGTTGCCGAGCATGAAGGACAGGAATACGCAGATCATGATGGCGGCAGCGGCCGTGACGACGCGCCCGGTGAGCGCCAAGCCCTCGCCGACGGCGCGCTTGCTGTCCTTGCTGAGCGTCCACTGCTCATGGATGCGCGAGACGAGGAACACCTCATAGTCCATGGACAGACCAAAGACGATCGCGAACAGCATCACGGGAATGAAGGACTCGATCGGCCCCTTGCTGATTTCCATCACCCCATCGAGCCAACCCCACTGAAAGACGACCACGATCACGCCGAGCGCGGCGCCGATGCTGAGCAGATTCATGAAGGCTGCCTGCAGGGGGATGACAAGCGAGCGGAACACGACCATCAGCAGCAGCGCGGAGAGCAGCACGACGACGCCGATGAAGAGCGGCAGCTTGTGGCCGAGCGTCGTGGCGAAGTCCACCGCACCGGCGGTGACGCCACCGACATAGACGTTCATGTGGTTCTGCTCTGCCAACGGTGGGATGACCTGCTCGCGCAGGTGGGAGACGAGCTGGCTGGTGGCGTAGTCCTGGGGGGCGGACTTGGGGTAGACCGAGATCGTGGCCACCTGGCCGCTGGGGTTCAGGCGCGCAGGCGTGGCCGAGACCACGTTGGGAGTGGCGGCGAGCGCGCTCTGGAGCTGGTGCAGCGCGGCGGGGGTGCCGTTCTGCGCGACCACCAGCAGCGGCCCATTGAAACCCTTGCCGAAGCCCTGCGCGAGCAGCTGATAGGCACGATGGGCCGTGAAGCTCTTGGGGTCGTTGCTGGCGTCGCTGCTGCCCAGCCGCAGCGCGAGGGCCGGCGCGGCGATGGCCAGCATGATGAGCGTGGAGGCGATGGCGATCGTCCACGGACGGCTCTGCACGAAACGGCTCCAGCGCAGCCAGGTGCCGGTACCTGGCGCCTGTGTCACCTGCTGGCCACGACGCCGAGCGCGGCGGCTGGGTGCCACCAGGCGGGGTCCGGCGAAGGTGAGCAAGGCGGGCAGCAACGTGAGCGAGCCGAACATCACAAGCAGCACGCCGATCGAGGCAGAGATGGCGACCCCATAGAGGAAGCTGACGCCAAGCACCATCATGCCGAGCAGCGCGATCACGACGGTGCAGCCGGCAAACAGCACCGCGCGTCCCGCGGTGTCCATCGCCTGCACGACGGACTCTTTGACGAGGCCGGCGGTGGGGCCGGGGCCGGCGTAGGCCTCGCGGAAACGAGTGAGGATGAAGAGCGAGTAGTCGATCCCCACACCCAGGCCGATCATGGCGGCGAGCTCGGAAGAGAAGTCGGGCGTATCGACCACATGCGTGAACAGCGCGATCAGGCCAAGACCCGTGCCGAGGCCGAACAGCGCCGTGAGGATCGGCAGGCCCATGGCGATGAGCGAGCCGAAGGTGATGAGCAGCACAACGATCGCCGCGAGCAGGCCCACGGCGGTCGACAGTCCGAAGCCTTCGCGCTGGGTCCCCTCGATCGCGAACCCACCCAGCTCGACCTGCAAGCCGGGCTGGCGGGCAGCCGTGGCGACGGTCACGACGCGCTTGGCGGCATCGGTTGGCAGATCGTTGGCCTTTTCGTCGAAGAGCACGGTGGCGAAGGCGATGCGCCCATCCTTGGAGATCGTCTGCCCTGCGGTGGCACCCGCATAAGGGCTGACAACGCTCGCCACGTGCGGCAGTCTGGCGACCTTGGCAAAGGTTTCACTCATGTGCGCGCGCACGGCAGGATCGGTGACCTTGCCGCTGCTGACGCGAAAGACGATCGTGTCGCGGTCGCCGGCCTGCACGGGGAAGCTCTTCTGCAACAGGTCCGCGGCTCGCTGGGAGTCGGAGTTGGGAAGCGTGAAGTTGTTGGAGTAGGAGGTCCCGGCGGACTGCGCCAGCGCGTTGACGAGGACGATCAAGGCGAGCCATCCGAGGACGACGTAGAGGCGATGCGAGGTGGACCAGCGGGCGAGCTTGAGCATGGTTAGAGAGCTTAGAAGGGTCGGGCGAGGGAGGCGGAGCTCGTGGCTGGGTCATCCAGCGGGACTGTTATGTTGGCGATCTGCAACATTTGCCCTGAAAACGCGACTTTGTTGGCGATCTGCAACATTCGCCCGCGAGAGGCGGTTTTGTTGTCGATTTGCAACATGAGTGGGAAGGCACACAATGTCAACGATCGACGGCGATGATCGTCAGGACCCTGCGCTCGTGACAAGCACTCAGGAGCTTGCTCGGCTGCTGCGCACCCGGCGCCGTGAGCTGGGCCTGACACAGGAGACGCTCAGCGGTGTCGTGGGCCTCAACAGGTCGAGCCTCAGCCTGATCGAGCAAGGCAAGGTCGGGCTGACGGTCAAGACGGCGATCAGGCTTGTGCAGGCGCTGGGCATGGATATCGAGGTTCGCCGGCGCCAATGAGTGAATTGATCGCCTATCTCGGCGAGCAGCGTGCCGGCCGTCTGATTCGCAAAGACAACGGCAATCTCCAGTTTCGCTACGACCCGGACTACAAAGGACCCCGACTCTCCCAGTCGCTGCCGTTACAGGAGGAAGCTCACCCGCACAGCCTCTGTGTGGCTGTCTTTGGGGGACTGCTCCTGGAGGGTGAGGGACGTGAGGCGCTGGCGCGCAACCTGGGGGTCTCGATTGGCAACGACTATGCGCTGCTTGAGGCGGTGGGAGGGGATTGTGCGGGCGCCATCGTTCTGCTTGAGCCCGGTGTCGAGCTTCCGAACGAGCCGCGTTCCAGGTCGCTGAGCGACAGGCAGCTTGACGCGCAGCTGCGTGAGCTGCCGCAGCGACCGCTGGCCGCCAATCGCGATGAGGGCGTGCGCCTGTCGCTGGCGGGTGCGCAACCGAAGCTGCCGGTGATTCTCGACGGGCATGAGACGGCGCTTCCTCTGAATGTGAGGGCGGCGACCACTCACATCATCAAGCCTGAGCCCGCTCGCTTCCCCGGCCTGGTTGACAACGAGGCATTTTGCATGGAGCTTGCCCAGGTGGTGGGTCTGCCGGTTGCCAGCGTGAGCAAGCATGTGAGCGTCTCGGGCTTGCCATATCTGTTAATCGAGCGCTACGACCGCGATTTGACATCCGAGCCGATCAGGAGGCTGCATCAGGAGGACGTCTGCCAGGCGCTGGGGCATCCCTCCGATCGCAAGTATCAGGCCGAGGGAGGGCCCGCAGTGTCCGACACAGTGGCGCTTTTGCGTTCCTGCTCCGCGGTCCCTGCACAGGACTTGTCCACGCTGTGGCGTGCGCTGGTTCTCAACTGGCTGATTGGCAATTGCGATGCCCACGCCAAGAACTTTTCGCTGCTCTACGACGCCGGCGCCCCTACGTTGGCGCCCCTATATGACCTTGTCAGCACCACCATTTACCCTGAGCTGACCAGACGGTTGGCGATGAGCATCGGCAGCGCACGAGAGATTGACGATGTGGACGCAGACGCCTGGCTGACTCAGGCCAAGGAAGCGGGTTACAACTACCACCGGTTCGCTCGCTCTCAGACCGAGATGATGATCGATCGCGTGATCGAGGAGGCTGCCCAACTCGTCGCGCAGCCCAGGCATGACAATAAGGTGGCACGACGAGTGTGCGGCGGCATTCTCTCTCGCGGCGTGAGCGCGCGCGCGTTGAAGGCGCGCGCGTAGCCGATCTCAGTCAGTTGACGCTTGGATCGGGAGGCATGCGCGCGATCAGCACATAACTCCCGCCCTTGCGCGCCATGACGGTGCTCCAGAGATCGTCGGGGGCCTCGGTAAAGACGTCATCGGGGAGAGCGGGGTGGGCGATCCAGTCGCCCTGCTCAAGCTCTGAGTCGAGCTGACCCTCGCCCCAGCCGGCGTAACCGGCAAAGACCCGGCGGCGAGCAGTCGCCTGCGCCAGCTCCTCGATGCCGGCCTCGGGCGCGGGGAAGCCAATGCGCCCGAGCACCAGCAGGCCGGCGGGCGAAGGATCAAGGAACTCGCCAAGCAGGACGATCGAGCTGGGCTGCACAGGGCCGCCGAGATACACGGGCTCCTCGTCATCGACGGCGGGCTCAAGCTGGGGCACCGCTTCACCGACGGTCACCTCGGAGGGCCGGTTGAGCACCACGCCCATGGCTCCTTCCTCGCTGTGCGCGCCGATCAGCACCACGGCGCGGCGGAAGTTGGGGTCAAGCAGCGCGGGAGAGGCCAACAGCAGCTGGCCGCTGAGCGATTCCTCCATGTGTTGAGGCTAGCGCGCGGGGGCCTCCTCGCACAACGGTCGCTGTCCGCTGTAGGAGGGCTTTCAGGAAATGGAGAAGAGGTCGAGTGTGCCGCTGAGCGCGCGATCGTTGGCGTTGCCCTCGGGCTCCAGCACGTGGCCGTCCACGACAATCGGGCTGTTCCAGTGGCCGCTTGCACCGGGCAGGTGCGCGATGGCGTGCGATGAGCGCGGCGTATACACATTGATTCCTCCCGCTTCGGGGTTAAACACGTAGAGCAAACCTCCCGCCAGCACGGGGCTCGTGCCAGGAGTGCTGTTCTGCCACACCAGGCGCAGGCGGCCGCTGCGCAAGGTGTAGGCGCCGGTGCCGTGTTCGCCGGCCACGAACATGGTGGTATGCGCTCCCTGGCGCCAAACGGCGGGGGCCGTGAAGAGCATGCCGCCTCCGGGGAGCGGGAGCTTTTGCAGCTCGCCACCCAGGCGCTCGCGTCTGCCCTGCCGCGGCGCGCGGCCGTCAAGCCGCGAGAGCGAGAGCACGCGCATGATGCCGTCCTTGCCGGCCAGCACGATGCGATCGTGGCCGAGCAGCGCGGGCGCGCTGGAGCCGAGGTCCGTGTCGCTTTCGTTCAGCTGCGCCTGGTTGACAGGCGTGTAGGCCTGGCGCAGCGTGAGCGTCGGGAAGTCCAGCTCGATGACGCTGTCGCCGAAGTTGGTGAGGCCGTTCCAGGGTGCGTTGCCGGTGGAGATGAGAATGCGTCCCCCAGGCTCCACCACGGGGCCTGCGCGCGAGAGGATGGCGGAGTCGCTGGCGGAGCAGCTGCTCGGCACGATGATCGCGCGGCGATTGGAGCAGAGCGTGTTGAACACGGCGTGTATGTGCCCGCTGGCGCGTTCGATCAGCACCACGTGGCCTTGGTAGGGCGGGGCATCGCCGAGGTAGCCCCCGGTCGTGGCGATCACATAGGGACCCTCGATGTTGAGCGAGGCGGTGAGCTTCTCGTGGGTGGCATCGCGCGTGATCGATACCGGCCAGGCGCCCGCGCGTTCCTCCTGGCCGGTGGCGAGCGAGAGCTTGTGGATGAGGCCGTTGGGCGAGGTGGCGTACACGGCGGCGCGATCGGGGTCGGCCAGCGGGCTGGCGGTGGTGATCTGCGCGCTGCCTGCCCAGTGGGAGTAGCCCGGCGCGGTGAAGACCCAGAGGATGCGACCGCTATCGGCGTCGATCGCCAGCGTCCTGCCGTAGGTGGTGCTGAGCACGGCAACGTTGTGGGTGGCGCCGGCGACGGTGACGCCGTGCAGGTAGATGGGAGAAGAGTCGACCGTGCCAGGAAGGTCGATGCGCTGGCGACGTAAATGTCCGACGTTTGCGGCGGTTATCCCGGTCGCCGCCAGACTCACGCTTGTGCGCTGAGGGTCCAAGCCGAACTCAGGCCAATCCAGCAGCGAAGCCGCGGGATGGGCAGGAGGGGGAATACTTGACGACGACGCGGTGGCTGGCGGGCTGACGCTGACCGCGGGCGCGCCGGAGCTGCCGCAAGCGCCGACCAGCACGCAGACACCGATCGCGAGGGTTAGGCGCCAGAGGCGACCGAAGGGCATGCGTGTGTGTTGTAGCGCACCTGGGCGGGTAGCGCACCTGGGCGGTATCCTGGCCTTTGGCATTTTGAGTTGTCCAAAATGGAAGGAGGGTCGAGTATGGCTAGGACTCCACAGGTAGGTGAGCAGGCGCCCGATTTCGAGCTGCCCGGCACGGACGGTCCCTTCAAGCTCTCTGAGCACCGCGGCGAGCGGGTGGTGCTGCTTTTCTATCCAGGGGATAACACTTTGGTATGCACGCGGCAGTTCTGCTCCTACCGCGACCGCGCGGAGGATTTCGCGGCACTGCCGGCCACGGTCGTTGGCATCTCCTCACAGGATTTGGAGTCCCATGAGGCGTTCTCCGCCAAGCACGGTCTGAACGTGCCGCTGTTGGCCGACGTGGACAAGCAGGTGGCCAAGACTTACAGCGCTTTTGCCCCTCGCCTGGGCGCGACCAAGCGCTCGGTGATTGTGATCGATGAGCAGGGCATAGTGCGCCACCGCCACGATCATCTGTTGGGGCTCGACTATCAGTCGGTGGACGACCTCAAGCAGGCCCTGGACGGGCTGGGCGCGGCGGCCTAGCCGGCAGCCTGGGTAGCAGGCCCTGGACGGGCTGGGCGCGGCGGCCTAGCCAGCAGCCTGGGTAGCCGGCCTGGGCACGGTCCAGCCGGGTCAGCCTGGGCAGGGCACCTGGCAGCCTAGCCAGGCAGCCCCCCAGCCAGGCAGCCCTTAGCCAGGCAGCCCTGTCTCCTCGCGCTCGCGCGGACGGTCCTCGGCCGCGCGGCGGGCGTGCAGCTCGATCAGCTCCAGCTGCAGGCTGCGCGGCTTTTCGCCGGGCCCTGGGGTGCGCCGCTTCCAGACGCCGTCGCCGGCGAGCTGCCACGAGTTCTGGTTATCGGCGAAGGCGCGTTCGAGGGTGTCCATCAGCTCGTCCTGCAGTTCGGGGGACTCGATCGGCACGGCCATCTCCACGCGATGGTCGAGGTTGCGCGGCATCAGGTCGGCGGAGGCGATAAAGACGGTGCGTTCACCTTCGCGCTCGAATGCATACACGCGCGAGTGCTCCAGCAGGCGCCCCACGATCGAGACCACGGTGATGTTCTCCGAGATGCCCTCCAGGCCTGGGCGCAGGCAGCAGATGCCACGCACGTTCAGCTGCACCTTCACGCCGGCCTGCGAGGCCTTGTAGAGGGCGCGGATGCAGCGCCCGTCGACAAGCGCATTCATCTTCATCGCGATCCGCGCGGGGTGCTCGGGGGAGTGCGCCGCGATCGTGCGCTCGATCTGCTCCAGCAGTCCGTCGCGCAGCTGGTTGGGGGCCGTCAGGACCTTGCGGTAGTGCAGCGGGCGGCCGTAGCCGGTGAGGTAATTGAACATATCCGTCACATCCGCGCCCAGCTGCTCATCGGTGGTGAACAGGCCGAAGTCTGTGTACAGGCGCGCGGTCGTGGAGTGGTAGTTGCCCGTGCCTATGTGCACGTAGTTGCGCACGCCATCGCCCTCGCGGCGCACCACGAGCACGCACTTACAGTGAGTCTTCAACGCGGGCTGGCCATACACGACATGCACGCCCGCCTCCTCCAGCGCCTTCGCCCAGTGAATGTTCGCGCGCTCATCGAAGCGCGCCTTGAGCTCCACCAGCGCCACCGCCTGTTTGCCGCTCTCGGTCGCGTCGATCAGCGCCGGCACCAGCGGCGAGTCATCGCTCGTGCGGTACACCGTCTGCTTGATCGCCAGCACGTTGGGGTCTGCCACGGCCTGCTGCACGAAGCGCTCCACCGAAGTGGCAAATGAGTCGTAGGGGTGGTGTACGAGGATGTCGCCGTCACGCATCGCCGCGAGCACATCGGGGCGCTCGCCCTCGTGGCGCAGCAGACGCGGATGAGTGATGCCGACCATCGGGGGATCGCGCAGCTCGGTCATGCCGGGCAGCCTGTGGATCTGCCACAGCGAGCCCATATCCAGCAGACCTTTGACGGGATAGATCGCCTCCTCTTCCATCTCCAGCAGCGCGGCCAGCTCGGTCCGCAGCTGCTGAGAGCAGTCAGCGCCGAGCTCAAGGCGCACGACCTCTCCGAAGCGGCGCCGGCGCAGCTCGTCCTCGACCGCCTGCAACAGGTCAGCGGCGTCGTCTGAGACCTCCAGGTCGGCGTCGCGCGTGACGCGAAAGACGTCGCAGTCGACTATCTCCATGCCTGGAAAGAGCTGGTCGAGGTGGTGGGCGATGATGTCCTCCAGCCCCACCAGCACCGTTCCAGGGGGAGAGCCGTTGGCACTGGGACCCTCCCCAGAGCGCACCGTGAGGAAGCGCGGCAAGATCTCCGTGGGCACCTTCACGCGCGCGAACACGGTCTGATCGGTGACAGGGTCGCGTACCAGCAGCGCCAGGCTGAGCGACAGGTTTGAGATATAGGGGAAGGGCCGACCTGGTGCCACCGCCAGGGGCGTGAGCGCGGGGAAGATGACCTTCTCAAAGCGCTCCGTCACGTACGCGCGCTGGGCCTCATCGAGATCCTCATAGGAGACCACGTGCACGCCGTGCTTGGCCAGCGCGGGGCGTAGCTCACGGTCAAAACAGCGGCTCAGGCGCTCGCCCAGCTCGTGCACGCGCCGGCGGATGCCGGCGATCGTCTGTGAGGGTGTGCTGCCATCCTGGCTGGGGTTCTCCACGCCCGCCTCGATCTGGTCGTGCAGGCCCGCCACACGCACCATGTAGTACTCGTCGAGGTTGGTCGTATAGATCGCGCAGTACTTCACACGCTCCAGCAGGGGCACCTTCTTGTCCTCGGCCAGCTGCAGCACCCGTTCGTTGAAGTCGAGCCATGAGAGCTCGCGGTTGAGATAAAGCGAGGGGTCGTGCAGCTTGTGGCCATGGTGGCCGTGGTGGTCATGCTTGCTCATAGAGGGTCGTGCCTCAAAGCTACCGTCTCAGGCGCTACTGTGCGGGGTAGGAGGATGGGAGGCATGGCTCGCCAGCTCTGGTTATTTCGTCACGCGGACGCGGAGCCCCACGGCATCCGCGCTGACTCGCAGCGCCAGTTGACCCCGCGCGGCGAACGCCAGGCGCGCCTGGCGGGAGTGGCCTTGGAGCGCGCCGGGGTGAGCTTTGAGGCGGCGCTCGTGAGCCCCAAGGTGCGCGCGCAACAGACCGCCCAGCTGGCGGTTGAGGAGTGGGGCGAGCAGGCGCCTACGCTTCAGACTTACGCACCGCTGGCGGGTGGCTTCGACGCCGCTCAGGCGCTCGATGTGATGGCGGGCACGACGGCGGACGCGCGCGTTCTGCTTGTCGGACACGAGCCTGACCTCTCGAACATCGTCGCTGAGTTGAGCGGTGCGAGGATCGATTTGAAGAAGGGGGGGCTGGCGGTGCTGCGCCTAAATGGCGCTGGAGGCGAGCTGCTGATCCTGCTGCGCCCCCGCGAGCTGGCCCTGATCGCCAATCTCGCCACTGCCGACGTCTGACGCTGACGCGCCGGCCGCCACTTCGGCCGCTGCGGCTTCCTCCTGCGCGGCCTTCCCTCCGGCCGTGGCCTCGGCCGCAAAGCGGTAACCGATGCCGAAGTGCGTATGGATGTAGCGCCACTGCGGCGATGCCTTCTCAAGCTTCTGGCGCAGCTTGCGCACGAACACGTCCACTGAGCGGTCCCCGCGCACCATCGCATAGCCCCACAGCCGCGAGTAGATCTCCTCGCGCTCCAACACGCGTCCCTCGGCCTGGGCGAGCAGCTCGATCAGCTCGAACTCGCGGCGGGTCAGATCGATGCTGCTGCCGTTGACGAACGCCTGGAAGCGATCGGAGCGAATCTCCACCTCTCCGGCGAGCACAGGCTTGACATCCCCGCGGCTGGAGCTGCGGCGGCGACGGCGCACGACGCTTTGCACGCGCGCGATCACCTCCTCGGGGTGACAGGGCTTGGTGATCCAGTCGTCGGCGCCAAGGCGCAGGCCGCGCACGCGCTGGGCCACTGTGGAAGGGCCTGTGCAGACAACGATGCCAAGCTCAGGGAGAGCATCGCAGAGACGCTCCAGCCATGCCCATGCCTGCGGGCCGAGGATGGCAAGGTCAACGACGAGCGCGCTGAGGCGCATGGAGACGACTGCGTCGGTAGGCACCGGCGAGCCCAGCACGCGGTGCTCCCAGCCGAGGCGGTCTAGACGCTTGCTTAAGACCTGAATGAAACCGCTGTCGCGGTCGAGTACAGCGATGCGCAGGGGCGAACCGGTTGAAGATGCATTACGAGCTTCCGGTGTGCCCCCCTGCTCCGCGCGGGTGCTCTCCATCATCAGAAGGGAAGTCTATGGCAGCAACGCGGCGTTGTGTCGCGCGCAAGACATTGGTCACAGGATGTTTACAGGTGTTTTCGCAAACAGCGCGGATGGGGGAGTGGCGCTCGGGCGTCAGGTGGTCGAGAAGAGCTCATCCTCCCACTTGGAGCGCTCCACAGATCTGGCTTCGCGCTCGGCCTCCTCGGAAGTCGAGGGTGCGGGGTTGCCCTCCTTGGGCCCAGGCTCGCTGGTGGGAGGGGTATCGCGGGGCTCGGGCAAGGGAACGCTTGCTTCGGGGGCTCTTAGGATTCGTGCGCGCATCGCCTTGCCTCGGCTGATGAGGAATGCCTCACCTGGGATAAGGCTCAGGATCTTGTTGGGGTCGATCTTGTATTGGTCGCGTTGTGTGGCCGTGCCTTCGCCGGTGGAGCCTGCGCGGGAGAAGCGGGTGCTGTACTCGGTCATCTGTCGTGTGCCTGCCAGCTCCACGATCTCCTAGGGGGTGTTCATTGCGTGGCATACGACTGTCTCTACGCTGCCGAGGATGCGTGCCGTCTCCTCGTGGCCACCCATTCCCGCCACCACCTGTGGGGCGAGGATCAGCGATGTGTTGAACTGGCGTGCCTGCTCGATGCGTGTGGCCATGCCGGATGTGCTCGCGAGGGCAGAGAACTCGTCCACGATCATCACGCAGAACTCCTCTTGTGGCTTGCGGCTCGTGAAGTATTGCGAGAAGTCCTCGAACAGGAAGCGCGCGAGGCTCGCTGTCTCCTCGCGCAGCTTGAGGCTGTCGAGCAGCAGGTACGCGGCATTAGTGTCCTCCCATGCCCATTGCCCGTCGAGCGCGCCGCGCGCCTCGCCGAACACGGCTTCGTAGCGCAGCCGCACCTGGCTCACCTGGCTGCTCTTAAGGTCTCTCAGCGCGCGCTTCTCGCCGTGCGCCTGCTTCAGCCTTTCGAGGTCCAGCCGCTCAAGCAGCTCTTCTGAGCTGCGCGGCGGTCCGTTGGGGTGTTCGCACGCGAAACCTACTGTGGCCTTTGCGACGTCGCGGTACCACGCCGCAGGGCCTGCTCGTGCGTAGTCCACGACCTCCATCAGCCGGCCGCGTATCTCGTGAGGCTCTCCGCGCCAGCCGTCGAAGGGCTCGTTGGGGAATACGCGGGTCACTCGGCCCGCGTCTGCCATCAGCCCCATGAAGCGCTTGGCGTTCTCGCGGTCGCCTTTGCCGTCCAGGTAGAACACCGGCGCGTCGCTGCGTTTGGCGATCGTCCATGCCAGGCGCAGCAGCGTCTCGGTCTTGCCGCTGCCTGTCGCTCCGCAGACCAGCACGTGTCTGCACAACCTCTCTCGGGAGAACAGCACCAGTCCTCCCCAGGTAGGCAACGCGCGTTCCCCGCTCACGCGCGCCGCCAGCACCACTCCTTTCTCGCCTGCGGCTTGCGCGGAGAGGACCGCCGTGTCGGTCCTCGTACCTGGCGGGCCTTCGTATTCCAGGTCATATTCGTGTAGCCGCTGCTGCCTGAACATGCCTCTGGTGGCTCGCATGCTTACAGCCACTCCAGTCCGGTCTGCCGCGGCAGCTCCCGCACGCCCAGCGCACGCCAACGCCCGGACTCTTCCAGTTGTGTCAACTGCCGGTGCGGTCTCGTCGCGCAGTAGTAGAGAATCCCGTCGAAGCGCCCCGTCAGGTCATCGAGGATCGCTTCCACCCTGCGAATGCTCTTGATGCTCAGCTCCACCTCGATCGCCACGCTGCGGGCGCCGAGGATCAGAACCCCATCGGGTGCGTGGCTGCGGGCGCCGGTCCGCTCCTTTGCTTCCGCGAGCAGCTGGCGCTCGGAAAGCCATACCGACTCGGCCTTCTGCGCCTGGATGTGCAGGCGCACATCGTTCAGCGCGCTGATATGCGCAAGGGCGCCGAGCTTGGGCTTCCACACCCAGTAGCGCGCGCCGCACACGGACAGGCCCTTGTGGGTCGGGATCACCCATGTGGGATGGCCGACCAAGATCCGCTCCGTCCTCACCAGCTCGGCGGCGCGCAGCCGAGCCACAAGGTCCCGAGTCCTTGTCGAGCCTGTGCCCATCAGGGTTTCCAGGTGGTCCATCCGGGCCGCGTACTGCTCACACATCCAGCTCAGCACCGCCAGGTCGCGCTGGTGCAGCTTCAGGTCCGTCTTCGGATTCCGCGGGGACTTCTGCATCCGTGATTACCGTCCTTGGAGTGTTTGGTATGGAGGGCCGTGTGGAGGTGTCGCCCTTACTCTCTATCTCCGACCAAGCCGGAAAAGGGGCCCATGTCCGGCGGGAAATTGCTTTGGTGAGGGAGTGGGGACACAAAGCACAGCCTGTCGGGCAGGCTCTCCAGCGCCGGGCCCTCCTGGAGGCTGGGCGAGACCTCTCCGCGAGCAGGTGGCCGAGCTCGACGTAAACAAACTCCTGAGCCGATGTGAGTTATCTACTCGCCTGCTGGTGCATAGACTCTTGCCGCGGCTGGAGTGTCATCGAATGGTGCTGTTGCAGTGATGCAGAAGGGATTGCGCCATAGACGTGTCGGACAGTCGCTCGCGGTAGCTTCGTTGCTGTTCCACGAGCGTCTGCAGGAGGATCGAGCGGTGGGCTGTGAGATTCAGCGGGACGGGGGCTGGGGGTCGGGTGTCTCTCCACCGATTCGTTCAAGCAGCTTGCGGGCTTGTCTTGGCCTGTCAGCGACGCTCCGGTAGGCCCCAAAGGACCGTTTGCCGCTGGGCTCTGCGAGCCTGCGATCTGTTCGCGGCGGCCCCGAGCTCGGTGTGAAGACCTTCGAGCGGCATGCCACAACGAGAGTTTGCTGCTCGAAAGGGGCCCTGCGTAGCTCCAGTCGAGGGCGCACGGTGTCGCTTGTGAGACCCTAAGCACGGTGTGGGTGATGTACGCCTTGCTTGGCCAGGGCGGTATGAATTGAGCGTGTAGTAGTTCTGTTGCCAGTTGTGAGAGTGGGCGGGCCGGGGAGCCCAGGTGGTCGCCTATCGGTGTTTGGTCGCGCGGCCGCTCAACGTGCTCGTGACGATGGGCTCGTGGGCGAGTTGCGCGCTCATGCGGATCGCGTGCGGCACCCGCCGAAGCATGAGCCTGAACCCCACCGTCGGGCCCCCATGCTTGAGCACGAGCGTCTTGGCGCGGACGGTCTTGTTGTATGGTTCGACTGAATAAGATTTGGAGCGTTCGGTGGATGGCTGCGAAGAAGAAGACAGATGATCTCGGGGAGGGGAAGCCGCGTCTTGATGGACGTTCGGCCCTTAAGACGGCTGCGTTGGCCGTGTTGCTCGAAAGGCCAGGGCACGGGTACGATGTGGCTCAGCGCATCAAGCTCCGTATAGGACCGTCGTGGCAACTTGAGGCCAAGCATATTTATCGGGTGCTTGTGAGCCTGGAGAAGGCCGGTTTGGCTTGGTCGGCTCGGGAGGGGCCCGCTGGCAGCAGCTGGGGGCGGTTGATCTTCCATCCTACGGAGAAGGCGCAGCGAGCACGACAGGAATGGCTGACCTCGCCGGCCAGGGTTACGGTTGTCCGCGAGGACATTCAATCGCGTCTTGCGTTCTCAAGCGAAGAGGAAGCGCCTGAGTTGCTGCGGGCACTGGATCAATATCGCACTGATCTGTTGCAGGCCATCGAGGAGAATGCGGCTGTTCATTCACCGGTCACGTCATGGCTTGGGCGTGTTATCAGCTTCACGCGATCCGGTGTCGATCGGAGGCTGAATGCTGAGATCGAATGGGTCGAGGAAGTCCATCGCGAGCTTGAGGGGATTGTGGACGAACGGTCGCGGGGATGACGCTCCTGGCATTTAGGGACGTAAGCAAGCGCTTTCCCGACGGTGCGCGCTGGACAGTGGTGTTGGATCGGGTGTCCTTCGAGATCGATATAGGGGAAACCGTCGGGATTCTGGCTTCAAAAGGAGCGGGCAAGACTACGTTGCTGCGGGTCGTCGCTGGCCTCGAAACTCCAGATGCCGGAGAAGTGTGCTGGAAAGACCAGGATCTCGCGGAGATGAGCACCAGTGAACGCGCGCGCATCCTCCGCACCGGCGGGATAGCGATGGCGAGGGGAGCCTGGCGGGCGCTTGACTCGGCATCAGTTATCGAGTACGTGGAAAACTCTCTCTACAGCGAGAAATTGACGATGAGTGAGGCCGAGATTCGCGCGCGGCAGGCGTTGGAGGATGCGGAAGCCGGGGGATTACGGGATCAGTCCATAGGCCAGTTGGGACTGACCGAGCGAGTCCGGGTTGAATTAGCTCATGCGCTTGCGCGCCAGCCGCGTCTGCTGCTGATGGATGAGCCGGCGGTTTTTCCGAGCGCGGAAGAGGCGCGAAAGTTCTATGCGCTGCTTCACGCGCTGCGCGACCGGTTTGGTTTTGCGCTCCTGATCGCGTCTCAGGAGGTCATGGCGCTACGTGGCTTGAGGCGGATACTGAACTTATCTAATGGTCGGTTGTACTCGACCGATTCGCGGCGCGGGGTGATCCATCTCGCAGATCGGCGTGTGGCTGGCGAGGGTGGCGGAGCAAGTGCGTCGTGAGCACGTTGGAGCTGCAGGATCTCGTCAAGGTATACAAGGGCGCCGAGGAGACAGTCCGTGCGGTAGATGGTGTGTCGCTGAGAGTTGGTCCCGGCGAGTTCGTTGCGATATATGGGCCTAGTGGAAGCGGCAAGTCCACGTTGCTCGCGATAGCCGGTGCGATCATGCGACCCGACCGAGGCTCGGTGATCTTCGATGGGCGAGAGATCAGCGCCCTATCGCCTCGTGAGAGCGCGCGCTTTCGCCGTGAGCAGCTGGGCATGATTTTTCAGTCCTTTCATCTTCTGGATGGTGCGACTACGCTCGACAATGCGTCGCTGAAGTTATTTGCTCTCAATCTCACGTTCGGTCAGGCGTATGAAACGGCCCGGCCGTGGGTTGAGCGTGTGGGCTTGGGGAGGCGGGCAAAGCACACTCCAGGTGAGATGTCGATGGGCGAGCGTCAGCGGGTCGCTATCGCGCGAGCGCTGGCGAACAGCCCGCGGTTGCTGCTTGCAGATGAGCCAACAGGCAACCTTGACTCCAAGCGCAGCCGCGAAATCCTTGGTCTGCTCGCTGAGATCGGACGCGAACACCAGATTCCTATCCTGCTCGTCACTCACGATCCACAGGCCACAACGTTCGTAGATACGGTCTATACCCTCCGCGACGGTCGGCTGCATGAAGGCTTGGATGTAGAGTTGCGAGCGACGTTCTCTTCATGAAGAGAACGTCCCGGCTGGCACCCTCCGTCTTTGGGGTGCGTGTGAGCGTACTTTGGGGTCTGTATCGTCGCCGGGTGAAGTACCACGCGGTTCGGGAGATGCTTGCCGGCGGCGGCATCGCTATTGGGGTGGCACTTGTTTTCGGCGTTCTGGTCGCCAATGCGAGCGTGCTTGGCTCGGCGCGTGAAATCATCCACGCCGTTGACGGCTCGGCCTCCCTAGAGCTGTACGCGCGCTCCCCGCATGGATTCAGCGAGCGGGTCGCGGAACGAGCCGCAAGGTTGCCGGGCGTGCGGGACGCTGCCTTTCTGCTGCGCGAGAACGCCGTAGTCAAAGGTCCGCGTGGGAGTCGGTCTGTGCAGCTTGTGGGTGTGACCGCTGGGCTGATCCGCCTACGTGGTACGGCCACTAGGGATCTCGGTTCAGGGGCATTGCTTCTAGCTGGAGGCGTTGGGCTGCCCGCGGGCGTTGCCCATTCGATCGGAGCTCAGACCGACGGATACATCACGCTGTTGGCTAACGGTGCCGGGCACGCTGCGCGGGTTCGTGCTGTGCTCGATTCCGGCGCCATCGGTTCGCTCTCCACAAGCGGGTTGGTTGTTGCGTTGTTGCCTGCCGCGCAAGCGTTCGCGGGCGAGCCTGACCGGATTACTGAGGTTCTCGTCAGGACGGACCCTGGAAAGGAGCAGCTGGTTAAGGGCGAGTTACGGCGGCTGGCCGCCGGAAGGATCGATGTCTTGCCAACAGATGCGGAACTGAGCTTGCTAAACGAGACGGCCAAACCGACTAACCAGTCCTCGGCACTGTTTGCGGCAATCGGTCTGATGGTGGGGTTTCTGCTCGCTCTGAATGCCATGCTGCTTATCGTGCCCGAACGCCGCCGCGCAATTGCGGAGATGCGCACTCAGGGATACGACGCCGCGCAGGTGGTTGTGGTGTTCGCCTTCCAGGCGATTGTTCTCGGGATAGCATCCTCTCTTGTCGGAGTGCTCATTGGCGAGGTTTTGGCGAGGACGCTCTTTGAGACCGCGCCGATATATCTCTCGGTTGCGTTTCCGATCAGCGGCCACCAGACGGTGCACGTAACGACCGTGCTGATTGCCGTTGCGGCGGGCGTATTAGCTGCCTTGGTCGCCTCGCTGGTCCCGATCTTCTTCGACCTGCGATCCAAAAAGCCTGTTGATGCTGTGCTCCACCGACGCGGTGAGCCGGGGCAGGCAATCAGCGTCAAGGTGATGTGCTGGCTTGCGGTTGCTGGAACCTTCATCGTCGTCTGCGTGACGATCGCGGTTCGGGCACTGCCTGGTGTGACTGTTATCGGCGGGGTGATGCTGGCACTGGCTTCGCTGTGCTTCATACCGCTGGTCTTCCTCATGGTATCGCGGTCATTGCGATGGGTCGCAAAGCGCTTCCACGGAGGGATGCTGGCAATTGCAGTGATCGAACTGGACGCAGGCGCCACGCGGGCCGTGGTGCTGGCTGGAGTCGCGGCGCTAGCCGTTTACGGCAGCACCACTGTAGACGGCGCGCGACGCGATCTGACGCATGGCCTGGATCAGACATTCGCGGAATACATCGGCACGGCCGACCTCTGGGTGACCACGACCGGCAACAACCTGACGGTCAACAACTTTCCCGTGGACCATCTTGTAGCCCAAGTAGCTCATGCGCCTGACGTCGCCTCGGTACGAGTCGATCAGGGCGAGTATCTAGACGTCGGCTCGCGTCGCTTATGGATCATTGCTCGCCCGCCTGATGATCCTTCAATGCTACCAAGGGCGCAGCTACTCGAAGGAGATTTGACTCGTGCCACCGGCTTCCTGCGCCGAGGCGGATGGGCCGCGCTATCGAGCGCCTTCGCCGCCGAACGCCACCTCCGGGTCGGAGACACGTTCACGCTGCCAACGCCATCCGGTGCGGTGCGTCTTGGGGTCGCGGCGATCACGACGAACATCGGTTGGCCACCGGGAGCGATCACGCTTAACACGGCCGACTACGCGCGTTACTGGCAGACGACAGACCCAGCCGCTCTGGAGGTCAATCTCAAGCCAGGCAGTAGTTCAATCGAAGGCAAGCGGGCGGTCCTGGCTGTCCTACACGACAGGCCGGGTCTCAGGGTCCAGACGATGAGCGAGCGAATCGCTCAGTTTCAAGGTAACGCCAGCCAGGGTCTGCACTCGCTTGCGGAGATCGCCGCCCTTCTGCTGCTTACGGCCGCGCTCGCGCTGGCGGCTGCCCTGAGTACCGTGATCTACCAGCGACGGGCACGGTTTATTGCGCTCAAAGAGGACGGCTTCGACCGTCTGCAGCTTTGGCGTGGCCTGCTGATCGAGAGCGCAGTCCTGCTCACCATCGGATGTGTAGACGGCGCGATCCTAGGCATCTATGGACACGCCCTAGCGACCCGGTATCTACGCCTGAATACCGGCTTTCCCGCTCCCTTCAGCTTCGGAGGACCGCAGCTCCTTCTGACTCTTTTGAGCATCGCTGGCGTCTCTCTAGCTGTCATAGCGCTTCCTGGATACTCGGCTGCAGGAGTGGGAACCGAAAGTTCCGATCTTCAGAAGTGATTTCGCCATGTTGTGCATGAGGGTTACGCGCGAAGCTATGCCCTGTGCCCAGCAAGATCGCTCGTCGCGTCACCGTAGCTCTTACGCTCGCCTCGGCGACACGCGACTACTGGCTGAGCGTCTTTCCGGCTGTCCGCAACGAGATACGACGCTTACGCCGCCGTGCGCGCTCTCTCTCCAGAGCAGAACCGCGTTGGGTGGCAATCGACAACTTGTCGGCCGAGTCAGGGAACCTTGAGGGGGCTGCGGCGTTCGCTGCATTCATCCCGCGCAGTTACCGCGATCGTGTAGTGCGCGCTCAGGTCGCATTTCAGGCTGCCTACGACTACGTAGATTCGCTGGCCGAGTTGCCCTGCGCAGCCTCGGTAACCAACGCGCGAGGACTCCACTGTGCGCTTGTTGTTGCGCTCAGCCCTGGCGCGCCGCACCTCGATTACTACGCACACCACATCTACCGCGAAGACGACGGCTATCTGATCGAACTCATCGACACCTGCCGCGATGCGATCAGTCGGTTGCCGTCATACCCACTTGTCGCCGAGGCCGCCCGCGCGAACGCTCGTCGCATCGTCGCATACCAGAGTCGCGTCAATCTCGTCTCCGCACAAGGCTGTATGGCCTTCGCACGCTGGGCCAACAACCAAACACCAGGAGAGACAGACTTGCAGTGGTGGGAGGCGGCTGCTGCCTGTGGATCATCGATCGCCGTGTTTGCACTGCTCGCTGCCGCGGCAGACCCAGGGCTGACACGATCCTCAGTGGACACGATCGAGGCGATCTACTGGCCCTGGGCCGGGGCGCTTCACACACTGCTGGACAGTCTCATCGATCGTGCCGAAGATAAGGCGACAGGGCAGAACAGTCTCATCACCCACTACGGGTCATCTCAGGAGATGGCGGTGCGTATGAAACTCATTGCTACCGAAGCGTTCCGTCGAGCCAACGCCGTCGGTGTCGAGCACCGCCTTATCCTCGCAGGTATGACAAGTCTCTACCTCTCCGATGAACGGGCATGGCTACCCGACACGCGCGTGACCACCGAAGGCGTGCTCAGCACACTCGGTGCCCTGGCAGCACCAACGATGCTTATCTTGCGCATCCGTCGGCTCACACGTCGCCTCTCCTGACGCGATGGCCTGTCAGTGGGGATAGGTCATGTCTGCTTGCCACCAAATATCCCCTTTCAGATGGTCTAAAAAAAGACTGTCCGCTTTCGGACTGTTCATAAGGAGGCAAGCCCGTCAAGCTCTCCTAGAGTGATTACGGATGCTCTCAACGCCGCCTGCATGGACCCCACAGGGAGGGTGGCTGTCGTCGGCAAGCAAGAAGGCAAGGCGACGGCTGGTGGCTCAGCGTCCGAGGTCACGTGCTTGCAGAGCAGATCATCTACTGGCGCGAGCCGAGGCAGAGGCGGTTACCTCGGCTCGCGCCGTTCATTCCGTCCAAAAGCGGTGAAAGCAAATCGTGTCATCGCCCATCTGCATGTTGGATACCGTTGATGTCGAAAAGTCCGCAAGCGCTCATCAAACGCCTCGTAGGGAGGGCGGCGCCGAACCTCAGTCTTCCTTTTACGACCTACGCTAACCATCATGATCTCGAAGTGCGCAGCGCGGAAATAAGTCTCGCTGACATCGCTTCCCGTCACATCCTAGTTGTCTATTTTTTTCCTTCGGAAGACGAGGATGAAGGTCCTGTTGCCAACACAATGAGCCGCGTATACAGGACATATAACGACGAGATCAGAGGGCTAGGAGGGCGAATCGTTGGTGTTAGTACCCAAACGGCGCTCGCGCAACAGCAAATTGCATTGGCTGAACTTTTTCCTCAATTGCTTCTGTCCGATAGCAAGTTGGTGCTAGCCGAAGCCCTGGGGCTCCCGACCAAAGAAATCGCTGGAAAGGATGAGTACCTCCCATTTGCTGTCCTTATACGGGACGGCGTGATCGCACACGCAATTTACCCGATAGATTCACCTCGGGCTCATATGGCTGAGATCCTGGCGTGGCTAGACCAAACGAAAGCTGTGAGCTAAATATGTCGCTGCCAGCAGTTGCCTACTCGCAAAAGCTCAATGCCACAAGCTAGGAAGTGGTCTTCAGGCCCAGAGTCGTTGGGACTGGCGCTGGCACCGCACCGCTACTCGGCCGCTCTAGGGCGAGGATTGGCAATTCTCACTTGCTTCAATTCAAAGACTCCGGTGCTCAGCCTCACAGATCTATCCGCAAAGCTTGAAATGAGCATGTCCACCACCTATCGCTACACAATTACGCTCGTGGCCCTAGGCTATCTGGAACATGGGAAAAGCCGAAAGTTCAAGCTAGGTCCTCGCGTTACCGACCTGGGAATGTCCTTCTTGAATTCCCTAGGGCTGCGCACCACGGCATTGCCATACCTAGAAGAGCTGCGCGCTAAGACGCGTTGTACGGCGAGTATGGCAATGCTAGACAAGGCGGATATCTTGTATGTAGCGCGGGTACGGAGCTACCAAACTGGGCAGCACCAAGTCGATCTAGGTCTGCGGCCGGGCTCGCGGCTGCCGGCGTACTGCACCGCGATGGGAAAAACTCTTCTTGCGTATCTGCCCAAGGAGGAGCAGCGCAAGACGATGAAAATGATGAAGATGTCGAAACGCACTAGCAGCACGATCACCACTAAGACCGTGCTGCGTATCGAATTGGAGCGCATCAAAGAGCGCGGGTATGCAGTCAACGACGACGAGTTGGAATCTGGCCTGCACGCAGTCGCTGTACCGGTATTTGGTGGAAGCGAAAAAGACACACTCGCAGCGATAAGTATTTCAGCGAACAGATCTCGAATTAGTCATGAGGAAATAGTGCTTGAACTTAGGCGGCATCTCCTAACGGCGGCGAGACGGATATCAGCTGCGCTAGACAGCTTCGAGGATAGCATCGTATGACTCCAGGAGAAGTTGCATGACGGAAGATACGATCAAGGCGTCTGCAAGTGAGGCGGCGCTTCTACGCGCAGGTCTGTTGACTGAGCTAGGGATAGCCTCTGAAAAGATAGTAGACCTCACTGAATTTCCCAAAGAGCAGCCTAAGAGAGCATACGCCAGATGGCGCCGGATCCACGAACAGGCATGCGCAGTGCTGGATGAAATCGGCTGGACGAGTTCTCCTCGCCGCGTGGCTGGAGTCACTATCGACGTAGCTTCGCATCGGGTGATTTGCCGGAGAGCGCTCAAGGGTCAGCTATGCAGTTACACGGAGCGCATGGATGAGATGGAAGGCGACCAGCGGCAGCACACAATTGAGCTTACGCAAGACATCCATAGTCTCCTCCACGCCCTTCAATATTCATGACACATAGTAAGAAAGGTTCTAGCGCCGTGAGTTACTACGAGCCCGAGCCTGAGGGTGAGGCTTGGTCGATCCCGAGCTTGCGCGAACCGCGTTACTCGCAGTCCCTTGAGCGTGGTCTGGCGATCCTCTCTAGCTTTACGCCTGAGCATCCGATTCGTGGGATCGCGGAGGTGGCT
>Ga0134128_10001452_pt1 | contig 30445 bp, 29 predicted proteins | sample KB31754_FD_96462 | JGI IMG/M metagenome (GOLD analysis project Ga0134128, IMG submission 96462) | Terrestrial soil microbial communities with excess Nitrogen fertilizer from Kellogg Biological Station, Michigan, USA - KB3-175-4 | ecosystem: Environmental > Terrestrial > Soil > Unclassified ... | reverse complement strand
TCTTTACGACGATGCTGCTCTCACTGGTACCGGTCGGGTCCCAAACCGCCGCGCGATAGCTCTCCGCACCCTTGGAGTTGTTGGTAGCATCATTTTCCGAACCGGCCACGATGAACACTTTCCCCGTCGGAAGCATGGTGGCTGAGATTGGGTTGACCGGCATCTGATAGGGAAGTACCACCCAAGTGCCGGTGATGTGTGGAACATTGACGGCACAGCTCTGTGCGCCTACGCCAGCAGAGAACAAGATGCCCGCAAGACCGGCTATGACCAGAGTAAGTCGCAGGTTGGATCCCATGGTGTCTCTCCTGTTCTCGTTCTTGTCTTTCTGGAGTCTTCGGCTCATCGCGTGCAGCCCGTGATCGCTTCATCCACGCTACGCTCAGCAGAGCGGCGTATTTCTCCCTGCCGGCCCGATAATCAGCAGAGCTGCGCCGCGATCGGCGGCGCTTTCAAAGAACTCACCCGGCCTTGTCGGCTCGAGTGCCGCGTGCATCGTGCGGCGCTCGAAGAAAGGCAGTCATCGTTACTGATCCGCTGACGGTGAACTGAGCGTTTGAGGCCTTCGACTCAGCCGCGTTGGATTGCGAGCATCGTGGCAATAGCAGTGAGAGACCCGGCAACGCACGCGTTGGGGTAGTATGTTGTGCCTATCATGGGTGACTCCCTCCGAAGCGCATTGTCCGTTGGGATGCCGCCCGGCCGATATGGAATCTTCTGTGGGCCGGGGACCCAGCACTCTTTTATCGGGGTGCTAAAAATCATTATGGGCTCATCCCGTCTCAAATGGAATCCCTGCTCGCGACCTCGGCGGCGAGTCTCCGATCCAGCCTGTCTAAACAGGTTATTGAGAGGATGTCGCCGGTGAGAGGGCCGCTGCTCCGCCTTTAATTTCAAAGGCTTGTGTCTATCCTCGACGCGACCTGACGGGTCTCGTGGCGATCTGCCTGCCGATTAAGTCTGACTCGCCCGTCGGGCAGAGGGACCGCTATGGGTGCAACGACGACTTTCGCGACCCCGAGACGCCTTGTGATTCCAATCTCGTGCGCGGTGGAGGGTGATAAATCGACGATGCGGCCCTTGATGTATGGACCGCGATCCTCGATCCTGATGATGGCGCTTTTGCCGGTGGCGACGTTGGTGACTTTCGCGACGGTACCGAGCGGGAGCGTGCGACTCGCAGCGTTGTTGCCGCGCGGGTTCATCCGAGCGCCATCCGCCATAGGTTTACCGAAGAATTGGCGCGCGTAATACGAGGCGTTGCCGCGCCGCTTTCGTCCCGAGAGATCTGGTTTCGCGGGCCCCGCAACCCGCTGTGGCGCGTCTCGATGTGGGGTTTTCGCGGCGCCAAGCGGCGAGAACACGACAGCCATCCCTGCAATGAGCACCATCGGTATTGCTCCGCCCAAGCGCTGCACATGCTCTCCAGGTGAGAACCGTCAGATACGTAACTTCGGACCGCATTGAGAGTTCCAGAGCCAGCAACTTTGGCCTTCGGGGAGCCGCCGGGGGAGGGTGACCACGTTGCTCAACTGAACGGGCCATGAACAGCGTTAGTCCGGGATGACAGATACGGCTTGACCCGAGATCATCTTTACGACCAACCTTCCGGCCCGTCCGATAATCTGGCATCGGGAGGCAGCGATGTCGTTCACGCGCCGGGGCTTTCTCATCAAATCCGGTCTTGCACTTGGCGCCCTCGGCTCAGGGTTTAAACCGGTGCTTGCGCGGCAACCCGCGACTGATCCCGGGCCCGATCGCATCGTATTGCTCGGGACGCGGGGTGGCCCGTTCATCGGAGGTTACTCGCCCAGCCCCTCGGCCAATCTGCTCGTTTATAAGGGCGTTCCGTACGTGATCGATACCGGCTACGGCGTCACCTTCAAGCTGGTCGATGCGGGACTGAGCCTGCCCCTGCTGCGATACATTTTGATCACGCACCACCATTCCGATCACAACCTCGAGCTCGGACCACTGCTATACAATGCTTGGGCCGCCGGGTTGCGAACGGCAGTCGACGTTTATGCGCCGGTAGGCCTTTACGCCATGCTCTCAGCTTACTGGGAGTCCAATCGGTTCGATATAACGACGCGGATCGCTGATGAAGGCAGACCCGATCCGCGCAAACTGGTTGCCGCGCACGAGTTCAGGGAAGGTCTGGTACTCTCGCATGATGATGTCCGGGTCACGGCGCTGCGGGTAATTCACCCGCCGGTGACCGAGAGCTACGCTTTCAAATTCGAATTGGCCGACAAAACGGTGGTTTTTTCGGGTGACACTGCGTTCTTTCCGCCGCTGGCCGGCTTCGCAAAACGAGCCGATTATCTGGTGCATGAGGTCTTGTATGCACCTGCTCTGGATGCTCTGGTAAAGCGCCGGCCGAACGCGGAGAGGCTGAAGGCGAGCATCTTGAGCCACCATACCCGAGCCGAGGACGTGGGCCGCATTGCGGCGATGGCGAATGTGAAAACACTCGTGCTCAATCATTTCGTGCCTTCGGATGATAAAAACCTCACACCCGAGATGTGGAGGGACGCAGTTCGGACGACGTTTGGAGGGAACATCGTCGTGGGAAGAGATCTGCTCCAGCTTCCCTTGTGAGTCCGCATCCGCGGAGGTCCCGAGTTGGCTCATCGTCGGCTTCTTCGGTCCGCCGGCGACGCCCTCACCCCGTCGAGCTCGCGATGGAGTCGGGCCGAGCGCAGACGGTATAATTCGCGTCTCAATCGCCCGCGGAGATACCTGAATGACTGAAGACGTGCAAGCCGAACTGGCCAGGCTTCGAGCCGAGAACGAGCGCTTGAAGCAGACGGGGCGCAGCAAGCTCGCGATGAAAGTCAGCGAGAAGGGCGCGCTCTCCGTTTATGGTATGGGGCGATTCCCGGTCACGCTCTACAAAGAGCAATGGCTGCGGCTGCTTTCGATGGCCGAGGAGATCAAGTCCTTCATCGAGGCGAACCAGGAGAGCCTGAAGGCAAAAGAGTCCAAGGAATAGTTTTACCGGGCCACTGACCGGCGAGCAGGCGTGACGCGGTCAGCCTAAAGACGCGACGCGGCAAGACGTATTTCCTTATCTCCTCGAACCGCATTGACCCACGATGGTGGCGAAGCCGTGGGCCGGTCACGGAGCTTCCGCAGGTTGCGTGCCCCGAGTTCGTGTGATCAGCCGAGCGCGGCCTGCGATCTAGCGCCGAGCGGAGCCTCGCCGTGCTGCCTCGATCGCGGCGATGTCGATCTTCCTCATGTTCATCATCGCCTCGAATGCGCGCTTCGCGGCCGCACGATCGGAATCGGTCGTAGCTTCCAGGAGCACGCGTGGGGTGATCTGCCAGGAGAGGCCCCATTTGTCCTTGCACCACCCGCATGCGCTCTCGACACCACCGTTCCCGACGATGGCATTCCAATAGCGATCGGTCTCGGCCTGATCCTCGGTGACGATCTGAAACGAGAAGGCCTCACTATGCTTGAAAGCCGGTCCGCCGTTCAGCCCGAGGCAGGGGATGCCCAGCACGCTGAACTCGACCGTGAGCACCTGGCCCTGCGTACCAGCCGGGTAGTCACCCGGGGCATGATGGACTGCCTTCACGACACTGTCCGGAAAAGTCTTGGCGTAGAACCTGGCAGCTTCTTCCGCCGTGCCGTCATACCAAAGACAAATCACGTTCTTGGCCATCGTCCTTCTCCACGCTGTTCGGCAGTCGGGTGAGATTACCACGCTTCGCCCCGACCCGAGAGTCGCGGCAAGCGTACATATATCACCTGTAATTACAGTATGTTATAATAAGTTATTAACGTAACATCGTGATATTCGTAGGCCCACAGGTACACTACCTGGAACGTAACAGCAGGGCAGAGCTGGACGTTGGGTGGCGTGCTCGCGGTAGCGACGCTCCTTTGGCAACTTGCCGGTCGGGCTGCCAGCCGCCTCGGAGTGAGGCAGTCTGCCGCACGAGCAGCGTCACTTCTTCAGGGCGCCGGCGTGCTCGAGGTCGGTGGCCATCGCTTGGGCCAGCTGACTTACAGAGAGCTGCTTCAGGACTTGCGCGGTCATCGGGTATTCGTAATCTTTCTGGTACGTCCCGGCGACGCGGATTGTCCGTGGAGACGAGGGATCCATCGTCGGTTGCAGGACGGAGACCACGAAGGAGAATCGCGAGACGACCTGGGGATTTGCAGCGCTTCCCCGAAGCTCATCGCCCACCTCGATGACCTGCTCGCAGCCGGCAGCATGCAGCCGCTGCATCATGGCTCCTGCCCGCTGGTTCACGTCGCGGATGTCGACGATGAAATCGATGATCCGGTATCCGTCGGCGCTCAAATCCGTCGTCAGTGCCCGCGAGACGGCGCTGTTCACGACAAACCAACGGCCATTGACGTCGTCGCTGGTCGTGACGGTGCCGCCGCCTCCGAGGAGGAGCGTGCAGTTTCCGCCCTCTGGAGTTGCTGTCGGAGCCGGCGCTGCATGGGCCGCGGGACCTGCGAGAAGGGTCGGGACGGCGGCGGCGAGGGCGAAGGTCCGCAGGATGTGTTTCAGCGCCACAGATTGATCCTGGAATGCAAGATCCGACGATTACGGTGAATTATCCTCATGCTGCGGTTGCAAAGGCCAGCGGCCGCAAGAGAACTTAGACGTAGGTCACTCGAGACTTCAAGAGAGGACAGAGCCATGAGCCAAAAGACCTGGACTGCCGTCGACGATTACCTGGACGATCTCATCGTGCGGCCGGATGCCCCATTCGCCGCCGCGCTCGAGGCCAGCCAGGCCGCGGGCCTCCCTGAGATTGCCGTCACCGCGGCGCAGGGCAAGCTGCTGGAGCTCCTGGCACGAGCGATGGGGGCGCGCCGCATCCTGGAGATCGGCACTCTGGGCGGCTACAGCGCCATCTGGCTGGCGCGCGCGTTGCCGGCCGGGGGCCGGCTCATCACGCTGGAATACAGCCCCAAGCATGCCGAGGTTGCCCGCGCCAACCTCGCCCGGGCGGGCCTGGCGGCGGTAGCCGAGGTGCGCGTGGGGGCCGGGCTCGAGCTGATGCCCGCGCTCACCGGTCCTTTCGACTTCTTCTTCGTCGATGCCAACAAGGAGGGCTACCCGGACTACTTCCGCGAGTGCCTGAAGTTGTCGCGCCCCGGGAGCGTGATGGTATTCGATAACGTCATTCGGGACGGCAAGGTCATAGACACGTCGACTTCCGACCCGCTGGTGCAGGGTGTGCAGCAGCTTTACGAGGACATCGCCGCCGAGCCGCGCGTGTCAGCGACCTCCATCCAGACGGTCGGTGCAAAAGGCTATGACGGCTTCTGCATGGTCGTCGTGAGCCACTGACCGATGATCCCGTCGGGTTGCGCTCATCGCGCCCGGCATTCCGTCACCAGATCACGCAGCGATGGGCGCTGGCCATCGGGCTGCCGGCCGGAACCTGGAACGCTTCCTGGAACTGCGGCAGGTTTGCCATCGTACCGTTCACGCGATACCGGTCCGGCGCGTGTGGGTCGACCGTGACTCGCAGGCGCTCCTCCGCCGGGCGTATGTTGCTGGCCCAGACATGCGCGGAACCGAGGAAGAACTGCTGGTCCGGAGTGAAGCCGTCGATGGTCCTGGCCTCTTTGTAGGCTTTCGAGGCGTGGAATGCCCGCCAGGCGAGCATCATCCCGCCGAGGTCCGCCACCTCCTCACCGGTGACGAGCTTGCCCTGAACGTGGAGGTTGCCGTCCACCGTGTAGGTCGAGAACTGATCCGAGACGCAGGAGGTCGCGGCATGGAAGCGCTTCGCATCCTCCGGCTTCCACCAATTCTTGAGGTTCCCATGGCCGTCGAACTGTGACCCCTGGTCGTCGAACCCGTGGGTCATCTCATGCCCCATGACCCAGCCGACCGAGCCGTAATTGACCGCTGCCGGCGCCTTTGGATCGAAGAAGGGAGGCTGCAGGATCCCGGCGGGGAAGTTGATGTTGTTCATGGGCGCGAAGTAGTAGGCATTCACCTCCTGCGGCGTCATGAACCACTCCTGGAGGTCCACCGGCTTGCCGATCTTGTTCATCTCCCGCTTCTGCTCGAACTCGTTGGCCCGCATCACGTTGAGCACGTAGGGGCCGCGGTCGATCCGCAGCGACGAGTAGTCGCGCCATTTGTCGGGATAGCCGATGCGCTCGCCCATCATGTCGAGCTTCGCGATCGCCGCCTGACGGGTCGCGGGGGTCATCCACGCGAGCGTCGAGAGATCCGTCTTGAGCGCTGCGCGCACGTTGTGCAGGATCTCGAGCACCGCCGCCTTGGAAGAGGGCGGGAACTCCCTCTCGACGTAGAGCTTGCCCACGGCGAAGCCGAGCGCGTCGTCCTCGGCATTCAGCACGCGCTGCCAGCGCGGCAGGAGCTTCTGCGCTCCGGACACTGCCGAGCGCATCCTGAAGTCCTCATCGACGAAGGGCTTGGAAAGATAGGGCGCGAAGGCGTCGATCAGGCGCCAGCGCAGGTACACCTTCCATTGATCTACGGGCACGCTGCGCAGCTCCTTGCCCAGGGCGCCGAAGAACTTCGGCATCGCGAGATTGATGCTCTTGATCTCGGGATGTCCCATCTCGAGGAAGTAGTTGGTCCAGGAGAAGTTCGGTGTGGCCTGATCGAGCTGGACCAGGTTCATCACGTGGTAGATGGCATGCGGATCCCGCTCCTCCACGCGTGACATCGATGCCTGGGCGAGCTGCGTCTCGATCGTCATGATGGTCTTGCCGTCAGCCGCAGCCTGCTGCTTGTCCTCGCCGAGGAGTTCCAGAGTCCTGGCAACGTGGGCCACGTACTCGGCGCGGATCTGCTTGAACTTCGCGTCCTGCTTGAGGTAGTAGTCGCGGTCGGGAAGGCCCAAGCCACCCTGGGCGGCGATTCCAATGACCTGCGTGGAGTTTTTGAAATCCTGAATCTCGCCGAAGCCGAACATGGCATCGACGCCGATCAGCTGCAGGTGAGCCACCTCGCGCTGAAGATCCGGGAGATTGCGGATGCCGGCGATGGCATCGAGCTGCGGCGAGAGCGGATTCACCCCGACCTGCCCGATGAGCTTCTCGTCCATTCCGCTGGCGTAGAAGTCACCGACCTTCTGCTCGACGCTGCCCGGCGCCGCGTGCGACTGGGCCGCATTCTGGATGAGCTCGCGGATCACCTTCTGGTTGCGCAGCTGGAGGATGTTGAAGGTACCCCAGGTAGAGTAGGCTGCAGGGATGGGGTTGCTCTTGCGCCAGCCGCCGTTGGCGAACTCGAAGAAGTCATTCGAGGGGCTGGTGTGCCTGTCGAGCCAGCTCGAATGCAGCGCCTCGCCATCCGGGCTCGTGCCGGCGGCAACCGCCGCCCCCGAAAGCGCTATCAGGATCCCCAGAACGGCAAAACGATGGAGTCGCATAGGGTCCCCTGGCGTTGTAGGTGCGTGCCGCGGCAGCGTCGATTTCAGCCGGGATCTTAGCGGGAAAGTGCTCGCCGCGTCACGTTCCGCGGCGGGGGGAGTGCTACCGTACGCACAGTTCAGGTGCTGCCGATGGCGGCCTCGGGGCGTGCTCCGGGAGACTGTGGTGTAGTTGTGACTGGCGCCGGGGCGCCGGATCGGGGTGCGGTATGACCGGCTTGATCGTCTTCTTCCTGATCTTGGTTCTCGTGATCGGCTACCTGATCACGATCTACAACGGTCTCGTGCGCAATCGCAACGAGGTGAAGCTCGCCTGGTCCAACATCGACGTGCTGCTGGTGCAGCGGCACGATGAGCTGCCGAAGCTCGTCGAGGTCTGCAAGCGCTACATGCAGCACGAGCGCGAAACGCTCGAGCGGGTGACCCAGGCAAGGTCCCGCGTGGAGACGGCGCGCACCTCGGGCGATGTGGCATCGGTCAGTGCGGCAGAGGGCGCACTGCGCAGCGGCCTCGCCAATCTCTACGCCGTGGCCGAGCGTTACCCTGAGCTCAAGGCCGACACCGTTTTCCGCAATCTCGCCGCGCGCATCAGCGCGCTCGAGACCGCGATTGCCGACCGTCGCGAGATCTATAACGACGCTGCCAACGCGCAGAACGTCCGGATCGAGACTTTCCCCGATGCGATCGTGGCGAACATGTTCAGCTTCGCACCCGTACGACTGCTGAAGTTCGATGCTACGCAGACGGCGGATGTCGATGTGGGGCTGGCGTTCAGCAAGTGACGTCGCACGGCCTCGTGCCAGCCTTCCTGGTCCTTGCGGTTCTGCTGGCAGGCAGCACGGCCTATGCCGTCTATCGTTTCTTCACCAGCCTGCGGCGCGATCGCTTCGCCGCCGATACGCCCGTCGCCCGTATTCGCTCCGCCGCACAAGGCTACGTACACCTGGAGGGGGAGGCGGGACCACCTCCCGAAGGACCCATCGCCGCGCCCCTCAGCGGGTTGGCTTGCGTGTGGTGGGACTACAGGATCGAGCATCGCGCATCCGTTGGCAACAGGCGCAATGAATGGCACGTCATCGATCGGGCGACCAGTGTGGCCCCGTTTTCCTTACGCGATGCGGATGGCGAATGCCTGGTCGGCCCCGTCGGTGCCGACGTGACACCGACTTCGCAGGAGACCTGGTACGGTGAAGCCTCGCGACCGGTATGCATGCCGGCGGTAGAAGGGCGAGGATGGAGGCCGGACTGCGATTACCGCTATACGGAGCGCCTGATCTGCCCGGGTGCGCACCTGACGGTGCTGGGCGAGCTGCGCTCGCGCTCGGTCGTCGAATCGATCGAGCGGGAGGTAGGCAAGGTCGTCGTCGGCTGGAAGCAGGATCAGGCGGCGCTGCTTGCGAGGTTCGACGGCAATCATGATGGCCGGCTCGATGGTGATGAGTGGGAGCGGGCCCGCGCCGCCGCGCGGGAGCAGGTCGAATCGAGTCTTGCGACCAAAGACGCGCGAGTGAGCGTCGTCGGGCAGACGACTCACGGGGAGCCCTTTCTCATCGCGCCGCTCGACAGCAGGCATCTCGTCAGCCGTGAGAAGCATCGTGCCGTGCTCGCGCTGGCGGCGAGCGTGCTGCTGGCGCTCCTGACTGCCTGGGCGGCGCAGAAAGCTCTCCTGCGGTAGCGCCTGTGCCCACTCTCCTCAGGATCGGACTCAATCATGCTCGCGGCTGGCTTGCCGTGGGTCTCCTGCTGGCCGGCTGCGCCTCGGCGCCCCAGCACTACCCCTCCGAGACGGCGGCGAGCTATGTCGGCAAGCCCCTGTCAGAGCTCGAGATTCGCTGGAGCGTACCGTGGGACATCGGTACCGCCGGCAGCGGCCGCAAGGCCACCTGGCGGTTCGATCAGTACAACCTGGATGGCTGCACGGTCACCGCCCGCATCGATGCGAGCGGCATCATCACGAGCGTTTCCTGGACGCGGGGTTGCGGTCCCAAGGGAACGGAGACTGCCGAGCCGACGGGAATTGGCGCGCCCTATTGAATTGGAAAAACTGGCCTGCGGCCGTTTGTGTGCCTCCGATCCTTACACTACTTCGGCTGCGGAGTGAGCCGCAGGTACGACCGTAGCGCCTTCCAACCCGCAGGAAACTTCGATTTTGCCTCCGAGTCGGGGATGGAGGTCGGGATGATCACATCGTCGCCGCGCTTCCAATTGACCGGAGTTGCCACGTTGTGCTTCGCGTTGAGCTGCAGCGCATCGAGCGCACGCAGCACCTCGTCGAAGTTCCGGCCCACGCTCATCGGGTAGGTGAGGATGAGCCTGATCTTCTTGTCGGGCCCGACGATGAACACGGAGCGCACCGTGGCGTTGTCGGCCGGACTGCGGCCTTTGGACTCGCCCGCCGCCTCGGCCGGCAGCATGTCGTAGAGCTTTGCGATCTTGAGCTCGGGGTCGCCGATCATCGGGTAGTAGACCGCGGCTCCCTGGGTGTCCTCGATGTCCTTCGACCAGCGCTTGTGATCATCGACCGAATCGACGCTGAGCCCCAGGATCCTGGTGCTGCGGGCCTCGAACTCGGGCTTCAGGCGCGCCATGTAGCCGAGCTCGGTGGTGCACACCGGCGTGAAATCCTTGGGGTGCGAGAAGAGGATCGCCCAGCCGTTGCCGATCCACTCGTGGAAGTTGATTCGTCCCTGGGTCGTGTCGGCCGTGAAGTCGGGGGCCAGATCGCCGATTCTCAATGACATGGCAGATCTCCGGGCGGAAGTTGAGGCTGCAATAGGGGCGCTATTGTAGTCCCGCACGCCCGGCGCGCGAGCATCGGCGAGGAATGAATGTATAGCGGGCGGGTATGACGCCGGCTTCAGCGGAAGGGAACAAGCAGGGGCGCCCCCCGCGGACGGGTGAGCGCCCCGAATGTGCGCGGAATCAGCTCTTGGCGTTGAAGGAAGCGCACCAGCCCTCGGAGCTCACCGAGTAGCCGGCAAAGATCTGGCATCCGCCGTAGCCAGACTTCTCTCCCGAGTTACCCTGGAAGAAGCGGCACGCGCCGCAGCGCTCGCCGGCCTTGTAGGTCGGGAACTTCGACTTGTCGACGTTCTTGGCATCCTCCTGATAGCCCAGCGATTTGGCGAGAGGATCACTCGCGGAAAGATGCGGCAGGCTCTCGCCCGCGGCGCCGGCGGAGTGTGGCCTCATGCCCACCAGGGCAGCCGAGGCCGCCACGGCGGCGGTCGCGAGAAAGGAGCGGCGCGAGGAATCCGGATTGTTCTTGGGCAGGGACACGGGTCAGCACCTCAGCACTTTTGGGTTCCAGAGAAAGAAGTATCGGGTATGCGGCATTGCACTGGCAACCTTCCCGCTCACGGCCCACCGCACTCTCCTTGGACTTCAGCGGGTCCGAAGCTTGCTTGATCCCGGATATCTATGAGCCAAGTCGTCGCCTGCGTGGACGCGCACGTACATCTGCACTCGTGCTACGAGCCCGATGACCTCCTGCAGAACGCTTACCGCAATCTGGCCGCAGCGGGCAACGGCAGCGCCGCCCATGCAGCTCCCAGAGCCTACTTCCTGCTCCTCGCCGAGTGCGCTCCGGATGACTGCTTCGGGGCGTTGCGCGGGCTCGCGGAGGGCCGGTTCCCATCCAATGCGACGAGCGGCCTGAGACTGCGGCGCTGGACTGTCACCCCGACGGAGGAGGCGATCAGCGTGGTGGCTCGCGATGGGGGGCAAGAGCTCGTCATCGTCGCCGGCCGGCAGGTAGCCTGCCGTGAGGGACTGGAGGTGCTGATTCTAGGCACGACCCGGCGTTTCCCCGACGGCCGGCCGATTCGCGAGATCCTCCAGGAGTCCGACGCGTTGGGAGTACCTCGCGTCATCCCTTGGGGACCCGGGAAATGGTTCTTCCGCCGGGGCCGGCTGCTCCACGAGCTGATCCGGGAATTCCGCAAGCCGACGCTTTTCCTCGGCGATGAGGGAGGGCGGCCCGGCTTCTGGGGATATCCCCAGCACTTCATGCGGGCCGCCCGCCTCGGCGTGCGTGACCTCCCGGGCACCGATCCGCTGCCGTTCCCGCACGATGTGGCGAAGGTGGGCCGCATGGGTCTCAGGGTCCCGATCGATCTCGATCCGATGCGGCCGGGCGAGAGCCTGCTGCGGGCTCTGACGCAGGGCGGCTCGCGGCTCGAGCGGTTCGCCACCCTGGAGCCGCCGCTGCGCTTCGTGCGCAATCAGATCGGCATGCAGCTTCGCAAGCGGCTGCGCGCTTAGAGCTCAGGAAACCCTCATGTGCGGAATCGCCGGAGTGGCCACCCGCGGACCCTCACCGCCGCGCGAGCTGCTGGCTGCGATGTGCGATGCGATGCGTCACCGGGGACCCGACGGAGAGGGGTTCCATATCGAGCCGGGCATCGGCCTCGGCATGCGGCGGCTCGCGGTGTTGGATCTCGTGACCGGCGATCAGCCGGTGACCAACGAAGCCCGCACCGTACATGTGATCTTCAACGGGGAGATCTACAACTACCGCGAGCTTCGCAGCGAGCTCGCGGCCAGGGGACACCGTTTCCGCGGCACGGGCGACAGCGAGGTGATCCCGCGCCTTTACGAGGAGTACGGCCTCGCGTTCCTCTCACGCCTGAACGGGATGTTCGCGATAGCGCTGTGGGACAGTGAGCTCAAGCGCCTGCTGCTCGCGCGCGACCGCATGGGGATCAAGCCGCTCTACTACAGCCTCCATGACGGCAGCCTCTGGTTCTCCTCCGAGGTCAAATGCATTCTCGCAGCCGGCGGGTCGGCGCGGGTCATCGACCCCGCAGGGGTAGATCAACTCCTGACATTCGAATACACCGCGAGCCCGACGACGCTCTTCGAGGATGTGAAAAAGCTCGCTCCCGGCGCCTGGCTCACCTTCAGCGGCTTCAGCGGCGGAAAAGTTCACCAGGGCCGGTTCTGGTCGCTCCCCTCGGGCCAGCCGAGTCTCACGGGCGATTCGCCGGAGATCGCCGAGCGGCTGCGCCACACGCTCCTGGGCGCGGTGCGGCGGCAGCTCGCGAGCGATGTGCCGCTCGGAGCCTTCCTGAGCGGCGGGATCGACTCCTCGATCCTCGTGGCGGCGATGAAGGAAGTCTCGCCGGCACCGCCGCTCACGTTCTCCATCGGCTTCGGCGATCCCACCTACAGCGAGCTGCACCATGCGCGCGCGGTGGCGAAGCATTGCGGCACCGAGCATCACGAGGAGGTGCTGACTCCCGACTATCTTGCCGTGCTGCCGGAAGTGATCTCGCAGCTCGATCAGCCGATCGCCGACTTCTCGGTTTTCCCGACGCTGCTCGTGGCGAAGATCGCGCGGCGCCGGGTGACCGTGGCGCTCGGCGGCGACGGCGGCGATGAGCTCTTCGGCGGCTATGACACCTATCGCGCCGATCGGCTGAGCGCGCGCCTCCTCGACTGGCAGCCTGCGCCGGTGCGCGCGGCAGCGGAGTGGCTCGCGCGCGGCCTGCCGCTCGGACGGGGCAAGCGCGGGCTCGCCAACGAGCTGCGGCGCTTCCTCGAGGGCGCGCGACTGCCGCGCGACTGGCAACATCTCCGCTGGATGGTGTTCCTGCGCGAGGACCAGCGCGCGCGGCTCTATACACGGGAGTTTCGTGCGCAGGTCGCAGGCGCTGCGGAAGGACTCGTACGCTCCGTTCTCGAGGACGCAGGCGCCGATCGGCTCGCGGCCCAGATGCGCTGTGATCTCAGCCTCTACCTGCCGGAGGATATCCTGGCGAAGGTGGATGCGATGAGCATGGCGAGCTCGCTCGAGGCGCGGGTGCCCTACCTCGACAACGAGGTGGTGGATCTGGCGCTCGCCATTCCTTCGCGCCTGAAGGTCCGGGGCGGCGTGCGCAAGTGGATCCTCAAGCGCGCGTTCGCCGGGTCGCTGCCGCAATCGGTGCTGCGACGGGGCAAGGAAGGCTTCAGCATGCCCATGAAGCACTGGCTGACCCACGAGTGGAATGGACTCATGCACGAGCTGTTGAGTCCGCGGAGCCTTGCCGCCGAGGGGCTCTTCGATGCCCGCTACGTGGAGCGGCTCATGCGCGAGCACGAGACCGGCGCGCACAATCACAGTCATCTCCTCTGGGCTCTCATGGTCTTTCAACTCTGGCGTGACCGGTTCAGGGCCGGGATCGAGTTGCCGGGGGTCCGCGTCCATGCTGCGTAACATCGCCAGGCTTCCAACGACGCCCTACGACCTCGTGGTCGTCGGGGGCGGCATCCATGGCGCCTGCGCAGCCTGGGAGGGCGCGCTGCGCGGTCTGCGGGTAGCCCTGATCGAGGCCGGAGACTTTGGCGGTGCAACCTCGAGCCAGAGCCTGCGGACCCTGCACGGGGGACTGCGTCATCTGCAGCGCCTCGACCTCAAGCGGATGCGCGAGTCGGTGCGTGAGCGGCGGGAGTGGCTGCGCCTCGCCCCGCATCTCGCCCGGCCGCTGCGCTTCGTGCTGCCGACCCGCGGTATCGGCATGCGGGGGCCGCTCGTGATGCGTGCTGCGCTCTGGATCAACGACGTACTCAGCGCCGACCGCAACCGCGGTGTCCGCGAGGACCGGCAGCTGCCGCGGGGAGTCCTCCTCAGCGAGGCTGCGGCCCGCGCCGCGCTCGCGGGCGTCGAGCTAGAGGGCTGCAACGGTGCGGCCGCCTGGCACGATGCCGTGTGTCTCGACACCGAGCGACTGCTCTTTTCAGTGGTCAATGCCGCAGCGGAGGCCGGCGCACACGTCATCAACTACGTGCGCGCAACCGGTCTGCTCGCACATCACTCCCGTATCCGGGGCGTGCATGCGCGCGATGAGCTCTCGGGCAGTGAGATGGAGCTGCGGGCGCGGTTCGTCGTGAACGCCGCAGGACCCTGGGTGGAGGACTGGCTGCCCGCCGGCGCGGGCCGGCCCCAGGAGCCGATGTTCCGCGCCTCCCGGGCATTCAACCTGGTGACTCGGGCACTGCCGTTCCCCGATGGAGTCGGACTCACGGTGCGCGCGCACGGCCGCATCGAGACCACCTATTTCATTCTGCCGTGGAACGGCTGTTCGCTCATCGGAACGCGGCACCTGCGCTGTGACCCGAGCATGCGCTCGAGTCATGTCCTGCGCGATGAGGTGCTCGCCTTCCTGACCGATCTCAACACCGTCCTCGGCAACCACCGGTTGTGCGGCGCCGATGTCCGCGGCGTATTCGCGGGCCTCCTGCCGGAGGAGCAGGACAACACGGGCACCGAGGTGGCCCTCGAGCGCGACCCGCAGGTGATCGATCACGAGCCGGCAGGACTTCGGGGCCTCGTATCCGTCGTCGGGGTGAAATGGACCGTTGCGCCCGCGGTGGCCGCACAGGCCGTGAAGGTCGCCTGTCGCCAACTCGGCATCGCCGAGGGGGTCGGCTCCCGGCCGCGCAGGCTCGCTCCCCGAGCGAGCGCAATCGTCGCAGGTCCCCGGGGAGCGCCGCCTCTCGATCCCGCCATCCGCGCGCATCTCGAGCAATGTTATGGCGCGGCGCACCGCTACGTGCTTGCCCTCGTGGCGGCAGAGCCCGCACTTGCGGCGCGGGTAGTGCCCGATCTGCCCGTCGTCCTGGCGCAGGTCGCCTACGCGGCGCGCGCGGAGATGGCCGTGCGCCTGGTGGATGTGGTGATGCGTCGGACACCGCTTTATCTCAGCCAGGCGCTCGATCGGAACGCGCTCACCGCCTGCGCCGCAACGCTCGCGCGCGAGCTGCGCTGGAGCACCAAGGAGACAGGCGCGCAGGTGGATGAGGCCGCGCGCCAGCTCGCGGCCTTTCGCGGGCCCCTGGCGTGCGACCTCGAGCCTGCCGCAGCCTGATAGAGGAGGCCCAGCATGAGGACTACGAGCCCGGCTACCGATCGCCACTGTGCCGCGTCCGCGGCGCCGCCGTCGAGCGGCACGCCCTGGCAGCTGCAGATGTACTCAAAGTCCCTGAAGAAGCGGCAGAAGGTGGAGCTGCTGATGCGGCTCCTCGGGCCGGTGCGGGACGAGCGGTGTCTGCTCATTTCCGGTCACGACAACAATGGTGCCATGAACCATCACTTCCGCGCCGCCGGCGGCCGGTGGAGCTGGGGCCAGGTGTATCCCCAGGGAATCGCGGAGATGGCAGAGTTCCTCGGTGATCCCGTCGCTCACGTCGACATCAACCGCTTTCCCTTCCCCGACGACGCGTTCGATGTCGTGATCGTGATCGACGTGCACGAGCACTTCCCCGACGTCAGCGGCCTCAATCGGGAGATCCGCCGCGTGCTCGCGCCGGGCGGCCTTGCGATCATCACGACACCGAGCGGCGACACCCGCCTGCCGGTCGCGGCGCTGAAGCGTCTGATCGGAATGGGGCCTGCCACCTACGGCCACGTCGTGCAGGGCTACCGCATCCGCGAGCTCGAAGCGATGTTCCGCTCGGTGGACATGCGTCCGTTGGCGAGCGGCGGCTATGCGCGCTTCTTCACGGAGCTCGCCGAGCTCGTGATCAACTTCGGCTACGTGAAGGTGCTCGCCCGCAAGAAGGAGCACCCGCCGGTGATGGAGGGAACCATCGCTCCGACCTCGCGCAAGGAGCTCGAGGCGGTGCGCAGGGAGTACCGCATGTACTCGCTGATCTATCCTTTCATGTATGTCTTCTCGCTGCTCGATAAGCTGATTCCGGGCCGAGGGGGCTACGCCGTCGCCGTCTCCGCGCGCAAGTAGGCCGGCGATGACGGCAACCTGGGGCTCGCGCGTACTGGTGACTGGAGCCGCCGGGTTCGTCGGGTCGCACTTCGCCCCTTACCTCGCAGGCCGGGGCTTTGAGGTGAGAGCCATCGACGTGCACCCGCCGGTGCGGTCTCACGGAAGCGGGGTCGACTTCCGGGTGCAGGACATCCGCGAGCCGCAGGGCCTCGCCGCAGCGCTCGAGGGCATCGACACGGTTTTCAACCTGGCCAGTGTGCACCTCGACGTGCATGCGACGCCGGCGAAGTTCGAATCGGTCAACGTCAGGGCGCTGGAGCAACTCATCGGGTTGAGTGCGGCAGCTCGCGTGCGGCGGGTGGTGCAGGTGAGCAGCGTCGGAGTGTACGGACACGTCGCGCACCCGCCCGCCGCCGAGGACGCGCCACTCAACCCCGACAACGACTACGAGCGCACCAAGGCCGCAGGCGAGGAGGCCGCGCGGCAGGCCGCCGGCCGGCTGGGAGTCGACCTCGTCATCGTGAGACCCTCATGGGTTTATGGGGTCGGCTGTCCACGCACGGCCAAGCTCATCGGGTCGCTGCGCAAGGGCCGCTTCTTCTTCATAGGGCGTGGCAACAATCTCCGCCATCCCGTCTACGTCGATGACCTCTCGGCGGCTCTCGAGCTCGCTGCCGCCGCGGGCCCGGAAGTGGCGGGCCACACTTTCAACATCGCCGGCCCGCGCTGGATGACGGTGGAAGAGATGGTCGGGGAGTTCGCACGGGCGCTGCGAGTATCGCCGCCGTCGTTTCATGCGCCGCGTTGGCTCGGCCTCACGGTCGGGTGGGCGGCCGAGCAGGTGAGTGCGCTGGTCGGAGCGGAGCCCCCGGTCTCCCGGCGCACGCTCGCCTTCTTCGAGAACGATAACGCCTTCGACATCCGCGCGGCGCGGCAGTCGCTCGGCTTCGATCCGAAGACCGATCTTCCGGGAGGTGCCCGGGAGGTCATCGCGAGTTGCTGGGGCGCAGGTTGACCTCCGGCGACAGGCGGCCGGCCTCGCTCTCGCGAGGCTGTCTGAGATAAGGCAACGCCAGCCATGCCGTCAGGCAACAACGGATGAGCCACCCGGCGGCGATTCCGTATAACACCGCAACGAGACCCCAGGGTCCGGCGAGGAAGGCGCCGGCGACACTGATGCCGATCGATCCCCAGCAGACGAAGCTCAGGATGCGCAGACGTCGCTCTTCCCCGCAGGAGACCACCACCGCCGTCATGAAGCCGCTCGCCACCTTGAGAAATCCAGAAACGAGCGTTGCGGCGATCAAGGCGTGTGAGAGCGGGTAGCGGCCGGCGACCAACCACTGCGCGAGCGGCGGTGCGAGTACCCAAATGGCCCCGGAGCCTGCGGTGATGGTGACGAAGATCAAGGCGGCCTCGCGCGCTATCTTCGAGCGCCGGGCGCGCGCATCTCCCGCAACACGCAGGGTCGGCATCAATGTGAATTGCACGGCAGCCTGCAGCAGACGAAACGGCGAGCTCACGAGTGCCGCGAGCACACTGTAGAGCGCCAGATCGTGCAACCCCACGAGTGGGCCGAGGAGCAGGCGCTCGAGCTGCAGGAACGCCGAGCCGCAGGTCTGCACCGTCAGGAGCGACATCGCCTCCCAACGCAGTCCCCAGGGTCTCGGTTGGCGGTCGCCCGTACCCTCCTGCCGCGTGAGGAACCCCCAGAGACCGCCCGCCGCGAGCAGTGCCACGGCGGCGAGGAGCAAGCACACGGAGCCGGCGGTGGCAAGACCGAGCGCCACCGCCAGAAGCGAGACCACGGCGAGCGCGGCATTCACGAGCTGCACCACCCAGACCGCGGTGCGCAGACGTTGCTGACCCTGAAAGTGGCCGCCGGCGGTTTGTGCTATCCCTAAGGTCAGCGTGATCAGCGCCACGCTCGCCACGAGGGCCGGAGACAGGTGATAGACGAGACCAGCGACCGTTGCAGCGCCCAGTGCCGTCATCACGCAGGCGCCGAAGGCTGCGCGCCGCCAGCTCGCGTCGAGCCTGATGCCGCGCCGGGCGGCAACCTGATCGAGCCCGAGTGGCGCGGTGAGGCCGGCGACCGCGATGATGCCGAGGACGAGCGACACGAGCCCGTACTCCTGCGTCGGCATGACCCGGGCGAGCAGCAGGCTCCCCAGGCTGAAGGCGACGCCGCCGACCCCCATCGCGGCCGCCGTGCGCAGCGATGCGGAGCGATAAAGCGCCTTCAGCATCAGGACGCGGCCTGAAGCAGCACTCGCGACTCGGATTGCGACGGCAGGCCGGCGGCGGATGCCGGAGCGAGTGCCTCCCCGGTCCCGGTAGCCGGACCTGAGGGGCCGCGCAGCAGCTGCCGCTCCCATAGCGCAAGATTGAGCAGCATCCAGAAAAGATGGCTGTGGTTGTGGCGGCGCGTCTGGTGCTCCTGCCAGCGCTGCTCGAGCGCCGCGCGCCTGAAATGCTCCCCGATGAGCGGTGAGGAGAACACCTCATCGCGCGTGAGCTCGAGGAGCTCGCCCCGGATCCAGTTCTTCATGGGAATGCTGAAGCCCTGTTTGGCGCGCGTCGCAATCCCGGGTGGCAGCCTCTCGCTCATGGTGCGCTTCAGCAGCCACTTGGTGCTGAGCCCCCGGAGCTTGAGGCTCGTCGGCAACGAATAGCAGAACTCGACCACGCGGTGATCGAGGAAGGGCGGCCTCACCTCGAGGCCGCAGGCCATCGACATCTTGTCCACCTTCATGAGCACGCTGTCCGGCAGGACCGTGTTGAGCTCGACGTACTGCTCGCGACGTCCGCGCTCCTTGGGCGCCAGTGATGACCAGCGTTTGACCGGCGTGAACGGGTCGGTGTCGAGACCCTGCAGGAAGGCGGGCTCGAGGAGCTCGTTGGTCTGTGTCGGGTCGCTGAAGTACTGCCAGCGGATGTGCTCGCCGTCGGCGCTGAGGAGCGCCCCCTGGAGGAAGCGCTTGGCGACGTTCATGGCACCCTTTTTGAGCTCGTTGTCGGGAAGACATGCCACTGCCGCGCGGTAGAGCGGGTGTCGCAGCGGCAGTGGCAGGCGCTCCAGCCAGGAGTTGGCCTTGCTCGCCCGGAAGCGGTCGTAACCCATGAGGATCTCATCGCCGCCGTCGCCGCTCAAACACACCTTCACATAGCGCCGCGCCTCGGCGCAGATGAGCATGAACGGCAGGTTCGAGGGATCGGTGGTCGGCTCATCGAGATGCCAGACGGAGCGCTGGATCACGGCCGCATCGACGGGCCGCACGAGAAGCTCGGTGTGGCGGGTATGGAAATGCTCTGCAACCTGCCGCGCGTATGCGAGCTCGCTGAACGAGGCTTCGCGATACCCGAGCGCGAAGGTCTGAAGTCCCGTCGGCAGTGAGCGGCTGAGGAAGCTCACCACCGTGCTCGAGTCGATGCCGCCCGAGAGGAACGCGCCGAGCGGGACATCGCTCATGGTGTGGTCGGCGCTGGCGCTCTCGAGCAGCTCCGCGAGCGCCTCCTCGGTGGGCTCGATCTCCTTGGCCTCGAGCGACCAATACCGGCTGAGACGCGCTCGCCCATCCTCTACCGTAAGGAGACTGCCGGGGAGGAGCTTGCGGATGCCCTCGAAGAGAGTCGCCGGCGCCGGCACGAACTCGTAACCCAAAAGATCGAGCAGCCCCTGCGGGTGGAGCGCTCTTTTCAGGGACGGATCGGCGAGCAGCGCCTTGATCTCGGAGGCGAAGCGCACCCGGCCGTCCTCGAGCGTGTAGTAAAGGGGCTTGAGACCCAGCCGGTCACGGGCCAACACCAGGCGCCGCCGCGGCGCATCCCAGATGGCGAGCGCGAACATGCCGGTGAGATGACGGGCGAAGTCGAGCCCGTATTCCTCGTAGGCGTGCACGATCGCCTCGGTATCGCTGCGGCTGCGAAACACATGGCCCTTGGCTTTGAGGCGCGAACGCAGCTCGAGATGGTTGTAGATCTCGCCGTTGAAGGTGATCCAGACGGTGCCGTCCTCGTTCGAGAGCGGTTGTCTTCCGGCATCGCTCAGATCGATGATCGTAAGTCGACGGTGACCGAGCGAGACACCCTGAGCCACGTAGCTGCCATGGTCGTCCGGACCTCGATGCACCAGCCGCGCCTTCATCCTCTCGATCAGACGCTCATCAGTCCAGTTGAATCCGCAGATACCACACATGAGGCCCCCTTTTAAGCGGTACGTGCCTGGGACGGGCCCGCCGACAGTACTGCATCGAAGGCTTCGAGCACTCGCCGGGCAGCCTGTGGCCAGCCGAAACGGCGCGCGCGCTCGAGACCTCGCGCGCGCATCGCGCGCCGTAACGCCTCTGAGCCGGTGACCTCGAGCAATGCCTGCGTCAGATCCTCCTCGCTATGCGGATCAATCAGCCGGGCAGCCCCGCCGGCAACCTCCGGGCCCGCGCAGGTGTTGGGCACGATGGCGGGACACCCTGTGGCCAACGCCTCGAGGATGGGGAGGCCAAAGCTCTCGCAGAGCGTTGCGAGCACGAAGCAATCGGCGAGCTGGTAGGCGGCATGCAGGCGCGCGTTGGGCACGAACCCGAGGAAATGCACGCCCTCCAGGTCCTGCGGCCCGAACCCATGGGCGAGCAGGTAGTCCTTGACGTGCTTTCCGGCCACGACGAGCGGCAGGGGCTGCGGCGCGCGTTGGCGGTACTGCCGGTAGGCGCGCAGCAGGCGCTCATTGTTGCCGCCCGGGTAATCCGGGAGGCCGTCGTGACCGGTGTGCAGGACGCGCGCCACCGTGAGGATGAAGCGCTCGGGCAGGGCGTAGTCGCTGCGAAACTGCTGCAGGTCCTCGAAGTCGGCGTGCGCCGTAAACCGCGGCCCGACACCGGCGTGGGTCACGATCGCGGGGGGGATCTTCAGCCCATGGCGGACGAGCTCATCGAGCGCCGCCTGTGAGATCGTGAGGACCGCCCGAGCCTTGTGACAGTAAAGCGGCAGCATGGCACGGATGTAAACGTTGTCCCACCAGGGATAGTTTCCCGGGTTGACGTACCAGTCGCAGCTCTGGAGGATGAAGATTCCGGGGATGCGGGAGAGGAGGGGGAGAGAGAATTTGGGGTTGAAGAGGAGGTCCGCTCCGACTCTGCGCGCCGCGCGCGGGATGAGCACCTGATCCCAGAAGAGACGGCTGCGGGATTCCAGCACCTTTATTTCGACGTTGGCGAAGCCCGCGAAGAGGCCGCGGGCCGCCGGGCTCGCGAGGAAGATGACGTAGCGCGAGCCGGGATCGAGGCTCAGGAGATGTTGCAGCAGGTGGCGGGCATAGACCCCGAGACCGTCGGCCTGATCGAGAAGACGCCCCATGACAGCGATGGTCCTGGCGGTCATCTCAGTGTGCCAGGTGCTGTTGGCCGGCGAATGCCGTGAGCTTGCGCGCGAGCACCGGCAGGAGGCGCGCGCGGTTCCTGCCCGGCAGAAGCTCGAGCCAGTCGCTCTTCATCCGGCCGAAGACCAGCGGCTCACCGCCCGCCCGGCGCATCGCGCGCGCGCGACCATAGTCGGTGGCCACCCCGAAGAGGCAGCGGATCCCGAAGCGCTGCGCCATCCGAATGGAAAGCGGAGAGCCCAGGACCCAGGGATAGGCGAGGGCCGTCGGCGCATAGCCCAGATGCTCTTTGAAGGCCGCCTGACTCAGCTCGAACTCCGAGGCGATGAGCGACTCGAGCTCCCTCTCACCCGCAATGCGCCCCGGGAGGAAGGTCGCGAGTGAGCGGTGGAGACGGGTCAGGAGGGAATAACAGTCGGGACGGGTGAAGAACCAGCTCCCTCCCGACTGCTCGACGAGCGCGGTGCAGGCCGTGCGCAGCGCCTCGCTCTCGAGGTAGCGGGCACGCGCCGAGAGGAGCGGAGTCGCACCGTAGATGGGAGTCCCCAGCTGCGGCCGGCCGAGGCGGTCGCCGGCCGCGGTATGACGCATCGGCCAGTCATAGACGTCATATCGGTCGAGGAGCCACGGTGTGGCAAAACCGGCGAGGCGCGCGCCGTCAAAGACGAGGGCATGTCGATGCGCATGCGAGGCGACGTCCACCAGGCCCGACGCGGCGCATTCGCGCAGCTGATCCCAGTGCATGAAGCGCTCCGCACCCGGCCGCTGCGCGCCGTCCATCCAGAGGGTTGGGGCGAAGAGGGTGGCATGCGAGCCGGTTGCACGCAGCGCCGGCAGGGCGGTCTCAAAGAAATTCAACCTCGCATCATCGAAGGTGAGGAGCACCTGCCGGCCTCCGCGCGGCCCGCTCTTACGTGAGGAGAGGGCGAGGAACTCCGCGATGGAGAGCGTGCGATAGCCGTTGGTACCCAGAAATTCGAGCTGACGCGCGAAAGCCTCCGCCTCCACGTCATGAAAGATGAACACCGGGATCTCGCCGGCGGCAGGCGCCAATCCCACGAGGAATCGCGGGTAGCGTGTACGGAAGAGCCCAAGGATGCCGCGCGCGGCGCGCGCGCTGCGATATCTCCACGGCTCTCGGCCGGAGGAATGCCCGGGCAGCGGTTTCATCGGGTCAGGCGCTGAGCTCATCCGAGATGACATCCCGGTTTCCCTGCAATATGCAGGCCCGTCCGGGCCGGGCTCAGCGCCACGGTTGAGCTTGCGTCCACGGCAGCTCGGGCGGGAGGCTGGCGCGGGCATGCTTCCTGCTAAGCCTAGGAGCGTGTCCGCTGCGCACCCACTTCGAACACATTCACAGGCGGTCCCACCTTCCCGGCAGCGACGGGTCCACGTCCCCGTCATCATTCACGCCGATGATTTCGGCGAAACCGGGGACATCACCGAGGGTATCTGCCTGGGTATCGAAGCCGGGGTCGTGACGAGCACCTCGGTCATGGTCAACATGCCGGGGACGGCGGACGCGTTGCGGCGGATGCCGCAGCTCGCGCAGCAGGCGAGCTTCGGACTCCACCTCAACCTCTGCGAGGGCAGACCCCTCACTCGGGGTGCGACCTTGATGGACGCCAATGGAGAATTCCTTCGCAAGCGGACGCTGGCGGCACACGCGCTGGCCGGCAAGCTGTCCTTGTCGGAGCTCGAGGCGGAAGTCACCGCGCAGATCGCAATCCTGCGCGATGCGGGCGTGAGAGTTTCTCATCTCGACGGCCACAAACACCTTCACCAACTGCCGATCGTCTGCACGGCGGTTGCAAACGTATTGCCACGGTTTGGAATCGAGAGGGTCAGAATTACACGGCTCGGAAGCTGGCGAAGAGTGCGGGGCGCGTCCATGCTGATACGGGAGATCTCCGCACGGCACGCTGCGCGCGTGTTCGGACGCGCACGGCTGCGTTCGCCGGTGCGGACGGTAGACCTGCGGGACCTGCTCGTCGGCAAGTCTCTTGCGCCACTGGCCGGCCTCCCGTCCAACGGGCCGGTACCCATCGAGGTCTGTTGCCATCCGGGGACAGCTGCGGCCGATGCACGTAAGCCCGGAAGCCATCGACGGGAGAACGAGCTCGAGTATCTGCTGTCACAGGAGTTTCGTACGGTGTTGGCAACGAGCGGTGCGGCTTTGGTCAGTTACTGGCGGGTATGAAGGGCGTGCTGGTGGTGGGCTTCTGAGGGACACGACAGCAGTCTCATGCGCATCCTCAAGATTGTTCCGCAAGCTTTCTATGCCCCCCGCGGCACGCCGCTCAGCGCCTACCACCGTGCGCGGGAGTTGCTGGCGCAGGGACATCAGGTGGACATCCTCACCTACGGGATCGGCGAGCCGCCTCCGGGCCTCAACGCCCGTCTCTTTCGCGCCCGCGGACCCCATTTCTGCCGCTCGATACGGGCAGGTCCGTCCGGTCGGAAGATCTGGCTCGATGTGCTCCTTTTCGCCAGCCTCATCGGCAGGCTTTGCCGTGAGCGCTACGATGCGCTCTACGCCCACGAGGAGGCGGCGCTCCTCGCCCGGGTTGCCGGAGCGGTCTTTCGCATCCCGTATGTCTATGACATGCACTCGAGCCTGCCCCTGCAGATCACGGACTGGAAATTCAGCCGGAGCCGGTCGGTCGTGGCACTCTTTCGCTGGGTCGAGCGGATCTGTGTCCGGGGCGCCTGCGCAGTCGTCGCCATCTCGCCCGCCGTGGCGCGCGCCGCCCGCAGCGCCTGGCCCGATGCCCGTTGCATCGAGCTCACCAACTACTTCGAGCTCGAGCAGACGCCCGACACGGACGATGGCGAGGCAATCCGCGTCCGGCATCAGGTGGGGGCGCATGAGAAGCTGATCGTCTATACCGGCTCCTTCGTGGCGCTCCAGGCACTCGATCTCCTTCTCGAGGCCCTTCCGCGGGTGCTCGCCTCCGTGCCGAGCGCGCGGCTCCTGCTCGTCGGGGGCGCGGAGCCCGAGCTTTCGGGTCTGCACGCTACCGCGGAGCGCCTAGGGATCGCCGACCAGGTGATTCTCGAGCGGGCGCGTCCCCAGACCGAGATTCCGGCATACCTTGCGGCGGCGGACGTGCTGGTCTCACCACGCGTTCAGGGCATCAACCCGCCCGGGAAGCTCCTCTCCTATCTCGCCTCGGGCCGCCCGGTCGTGGCCACGGACACGCTGGTCCACAACCAACTTCTCACTCGCGAGTGCGCCATCCTGACGCGGCCCGATGCAGTCGGCCTCGCAGATGGGCTGACGCTCGCGCTCACGGACACGGCGCTCGCAGCCACCTTGACGCAAGGCAGCCGGCGCGTGCTTGCGCAACTCTGCTGCCAGTCCGTCCGCGATGCCGCCTACGAGGAAATCGCTTCTGCCGTGGTCGCGGCAGGTGTGCGGCGACACTGACCCGCAAACCCCCCGCACATCGATGCGACCGGAAATCAAGCCGCCGGCCAGGGGCCGCTGGAAGCTCATGAGGTGGCTGGCGGGAGCGATCGTCCTCGCCCTTGTCGTAGCTCTCTTCTTCCCGGCCTTTCGCTGGAGAGCACAAACGCTCTCGCTCGAGCTCACCGGCCGCCTGCCGGACATCGGCACGAAGGACCTCGTGGTCATGATGCTTCCGGGATCGGGTCAGACGAAGCTGAGCCGCCTCCCGGGCACGCGAAACCCGTACGCGGTCATTCAGGTGCCGCCGCTCACCGCCCCGCAGCAGGCTGCGGGGGCTGCGCTCTACGCCAGTCAGTGCGCCGGCTGCCACGCTCCGGACGGCACCGGCGGGCCCGGCGCTCCGGCCCTAGCCGGGCGCATCCTGGCGCATGGCGATACGCCTTGGGCGCTCTACCGGACGATCCGCGATGGAGTGCCCGGGACGGGAATGCCGCCTCATGCGCTCTCACGGCAGCACCTCTGGGAGCTGGTGAGCTACGTGAGCTCGCTGCGCCTGCCGGCGAATACCACGCGCATCCCCGCAGACGTGGCGGCCAGGCTCGATGCCGTCGAGGTGTCCCCGGAGGAGTTGGCGCGGACCACGGCTTCGGGCAATGACTGGCTGACTTACGGCGGCGCCTATACCTCCGACCGTTTCAGTGCGCTGACCGGCATCAACACGGGGAACGTATCCAGGCTCGCGCTGCGCTGGCTCTACCCCTTTCCGGGCAACAAATGGAAGATCGAGAGCTCGCCGCTCGTGCGCAACGGCATCATGTACGTGACCGGGCCCGAAGGCGAGGTGATGGCCCTCGATGCGCTCACCGGGGTGAAGCTCTGGGAGCACGACCATCCCTTCAAGTTGGAGGGCGGCGGCGAGGGGCCGCTCGGACAGAACCGTGGAGTGGCTCTGCTCGGCAACCGGGTCTTCGTCGCGACCTGGAATTCGACACTCACCGCCTTGTCGGCGGCTACGGGGAAGGTGGTCTGGGAGCGGCGCGTGGGCCCGTATCCCGGCACCTGGATCAGCGGAGCACCGCTTGCGTACCGGGACCTCGTGGTGGTCGGTGTCACGACGCCGACGGGCGAGGGGCGCGGATATCTCGCCGCCTACGATGTCAGGACCGGCGAGCTGCGCTGGCGCTTCATGTCGATTCCAGGGCCCGGACAACCGGGACATGACACCTGGGCGGGGGATTCCTGGCGCACGGGCGGCGCAGGCCCCTGGATGACCGGCTCCTACGATCCGGCGAGCGATACTCTCTACTGGGGAGTCGGCGGGGCGCGACCGGATTTCGATGCCTCCACCCGCAGAGGCGATGACCTCTATTCCAACTCGATGATCGCGCTGCGCGCCAGCACGGGGAAGCTCCTGTGGTATTTCCAGTCCACGCCTGCGGACACTCATGACTGGGATTCCGTCCAAGTGCCGCTGATCGCCGATCGGGCCGCCAACGGCCGCGAAGACCGGCGGCTCCTCTGGGCAAACCGCAATGGCTTCTACTACGTGCTCGACCGGATGACCGGAACCTTCATACGGGGTGTCCCCTTCGTGCGTGAGAACTGGGCCACCGGGCTCGATGCGCGGGGCAGACCCATCCTCGCGCCGGTGAGCACGAACCCCCGTGGACACGAGGTCTTTCCCAGCGCACGCGGAGGGACCAACTGGTGGCCGCCCAGCTACGACCCGGACCTCGGGCTGACCTTCATCCCGGTGCTGGAGCAGGGCATGACCTTCTTCCCGACCCTCTATTCACTGCCCAGCTCCGAGGTGTCGTTCTATACGGCCGTCCGCGCTGTGGATGCCTACAGCGGTAAGCTCGTCTGGGAGCATCGTGAGCGCGAGCGGACGGGTGACTCCACCGTGTCGGGTCTGCTGAGCACCCATGGTGGCCTGGTATTCGCCGCCGCCGACGGCCGGTTTTTTGCCCTGGACGCGCATACGGGGCAGACGCTGTGGAGCGTGGGAGCAGGCGGGAGCACCTATGCTGCCCCGGTCACCTTCTCGGTCTCCGGCGAGCAGTTGATATCTGTGGTGATCGGACGCTCCCTCCTGACCTTTGCGCTACCGCCTGGAACATCCGCAGATGGAATGAAGCCTGCTGACGCCGCCAGGCATGAAAAAGCGCACTCAAAACGACCCGGGACTCGCGCGCCTGGCTGACCTCATCGCCGACGCAGAGGTTGCGATGCTCACCACTGCGGAGCCCGACGGAACGTTGCGAAGCCGCCCGCTCATGACCTTGGAGATGGATGGCGAGGGCCACCTCTGGTTCTTCACCAATCTCTCCACGCGCAAGGTGGGTGAGATGGACCAACATCGCAAAGTCAACCTGAGCTATGCCGATGTGGCGCGGCAGTCCTTCGTGTCGATATCCGGCCGCGTGCGGCTGCTGCGGGATGAGGAGAAGGCCCGCGATCTGTGGACGCAGCGCGTGAAGCCCTGGTTTCCATCGGGGCTCGATGACCCTGACCTCGGCCTCCTCGAGGTGACGGTGGAGGAGGCCGAATATTGGGACGTGCCGGCGAGCCGCATGCAGCGGCTCTTCGGGCTGACCGCCTCGAGCGAGGGCGAGCCTGGACAGCCGGGCGAGCACGGTGAAGTGCGGCCCGGCTCCTCCTCATCCGGAGGAGCGCGGCCGCACTGATCCTGGCTTCGTCACGCTCGGCGTAGGAAGGAAAGCAGGGCGAGAATCAGAAACACGACGAAGATAACCTTGGCTATCCAGGCGGCGGTTGCGGCCAACGCCCAGAAGCCGAGGATCCCCGCTACGACGGCGATGATGAGGAAGACGACGGCGTAGTACAGCATGCACGGGCTCCTGAGAGTTTTAGGAGGATGGGCGCAACTTTCGGACCCGCAGAGCCACCGCGTGGAACGGCTCCGCTTCGCGGCGCGTTGACTTCGCCTGGTCACCGGGGTGCGCGGGGAGGTCCGCTTCATCCCCGAGGAATGGAGGAATGAGCTACACCGTCTGGCCGGCGGCCCGCAGTCGCTCCTTGAGGTCCGCAAGTTGTTTCGTAACGGCGGCATGCTCCTCATCCGAGAGGGCAAGTTGTGCCAACAGCTCGAGCGCACCCTGATAGGTCAGAACCGCACCATCGAGGTGCCGTCGCTTCTTATCCCCATTGTCGAGCGTCGCCGCGTCGAGGTGCCAGCGGACGACGGTAATCTGCGCCTTGAGATGTTCGAGGCTCCTGAATTTTTCCACGGCATTGGTCCTCGCATATCCCAATCTTGTCCGTTGGCACGCACGATCCGTGCCGGGTCGCAGCGACACTTTTGGATGAACGACAGGTGAACGGGTTATGTTGTTGTACGTTGTCGCAAAATGGCCCGGGTCGGCGATTGGCGACGGTCCAGCTGCGGGAACCGCCGGCCTCTCCTGGCATTGGCTATGCAACCACCCGAGGAGGAGGGTCGCCGTGCAATACGGCGTTTGTGCTTTCGCGAGCCTGGCCGCCGCTGCAGTCCTCGTCAGCGGCTGCACACCCGCACCTGCTGCGAGAGATCCGATGGTGGACGCCGAGAACCAGGCTCAGCGCGAGATCAACCATGCGACCTCCGCCGTCACCCGCATGTGGACGGAGCCCGGAATCGCCTCGCTTCTCGGGGTGGCCAGGGGCGTGCTGGTGGTGCCCGTCTACGGCAGGGGCGCGTATTTCCTCGGCGGACAGGGCGGGCGGGGCGTGCTCCTGCTGCGCAAGAGCGCGACCGAGTGGAGTCAACCGGCCTTCTACTCACTCGGCGGGGCAACCTTCGGGCTGCAGCCGGACGCTGAAGGGGAGCCGATCGCCCTCCTACTCATGACGGAGGATGCCGTCGCCAGGTTCAGGGACAACACGAGCACCTGGCAGTTGAACGCCGGCACGGGGCTCACGGTCGTCGGCTCCTCGGGCGGACAGGCGCTCGTCAGCACCAACCCCCATGCCGACATCGTCATATGGAGTGGGGCAAAGGGCTACGGTGGAATTTCCGCCGCGACGACCTATATCACCCCGAGCGCCACCCTCGATGATGCGTACTACCATCGGTTGGTGACCAATCGCCAGATCCTCACCGGCGCGGTCGAGAGTCCCCGCACTGCGAACCTGCGCGAGGCGCTGGCAGGCGCGAGCAGCGCGCGCTATCGTTGATTGGGGCGAATTGCGCGCTACCAGCGGTATGCGACGGAGAAGCTGAGAGTGGCTTGCGCCTGGCGCTCGACGATCGGACTGCGGGCGGCACTGCCCATGAGCTCGCTCACCGCGATGTTGGCGTTACCGAGGAGGTGTGGGGTGAAGAAGCGAGTGGCGCTGAACCCGAATCCGACGGCCTCGAGACCGCCGTGGGCGTCGAAGCGCCGATAGCCGGACTGCAGAGACTGCCGCTCGCTGATGCCGTAAACGGTCTGCAGGTGCTCGTGATCGGCAAAAGTCACCGAGGGACCGGCGAACATGACGAACCTGCGGGAGCTCCCCGGGAGCGGAGTGTAGAAGTTGAGGTCGCCCTCGAGTCCCGCGGCGCCCCCTGCGATCTTGCGGACATCGGCCCGCAGCATGACAGGCAGGCGCTTCGAGATCACGTAGGTGCCCGCCAGCTTGAGGAAGGGTGCCCTGGGAATGTCGCCGAGACCATGCAGCGTGCTGTAGTGCCACGACATCCGGCGGCCGAGATCGAGGCCCACGGAAAGCGAGACGCGATATTGCTTTCCGTCGACGAAGTTGAAGCCGAGTCCCTCGCCGGTCGAGACGAAAATGCGGTCCCGCCAGCGGATGTTGATGACGGGCCCGGCGCCCGCACGATACTGGCTCGCCCCGCTGTACACGGGGTTCGCCGAGGTCGCGAGCCCGAGGATCACGTCCCATTCGGGGACCTTGGGGGCGAACAGCCTCTGCAGCGCGATTCCCCCGGGATACTGCCACTCCTGCATGGGGGAGGGCGTCTGCGCAGAGGCGACGCGTGCTTCTAAGCTCCAGATTGCCGCCAGCAGGCACGCGGCCAATATTTTTGGCAACAGCAATGCTCCTTCCGCCGAGTCAACGGTCGGAGGAGCATGCTTGTTCCCAGCGAAGACTCAGCGGGTCGCGCGGACCCGCCTGCCGCGGACGATGGCGAGGGCACCGAAGAGCAGGGTGATCGCGCCGGCGAGCGTCGCGGAGTCGAGCTCAGGTGCTGCGGCAACGGAACCGCCGGATCCTGGGCTCGAGGGGGCTGACTGCTGGTTGCCGTCTGAGCCGGTGGGATCGGGATTGCCCGTCTGCTGGCTCGAATTCCCCGGCTGTGGGTCCGAGCCATCAGTCTGTTGACTGGATCCCGGCGAATTGTGCAGCGAGGGCGTGCCGCCGGAGGTCCCGGAGGTCTGGCGGATCACCGCCGCGCCGCCGCCTCCACAGCCCGCAGGCAGGCCGCAGCCGAATGGCAGGGTCCCGCTGTTGGCAAATTCACCGCCCCCGGTGTCCGCCGGCTGCGTGGGGTTGGAGGTCGAGGGGTGATTGACGGGCGCCTGTGCTCCGCCTCTCGAGCCGACCATCGTGCCTGCGG
>Ga0134128_10001451_pt1 | contig 30464 bp, 27 predicted proteins | sample KB31754_FD_96462 | JGI IMG/M metagenome (GOLD analysis project Ga0134128, IMG submission 96462) | Terrestrial soil microbial communities with excess Nitrogen fertilizer from Kellogg Biological Station, Michigan, USA - KB3-175-4 | ecosystem: Environmental > Terrestrial > Soil > Unclassified ... | reverse complement strand
GGCTCGTACCCATCATCAATCGACTTGAGCTCGAGCTTGCGGCCATTGACGCCGCCGGTACGATTGGCCTGCTCGAATGCCGCGAGAATGCCTTCGCGCATGCCCTGACCGAGCCCTTGCGCCGGCCCATTGAGCGCCGCGACCTGTCCGAACAGTATCCTGTCACTGAAAACGCCATCCTCGGCGTGAAGAGACACGCTCGACATGGCAAGAAAGGCCGCCCCGAAAATGCAGAGTCGGCCGCAATTGGTTCGCACCGTTAGTCCCCACCAGCAAACGCGCGTTGGCCTCCATCGTGCGCGTACATGGTTTATGATTTGTTAATTCGGTGCCGGCGGAATGGCGGCCATCAATTCGGTGTTGGTATCGGCATAGAACAGGGAGGTCGGTCATGACCCGTGCAATATGCCTTTGTGCCGCCGCGATCGCGCTTTTGGGCATCATTTCCGGTCCGGCGGTGGCGGATTATTTCGGCGCGCCCTGGTGCGCCGTGGTTTCGGCCGGCGACGGCGATATGCAATGGACCTGCGAGTATCGCTCGATCGAGGAATGCCGTCCGAACGTGCTGGCGGGCAATCGCGGCTGGTGCCATCCTAATCCTTATTTCGTCTCTGCCGATGTGCCTGCAAAGCGCGGTCACTCCCGTAAACACCACGCACGGGCTCAGTAGCGGCATGCCATTTTGCAAAAGTCGCTCAGTAGACTCAGAGTGGGGGGTTGTCAGGCCGCTTGAATGCCTTGCCGTTGTCTTGCGACAAGTGCCCTGAGATGCGAAAGGCCTTGCGCGATTTCGCGCTGTTCTGCGTCCCGTGCCATGCGCTCATAGTAACCGGCGACCCTTAGCATCTGGTCGCGCGCATATTGCATTCGCAGCCGCTCGGCCGCCGTACGGCACTCGTGTGCCCGGTCTCGGCACCTGCGGCTCTCGGGTACGGCGATCATTGATGACACGCGGTCGAACCTCCACTCTTTTCCGCCTGAGAAACCCTCCGCCGCCCAATAGGTTCCATGAGCGGCGAAATTCGTTCCTGTTTGATTTCCCTCAATACGCAATCACGCAGCGTCGCTTAGATGGTTTCATGGCGACGGTGGAAGAACTCTGGAACATGGCGCACGGCCTCTATGCACGTGCACGAGCATCGCTGGATCCCTCAATGAAGCGAAAGTTGATGGGCGTCGCGGACGACTATCTCCGTCAGGCCGAAGCCATACGACGCGAGCGGGTAATCATTCAGGCGACATTTCCGGAACCGGACTCCCCCACGAGCGAAGCGGAAATCCCTCGCCGCCGAAAAGCTCCTGGCCCTTGATTGCGCCCGCGACGGTGGCTGCGGTTGCTCAGTCACGGCTCCGGATAAATACGTACGAGCATGACACGGGCCTGCGGCCTTGCCGGAACGACGAGGCCGACGGCCCTTCTGCCAATGCGCAAGCCAAATCATCCGGACGCCAGGCCGCGAGGACGAATACGCACCGTGCTCGGCTCGGGCGCCTGTTTTGCTTGCAACCGTTCGACGATTTGCTGAAGCGCTTGCGCCAGTTTTTCGGTCTGATCAACCGGCACGGCTGGAACTGGAGTGGGCTGCCTTCGCGCCAATGGCTCCGGGGGGAGAGGGTCAAGCGCGCGCGGTGTCGGTGCGTTCAGCGCAACCACCCGCGCCCAGCGTGGGGGTTGGAAATTGATGGCTTCGCGCCGCCGCCGCTCGGCGAAATGCAGCGCCGGGCCGGTAACGGCAAGCACTGCGAAAACGACCATGAGGAATGCGAACGTATGATCGACCTCGACCGTGCTCCACGCCGTTATTGCCGGACGTGACGGGCGCGTGCCAGCCGCCATTTGCGATTCTCCGGTGCGACCGTCCGCAACGACCGTGCGCGCTGGCTGATCGTTATTCACCCGGGGCGGTGACCTATTTTCGTCACGGGCCGCATGACCAATAGTGGTTGGAACGGTGTCGCTGGCGCTGGCCGATCGCGCGGCATCGGCGGGCGGAGGTTGCGGCGCCGGCTGAAGGAATCCGGTTAATTGGGGCATTTTTGGCGCGTCAATCCAAGGGACAGGTGCGACAGTTACGACAGGCGCGGCAGCGTCTTGTGGCGATTCTGGTGACGCGCTGCTTTGTGAATCCGTTGCGGATGTTCGCGCGCGCAAAGGCGCCGCCGGTTGCACGGCCGTGTCGGAAACCGCTTGCGCCTCTTCCGGCTGTTCGCTCTTCTGGACGCGCCCATCTTCCGGTCCAAGGTGCCAGCATTGGCGTTTATTGTTGGCGTGATCGATCCGGTAGTACCAATGCTGGCCCGGCGGTGTTGTCGCGTCCGGCCTGGCGAGACATGTGTTGTCGTCCGCGCGTGCGTCCTGTGGTGATTGCGCGGATGTGGCGGCGACCAAAATAAGAGTGAACATGGCCGACTGCAGTATTGTGCTGCGTCCTGACATGCGACCCCCTCCTCACTGTTAAAAAACGCAACTGAGACTTGAAAGCGAGAAAGTGATTTGAATTGGAATTGGGGATTGGGGCTGCAATACGTTGCAAATTCGGCAAACGTGCTGAACGGCGTTGGGTGGTAGCGCAGTGCGCTCGGCTACGGCCGCAGCTATCTTTCACCGTGAAGTTGCCATCGCGCCGCCGCGATTGGCGCATTTTCCGATTGTGGCCGTTGCACTGCTCAACCATCGCCTGACTTGGATCTGATTGCTCAAATTTGCGAGTGGCGGCCGCCGGGTAGCGAATTGACCGAGATCAAGGCAGATCGAACGATGAAATTCAATATTTTGAATGATGCTCGACGTGGATCGATCGCACATTCCGACGGAGATTTATTTCGACTTTCTCGGAAGAACGATTCCGATTCACTGGAGCTATCATGCCATCTTGATGGCGGGGATCTGGATTGTACTGGTTCCGCTTTGCATCATTACAATCCGATACGGAAAGCCGAAACCAACGGCCTTCGGTATCCGCGAGGAGATCCGGCTGAGGAACGGTGCGTGGTGGTGGTTCAGTGTTCACAAGTTCGGCTTTTACCTTGCAATCGGTCTTTCGCTTGCAGGCGCGATTGTAGCCCTCACTGTCAGCCGCGGCTTTAGCGGCTCGATTCATTCGGTATTCGGAGCGACCACGGTCATTCTCGGGTGTCTGCAGATCATCTCGGCCTGGCTCAGAGGCACGCATGGCGGACGATATTATTTCAAGGCCGATCCTAAAGATCCGGCGACGTGGCATGGCGATCATTTCGACATGACTCCGCGCAGGCGATTGTTCGAGGCCTACCACAAGACCGCTGGCTATTTCGCCGGATTTTTTGCCGTCGGAGCCGTCGCCTCCGGTCTCATGCAATACCCGGTGCCGATGCTCGCGGAAGCCATATTGATCGTCGCGTTTTGCGCCCTTGTGCTGTGCATTGTGCTGGAACACAGAGGGTTACGGTATGATGGTTATCGTGCCGCCTTCGGTACTAATCCTGACAATCCGTACAACAAGGCGCGGAAGGATCTATAAGGGACCAACACGCGCAGGCGTGAAAATAATGAAAGGCTGGCAATTCCCATCCGCCGTCCGGATTACGGAACAACCAGCCGTTCTTTCCATCACCCGAGGTCGCGGGCTGACGTCCGCGCCCCGGATTCATCCGCATTACTTCGCCGCCACGACTTTTTGACGCTGCTCGCCGAGCTTGTCGATGCCGAGCGTGACCACGTCGCCTGCTTTCAAGAAAACCGGCGTCGGCTTCATGCCGAGCGCAACTCCCGGCGGTGTTCCGGTGATGATGATGTCGCCCGGCTCCATGACAAAGAACTGCGAACAGTACCAAACCAGGTGTTCGCACCCGAAGATCATCGTGCGCGTATTGCCCCTTTGACGCTTCTCGCCGTTGACGTCGAGCCACATGTTCAGGTTCTGCGGATCCTTGATTTCATCTCTGGTGACAAACCACGGGCCGAGCGGCCCAAAGGTTTCGCAGCCCTTGCCCTTGTCCCACTGGCCGCCGCTCCGCTCGATCTGAAATACGCGCTCGGACACATCGTTGGATAGAAAATAGCCGGCGATGGCGTCCTTCGCCTTGTCCTTGGCGAGATAGCGTGCGCGCTTGCCGATGACGATTCCAAGTTCGACCTCGTAGTCGAGCTTGCTCGATTCGCGCGGAGTAATGGTGTCGTCGTTCGGTCCGCAAATGCAGCTTGTCACCTTGTTGAAGATGATCGGTTCTTTCGGAATCGGCATGCCCGCTTCCGCGGCGTGATCGGAATAGTTGAGGCCGATGGCGATGAAATTCTTCACGTTGCCGATGCACGGGCCGAGCCGCGGCTTTCCTGACACGGGTTTCATGCGCTTGAGGTTCGCCTTGCGGATTTTGGCGAGGCCCCCGGATGCGAGCATCGCGCCATCGATGTCCTTCACGAGACGCGACAAGTCGCGGATTTTTCCATCGTCACCGATGATGCCGGGTTTCTCGCGGCCGGGCGCGCCATAGCGGACGAGCTTCATTTAAAGGGTCTCCCGTGGACGTTTTTTGAGATTGAAAGGCAGGTCGCCGCCATCATGCATGGCAGCAGGCAGGGGGCAACCCTCCTTTGCATGAGGTGGATGGGCCCAAAGAACAAAAAGCAAAGCGAGATCAATGCTTTTCGTGCCATGCTGGTTGTGGTTAGCGATTTTTGAAAGAATTAGGCGTCTTTTGATGATGACTTTCACCGCCCGATAAACGGGCCGGCCTACGATGCAAACGGCCGTTTCCGTCAAGCTTCAAGGCCACGGCAAGGCGCGCGCAGGAGCGTGGGCACCGCATCCGACGGAGGCAGCAATGGAAGAAAGACGCAAGATTCAACGCGGCCGCACGCTCAAGGGTGGGAGCATTGCCATCAACCGGGCGAGCGGAATCGATTGTCGCGTGAGAAACATGTCGCCGGTCGGCGCATGCCTGGAAGTAACGAGCCAAATCGGCATACCGGACGATTTCGTGCTGGTGGTGAGTTACGACAGGGTCAAACAGCCCTGCCATGTCATCTGGCGCACGGATACGCGCCTTGGCGTTCAGTTCCTGGCGGCATGAGCCTGGCTGATATCAGCGGGCCGGCGATCGACCCTGGAGAGCGGAATTTCGTCACGAGTTCCGTGCGGTCCTTCTTATTCGCTTGATTAGCTGCCAAAACTTGTTTTTCCGCCTTGCGGTAGGCCTGTGTCGTCACAGCCACAGCCACGGGGTTTTTTATGCCTAAGTTCGCGCAGCGGCATCAGTTTTTCCGATCTCTGCTATTGTTGTCGGGCGGGCCTGCCGTCACGGTACCGCAAAGCGGCGGATGATCGCGACTCGGTTGGGGAAACATTCGATGTCACGGGGCACATTGGGCATTTTACGCGCGGGGACCGCGCTCGGATTCATCGTCATCGCGACGGCACAGGCCACTGCCGGTAGTTTTGCCATTCGCGAACAAAGCACATACGGGCAGGGATCTTCGTTTGCCGGCATCGCTGCCGGCGGTGCTCTGTCATCGATGTTCTGGAATCCCGCGACCATGACGCAGATGCCCGGTGTCCAGAGTGAGTCGACTGCGACCGGCGTATTTCCTTACGCAACTCAAACGCCGAAATCGGGCAGCACGCTCGCGGCATTCGGAGGCACGACCAATTCCGGAGAGGCTGCCCTAGTTCCGGGAAGTTATTTTTCTTACCAATTCAACCCGAACATTTGGCTCGGAATGTCCGTCAACGCTCCGTTTGCCCTATCGGCCAGTTTACCCGATGTATGGGCGGGACGGGATTATGGAGCGAATGATAGCAACGTGAAGTCCTACAATGCCTCGCCGAGCATCGCTTGGCGGATCAACGACTGGATCAGCGTCGGGGCCTGTGTGCAGATTCAATATGCTAGAGGCACGCTCAACAAGGCCATATCTCCGGCGGCTTCGGAATTCACGCTCGAGGGAAACGGTTGGGGCTATGGATTCACCGCGGGCGTCACCCTGACGCCGACGCCGACAACAACGATCGGCATCGGATATCGCTCCGCTATCGATCAGAAGATCGAGGGGACAATGATCCTCTCGGGCCCGCTCGCGCCATTATCGAACTCCGTGAAGACAACCGTTGACTTGCCGGACGTAGTTTCACTCGGAATTCGTCAGCGTATCGACCAGCAGCTTACTTTGCTCGGCACGGTCGAGTGGACGAACTGGAGCCGAATTGGAACCGCCAACGTATTATTGCGATCTGGCGCGCAGGCTACTATCGGGGGCAACGCGGTCACGCTGCCATTCCAATACGACGATGGTTGGTTCTTCTCGGTTGGCAGCGAATATCGGTGGAGCGACAGGCTGACGCTCCGCAGCGGCATCGGGTACGAGATTTCGCCAATCACCGATCAGGTCCGCATACCGATTATCCCCGACAACAATCGGTTCTGGGCGTCTGTTGGCGCTAGTTGGGAAGTTTGGAAAGGTTTCTCGTTCGATCTCGCCTATTCGCATCTATGGGTGAAGGATCCATCGATCAACATTACAAGCACATCAGGCAATCCGTGGTTTGACGGCATCAACTACGTCGGTGATGGCAAGGCGCATATCGACATCCTGTCGATTGGAATCAAATATCGCTGGGACGAGCCCGCCGCGCCGGCCAAGAAGATGCTCATCACGAAATAGCTTGCAGCAATAGACGGGGTTGGGGAGCAAGGCCGGCGGCGACGCCGGCCTTTGCCTGTTCAGAATGCACCGTTGAAGGTGCCGCCGTCGATCAACAGGTTTTGTCCCGTTATGTAGCCGGCGTGAGCCGAGCACAGAAATGCGCAGGCTGCGCCGAACTCGTCCGGATTGCCGAAACGTCGCGCGGGAATCGCGGCCATGCGGTCGGCGGCGACCTGTTCAACGCTTTTGCCCTTCATCTCGGCGGTCTTGGTCAACGTGCCGCGCAGGCGGTCGGTATCAAAAGCGCCCGGCAGGATATTGTTGATGGTGACATTGTTTTCGGCGACGGTGCGCGCAACCCCGGCAAGGAATGCGGTCAGCCCCGCACGCGCACCAGACGACAGATCGAGGCCGGCAAGCGGCATTTTCACGGAGCCTGAGGTGATGTTGACGATGCGGCCGAATTTGCGCCGGCACATCGGGTCGATCACCTTCTGGATCAATTCGATCGCGACCACCATGTTGGCAATGACGCCATCGATGATCTGCTGCCGCGTGAGCTCCCGAAAATCGCGCACCGGCGGTCCCGCGTTGTTGTTGATGAGGATGTCCGGCTGCGGACAGGCCGCGAGCAGCGCCCTCTGACCCTCGGCGGTTGCCACGTCGGCGGCAACCGGAATCACCTTCACGCCGGCGACACTTGAAAGCTCCGCCGCCGCCGCTTCGAGTTTCTTGCTGTCCCGGCCATTGATCACCACTTCGCATCCGGCCTCCGCCAATGCGCGCGCGCAGGCTTTGCCGAGACCGCGGCTCGACGCACAGACTATGGCCTTGCGGCCGTCAATTCCGAGATTCATGGCAGGTCCTTATCACCGTGTTTGTCGGCGCGAGTGTTAGGGCAGGCAGCGGCAGCGTCAAGGCTTCCACGGGCATTATCGGGAAGGGCAATGTCGTCGCCTTGTCGCACAGGACTGATAGGTTTCGTCGCGGAAACTGAATGATTCGCGAGGTGCCATGCTGAGTGATCCTGACGGCCAAGCAATGGAAAAGGCCTACGCCCGCTGGGCACCTATTTACGATGCCCTTTGCGGCCCGGTTTTCGTCAACGGGCGGCGCGCGGCTGCTCGCGCCGACCGCGAAGTCGGCGGCCGAATTCTTGAGATTGGGGTCGGCACGGGTCTTTCGTTCGATGATTACGACGTGTCGACCGAAATCACGGGCATCGATATTTCCGAACCGATGATTGCGCGCGCACGGATGCGGGCGTCGCGCGGCCGGTATCCCTTCGTCAAAGGACTCTCGGTCATGGATGCCCACAATCTCGCGTATCCGGACGCGTCCTTCGACTGCGTGGTCGGTCAATTTGTAATTACGCTGGTGGAGAATCCCGAACGCGTTCTCTCAGAATGCGCGCGAGTAGCGCGGCCCGGCGGCCAGATCGTCCTGGTCAATCATCTCTATTCCGAACGCGGGCTGGCGGCGGCCGTCGAACGCATGCTTGCTCGGAAAGCGCGAACTCTGGGCTTACGGCCGGAATTTCCGTTCCAGCGGCTGGCGGCCTGGGCGCAGGCCCACGGCGGCACGGAGCTGATCGAGCGCCGCAGGATCAAGCCGTTCGGGCTTTACACGCTCGTCCGCTTTCGCCGCTGCGAGACGCAGCGCGCGGCCGCCTAAGCGTGCCACGAAGGTAAACGCCGCCGTCATAAATCTGAAACGAGGGGCTGCTACATGCCGGGCATGCTTGTTGCATCGGAGATCGCCGCATCGTGACGGACAACGCCACGCGACGGTTTCGCGCGCTGTTCATCTCCGACGTGCATCTCGGAACACGCGGCTGCCAGGCCGACAGGCTGCTCGATTTCCTCCGCCATCACGAGGCTGAAACGATCTACCTGGTTGGCGACATCGTCGATGGTTGGGCGCTGCGCTCGTCCTGGTACTGGCCGCAGGCACACAATGATGTGGTGCAGAAGTTATTGCGGCAGGCACGCAAGGGTGCGCGCCTTATCTACATCCCCGGCAACCACGACGAATTTCTGCGCGGTTACTACGGCACTCACTTCGGCGGCATCGAAGTCGTGGAGAATATCGTTCACGCTGGCATCGACGGCCGCCGTTACCTCGTCGTTCACGGCGATATCTTCGATCTCGTGGTAACGCAGGCGCGATGGCTCGCGCTGCTCGGCGACAAAGCTTACGAATTCGCGCTCACCGCCAATCGGATCTTCAATGCGTTCCGCCGGGTGTTTGGCGCGCCGTATTGGTCGCTGTCGAAATGGGCAAAACTGAAAGTGAAAAATGCCGTCAACTACATCGGTGCGTTCGAGAAGGCACTTGCAACCGAGGCTAAACACCATCAGGCCGACGGCGTGATTTGCGGGCATATCCATACGGCCGCGATGCACGACGATTACGGGCTGCGTTACATCAACTGCGGGGACTGGGTGGAGAGCTGCACGGCGGTCGCGGAACGCCCCGATGGCGAGTTCGAGATCATCACCTGGACGAATGCCGCCCGCCGCGCAGATGCGACGGAAACGCCCGCGCGCCCCTCACAGGCGGAGGCCGCTTGACCGCATGAAGATATTGATCGTGACAGACGCATGGCACCCGCAAGTTAACGGCGTCGTGCACACGCTGGGCCACGTTGCGCAGGAAGCAAAGGCATTCGGCACCGAGATCGTCTTTCTCAGTCCGGATCAATTCTGGACGCTTCCAATGCCGAGCTATCCGGAGATCCGGCTTGCGCTCGTTGCCCCCGGTGATGTTGAACGGCATCTTGAAAAGGCGCGTCCCGACGCGATTCATGTCGCCACCGAGGGGCCTATTGGGCATGCCATGCGGCGCATCTGTCTACGCCGGCGGCTGCCTTTTACGACTAGTTTTCACACCCGGTTTCCCGACTACCTTGCGGAAAGACTGCCGGTGCCGGAGCACTGGACGAGCGAAATCACCTGGGCCTGGCTTCGGCGATTTCATGCGCCGGGTGCCGCGGTCCTAGCGGCGACGCCGTCGCTGGCCAGCGAGCTTGCGACGCGCGGGTTCAAGAACGTGAGACTGTGGCCGCGCGGCGTGGATGCGCAGCTGTTTCGCCCGCGCGCCGTTGCCACCCTCGATTTACCGAGGCCAATTTTTCTCACGGTCGGGCGGCTCGCGGTTGAGAAAAACCTCGAAGCGTTTCTCGCTCTCGATTTGCCCGGCAGCAAGGTCGTTGTCGGCGATGGACCCTCGCGGGCTGCGCTCGAGCGAAAATTTCCGGAGGCGTTATTTGTTGGCGCGCGCCGCGGTGAAGCGCTAGCCGAAATTTATTCCGCAGCCGACGCCTTTGTGTTCCCAAGTCGCACCGACACATTCGGCCTTGTGCTGCTCGAGGCTTTGGCGAGCGGGTTGCCCGTCGCGGCGTTTCCTGCCGCGGCCCCGCGTGACGTGATTGGTGATGCTCCGGTTGGGTGTCTTGACGAAGACCTGCGCCGCGCCTGCTTGGGCGCACTCGAATACCGCCGTGAGGATTGCCGCGACTTCGCGTTGCGCATGACTTGGGAAGCAAGTGCGCGGATCTTCCTGGATCACGTCGCGGAGGCGGCGAAGGCAGGGCGCAAGGTGGCCGCGTAGCCGGGTTCCTTTTGCGCCGGGATATCGGCAGGCAGCCAACGGTGACGGAGCGAATTGCCGGGCGAGTGGCCGCCATAGCCGGATTGCGCTAGCCTTCACCTATGGGTGTCGTCGACAAGACCATTCTGCCCACCGCGACCGATATCGAGGCTGCCGCTGCGCGACTCGCTGGCGTTGCGGTGCGCACGCCGCTGATCAGCGCGCCGGTTCTCGACGAAATGGTCGGGGCGCGTGTTTTCCTCAAAGCGGAGACACTGCAGCGTACGGGTTCGTTCAAATTTCGTGGTGCATACAACAAGATTTCATCCATCCCGCAGGAGCGCCGTGCAGCCGGCGTGGTCGCTTATTCGAGCGGCAATCACGCGCAGGGCGTTGCAGCCGCTGCCCGCCTGCTTGGGATGCGCGCTACAATCGTGATGCCTGCCGATGCGCCGAAGGCGAAACGCGAACGCACGATCGCGCTCGGTGCTGAAATAATCCCTTACGACCGCAACAACGAAGATCGCGCCGCGATTGCGAAGAAAATCATGGACGACCGTAGGGCGACACTGGTGCCGCCCTATGACGACCCGCTCATCATCGCCGGGCAAGGCACAATCGGCGCAGAAATTGTCGATGATCTTGCGCGGCTCAATCTCAAGCCTGAGGTGGTGGTGGTGGGCGCGTCCGGGGGAGGGCTTGCTGCCGGCATTTCGCTCGGCGTGAAAGCAAAAGTGCCGTATGCCAGATTCTATGTGGTCGAGCCCGAGGGTTTTGACGACACCCTGCGTTCGTTTGCGAGCGGAAAGCGGGAAGCCAATGCGCGGATGAGCGGTTCGATCTGCGACGCGCTGATGAGCAACACACCCGGAGAATTGACCTTTCCGATCACGCGCGAATTGATCGGGCAGGGCACGACGGTGAGCGATGCCGAAGTCGGCTACGCCGTGCGCTACGCATTTAATGAGCTAAAATTGGTCGTCGAGCCTGGCGGGGCCATCGGCTTGGCGGCGCTGCTGGCCGGAAAGCTGCCTGTGGAACGGAAGGTCGTCGTCGGCATCCTGTCGGGCGGTAATGTCGATGCCGACTTGTTTTCGCGGCTAACCGGCGATCAGAACGCGCCGCCGCTCAGGTAAACATCGCGAGACGCTCTTCTTCGCTAAGCGCCATGATCGAGGCGAACGGATTTGCAGGCGGCGTCTCGTCCGACAGGGCGTGCTCTGCCGCCTCCGCTACCGCCGGTGGGATCGTGCTCTCCGGCGGCGCCGGTAATTCGTCGACAAATCCAACGTCCGCCATGGCCGCATCCGTGCGCACCAAGGTTATTGGGGGCAGTTGAGCTGCCGCCGGAGCGGGGATCGGCAGTTCGGGTTGCTCGGGCACCGGCACCACTGCCAGATGGGCACGCGGCTCCTCCGCCGTCTCGTCGCGCCGGGCGGGCACTTCGGGTGTTTCTTCCGGCACCGTCGCCATTCGTGCCGGCGCCATGATGTCGGCAATGCGTCGTCCCACCAGCGCGACCAGCTCCGCAAGTTTCTTAGATCTGATGGCCTGAATATTCGCTTCGAGCTCGCTTTGAGCGGCGTCGATGTCATCGAGCAATGCCCGCAATTTCTGTTTAATCAGCGCTTCACCGGGTGCTGCGGTATCGACCGCAAGTGAAGACTGCATTCTTTCGATCGCCGTCAGCAGCGGTCCGGTGTCGGAATTACGGTTGCGTCGCGCAAATTCAGCAAGGAACGCACGGCCACGTGCGCTCGCCCCGAGAGCCGCACAAAACGTCTGATATTCGCCCTCGTCGGGCGTGTCTTGCTGCTGCGCTTGCACCCGCGCAATGGTCTCGGTCGGCATGTGCAATCCCACTGCGTTCCGTTTATCAATCATGCGGCATGATTCGGCCAGCGCCGCGGGTTTCCGCGGCTTGGAGGCGGGTTTTGCGAAAAAGCCCGGTCGGGCAATGCCTTATTCGGGTAAGCACAGCGCAATGCGGACGAATTCGATTTTTGGCTTCGTACCGCGTTTGGCGGTGTTCTATTCCGCATTGTTTATTTTGCCCGGCATTCAAATGCCGTTCTTTCCGGTTTGGCTTAATGCCAAGAATCTGGATCCAAAGCTGATCGGTATTGTGCTGGCGGTGCCGATGGTGACGCGCGTGCTGGCAATTCCAGTGGTCACGCGCGAAGCGGACCGGCGGGATGCAGTTCGTGCCGCACTGGCTTTCGCTGCGCTTGGGAGCGTAGTGGGCCTTGCCCTGGTCGGCCTTTCGGCCGGCGCCGCGGCGATTCTGGTTGCCTATGTGCTGACGTCGCTTGCTTCGACGCCGATGATGCCACTGGCGGAAACCTACGCGCTTAAAGGACTTACCGCGCGCGGGCGAGCCTATGGTCCGGTACGGCTTTGGGGCTCGTTTGCATATATTGGGGGGAACTTTGCCGCCGGATTTGCCGCCGACGTAATTCCGGCGCGCCATTTGATCTGGCTCATGGTGGCGGCCAGCGTCCTGATCGCGTTTGCCGCTTTGCTGCTGCCGCCGGCGAAATCAACCGCGGAAAGCAGTGAAACGCCACCGGTGCGCAGTGAGAGTCTTCTGCGAAACCGGGCGTTCGTTGCGGTCATTGCGGCCGCGAGCCTTATCCAGGCAAGCCATGCGCTGTTCTATGGGTTCTCGGCCGTCCAGTGGCATGCAGCTGGTCTCGACGGCACCGTCATCGCGGCACTTTGGGCGCTCGGCGTTGCCGCGGAGATCGTGCTTTTTGCGATGCAGTCACGTCTCCCGCCGTTTTTTGAACCGACAGTGCTGCTGATGGTCGGAGCTTGCGGTGGCGCATTGCGTTGGGCCGGAATGTCATTTGATCTGCCAACCACTGCGCTGGCGGCGCTGCAACTGCTGCACGCTTTGTCGTTTGGCGCGACACATCTGGGTGCTTTGATGGTGGTCGCCCGCTTTGCGCCGCCCGGACAGGCGGCTACCGCGCAAGGCTATCTCGCGATCGCCCTTGGCCTCGCCATGGCCGCTGCGATAGCGATATCGGGTGTGCTGTACGAAGACTTCGGCAGCCGCGCCTATGTGGCGATGACCCTAATGGCGATCGCTGGAGGCGCTTGCGGATTCGTAGCGCACCGGATGCGGCGCGAGATGACGCGCTGATCGTGTCTGATAGCGCGGAACCCGATCGCAGCTTGCTACGATGCCGTCGAAATCATGCCCTTGCATGTAAATCATTTTCCGCGACAGCCCGCCGTGCCGCTTGATCCAGTGCCGCACCGATACCGGATAGATATTCCAAAGGGCTTGCGTGCCGAGCGGGCTGGTCACCGGGCGTCCGTCGCTGTCTGGCATCCAGGCGGCGTGGAATCCAAACCGGGCGTTTTGCGTCACGCAAACGCGGTCACGCGGAACCAGGCCGAGCACCAACGTGCAGGCCGAAAGGCAGTTTCCGTCGATCACGACCTTTTCGCCGGATGACCGCAGCGCGGCGAAAGCTTGAAGGTAGTGCCCGATTTGACCGCCCCGATCTTCCGATATCCGCATTGTTGCGGACGCCGATGACGCGCTGAGCGCCATCACGGCGGCGAATAGCACCGATCCCCGAATATGCATGTCCCCGTCCCAGTTATCGTCGCCCCTTCCGATCAATCGGCGGTGCGATTTTGTTTCAAGTCTAAGCCAACCAGGAGGCCAACGGGAAGCATTGGTTTTGGAAATCTACAATATGACGCAACGCACCCGGCACATTTCATGAACGGGTGGCACGATGGAACCGGCACGATTTACCATCTGATGGTCCTTCAAGTTCCGTGTGCCCGACTGCCGAATTTTAGCCCCACAGCCGGGGTGTGGCTGGATAAACCACGCTTTCCACGTAACGCAGGCCATCTGCGCGGTCGGTGCGGAGCAGCAACGGCCCGTCAAGATCGACGAATCGCGCCCGCTGTGCCGGCAATAGCGCCGGTGCCATTGCGAGTGAGGTCGCCACCATGCATCCAACCATGATGGCGAGGTCCTGTCGCTCTGCTTCCGAGACCATTGCCAGCGCCTCGGTCAATCCGCCGGTCTTGTCGAGCTTGATATTCACCGCGTCATATTTGCCGGCGAGCGCGGCAAGCGAGGGCCGGTCGTGCACGCTTTCATCGGCGCAGACGGGAATGGGCCGTTGGATTCGGGATAGTATTTCATCTTCTCCATCTGGGAGCGGCTGTTCGATCAGCACGACTCCGGCCTCGGCGCATGCTCTGAAATTCTCGGCGAGATTGCTTTCGCCCCAACCCTCATTGGCGTCGACGATCAATGTCGCCTTCGGCGCGGCGGCGCGAACGGCGGCGATACGAGCCATATCGCCTTGCGCTCCGAGTTTGACCTTGAGAACAGGGCGGTGCGCCGCCTCTTCCGCCGCCTCCGCCATGGCGGCGGGTGTCGCAAGCGAAATCGTGAAGGCGGTGGTAAGCGGACGCGGAGGAGGCAGGCCGGCGATTTGGTGCACAGGTCGCCCGCTGCGCTTGGCCTCCAGGTCCCAAAACGCGCAGTCGAGTGCATTGCGCGCAGCTCCCGGGGGCATCGCGGTCTGCAGGTCGCTCCGGTCAAGCCCCGCAGCAAGTTTAGGGCGAAGGGCGTCGATCTGCGCCACAACGCTCTCGATGCTCTCGTGGTAACGGGCGTAGGGAACGCATTCGCCACGGCCACGTGCCTTGCCGTCGCCCAATTCGGCCACCACGACAACGGCCTCCGTCTTTACGCCCCTGCTGATGCCAAATGATCCTGCAATTGGCCAGTGTTCGACGGTATGCGAGAGGGTCAAAGGCATTTCGAGTGCTAGGATAGGGTGTTGGCTGACATTTGCGGCGGACGAGGGCTAAAACCTCGACAGTTTCGCGGACGCCGGTCAAGTCATATGACGGAGTTGTTGAAGCTTTTCACCGCACCGGGCTCGCAAAAAAGTAAAGGTGGTGTCGCATGGGCAACCTGTTGCTCGAAACGACGGCAGATGGCGGGGTCCTCAAGCTTGCCGGCAATGGATCATGGATTGCCGAGAATGCCCGCGCCCTCGAGACCGAAATTCGCGCCATTACGGATCGGATCGATGCCGTCAAGCACGCCGATATCGAGATGGGGCAGGTTCGGCAGCTTGATACATTCGGCGCTTGGCTGCTCGAGCGTCTGACGCGCGGACTTTCCGCGCGCGGCTGCGAAACGAAGGTGACGGGCCTGAAGGAAGACTACCTGGCCCTGGTCGATGAAGTGCACGGCGTGAAACCCATGCAGCCTGGGTCGCGCCGCCGAGTTCATCCGTTCGCTGAGTCCTTGGCTTCCGTCGGCAAAGGGGTCGCATCCGTCGGTGCGACGCTCGTTGCCGTTTTGAACATGCTGGGCGCGCTCTCGATCGCGCTGTCGCGCGTGGTCGCGCGGCCTCGCTCGTTCCGCTTCGCCTCCATGGTGCATCAACTCGACAAAGTTGGCTGGCGCGCGGTGCCGATCATCGTGCTCATTACCTTCCTGATCGGCTGCATCATTGCACAGCAGGGTATCTTTCATTTCAGGAAGTTTGGCGCCGATACCTATGTCGTAGACATGGTCGGCATTCTGGTGCTTCGCGAACTTGGGGTCCTGATCGTCACCATCATGGTGGCGGGACGCTCGGGCAGCGCCTACACGGCTGAACTGGGTTCTATGAAGATGCGCGAAGAGATCGACGCGCTGCGCACCATGGGTTTCGATCCGGTTGAAGTCCTGATATTGCCGCGAATAGTCGCATTGCTGATTGGCGTCCCGATTCTCACATTCCTCGGTTCAATGGCGGCACTCTATGGCGGCGCTCTTGTGTGCTGGCTTTATGGTGGGATCGATCCTGACATTTACGTGCAACGCCTGAAAGAAGCGATTTCGATCGATACCTTCAAGGTCGGAATGATCAAGGCGCCATTCATGGCGCTGGTGATTGGCGTGGTAGCGTGCGTGGAAGGCTTGGCGGTGAAGGGTTCATCGGAATCGCTCGGCTTGCAGACCACCGCCTCAGTGGTCGAGTCGATATTTCTCGTGATCGTGCTCGACGGCTGCTTCGCGATCTTTTTCGCATCGATCGGAATGTGAGCCATGACGCAGGGTAACGGCAAAGAAACTGTTATTGAGGTCCGCGGTCTTGTTGTTGGGTTCGGCGAGCATGTCGTGCTCGATCACGTCGACCTTAATGTCTACCGTGGAGAAATCCTCGGATTTGTCGGTGGTTCGGGTGCCGGGAAATCGGTGCTCATGCGTACCGTCATCGGCCTGCTGCCGAAGCGCGAAGGCACCATTAAGGTACTGGGTGTTGATCTTTCACAGGCATCCGATAGCGAGCGCCAGGCAATCGAGCGGCGATGGGGTGTATTATTTCAGCAGGGTGCGCTTTTTTCTTCGCTGACGGTTCGTGAAAATCTCCAATTCCCGATACGAGAATTCCTCGATCTTTCACCGCAACTGCTTGATGAAATGGCGATTGCCAAGCTTGAAATGGTCGGGCTTGACGCGAGCGTATTAGGAAAAGTCCCATCGGAGTTGTCCGGAGGAATGACAAAGCGCGTGGCGTTGGCGCGAGCACTCGCGCTCGATCCTGAAATCGTGTTTCTGGACGAACCGACATCGGGTCTTGATCCGATCGGCGCTGGTGACTTCGACAGCCTGATTGCGACGTTGCAGCGTACATTGGGGCTGACGGTGTTCATGGTAACCCACGACCTCGACAGTCTGAATACCGTCTGTGACCGTATCGCGGTTTTGGCCGACCATAAGGTGATCGCGACCGGCACGATGGACGACATGCTTGCGTCCACGCATCCGTGGCTGCGATCCTATTTCCACGGCAAGCGATCGAGAGCGATACAGCCGCAGGTGACGAACCCTAGCTGAAGCACATCAATTTGGGTGTCGGCCGTATGCCGTTCAGTCGAAGCGGCCCGCCGCGTGCGCCAGCATCGTGTAGACCTTGCCGGTTTCCGAGGTCAGGTAAGTTCGGGCAACGACCTGACCGGGATCATCGCGCGAGACTTCATCGAGCAATCGCTCAAACTCGGAAATATAGCGGTCAACGGTCTGCTTGAATTCGCGGTCCGCGCGATATTTCTTGCGAATGTCGTCAAATGCCTGCTGACCCTGCAGAGTATAGAGGCGGCGTGTGAAGACATTCCGTTCACCGCGCTTATAACGATCCCAAAGATCGGCGGCGGCGTCGTGGTCAATCATCCGCGCAATATCCACCGATAGGGAATCAAGCGACTCGATCGTATGCCGGGGCGGGCGTTCGTCGTTGCCGCGATTGGCGTCGCGCACCGGTTCCCGCGCGGGCTCACGCGGAAGCTCGCGCAAGGGCTCAGTCTCCTCGCGCGAGGCCCGATTCAGCAAATCGGTAAGCCAGCCGCGTCCAGGCACTCCTGGGGCCGGAGCCGGGGCCGCGGGCGGCGTCTCGACATTCATGCGCCGGGGAGGCGGTGCAAAATTGCTGGATTCGCTGCGTGGCGCAGGACGCTGTGGGGGCGCCTCACTGCGGGCAGGAATTTCATTGCGCCCGCCAACGACCGCGAGCGCAGGTTCTTCACGCGTCCTGCGTACTGGTTCGACTGCGTCGAGGTTTCGCCCGTGACGGGCAACAATGCGGTTGAGTTCGGCCAGCGCCTCGATTTGGTCGACGATAACCCTGCGCATCTGAGCGGCACTTTCAGCCGTTTCCTGCGGCAGTTCGAACACGCCTCGCCGCAATTCGCCGCGTGTGGCCTCAAGTTCACGCTGCATATCGGCGGCCATTTCCTTCATGCCCTGAACCGCTTCGGCAAAGCGTTCGTTGGCAGTGCGGAAAAGCGTCTGGGTGTCGCCGGCCGTCTGCTCGTAAATCGCCCGCATTGCCTCAGCTGAGCGTTGGCGTTCTTCCTCGGCATTCTCACGCACACGCTCGTATTGGTCGCTGATTGCGCGCGTCCCTTCGGCGCTCGCCTCCGAAACAAGACGGGCAACCTCGCGGGCGCGCGTGGACGCGGCTTCCAGAGACTCGTCGAGCAGGCCGGAGAAACGGCTTAGCCGTTTTTCGAGATCCTCGGTTCGGATATCCAATGTCGCGACCAGTGAATCAAGCTGCACGCGGCGCTCATTGACGCTGTCTTCGGTGCGTTGATTGCTGTGGTCGATCAGCTCGACGGCCTTGGCAAGTTCGCGGCCGTGAACATCGAATTGACGCGCCAACTGCCCCAGATCGCCGATAACCTGCGTAGTGATATCGCGGAAGTTGGCGATATTCGTCTCGACGCGGCCCGTTACATCGCCGGTGGATGCAGTCACCTCATTCATCGCGGAGACGAATTCCGACACGCGCAACATGAGCGTGTTTTCCAATGCGCCCATATTTTCGTGTGCGCCGCTGAGAACTTCCTGAAGCATGATATTGGCTTCACGTAGCCGCTCGAATAGCGCAGTGGTATCCGCTCGCAACATCGTATGCGTTTCGAGCATTTCTCTTACCGTCGAGGCCGCGGTCCCTTGGGCCTGCGCAATCGCTTTTTGGGCAGTGTCATTAAGATCGTTGATCGTGCGGGTGACGACGTTGGTCGCCGCTTCGCCCGCGGTATTGATCATGCGGGAGATTTCGCTGCTGTTGTCCAACATCGAGCGCGTGAAGGCGAACCCCTTTTCCTCGATTGCCTTAACCGCGTCGTCGGTCGCTTTGGTCACGTCGCGCGTAAATTGGGTACCTTTTTCGGTGATGGCCGCGAGCACGCCGCCGCTCCTTTCCGATAGAACGGTGGTCATTTCATTGGTGCGGCGCGTCACCGCCGTTGCAATCTCGTCTGCCTTGCCGACAAAACTTCGGGCAACTTCCTCGCTCACACCGGTCAAGGTGCGCTCGGCGTCGCCCGCGCTCGCCCGGATTGCTTCGGTCGTGGAGAGAGCGAGCTGGCCGAGCGACCGTTCGGCATCGGCAGAGTTGACCTTGATGGCCTGGCTCAGTTGCTCAAGCCGGGCGTTGAGCGCATCGGCGGCCGCCTTGGTGCGAGTTTCAATTTGCGTGGTGACGGTTTCGGCACGGCCGACAAGCAGTTCCTCGAACCGGCCAATTCGATGGTCGAGAGTGTTGGCCACTTCCAGCGCGCGCGTTCCCAAAGTCTGATCGATTTCCCCGATCTTTGCGCCGATCGTGTCGGCCACTTCGGCGCCACGGGAATTGATGGTGCCGGCAACTTCCCCGATGCGCTGGTCAAGCGCGGCAACGACATCCTTCCCGCCCTCGGTCAGCGTCCTGGCTAGGTCTGCCACGCGACCACCGAGTAGGCTCTCGAATTGGGCAAGGCGCTGGTCAAGGGTGCTGGAAATCTCACCGGTTCGCCCGCTCACGCGCTGATCGAACGTATCGACGTAGTTGCGCAGCGCCTCCGCCACGTCTTGTGTGCGCTGGCCGAGGCGTCCGACCAACTCACCGCCGTAATTCTTCACCGTGTGGTCGAACTCGGTTATGTGACGGGTGATCAGGTTGCCAAGATTGTTCGTATCGCGGGAAATCTTTTCCGTGAGTTCGGTCCCGCTATGATTGAACATGGTCTCGAAGGCCTGCATGCGCGTAGCAAGCATGTCCTTGACGGCCTCGCCGCGGTTATTAAGCGCTGCGACCAGGGTTTCAGCACTCTCCCTGAACGTATCCGCAACCGCATCACTGCGACCCGAGATAGTATCTGTGATGCGCGCGCCGGTCTGCTCGAGTTTGGATACGACATCGCCGCCGCGCAGCGATAGATCGAGGATCAGCGAATCGCCGGTGGACCGCAACGTGGTATTCACTTCATCGGCGCGCGCGCCGATCGTTTCCGCCAACCGCGTACTTGTGTCCGTGATTGCGTCGGTAAATTGCTGGGAACGAGATGCCATCGTGTCGATGGTTGCGGCGGACTTCTCAGCGAAGCTCTGCGCGACCTGATCGAGGCGCGCGCTCATCATCTGCTGCAGTCGCGCGGCGAGCTCTGCAAACTCGTCGTGGACGTGCTCGGTTTTGAAATTGAGGCTGCCGGAAAGACGGTCGCTTGCAGATGAAATGGCGGTGGTTGCCTGATCGCTCGTCGTTTCGAGTCGGTCGAGGAGTGTAGATCCGCGCTCGCTCAAAGCGTCAATCATGGAATCGCCGGCATGGCCCAGAGCCAAGGTGATGTGCTCACCCTTTTCGGTCAACGACCGAGTGACGCGCTGCGCAACTTCATTGACTTTGTCGGCAACAAGGTCGCCGACCGAAGTGATGTCATGGGCGAGGTCAAGATGAACGCTGGCAATCGCATTACGTACCTGCTCGGCCTGGTTGACCAGGGTTTCGCGCTGATTGTTCAACTCGGTCAGCAGATCGCGGATGCGGACTTCATTGTCATTGTAGGCGCGTTCAAGCGCTGAAACTTCGTTGTGGACCAAAGCCTCAAGTTCAGCGGCGCGGGCGAGGGCGCGTTCGACGCCGTCGCCCATGGCGGCGACCTCTCGGCGAATAGCTTGTCCGACAGTGACGATGGATTCCCGAGCAACTGTCTCCGGTTGCGCAAGTCGCATCGCGACTTCAGCCACCGACTCGGCGACCACACGCATGTCTTGGGCGCGATTGAACATATGGGCGAGCACAAAAAAGAAAACGACAGGTGCGCATATCGCGGCGGAGATGGCGATCATTCCGGCAAATCCGACATGCGCCGTGCCAAACACGGACTGCATGTCGATTGCATAAAGGGAAACTATGCCGACCGCCGCCCAGACGAGGCCCGCAACCCCAGCGGCGATATAGGGTGTGCGCGACGAGCGGTGGCGAAGGGTTTGCAGGATCTGGCCGATCCCGGCTCGATCATCATTGGCAGCGCGGCGTGGCGTTGACTCACCAGCCGGCCAGGCGCCCGGTGGCCCATCCTGCGTAAAGAGTTCCCCGGAAGGAGCTTGCGTTGTTGAAGAAGCAAGAGGGTCGGGGTTGGCAGGGTAGTCAATGGACGTGCCGAATTTTGGCTCAGCAGGGCGAATGTTGAGAGCTTCCTGGATAGCGTTGAGCGCCTCTTCGGTCGCATCCTTGGTTTTCTGCGGAATATTCGCCATTTCGGTCGTCGCCTCGTCATTACGCCGGACTGTCGCCGCGGCCCGAACCGTCACAAGAATCGAGGTGTTATGCCGCGAGCGCGGCACCCTTGCGGCAATTTTGTACCGCCCGCATCCCCGATTTATCGCCCGGCGTGTATCCTATCGCCTTGGCAACACGAAAGAAACCACGCCATTAAGGACTTTTTAATCATCGTTAACTGATTGCTAACCATAGCAAACACGGGGGGCAGATCGACCCTGCCGTTCGAATTGCGGCCACGATACGGCTGTCGCAAGGTTGCGAACAGGAGTCTTTGCCCGGGCGGTTACGCAGGCTTAACCACTGGCGGCGTAGCACGCCAATTAATGGTCGTGCGTGGCCGCGTATTTACCGGGATTTGAACCTGATCAGGTCAAACTCCACGACAATAAAAAGACCAGTGGGAGGCCGAGATGGCGCAAGCCGCCGTCAAAATTGGAATTCAGGCGCCGAGCGATGCGCTGGAGGCTGCGATCCTTGATCGCGGTCACCTTTTGCGGATGACATTTGGCGATCGCAGTCTTGAGCGAGAAGTCCTGCAGCTTTTCGACCGTCAGGCTGAACTCCTGATGGAACGAATGCGCAAGAGCGATCCAGCTGCGGTTGCCACGCTTGCGCACACGCTCAAGGGCTCGGCTGTTGGCGTCGGCGCGGTGCGCGTCGCGCGAGCCGCTGCAAATGCCGAACTTGTGGCAACCCGGGCGCCGCACGAATGCAGCCGCGCCATAGGGCAACTCACAGCGGCCGTTGACGAGGCGCGCGCACAAATTACAGCGGTGATGCGCGCCGAATGATGGGGGATGGCGCTGCCAAAAGAATGATTATATAGGTGCCCGCGTCACCTGCAGCGCGTCCAATTGCTACTTCATCCCCCGATGCCGAAGATCACGTATACCGATTCCAGCGGCACTGCCCGCACGGTCGAAGCCGAAGTTGGTTCCACCGTGATGGAAACCGCTATTCGCAATAATATCCCGGGCATCGAAGCGGAATGCGGCGGCGCATGTGCTTGCGCGACTTGCCATGTCTATATCGACGAAGCCTGGCGTGAGAAGGTCGGCGGCCCCTCTCCGATGGAGGAGGACATGCTCGATTTCGGCTACGACGTGCGGCCGAATTCGCGACTGTCGTGCCAGATCAAGGTGAGTGATGAGCTCGACGGTTTGAAAGTCTCGACTCCGGAAAAACAGGCGTAGCCGCGCGGTAATTACGCTTATCCAATCGCCTCAGGACTTCATCCCGGCCGGCGCGACTTGCGACGATTTAAGCCCCATCTCGTCGAAGGCCTGACGAACGAGACCTGACGCCTTCGCTTCCTCGATGAACGCGCTTACATAAGCGAGCGCCGCCGGCTTTCCCTTCGGCACGGCAACCGACGTGGTCGAGTTCATGAAGCCACCGTCAAGAATGCGCGAGCCCGGAACGTTGGCCTGCAGGCCCGTGAGCGACTCGCGGGAAAAGGCGATCGCGTCAAGCTTTCCCTCACGCAGGGCCGCTACGGCCGCGTCCGCTTTCTCAAATGCGATATGCGCGGCATTGGGTGCCGTCTTGTTCGATGTGCGAAAGGTTGCGGTATTGGCGACGCCGCCGATACGAATCCCGTTTTTATTTGCGTCGCTGACCGCCGCGAGCTTGGCGCCGGGTGCAATCAAATAAGTGCTCTGCAGGATGTGGTAGGCATTGCCAAAATCGACGAATTTCTTCCGCTCCTCGTCAACCGGAAGAAAAGCAACATCCCATTTATTATCGGCTGCGGAATTCTGCACTTCGCCCGACCCATTGTGGACGATCAGCTGGGCCTCGACGCCGAGCTTCTTGGCGAGCGCGCACCCAAGAATGACCGCGACGCCGCGGTAAGTCCCTGTCGCATCGTCCTTGATGGCGAACTGTGCCGAGGGTGCGGGTGCGATGGCAATCGCGACGCGAAGTTTTCCAGTCGGGGTGAGTTGCTGCGAAACGGCGGCATCAGCCATCGGCGGGCTCCGAGGATGAGAAAAAATCGTAGGCGCTATCGCATAGCACGCGTCAATTAGGGTTTCATCCCCGCTGGCGCGACCTGGGAATTTTTCAGGTTCATTGCGTCAAATGATCGTCGCACAGAGCCGCTGGCTTTGGCCTCTTCAATGAATTGGCTGACATAGGCGAGCGCGTCCGGTTTGTCTTTGGGCACGGCAACCGCCGTGGATGAATTCAGGAAACCGCCGTCGAGGATGCGTGATCCAGGGATTTTTGCAGCAAGTCCGGTGAGCGATTCTCGCGACAGCGCAATGCAGTCGATCTCACCCGCTTTCATTGCCGCAACGGCTGCGTCCACACCGGGGACCGTCACAAATGTCGCCTTAGGCGCGGTGCGATGGGCGGCGCGGAACGTCGCCGTGTTGGCGACGCCACCAATGCGTACGTCCGGCGAGTCGGCATCCGCGACTTTGAGAAGCTTGGAACCGGGCGACACAAGATAAGTACTCTGCAGAAGGTGGTACGCGTTGCCGAAGTCAACGAACTTCTTTCGCTCATCGTCGACCGGCATGAAGGTTACGTCCCACTTGCCGCTCGCCGCTGAATTCTGGATTTCGCCGGAAGCGAGATGCGGCAGGAATTCGACGGGCACACCGAGCTTTCTCGCTAAAGCCGTGCCGAGATCCACCGTCACGCCACGAAATTTGCCGGTCGTACCATCCTTAATCGCATAAAGCGCGGAAGGCGCCGGAGCCACAGCGATCGCAACACGCAGCGTTCCGGTGGGCACCAGCTCCTTCATGACGTCTGCTTTAGCTGACATGGAGGGTCCGCAGGCCGTTATGGCAACTACGAGACCGATACTCACGCGATTGGCGATTGTCATTTCAATGGCACTCACACCGGCTCCACGGGCCGGGCTCCCGGAGCGGTTAGAAATTCAATCCTAGCCCATATCCGGACGGCGCCCAATACAGTCCTTGCCGGACGGGCCGGACTTGCGGGCCACGTGCTATGCGCTGGCCGTCATCGTATCGGCCGCAGGCAGGCGCCAGTACTGTTCGTAAAGGCGAATGGCGGCGATCGCCGCCGTCGCGACCGCGAGCCAGATCAATCGGGCGCCGTAACGATCGTGCGGGTTCGAGAGCGCGCCGCAGACGAAGGCGTTGGCCAGAATCGCCAAAATGCAGAACGCGGCGAATTCGCCGATGTCGGTAAAGCCAGGCCGCCGCAAGGCAAACCACGCAATCAACGGCAACATCAACAGGCAGGCCAACGCTATCGGGTAGTGCAGCTCATTAATCAGGGTGAAATCGATTCCGCCCGTCTGCTGGCGAGCCTCGCGCATATGCGCAACGACGTGCGGTGTATAGCGCTCGATAATGCCGTAGGTATGCCAGATCGAATTGACGACACCTTCACCGGTATGCACGTCGATCAATTGCCGGGCGGTGGCGATGAGGGCGGTCTTGGCCTGCAGCAGCGGGTATTCAGCCAGACTTCCGAGCGCAATTTTTTCCATCTCCTGGCCGAGGCCGGCAAAGCGCCCAAGCTCGTCGAATATCGGATTGCCCCAGAACCATTCGTCGGCGTCGCGCGGGAGTTGATCCTTGTAGGCACAGAGCACCAAACGTTCGTGTACGCAGTGTTCGTCGAGATATTTTTTGACGATGCCATCCTGCAACATCCGGCCGAACGAGAGCGCAAAGCCACCGGGCGTCCATGCAAAACGTTTGGCGACCACGGCGTTCGCAGCAAACACCAGCATTGCCCCGAGCGCGAGTGCCGCAGCGCTCTGACCGATGTATTTGGGAGCGAGACGCGCCCGGTCGTGGATGGCACAGACTGCACCTGCCGCCAGAAGCGCCAGTAATACCGCGAAGGTGGCGCTGTGGGTGGCGGCTGAGACCGCAATCAACACTCCAAGGCCGATGCGTTCGCCGCGCCCGAGTGCATCCGCGCGGAGCAGAAGCAGATAGAGCGCGAGCACCGCAAGGCCGGCGAAGATATCGGTGAGCAGGATCGCGGTGAGCCAGGGCAGGGTGGAGAGCGCCGACAAAGTGGCAATGACGCCCGCCAGTATTTCGGGCCGTCCGCCCATTCCGTGGACGCGCAAAATCAGCGCGATAATCCAAATGCTGAGCGCGCTTTGGCCAAGTACGATCGGCCAGAATGACAAGGGTGCGCCGGCATTTAAAATCAGCCCGTAAACGACGGCGCGGCTGGGCACCAGATAGGGCTCATACCAACGCGCCAGATATCCGCCGGTGTCGTATTGCAGGATCGGAAAATGATTCCACACCGCGGGAGCGCTAAGAAACGCCATCGACAACAAGATAGCGAGCGCCCATCGGGCGCGCTCGCGCAATAGCATGTGAATCCTCCCACCGGCGCTTTTTTTGATTTGATATCGCCTTGACGCATCCCTGGCTAGGGGCCAATCCTCGCCCGGTTAACGCGGGGCCCTGAACGGGTAGGTCATGTTCGTCGCCTTCTTTCAAGAGCTCAAGCAAGCCGGCGTGCCGGTTACGCTCCGCGAGTACCTGACTCTGATGCAGGCTATGGAAGCCGACCTTGCCTCGCGGCGCGTCGAGGATTTTTACTATTTGTCGCGGACGGCACTGGTTAAAGACGAACGAAATCTCGACAAATTCGATCGCGTGTTCGGCCAAGTTTTCAAAGGCCTTGAATCGATCGAAGGCGCGCTCGCCACGGAAATCCCGGCTGACTGGCTCAGGAAACTTGCCGAGAAATACCTGACTGAAGAAGAGAAGAAGCAGATCGAGGCTATGGGCGGCCTCGACAAATTGCTGGAGACGTTGCGCAAGCGGCTTGCGGAGCAAAAGGGTCGCCACCAGGGCGGGTCGAAATGGATCGGCACTGCCGGGACGTCGCCTTACGGCGCCTACGGCTACAATCCGGAAGGCGTGCGTATCGGCCAGGACGCCGACCGAAATTTTCGCGCGGTCAAGGTATGGGACAAACGCGAGTTCAAGGATCTCGACGACGATGTCGAACTGGGAACGCGCAACATCAAGCTTGCGTTACGCCGGCTGCGCAAATTTGCCCGCACCGGCGCGCCGGACGAACTTGATCTCGACGGCACGATCAAGGGCACTGCTCACAAAGGCTACCTCGATATCCTGATGCGTCCGGAACGGCACAATGCCGTGAAGGTGCTTTTGTTCTTTGACATCGGTGGCTCGATGGACTGGCACATCAAGGCAACCGAAGAATTATTCTCGGCGGCGCGAAGTGAATTCAAGCACTTGGAAAATTTCTATTTCCATAATTGTCTGTACGAACGGGTTTGGAAAGAAAATCGGCGCCGCTTTCAGGAGACAACTCCAACCTGGGACGTGCTGCATACCTATCCGCACGACTACAAGGTGCTCTTCGTGGGCGATGCATCGATGTCCCCGTACGAAATCACGGCACCGGGTGGCTCAGTCGAACATTACAATGATGAGCCGGGTGCGTTGTGGCTGGATCGTGTTCTGCACACCTATCCGGCAAGCGTTTGGCTTAATCCGGTTCCCGAAAAAGAATGGGAGTTCACCCATTCGATCCGAATTGTTCGCCAGCTCATGGGCGGCAGGATGTACCCGCTGACATTGGAAGGGTTGGATCGGGCAATGCGGGAATTGCTGAGATAATGCGGCGTTCTGCCGTCTCGCATTGATATCGCCGCGCGCGCGCGATTTTTTTGAACGCCCCCTCGTTGCATGCCGCTGGACCCGGCAGCACACCTGCGGTACTACCTAAGGTCGCTAACACTTCGTTAACCATGATCTTTTGGCGACAAGGCGCTCGCAATTATTCGGGTGGGCGGGGATAACGATGGCGGCTCATGCGGAACAGCCCCCTTTTGGCGTGATCTACGGCGGCTCAGCGGCGTTCAGGAAGCGGCTCGAGTACTGCATCATCTTTTTTTCGTTGATACCAGGCATGATTGCCGCGGCTGTCTGGTTCGTGTGGCACGACCTGACATGGATCGAGGTGTCGAGTTTCATCATCGGATTTGCGGTGATCAATGTCGGTATCGGCATGGCGATGCACCGTCACTTCTCGCACAAGAGCTTCGATACTTACCCCGCCGTTCGATATGTGCTCGGCGCCTTCGCGAGCATGGCGTGCGAGGGCTCGATCCTTAAATGGGCTGCCGATCACCGGCGTCACCACGCGCAGGCGGATCATTGCGGGGACTTGCACAGCCCGCATATCGACGGTCATTGCCACGACGTCTCGAGCTGGAAGGGGCTGTGGAACGGCCATATCGGCTGGATCTTCGACGACACGACGTCCGATATGTCTGTCTATGGTCAGGGGCTCAATGACGATCCCGTGGTGATGTTCTACGATCGCACGCGCTGGTTCTGGTATGCCGCATCACTGTTCATTTTCCCGGGTCTCTACGGCTATATTTTCGGCGGCGTCGAGCATCTCATCGGCGCAATCCTGTTCGGCGGATTCGTACGCACGTTTTTCTTTCTCAATTGCGTCATGGGCGTGAACTCGGTCGGTCATCGCTGGGGCTCGGAGCGGTACCCTCAGGACAACCACTCGAAGAACAATTTTTGTCTCGCGCTGCTGACTTTCGGTGATGGCTTCCATAACAACCATCATTACTTTCCCCGCGCAGCGATGGCGGCGCACCGCTGGTGGGAAATCGACATCAACGGCTACCTCATTCACGGGCTCGAAAAACTTGGTCTTGCCTGGAATGTCGTGCGGGTGCCCGAAAGCGTGCGCCACCCGGACGCGGGCAACGGCGAGCCGATCCGCCAAGATAACAGGCCGCCCGACGCCAAATCTGTCGCGTAGACCTTTGCCGCCATACGCGCTCTGCCATCGACATAGAAAAAGCGGCCCGCGCTGTTCGATCAGAAAGCGCGGACCGCTACTCTAGTTGAAAGATCAAGCGGCAATCCGGCGGAGCCGAGCTCTTGGCCGGACCATTGCTGATGGTTAGTCGATACCCCTATCTGCCCCGGCCGGCGGGCGCCTTGCCCAGGACCCCGAATTCCTCGGATTTGGTTCCGAACGCAGCTGACTCGAATCCCTCCATCGCCAGCCCGCGCCTCAAAAGCTCGCGGATCGCGGCGGCCCGGCTGGGCATTCGAATCTTGAAGCGGAAATCGTCCAGAACAGTCAGTTCATCGGCGGACAGCATGATCTGCAGCCGCTCACCTCTGTTTGCGCCATTAGTGGCCATGGCCATTCCTCCATGAACGGTCTTAGGCATTAGCTCAATATGAGTAAGTTACTCACTCGACGCCTATAGCGCAAGAGCCGTAAAGTGAGTTTTTAAGTAGGTTCCAGAAAAAGCGCCAAAACGCCCCCTAAGAGCAAATATTGGTTGCAAAGAAACAGAATTGACGGGCTTTTCTGGCGCAATACGCTGGGGTCATGAAAAACATTGCATCAGGCGATTCCACCCAGATCACCCCGCTGTTGTGCCAGCACTGCGGTGCTCTGATGCGGTTGGTCGGAAGCGAACCCCATCCGGTTCAAGTCGAGACTGACCTTCTCACTTACAGCTGCACCGGCTGCAGCGAGTTCCTGGTTATTCCGCTGCGCGCCGCGGCAGACTAATCGGAGCGGTCGCATCAAGTTAAAACGCCGGGCCCAAGGTCCGGCGTTTCTGCGGCTGCTGGCTTGAAAGTGGGTCGCCTAGGCGGCGTTGGCCGGGCGCAGACGCGCCGGATCGTCTGGCGCCATTTTTTCGCGCTGCAGAGCCATTGCTTCGCGCATCAGCCTGGCGAAATCCTTGCGCGCGGTTTCAAGAGCGCCTTCGACCACGGAGCACTGCATCTGCTCGCGCCGCAATGACGCGCTCAGTTCCTCGATCCGGTGGTCTGCCGCCTGCTTTTCAGCCGCGCGCGCGGCTTCAAGCGCGGCAATCTGCTCGTTGAGCGCCGCGATGGTATCTTCCGCGCGGGTGAGAGCCGCCTCTTTGGCGGTAAAAGCGCGGGCAAGCGCCGCACTTCGCTCCATCAGCGTCGCACGCGCCCGGTCAACTTCCGTGAATTCGGATTCCCGCTGGATCCGCTCGGCTTCGAGATCGGCCACACGCCCCTGTAATGCATCACGTTCCATCGCGAGTTCGCCTGCGCGGCGGTCATAGGTGCGAATTTCGTCGGCGCGTGCCAGCAAATGCTCGCGTGCTTCGCCGAGCAGTTTTTCGCTCGCCGTTGCCCGCGCCTGCAAAGCGTCAAACCGCATCCGCTGCGTTGTGACTTCGTGGCTGTGACGTTCGTTGGCCTCCTCGAGCGCGCCGGCAAGCCGGCTTCGTTCGGTATTTAATTCGGCGACGTTACCTTCCACGTGGCGCAGCCGACCTTGCGTAGCGGTCAGGCTGGCCTCCGTCTCGGCAAGCCGGCGGGAAAGGTGGGCTGCTTCGGCGCTCATCTTGTCGAGCGAGATCTGCTGGGCGCGCTTCTCGTCTTCCATCATGAGAAGTCGCTGCCGCGCTGCGTTAAGCTCCGATTCAAGCGCTGCCTGCCGTTTGTCGGCAGTCGAAAGGCGCTCATCGAGTCTTCGATTTTCCTCGCGCAGGGCTTTGCCTTCGCCGGTCTCCTGGGCGAGCCGGGCCTCCAAGTCGACAATCTGCGCGCGGCGGGCCGCGATATCGATCGCGATCTCAGCCTTCGTCGCTTCAAGCGAGCGAAGCAGGTTCTGCGTCGTGGCAAGTTCCTGGCGAAGCGCCTGACATTCCTTTTCGGAAAAGCTGGCCTTTTTCTCCAGTTCGGCGACTTCGTTGCGCAGCTTCCCATATGCCGTGCGGGTATTGTTGAGGACCGTCTGGAGGCTGATCTTTTCCGATTTCTCGGCCTCGAAAGCGCGCAGCGCCTTGCTCACGGGATCGACGAGCCTCCCAACGGCGTTCTTTATCGTGTCGAGCTCGCCGATTTTGGCGTTGGCATCGAGCAGAAGATTGCGCAGCGACTCATTTTCGCCGCCAAGCTGGGCACCCAGCGCGGAAAACAGTTCTTCGTCGAGTTCGAGCAGATTATCGGTTGGCGCAGGACTGCTTGGCGCTGGCTCGGCCGGTTTGTCGTAGAGTCCGGCCGTGCGGGCGAAAAAGCCCCCGAATTTGCTCATTGGTGTTCCCCTAACGCCGATTCGCCCGGCCGAAGCGACGCCGAATCACTTGTTAACCGATCCTAACGGAATCTGAATTTCTGTGGGTAAATGAAAGGTTAACG
>Ga0134128_10001450_pt1 | contig 30495 bp, 22 predicted proteins | sample KB31754_FD_96462 | JGI IMG/M metagenome (GOLD analysis project Ga0134128, IMG submission 96462) | Terrestrial soil microbial communities with excess Nitrogen fertilizer from Kellogg Biological Station, Michigan, USA - KB3-175-4 | ecosystem: Environmental > Terrestrial > Soil > Unclassified ... | reverse complement strand
TAACGGGCGTATCGATGTCAATATTTCCGACCGGCTCTCGGCAGATGCCCGAATCACCTATATCGATCAGAACATCTACAACAAACCCGGCATCGGCAGCGATGGTCTGCTGGCCGCGAATGTGTACAGCATTCCGGCGAGCGTGAATCAAAACGATCTAAAGAATTTCGAGACGGTGGATGTCTCGGGTATCCAAACACCTACCTTTTGGTCTTCCAAACCCGACCCCGTGATCATGAACCCGTACTGGACCGTAAACAATACCCATCACGATGAGAACAGGGCTCGTCTCCTGGGGCTTCTGTCGCTCAAATACAAACTTACCAGCTGGCTCAATATCCAGGGCCGCGTGAGCAGCGACAGCTACAACGACTTCAACACCCAGAAATATGCCAACAATACCGCCAACTACGCGCGTCAGCCGGGCGGCTATTATTCCGAAGAGAATAATTTTGTGTACGAGCGGAACTACGACGTGTTGTTGAATGGCAACAACAATATCACCAAGGACCTCAAGGTTACCTATAACCTCGGCAGCAGCTTGCTCGACCGCGGTTCGAGACACCGGGTAACGATCGCAAATGGGTTGGCCTATAACAACAAATATGACCTCACTTACGCGACTACCCTGCAGGAAACGGTGTCCACGGTAAAACGCGAGCTTCAGAGCGTATACGGTACGGCGACCTTTTCGTACAAAGACTTCCTGTTCCTGGATGCGACGGCGAGAAACGATTGGTCCAGCACGATCCCGGAACCCTATAGCTATTTCTATCCCTCCGTGGGTCTGACGGCCGTGCTTTCGGAGATGATCAAGCTGCCCGACTGGGTAAGCCTCGCCCGGGTACGCGGTTCGCTCTCGAGGGTCGGTAACGATGCCGATCCGTATCTGCTGGCGCAGACCTACCGATTCATTCCCGGCGGCTTTGGCGGTTATATCGCCAGCCAGACCAGCGCGGCGATCCCGGATCTGCGGCCCGAGCTGACGACGGCCTTCGAAACGGGAACCGAATGGCGTTTCGCAAACGACCGGCTGGGTATCGATCTCACCTACTACCGCACCAACTCCAAGAACCAGCTTTTATCCGTGGCGACGGCGGCATCCAGCGGTTACTCCAGCCAGTACCTGAACGCCGGCAATATCCAGAACTCCGGTATCGAGATCGTGTTAAATGCACAGCCGGTAAAGACCCGGGATTTCATCTGGAATCTGACGCTGAATTATGCCTTGAACAAGAATAAGGTCATCTCGGTGGCTCCCGGCCTCGCCTATACCTATCTCGGATCGGCCGATCTCGTGCGGACGGTTGAACCAAGAGTCGCGGCGGGTGGTTCTTATGGCGATCTGTACGGCGCGAGATGGGCGACCCAAAAGGGCCAGCATCTTGTGGGGGCCAATGGCCTTCCCACCTGGACCACGGATTATGAGAGCGTAGGCAATTTCAACCCCAACTATACCATTGGCTTCAGCAATACTTTCACTTATAAGGGCTGGAGTCTCGGAGTACTGGTCGACGGCAAGTTTGGCGGAGTGCTGGCAAGCGGTACCGCTGCCGAGCTGGCGTATAACGGGATGTCCAAGGTTACTGACAAATACCGGGATGGTGCAACGCTGGTATTACCCGGCATTCAGGCAAGCGGCGCTGCGAATACCACCGGCGTGACCGCCGAGGATTTCTGGAAAAGCGTCAGCCAGGGAGCCTCCAGCAATGCCGAGTTCTTTACGTTCGACGCAACCAATGTAAGATTGCGCGAGGTATCGCTCGGGTATGATTTCAAAAAGCTGCCGCCCTTTATCCGGGCTGCGAAACTCAGCCTGATGGCACGCAATCTTCTCTTCCTCTACAGGGGCAATTCCATCTTAGACCTGCCGGGTATCGGCAAACGCAAGTTGGATATCGATCCCGAAGCCAGCTATGGCAACAGCAATTTCCAGGGAGTAGAAAATTACAGTCTGCCTACTACGAGAAGCGTGGGTGTGAACCTCAAACTTTCATTCTAAAAATCGTCGATAATGAAAAGTACAATCAATAAATATATCTGTGCGGGTTTATCCCTTTTGGCTCTCACCGCCGGGCTTAACGGCTGCACGAAGAAATATGCGGAGATGAACACCAATCCTTCCGCCATTTCCACGATCAGTTCGGCACAGTATCCGCAAATGTTCGCTTATGCGCAGCAGAGCGTGACCCTGAGTCCGGACAACTACGAGATCGGGGAAGGCGCTATCGCCGATGTATATTCGCAATACTTCGGTCAGCTCGCCGGTTTCAATACGGACCGGTACGGTATCCAGCAGACCTGGCTGCCCGCGGCCTGGAACCCTGCCTATGTATCCGCGGCGCCGCAGCTGCTGACCATCCTGGCGGGCACCGACAAAAGCTCCGCCATGAATGCTATTGCCAATATCTGGTGGGTATGGACCTTTCACCGGATAACGGATTATTTCGGACCGATCCCTTACAGGCAGGCAGGCAGCGGGGTGCGCTATCCGAAGTACGATGCACAGGACTCCATCTATTATGATTTCTTTAGCCGGCTCACGGCGGCGGTCACGGTACTCAATAATCACAAGGGCGAGGCGCCGTTTGGCAAATTCGACCTGGTCTATGGTAAACAAACCGACCCGGTAACCGCCTGGATCAAGTTCGCCAATACACTCCGGCTACGGCTGGCAATGCGTATCTCCGCGATCGATCCCGCCCGCGCCAAAACGGAGGCCGAGGCTGCCGTAGCCGCGGGTGTGATGACGGATATCAGCACGGATGCCTATATGGAAAAGACCAATGCCACCTACAACGAAGAGAATGCCCTCAGCGTGATCTCGGGATGGGAAGATATCGGCATGAGTGCTTCCATGGCATCCATCCAGCTTGGCTATAACGACCCGCGGATGCCGATCTTCTGGCAGCCGGCAACAGCATCCGGGGCATACAACGGCCTGCGCAATGGGCTCAGCGATGCGGAAAAGGGAAATATCGCCCTCAACTCCTCCGTGAACGTATCGCATACCGGAACCCGGTGGTGCACCTATTCGGGTGGGAACTGGAAGGCAGTCTATACCACTCCGCAGGATCTCATGCATGCCGCCGAGTCCTATTTCCTCCGGGCGGAGGGAGCGCTCAATGGCTGGAACATGGGCGGTACTGCGCAGAGTCTGTATGAAACAGGTATCCGGACGTCGATGGCCCAATGGGGTATCACCGATGCTACCGCTATCGATACTTACGTAAACAATACGGCTACACCCATCGCCCCGGGTGACGGGATGAACTCCGGCCCGGTAAATAACTATCCCGTTCTCTGGAGCGCCGACCCGACGATGGAACGGGCACAGGTGGCGCAACAGAAATGGCTGGCGCTTTGGCCCGACGGCCAGGAGGGCTGGGCGGAATACCGCCGCACCGATCTCCCACAACTCTACCCCGTGCTGCATAGCGACAATGCGGATGTGCCGGCGGGTACTACGATCAAGCGGATGCCCTTTTTGCAGGCAGAGATCCTGGTCAATGCGGACCAGGTGGCGGCGGGGGTGGTCCTGCTTGGCGGGCCGGATAATGCAGCGACAAGACTTTGGTGGGATGTGCAGTAGTAATGGGTTATATTTAAAGAAAAAGAATGTTGAAGAGCGTAGTAGGTTTATTGGTGGTTACAATAATGCTGACGGCGACGGTGGGGGCACAACCCGTGCTCCTGCCGGAACCCCGGCATATGGAAACCGGGAAGGGAAACCTGCCGCTGTCGCGCTTGAAGGTGGTGATACCGGCTACGGCCGGTAAGGCCGAGGTCTTTGCACTTCAACAGTTGAAAGAATTTGTCGGCCCGGGAGGGCAGCTGCCGTTCACGTATGTCCTCGACGGAAAGGGAGATAAAGAGTATTACCGTTTATCCGTGAAGCCATCGGGCGTCAGGGTGGTCGCGCATACCCCGGCGGGACTTTACTACGCGGTACAGACCCTCCGGCAGTTAGCTCCCATATCGCCGGTTTTGGACATCGAAGATCAGCCCGCCGTCGCCTACAGGGGTGTCATGATGGATTTTGCGCATGGCGCGTTGTTAACGGTGGAGGAGATAAAGCGGCAGATCGATTTTCTGGCGCGATGGAAAGTGAATCAGTATTATTTCTACAACGAGGTGAGCATGGAGCTCAAGGGCTATGAATCGTTGAATATCGGGGCGGCCTATACGCATCAGCAGATCAAAGAGATCATTGCCTATGGACAGCTGCGGCAGATGGACGTCGTTCCCTTTGTCGCTTTTTATGGGCATTTGCACGATCTTTTGAAACGGGAGAAATATGCTTCGATGGGCATCGGGAATTATGGGGAAGAGCTCGATCCTCGGAATCCGCAGGTGCAGACGGTGTTAAGGGACTGGATAGGCCAGTACGCGAAACTGTTTACCAGCCCCTACGTCCATGTCGGGTTCGATGAGACCTGGGAGACCAATCGCATCTCTGAGGAGGTCGATAGTAGCGTACACTCGGAACAATTGTGGCTCCAACACCTGGATTTTGTACAAAAGGAATGGAAGAAATATGGTAAGACGGTACTGGCGTGGACGGATATGAACAATTACTATCCGGATATCCTGGCCAAATTTCCTCCCGGGGCGATCCCCGTTGTGTGGGAATATTCCCCGGACACCGGTGCGATCGATCACTACCTCGATCCGGTGCTCAAGGAAAAGCGGCCGTTCTTTATCCAAAATGCGGTCTCCGGCTGGGGCCATATCTATCCCAATGCCACCTATACCTACGATAATATGGATCTCACGCTAAAAGCGGGGATGCAGCATGGGACGATGGGTGATATCACTTCCGTGTGGACGGATGCCGTGGAGCCTTTTATCCGGCCGTCCTGGTCCTTTATGGCCTATGGCTGTATTGGCGCCTGGCAGGGGTCCGCGCCGGAAAGACAACATTTTATCGAGAAGTATTGCAGTATCCTTTATCCCCGGATGGCAACTGAAATGCGCACGGCGTTGGATTCGCTGGCCGCTTCCATAGAGACGCTTACGGGCGTTCTCGGAAAGAATACTTCGAATTTGCCCGGCGGCACCATCATCGAAAGCTGGTCGAACCCTTTTTCAGCTTATTATCTGGCGAACTCGCGCGGGCATCTCGCAGCGTTGAAGACGGTGCGCCGGCAGACCGAGGAGGCCGAAACACAGCTTGTGTTGGCCCTGGGCAAGGCCGGCCGGGAGGACAGTGTCTTTATCCGGAGCCTGCTTGTATCCGCGCAGCTGGTGCATTACACCGCAAGCCGGTTCCTATGGGCCGTGGTCATCTGCGACAGATGGAACGAGGCCATGCTGGGAAAGAAGAAAAATGATTTTGTGTATTACGATATAGGATATATCTGTCACGGCTATATACAGGACATGCTGGATGAGGCCGGGGAACTGAAGAATGTGTATGCGAACGCCTGGCTATCCGAGAGCCAGTCCTACCGGCTGAATACGATGCTCGGCCGGTGGGACGTCGAGTACGGGCTCTGGCAGAAGCTGCTGCTGAAGCTACTGGACTACCGGATACAGCATGACAAGACGTATGTAGCGACGACATCCTTTGAAGAAACGTTTAATCCAAATTTCTAACCGATATGGACATTGTTTTCCCCGTAGAGGGAGATATGCTGCATGCGCGGGACGGGATGGTCACCGGCAAGGGTTTGAAGGTCGCAGTAGTCGTAACTGCTTCGGCCGGAGACGACGTCAACATCGGGGGGATCAAAGCCGCCGGCAATGGTCAACGCTTTGTAGCGGAGAGCACGCTTGATCAATATGAGAATATTGTCCGGGCCGTTAACAAGACCACGGGTGAAGAAAAACAGGTACGCGTATACTGGCTGCCGAATTTTGCGAATGGTTATCGCCTCTCGATAGATGACAATATCTGGTTCCTTCGGGATATCCACCGGCACGAGGGCATCTACAACAGCATTTTTGACAACCCCTATCTGGCCTTTTTGCGGGGGTTGCATGTGGACTATGGAACGAAGATCCATCTCAATCTTTTTTATAAAACGGACGGGTTCGATCTCTCGCAGCTTAGCGATCGATTCGCGGCCGAATGGAAGGCGCAGGCGTCCTGGCTGCGGCTTTCCTTTCATGCGCTGGGAGAATTCCCCGACAAGCCTTATCAACGTGCCGGCTATGCGCAGGTGAAACGGGACGGCGAACTGGTGATGAACGAGATCCGGCGTTTCGCTGGCCCGGAACTCCTGGGCCCGGTGACGACCCTGCACTGGGGAGAGGCGACGGTAGAAGGGGCGCGGGCCTTGCGTGACCTGGGGTACAAAGGGTTGTTGGGCTATTTCAATGTAGATGATGAGCTCCCCGCCGTCTCCTATTACCTGGATGTGGACCAGCGCCGCCACATAAAGAAAAGATTTGTCTGGAAGGATACCCGGGAAGATATCGCGTTTGTGCGGACGAGTATCGTCATCGATAAGACCGAGCTGGTCAATATCCGGCCGCATCTCGAGGGGCATCGCGCCAATGGCGGTCTCCCACCCTACGCGGATCTACTGGTACATGAGCAGTATTTTTATCCCTTTTATTTCAATTATCAACCTGATTTTATGGACAGGGTTCGCACGGCAGTTGTCTGGGCAGCCAACAATGGGTATGAACCGAAATTTTTAGAAGAATGTATATTTTAAGTTATGGGAAATAGCAGAAGACATTTTTTACAAACGACGGCGCTTGGAGTCGGCGCATATTTTTTGCCCGCCTATGCCAGCAGCGCGGAGGACCTGGATCGGATCCGGGAACAGGCGGAGCGAAAGCTCACCGGGCCCCGGTTCAATATGAGCGGGTATGCCGCGCCAAAACTGGATACGGTGCGCATCGGTTTTATCGGCATCGGTAACCGGGGTTTCGGCGCGGTAGAACGGATGACGCGTATCGAGGGGGTTAAAATAAATGCCTTGTGTGATCTGCGACCGGAACAGGTGGAGAAAGCGAATAAACTCGTAACGGCAGCAGGCCATAAACCGGCGCTGTATTCCGGCACAACGGATATCTGGAAAAAACTGGCGGAGAGAAATGACCTCGATCTCGTGTATATCCTGACGCCCTGGGCGTATCACACCCCGATGGCGGCGTTTTCCATGGAGCATGGAAAACATGTCTGCGTAGAGGTGCCCGCGGCAAAGACCATCGAAGAAGCCTGGCTCCTGGTCTCGACTTCCGAACGGACCCACAAGCATTGTATGATGGTCGAGAACTGTTGTTACGATGCTTCCGAGCAATTGACGCTGAGCATGGCGCGGCAGGGCTTTTTTGGCGAGATCGTGCATTGCGAAGGCGGGTATATCCACAATCTGCAGGAACTCATGTTCTCCAAAGAACATTTCTACCAGATGTGGGAACTGGAGGAAGCGTCCAAACGGGTAGGCAATCTTTATCCGACGCATGGCCTTGGCCCTTTGTGCCAGTTGCTGAACATCAATCGCGGCGACCGGATGGATTACCTGGTGTCCATGTCGTCCAACGATTTTATCACGGGGCCGCTGGCCGAAAAGCTGGCAGCTACCGATGACTTTTATAAACAATACGCCGGCCGAAAGTACAACGGTACGATGAGCACGAGTACGATCCGCACGGCGAAGGGAAAGACCATCGTGGTCCAGTTCGATGTGAGTTCGCCAAGACCATATTCCCGCATCCAGCTGGTGAGCGGGACAAAAGGGGCCGGGTTGAAGTACCCCGAGCCTGCCCGCTATGCGACGGGGCACGAATGGTTGAAACCCGAGGAATATAAAGCGTTGGAAGAAAAATATATGCCGCCGTTGTTGAAAAAGATCGGCGCACTTGCAAAGGGCATCGGCGATCATGGCGGGATGGATTTCATCATGGACTGGAGAACCATCGATTGTCTGCGCAACGGGCTGCCGCTCGATCAGAACGTCTATGATGCGGCGTTGTGGAGCTCGGTGTCGCCCCTGAGCGTATGGTCGGTAGCGAATCATAGCAATTCCATCAACGTTCCCGATTTCACGGGTGGCAACTGGACGACAAATGCGCCGGTGGATCTCGAGATGGAGAAGGGCGGGACGACAAAAGTATTGGGTATCGACGGCAGTGCGGCGGTGGTATCCGGCGCTGCGTCATCGGGCCTTGCAATGGGGGGCGGCGTTGTCGCGGAAGCCGGCCGGCGGGTCGGGATCATCGGGTTGGACACCTCGCATAGTACGGAATTTACGGCAGTGCTGAACGGGTCCATGCCGGACCCGGCCTATGAGGGTTATAAGATTGTGGCCGCGTATCCCTATGGGAGCAAGGACATCCGGAGCAGTACCGAACGCATCCCGGCATACACGGAAGAGGTGAAAACGCATGGCGTGGAGATCGTAGGATCGATAGCGGAGCTTTTGCAAAAGGTGGACGTGGTCTTGCTCGAGACCAATGACGGGCGGCCGCATCTCGAACAGGCGCTCGAAGTGATCAAGGCACGCAAACCCTTGTTTGTCGATAAACCCGTTGCCGCCACCCTGCCGGAAGTAGTGGCCTTGTACGGCGCGGCGCGGAAGTACGGCGTACCCCTCTTTTCCGCCAGCTCACTCCGGTATCTCGACGGGCTCACGGAAATCGCCGCGGGTAAAACGGTAGGCAAGGTACTCGGAGCGGATGCCTTTAGCCCCGCGCCGTTTGAGCCACATCATCCGGATTTTTTCTGGTATGGTATCCACGGAATAGAAACCCTGCTTACAGCGATGGGAGCCGGATGTTCCTGGGTATCGCGGGTGAGTACCGAGGGCACCGATGTCGTCACCGGCGTTTGGGCCGACGGCCGTATCGGGACTTTCCGGGGGACGAGAACCGGGGAGCATGAATATGGCGGAACGGTTTTCGGGGAAAAAGGGGTTGCGCGGGTCGGTCCGTATTCGGGTTATGAGGGCTTGCTGCGCGAGATCGCAAAGTTCTTCAAAACGGGCGTTTCGCCCGTGAGCGAGGAGGAGACCATGTCCGTGTACACTTTTATGGAGGCGGCCGACGAGAGCAAACGAAAAGGCGGCGCCCGGGTAGAACTACAGGAAATATTGGCGAAGGCCAAAAAAGATGCGGAACAGATCAACTTTTAAACTAAAGGACATGAAAAATAAAAATTTTGGACGCAGAGACTTTATCCGAACCACGGGGCTCGCCGCCGTCGGCGCCACGCTGGGGCCTGGGGCGCTAAGAGCCGCATCACCGGGCGCTCCTACGGTCGCTATTTCGGGTGCAGCACCTGCCGTTATTTCGGGCGCGTCGCTGCCCGCTATTTCGGGCGGCACCCCGCTCAGGACAAAGCCCTGGCCCGACTGGCCGATATGGAACAAGGTTGCCGACGAGCCGCTGGTGGTAGACGATCTGCGTAGCGGCATCTGGTCCCGTGCAGCCCTGGTCGATCAATTTGAAAAAGAATGGGGGGCCTATATCGGCACACAACGGTGCCTGAGTGTCGTCAACGGAACCAATGCCCTGATCACGTCTTTACTGCAACTAGGGATTGGCGGCGGGGACGAAGTGATCGTACCGCCTTACACCTTTATTGCCACCGTGGCGGCGGTGCTGGCGACCGGCGCAATGCCCGTGTTCGTGGATACGGATGTTGCTACCTGGCAGATCGATCCCAACAAGATCGAAGAAAAGATAACCACCAAAACGAGGGCGATCCTACCCGTTCATATCCTGGGTTTGCCTGCCGACATGGTGAAGATCATGGCCATTGCGAAAAAACATGGTCTCGTGGTCATCGAAGACGCCTGCCAGGCACATGGGGCGGAGATTGGCGGGCGCAAGGTAGGCAGCTTCGGCGATGCCGGCTGTTTTAGCTTTCAGAACTCAAAGAACCTGGCCATCGGCGAGGGCGGCGCGATAACGAGCAACGACAATGGCTTTATGGATAAGTGCTATTCGTACCACAACTATGGCAATCCCTATGGCTCGGTGGTCGGGCAGGTCAACGCGGGGACATTGATCGCGGGGAATAAGCTTCGGTTCACCGAGTACCAGGCGGCTATCGGTATCGGTCAGCTCAAGCGGCTGCCGGAACAAACCGGGCTGCGCAACGCCAATGCGGCGTATCTGCACGAACGACTCGGTAAGATACCCGGTGTGATCACCTATACCCTCACTCCCCATGTTAAAAAAGCAGCCTTTCACTTGTTTCCTTTCCGGTACGATCGCGATGGATTCAAGGGCCTGTCGCGGACTGCTTTTCTGAAAGCCCTGAACGCAGAGGGCATCCCGTGTTCGGAAGGTTATGCGCCACTGAACAAGATGCCGTATTTGCAGAATGCCTTCGAGTCGAAGAATTACAAGAAGATGTATACGACGGCGGAGCTGGACATCCATGCCTTTAATGAAAGAAATGTCTGCCCGCTGAACGACAAGCTTTGTAACGAGGAGGCGGTATGGTTCTATCAATCCATGCTACTGGGAACCAGGACGGATATGGACGATATTGTCAATGCCATTCAAAAGATACACGATAACGCGGATAAAATTAAGGAATGAAAATAGTTACCATAGTTGCAATGACCACTCTACTCGCGGGTACGGTTTTGGCGCAGGACGCGGCCTTGGCCCAGGACGGTGGGACTACCCCCAAAACGCTCACCGCGAAAGTCTATAATTCAGGATTCGATATCGCTCATGATACCTATAACGCCATCGATGTGGCCAGCGACGGGAAGGTATATTATGTGCTTAGCTCTCAATCCATCGACACGGGTGGCCAGATGTATTCTTTCGACCCGCGGACGGGTAAGATCAGCCATTGCGGCGATCTCACGGAGGTTTGCGGCGAGAAGGGTGCGAAGAGCATCTCGCAGGGCAAGAGTCATGTGCATTTTGTCGAATCGAAAGGCAAATTGTATTTCGGTACCCATGTGGGTTATTATACCATGGTGGATGGGATGGAAAAGATGGGGATACCTCCGGCCGGATACAAGGAATATCCCGGTGGCCATATTCTAAGCTACGATCTGAAGACGGGAAAATTCGAGGATCTCGCGCTGGCGCCGCATAAGGAGGGTATCATCACGCTGAATATGGATACTGCACGTGGCCTAATCTATTGCATCACCTGGCCCACCGGCTATGTCTTCCGTTACGATCTCGCCAAGAAACAGCTCACGGAGATCGGCCCGCTTTCCGGCGAAGGCGAGAACGGAGCCGGCAAGAATTTCAGGACCCTTTGCCGGTCGCTGGCCATCGATCCGGATGACGGGTCGGTGTATGCAACCACTTCGGAGGGAACGATCTTCCGGCTGAAGCTCGGTGCAGAAAAACTTGAGGCCTTGGAAGAGGACATGAAAAAAGATTATTTTGGAATATATGATCCGACCTCGGCCGGAAATATGGGTTATAACTGGCGGCAGACCGTTTGGTCTCCGAGGGATAAAATGGTATATGGGGTGCATGGAAATTCGGGTTACCTGTTCCAGTTCGACCCGCGGGCAGAGCGGGTGAATGTGATCGACCGGATCACGAGCAGGCCCTCGCAACTTAGCGGAATGTTCGATGAGTTTAGCTATGGCTATCTCGGTTTTACCCTGGGTCCGGATAAACATACGTTGTATTATCTCACGGGCGGACCGATATACGTCGACGGACATCGGGTCAAGGGAAAGAGCAGTACGGCGATGGGCGAGGCCAAGGGATTGGAAGACCTCCATCTCGTCACCTATGATATCGCCGCAGGAAAATACAAAGATCATGGAGCTATCTTTTATGGCAATGGTCAGCGACCCTTGTATGTGAATGCCATCGCCGTCGCGAAGGATGGAACGGTGTATACACTTGCCCGGGTTACGGAGAATGGCCGGACACGCACCGACCTGGTACAGATCCCGCCGGTAAAATGATACGTATGAAATGGATCATGTGCGTTTTTTTGGTTTTATCTCTCAGCGCCGGCGCGCAGCTTGTCGCGGGTTCGGGCAGGGTAAAGATCACCCCTACCCTGCCGATGTGGCTCTCGGGATACGCCGGACGCGAAAAACCCGCCACCGAAGTATTACAGGACCTCTGGGCCAAAGCGCTGGTGTTGGAAGATGGCCGGAAGAACAAAGTGGTGATCGTCACCACCGATCTGCTCGGTCTTTCGCACGAGGTATCGGCGGATGTAGCGCGGCAGGTCGATAGCCTCTATGGCATCAAACGCGAGCAATTGCTGCTGAATTCTTCGCATACCCATAGCGGCCCGATGGTATGGCCTTGCGTGGACATCATTTTTGATTTCACCCTGGACGAGCAGCGGACAGTATCGCTGTATTCGCAACAGCTCACGGCCGACCTGGTAAAGGTCATCGGGATGGCGATGGCGGACCGCGCACCGGCGCAGGTTTATTCGGGCAAGGGGGAAGCCGGGTTCGCGATCAACCGCAGAAACAAGATCCACCCGAATGGTCCCGTCGATCATGATGTGCCCGTTGTGAAGGTGATACGCAAGGACAAACCTGCCGTCATTCTTTTTGGGTATGCCTGTCATAATACGACGCTGGTAGAAAATAATTTCCTGATCAACGGGGACTATGCGGGTTTCGCGCAGGCCGCGCTGGAGGAAGAGAATCCCGGCTCTACCTGTATGTTCCTCCAGGGATGCGGCGGTGATCAAAATCCCGACCCGCGGGGAACGGTGGAGTTGGCGCAGTCGCATGGCCGGGAGCTGGCCGACGCGGTGGATGCGGTGCTACGGGGCGGGCAAATGAAGCCGGTGCGGGCGCCGCTGTGCACGGCTTATACAACGGTGGATCTCCCCTATCGTTCCTTCGATGTGGCGGAGTATGAAAGGGAGATCGTCGGCGATGACAAGTATCTGCAACGAAGGGCCCGATTGATGTTATCGGCCTATAACCGGGGTTTTACGCCGGACCACCTTGTCTATCCGGTTCAGGCGGTGCGGTTTGGTAACGATCTTTGTGTGCTGGCCTTGAGCGGCGAGACGGTGGTGGACTATTCGCTGAAGACAAAAAAATTATTTGCAGGTGAAAATCTGGTTGTCGCAGGCTATTCCAGCGAAGTGATGTGTTATATCCCTTCGCTGCGATTGTTAAAGGAGGGCGGGTATGAGCCCGATGAGAGCATGATCTATTATGGTTTTCCGGGGCCGTTCTCGGACGGCGTAGAGGATAGTGTGACAACCGCGATCCGGCGCGTGATGAAAAAAGTGGGGGCGAAGGAGGAAACACGATGACAAAGAGTATCGGACTACGGATCATAAATGGAAAAGTGATCACACCAAACGGGATCGTGACGGGGGCGGATGTGTTTGTGCGCGATGGGAAGATCGTGGGGACAGGTTCGCTTGGTGGGCCGGTTGGCTCGAACCGGGTCATCGATGCCGGCGGATGTTATGTGTCGCCGGGTTTTATCGATATCCATGTGCACGGAGGCGGGGGATACGATTTTATGGATGGGCATGCCGCCGCCTTTCTCGGCATAGCCGAAACGCATGTCCGGTATGGGACGACGGCGATGCTGCCGACCACGCTCACGGGTTCGAAGGAAGAGCTGCTGCATATCCTGGATGTTTACGAGCAGGTATTGCCGCGTAATGTGCGCGGTGCACAGTTTCTCGGGCTGCATCTCGAAGGACCTTACTTCGCGATGAACCAGCGGGGCGCACAGGACCCGCGTTTTATCCGAAACCCCGATCCCGCCGAATACAGGGAGATCCTGCGGCGTGCGCACCTGGTCCGGCGATGGAGTGCGGCGCCGGAGTTGCCCGGGGCGCTGGAGTTTGCACGGTATGCGCGGGAGAAAGGTGTGCTCGTCTCGCTGGCACATACGGATGCGATCTATGAAGAGGTGCTGGAAGGATGGAAGAACGGGTATTCATTGGCGACGCATCTCTATTCGGGAATGACGGGTGTCTCCCGGCGGAACGCCTACCGGTATGCGGGTGCGGTCGAGGCCGCTTTTCTCATCGGGGACATGGATGTGGAGATCATCGCTGATGGCATCCATCTGCCGGCGCCCCTGCTGCAGCTGGTCTATCAAATCAAGGGACCGGCAAGGACGGCGCTGATCACGGATGCGATGCGGGCCGCAGGGATGCCGGAGGGCGAGAGCGTTTTAGGAAATATCCGTAACGGGATGAAGGTGATCGTAGAAGACGGCGTGGCCAAGTTGCCGGACAGGAGCGCTTTTGCGGGGAGTGTGGCTACGGCGGACCGGCTGGTACGGACAATGGTAAAGACAGCGGGTGTGCCGCTGGTCGAAGCGATACAAATGATCACGACCACACCGGCGGTCATATTGGGTTTGGCGGCGACCAAAGGGGCGATCCTCCCGGGTTACGACGCCGATCTCGTGCTCTTCGATGGCGACATAAACGTCCGGGCCACTATTGTAAAGGGAGAATTGGTTTATGAAAACACTGATCTATAGCACAAGAACGGAAATGGGAACGGCTGCCGCTTCAAGGGTGAGCAGCCGGATCGGGCGGTTGTTGACAGACCAGGAAACGGTAAATATGATCTTCGCCGCGGCGCCTTCACAAAACGACTTCCTGGCGGCCCTGCTCCAGGAGACCGTGGACTGGTCGCGGGTGCGCGGGTTTCATATGGATGAATATATCGGGCTCCGGCCGGATGCGGTGCAGGGATTCGGGTATTTTCTCCGGCAGCGGCTGTTCGATAAAGCGCCCTTCCTTTCGGTAGATTATATCGATGGGAATGCCATCGACCTAGCAGCAGAATGTTCCCGTTATTCGCGGTTGTTGCAACAGTATCCGCCGGATATCGTTTGCATGGGCATCGGCGAGAACGGGCATATCGCCTTTAATGACCCGCCGGTGGCGGATTTTGCCGATCCATTGTCGGTAAAGGTGGTAGAATTGGAGGGGTCGTGCCGGCGACAACAGGTGAACGATGGATGTTTTGCCACGTTGCAAGAGGTGCCCACACACGCGATCACGCTCACCGTGCCCGCATTGATGGCAGGCCGGTATATCTTCTGTATGGTACCAGGGAAGCTAAAGGCGGAGGCGGTGTACAATACGGTGAAGCAGGAGATCGCCGAGGCCTATCCATCGACGATCTTGCGGCGGCATGCCAAGGTCGAATTATTTCTGGATGCGGATAGCGCTATAAAATTATAACGATGAGAAATTTATTGTTCACAATAGCGATGCTGACAGGGACATTCACCGGCAGGACGCAGACACCGATCCGGCTGATCACGCTGGACCCCGGGCATTTTCATGCGGCCCTGGTGCAGAAATCGGGTTATCCGGATATCGATACCACCGTACACGTATATGCACCGGAAGGACAGGAGTTGCGGGCGCATCTGGCGCTCATTGACAAATACAATACCCGTAGCGAACAGCCCACGCATTGGAACGAAGTAGTGTACACAGGCCCCGATTTTTTGTCGCGGATGCTCCGGGAAAAAGCGGGCAACGTCGTCGTGCTGGCAGGGAATAATAAAAATAAGATCGACTATATCGAGCAGTCGGTGAATGCCGGATTCAACGTTTTTGCGGATAAACCGATGATCATCGAGGCCCGGGATCTTTCACGGCTGGAACAGGCCTTTGCAACCGCCCGGCAAAAGGGGACGATGCTGTATGATATCATGACCGAACGCTACCAGATCACCAACATCCTGCAGCGACGGTTGTCGACGATGCCTTCGATTTTCGGTGTTCTACGGAAGGGAACCCTCGAAGATCCCGCGGTGACAAAGGAAAGTATCCATCATTTTTTCAAATCGGTATCGGGCAAACCCCTGATCCGCCCGTCCTGGTATTTTGATGTGACGCAGGAGGGGGAAGGCATCGTAGATGTCACGACGCATCTGGTCGATCTCGTCCAATGGGAATGTTTTCCGGAGGTGGCACTCGATTATCGTACCGATATCAAAATGCTTTCGGCGCGGCATTGGCCCACCGTGTTGAGCCCTGCGCAGTATCAAAAAGTCACGGGATTGCAAAACGTCCCCGATTCTCCGCTAAGCGTTTATTCGAACGGAGTAATGGATTATACGATCAAGGGCGTACATGCCCGGGTCGGCGTACGATGGGATTTCGAAGCACCGGCCGGCGGTGGAGATACGCATTTCTCCGTGTTGCGCGGGACGCTGGCGAGCCTGGTGATCCGGCAGGATTCGGCGCACGGCTATAAGCCGGTTCTCTCCGTCGAACCGCTGCAGCCAACTGCCGGATATGAGCAGGTGCTGCGCGGGGTAATAGCAAGTCTCCAATCCGAATACCCGGGACTGGCCCTACAAAAGACGGCCAGGGGCTGGGAATTGCGGGTGCCGGCGCGTTTCGAGCTGGATCATGAAGCGACATTCGCAGAAGTGACAAAGAAATATTTGAGTTTTGTAAGGGGTGGGAAAATGCCCGCGTGGGAAGTGCCGAATATGCTCGCCAAGTATTATACGACGACGAAAGCGTTAGAGATGGCACGTTCTACTCGTTGAAAAAGTATACAAAGCTGACGGATAAATATAGTTATGAACAGCCCTTTACGGCTAATTTTAATAAATGGATATGCAATACGCATCAAAGGATTATAAGAGTATTGGGGCCGGTGCGGCGAACAAGGTGGTCATCCTTCCGCTGGGCGCCATCGAACAGCATGGGCCGCATCTGGCCGTATCCACCGATACCGATATCGTCACCATGGTAGCGATGGGCGCGGAAGAACAGTTATCCGATGGGGTCGTCCTCTGCCCCGCCCTGCCATTTGGATCGAGTCATCATCACCTGAATTTTGGCGGCACGCTCAGCCTGTCACCGGCGTTGTATACCCAGGTAGTGGTCGATCTTGTAACATCATTATTGCAAAACGGGTTCCGGCGGATCGTGCTGCTCAACGGCCATGGCGGAAATATCACCCCGGTGAAACAGGCGCTGGCAGTATTAAATGCCGGCAATACGTTATCCCGGGAAGCCAATATCGTTTTGGCGACCTATTGGGAACTGGCGGGTCCGGCCTTCGCGGGCGAGCCGCCGATGGAAAGCCCCGCGCTTAGTCATGCCTGCGAATATGAGACGAGCCTGATGCTTCATCTTTTCCCGTCAAGGGTCTTTATGGATAAGGTAGAACGCGCGGACAAGCCGGCCAGCAATGGCTATACCGGTTGGGAAGATGACGAGCCCTATCGCGGCGTAACGATCTTTAAAGGAACGGAATATATCTCCAGCAACGGAAGCAGCGGGGAGCCGCAGCTGGCGACAGCGGAAAAGGGTGCGCATTTGTACGGGAAGGCCGTGGGTGCGCTGGTAAAGTTTTTGAACGAATTTGCGAAATGGCCTTTCCTGCCGGCACTTGCGGCTGGCGGTGGCCCGCAACGCATCTCGGCGGGGACGGCGACGGGCGCCTATTCTTCGGGCGTGGTTGACAACGGACTTTTATTTGTGAGCGGACAGGGTTCGCTCGACCCGGTGACGGGGAAGGTGGTGCATGGCACCATCGAAGAGGAAACATTGCGGACGCTGAAAAATATAAAACGAATTGTGGAGACCGCGGGCGGAACGGTTCGTGACATCGTCAAGTGTACGGTGCATCTTAGCGATATCAATGACTTCGACCGGTATAACAAGGCCTATGCTTCGTTCTTCGGAGGTGTCTTTCCCGCGAGGACTACCGTCCAATCGGTATTAGGCGACGGACTCAAGGTCGAGATCGACGCCGTGGCAGTAATCAACAACTAAAATGATGAGCACTAAGCTACCAATAGCAACGGTAGGTCTCGGCCTGATGGGCAGCAGCATTGCCACTTGTATACTGGCGGCGGGGCACACCGTCACGTCGCTTGTCAAGAACATGGATCAGGCGGAAGAAGCGCGGCAGCGGATATTGGGCTTCCTTAAAGAGCTGGAAGCGGAAGGCATGCTGCAGGACAAGCCCGACGAAGTGTTGGGAAGACTAACAATTACGGATGATGTGGCCTTGTTGAAAGCGCACGAAGTAGTGATCGAGTCCATCACCGAGAGCGTGGAGGAGAAAAGATCGGTGTATCGCCGGCTCGAGACCGTGCTTTCGCCGACGGCGATCATCGGCAGCAACACATCGGCCATACCGGTCACCGTTCTGCAGGAAGGATTGCAACATCCCGGCCGGGTACTGGGGATACACTGGGCCGAGCCCGCGCATATCACCCGTTTTATGGAGGTCATCTGTGGCGACCGAACCGAATTGCCCTTTGCCGAAAAGATCATCATGCTCGCCGAATCCTGGGGAAAGGAACCTTCGCTGCTGCGAAAGGATATCCGCGGGTTTATCACCAACCGCATCATGTATGCGATGTTGCGGGAAGCGTTCCACCTGGTGGAGAAAGGCTATGCGACGGTGGAGGATGTCGATAGGAGCCTCCGAAACGATCTGGGCTATTGGATCACCTTTGCCGGTCCGTTTCGGTTTATGGACCTCACGGGTATCCCCGCCTATGCGGCGGTGATGAAGGACCTGCTCCCCGATCTGGATAATTCCACCGCTACTCCGGCGATGATGGAAAAACTGGTGGGGACGGGGGCGCTCGGAGTTGCCAACGCAAAAGGGTTTTACCCCTATACACCCGAAAGCGCGGAGCATTGGGAAAAGATGTTCATCGAGTTCAGCTATGATATTCGGAAGCTGGCGGAAAAATATTCGAAAAAAATATGAGATCGGCGACAACGATACAATCGATCAGGGCGACGGAAGTCGTGGTACCCGCCCGGCCGGGGAGTCTTAACTCGGAGAACGTGCTGGATACGGACGCGGCATTTGCGAAACGGCATCTCACGGGCGGCAGCTGGACGGAATTCGCGAACCAGCCAAAATGGATCGTAGAGATCGTGCTGGTAAATGGATTGGTTGGGATCGGCGAAACCTATCGCAGCGCGTCGAAAGAAAAGATACAGGAGGCGATGGATCGTCTTGCTGGTATGGACGTGCTGAAAATGAACTGGCAGAGCCTGCCCATAGAGGACCAGCGCATCTACGAGGCGTTCGAGACGGCGATCCTGGATCTCGCGGGGCAGCTATTAGGCGCGCCCATCCATCAGTTCCTGGGCGGGGCCTTCCGCACAGCCGTCGACTGCAATGGCTGGACGGGTCGCCGGACCCCGGAGGACGCCGCACAAAAGGCCTATGAAGCGATGCAGAAAGGGCACAAGGTCTTTAAATTCAAATGCTCGGACGAAGACCCCGTGCGGCTGTGGACCACGGAGATCCGCAAGCGTTGCGGCGATGGGATCAGGATCATCCTGGACCCCAATCAGCGCTGGAATGACGTGGCAACCACGCTTCGCCTCATGGAGGGAGTCGACAACGGCATTATGCTGGGTCTGGAGGACCCGATACGGCATGCAGATGTGGAAGGTTATAAATTGCTCCGGTCGAAACTGGGCATCCCGCTATACCGGCATATCTCGCTGCCCTATACCCAGGACATAAAAGATATCATCAAATTCGTCCGGGCCGATGCCGCGGATGGCTACAACTTCAATGGCGGTGCATATAATTGTCTGCTGTTGGCGGAGATCGCCGGGCTGGAAGGCAAGACCTGCTGGCGCGGTTCGGAAGTAGATCTGGGCATCTCCGAGACCATGGGGTTGCATATCGCGGCGGCAAGCCGGAGCTGTACAATCCCTTCGGACATTTTTGGGGAGCTGGTGCGGGTGGATGATCTGATCGTAGAAGGAATACGTTTTGAAAAAGGCGCGGCGCTCGTGCCGGCGGGTCCGGGGCTGGGAGTACGGCTGGATCAGTCGGCGCTGGGCATATATGGAACAGGAAGCCGGCTGGAAGTGACGGCTTAAAACAAGTAACGCTTATGAAGAAAGGACTGATCGCCTGGGTGATCCTGGTATTTTGCAATCTCATCTGGTCATTTCATTTTACGAGCATCAAGCTCACGCAGGACCAGGTGGGCCCCTACTTCACCGTTTGGGCGCCCATGCTGCTGGCGACAATATTCTTGCTGCCCTTTGCCATCCGGGATTTCAAAAAGGGGAAAAAACGCATAAAGGACGTGCTGGTATTTGTCCAGCTGGGGGCGCTCGGCGCCTTTCCCTCACAGGTGTTCATGACCTATGGAACACAACTGTCATTAGCCAGCAATGCGGCGATCCTGGTGCTGGCGCTGCCGGTGATCACCGCCGTGTTCGCCTTCCTGATCCTAAAGGAAAAAATGAACGGGCTTCGTTGGGCGAGCTTCGCGATCGCCATCCTCGGCGTTATCCTCTGCAGCACCGACGATATCCGGCAAATGGATCTCAGCTCCAGATACGCAGTGGGGAATCTCCTGATCTTCCTGGCAATCGTGGGCAACGCTTATTACAACGTGGGCTGTAAAAAGGTGGCGGAACGATTTACAGAAATGGAAATGGTCTTCTATACCTATCTGGTGCTCGTGATCATGCTTACGCCTTTGGTCCTTTACTATGAGCCGGAGATGTTCGCAAAGGTCCCGCATTTTACCCTAAAGACATGGCTGGGGATGGCTTCTTTGACCCTGTTCCATAACTTCCTCTCCATGCTTTTATTCTTTTGGGTGTTAAAAATGCTCGACGCCACGCAGGTCGCGCTATCCAACTATATGGTATCCTTTCTCGGGTTGCCGATATCGGCCCTTGTACTGGGAGAGCGGCTGAGCACGCAGGCCATCGTCGGCGGGCTGCTGGTGCTCGTGGCGACGCTTATCCTCACCATCGTGGATCACCGGACCTACCGAAATGAATTAAAACTAAATACATAGACTATGCTCGAAAATGATTTATTTGGAGTGGTGCCTATTGTTCCGACGCCATTCCGGGAAGACGAAGAGATCGACGAGGATGCCTTACGGCGGCTCATCGACTTTGCGATAGCCGGTGGTATCAAGGCGGTTTGTCTGCCCGCCTATGCCAGCGAGTTCTACAAGCTGTCCGATGACGAAAAGCTTCGGGTGGTAAAGATCGCGGTAGAGCACGCTGCGGGCCGGATAAAGATCGTGGCGCAGTCCAACAGCCCTTCTCTGAAGATAGCGATCCGGCTGGCGCAGGCGAATGTAAAAGCAGGCGCGGATGTGGTCTCGCTGGCTGTGCCGCGGATCTTTGGCCTGCCGGAGGATTCGATCCGCGAATACCTTAGCGGATTCCTGTTGTCGATCCCTACGACCCCTGTATTGATACAGGACTTTAATCCGGGTGGATCGTCCATAAGCGTCGGGTTTATCAAGGCGCTCATGGAAAAACATTCCAATTTCAAATACCTGAAACTGGAGGAGCCGCTTTGCGCGCCGAAATTCGCCGACATCATCAAAACCACAGGCGGGAAAGTAGGCCTTTTTGAAGGCTGGGGCGGGCTCTATATGCTGGAGCTGACTCCCCTGGGCATCGCAGGCGTGATGCCGGGTCTCGCGGTGGCGGACATCCTGCAAAAAGTTTTTGTATTACGCAAGGAAGGGAAGAATGACGAAGCATTCGACCTGTTCGAAAAAGTGATGCCGCAGATCTTCTTCTCGCTACAGAATATGGAATTATTCCACTATGCGGAGAAGGAACTGTTGATCGCAAGGGGGGTATTGACAAATAGCGTGGCGCGGAAGGCGGCCTATATACCCGATCCATCCAGCGCGAAGTATATAAAAGAACTGAATCAACGGGTGGTGAGCCTGGTCAAATTATTAAAATAAATACGTTTAAAATGGAAGACTTTAACGGGCAGGTCGCCATCGTCACCGGGGCCGCGTCGGGCATCGGCCTGGCCATCGCCCACAAACTGCTGGCGAAAGGCGCGCGGGTGATCCTGTTCGATCTGAACAGCGCCGGGCTGCACGCGGAGTTTGATAGCTATGGTGAACGGGCGGTTCCGGTAGCCATCGATGTGAGCGACCGGGCCCTGGTCGAGCAGACCGTAAAGGATATGGCGGGTCGTTTTGTAAAGATCGACATCCTTGTCAATTGCGCGGGGATCACGGGTCAGACGAATATCGTAAGTCATGAGGTAGACAGTGCCGATCTGCACAAGGTATTCGAGATAAATTTCATCAGCAGCTTTTATACCTCGAGGGCGGTGCTGCCGCATATGATCGACAAGGGGTACGGACGGATATTGCATATCGCCTCCATCGCAGGAAAGGAGGGGAATGCAGGGATGCTGGCCTATTCCGCATCCAAGGCCGCAGTGATCTGCATGGCCAAGGTCCAGGGGAAGGAGTATGCGGAGCGCGGCATTACGGTCAATGCGCTGGCGCCCGCCGTTATCCGGACGCCGCTGGTGGACAATATGCCCGAGCAACAGGTGAAGTACATGACGGACAAGATCCCGATGAAACGCTGCGGAACGCTGGAGGAAGCGGCGAACCTCGCGGCCTATATCGTGTCGCCGTACAATAGTTTCTCAACGGGTTTTACATTCGATCTTTCCGGTGGGAGGGCGACTTATTGAGCTATGAAACTGCTATACTTTAGGGATAATGGCCGGCTTCACCGGGGCGTCGTTACTCCGGATGGCGTGCTGGATGACGCGGGGACCTTACACAAGGAAGAAGACCTCGTGATCGGGCCTTGCGTGGGAACGCCGTCGAAGATCATTTGTATCGGGCTGAACTACCGGCAGCATGCGCTGGAGAGCGGGATGGCGATTCCCGCGATACCGGTAGTCTTTACAAAATACAATAATACGCTGGTCGATTTTGGCGGCGATGTGCCGCTGGGCAAGGTGGGACACCAGTTCGACTATGAAGTGGAGCTGGGGGTGGTCATCGGCCGGAAATGCAAGGATGTGGCGGCTTCCAAAGCCCTCGACTATGTCCTGGGATACTGCGTGGCCAACGACCTCTCCTGCCGCGATCTTCAGTTCAGAACGAGCCAGTGGCTGATGGGCAAAAGCCTGGATCATTTTTTGCCGCTGGGCAAATATCTTGTGAGCGCCGACGAGGTGGGTGACCCGCAGCGGTTGCAATTGCGTTGCAGGCTCAATGGCGTGGTGCGGCAGGATTCCAACACTTCGGATATGATCTTTTCCGTAGCGGAGATCATCGAAGACCTGTCGAAACATATGACCCTGGAGCCGGGTGATCTGATCCTTACGGGGACGCCGCAGGGTGTCATCATGGGCATGGCGGAGAAGAAATGGCTGCGGCCGGGTGATGTGGTGGAAGTGGAGATAGAGCTATTGGGTGCGACTCTAAATACGATGATTTAGCGCGAGCGCGCGGCCCGGCCGCGCGGGTCATACCTGGCTGCCGTTAAGAAAACGTCCTTTGTATTCCTTTGGGATCAGGCCGGTGTGTTTCTTGAAATGACGATAAAAATTGGAGAGGTTTTCAAAACCACTCTGATAGCATACTTCGGAGATATTGTGGTTGCCTTCCATAAGGAGGCGGCAGGCATTGCTGATCCGGATCTCCGTGACGTAGTTGGAGAACGTTTTCCGGGTATGGTGTTTGAAATAGCGGGAAAACGAGGCGATGCTCATGTTCAGCTTTTCCGCTATTTCCTCCATGTAGATTTCGTTCTTGTAATTCTTAAGGATGAACTGGAAAACCGTATCGATCTTATCCGTGTCACTGGTGTTGCTGGCGGTGAACGTGCGCGACAGGATGTTTTCGAGATCCTGGCTTGTCGAAAGATAGACCAGGATCTCCATGAGCTTGATCAGCCGGTTGGGCGGCGGGACCGACTCCATCTCTTTTAATTTTCCTCTTACATATTTATTGGCTTTGCCATGGATCTCGATGCCAAGCGAGCTCCGATCGAGAAGACGGCGGACAAGCTTCATTTCCGGGAGCTGGAAGAAATTGTCGCCGAGAAAATCGTCGGTAAAATGGATAAAGCTCGAATGCGCCACGAGGCCTCTGTTCTGGTAGTATTCCTCCGTGTTCCTGTAGAGATGCGGGATAAACGGACCGATAAGCATCAGATCGCTTTCTTTTATGAAATTCACCTTATCGCCGATAAAACGGGTGCCTTCCGTGCGGTCGATCAGTACGAGCTCATATTCCTTGTGGAAATGCCAGGCCTTGTCAAAATAGTTGCAGTCCCAATTAATATAAATAAAGGAAGAGTCCGGAGATAACGGAAGTTTATGGAACTGGGGCCTCATGCTACAGAATCGATTGGTTAGAACCTGGTTAGCAATATAGGTTTTTTATCGTAAAAACCCGATCCTGTTCAAAATAATTAATAGCTGGTTAAAATTTGCCTCCGGACGTTGGCTGATTCAGATAAAGCACTATTTTTCAGCCCCAAATTAACACTTATGCGTATCCTTGGCTCAGTCTTTCTTTGTTTTCTCTTGTCAGTATCCTTTACTTCGCAGGCTCAGATCTCGATTGGCATCAAGGGGGGGCCGACCTTCTCCCGTTTCACCAATGCGGTAAACGGTGATAACGGCAACGGCGACATCGCTATCCAGAGCAGCGGCACCGTAACACAGGTTTATGGAAGTGTGTTCGTGGATATCCCGCTGGACAGTAGCGGAAAGATGTTCTACATCCGGCCCGCAATAGAATATGTCGGCGCCGGTGGTAAGATGAATAGCGATGGCCTTTACTACAACGCCAACGGCTTCCAGCCCAGCACCAAATACACCCTGCATTATGTCGATGTGCCGGTGGAGTTTGTCTTTAGTCCCAAATTCAATTGGGGCAGACCTTGGGTCGGCGTTGGCCTTTATGGCGGCGCGCTGATCAACGGCACGATAAAACCGGATGGAGGAGCTTCGCAGTCCGTCAGGAAAGGCAACGATCCTACCGACAATTTCGAGCCGGTGGATTTCGGTTATGTCATTTCACTTGGCATGACGGTAAAGCCGGGCTTCCTGTTCGGCTTCGACTACCAAAAAGGGTTTACATCCATCGTGCCCGCCGGTGCGGGTGGAAATACCCAGACCCGTCTGAAAACACACAACTCCGTTTGGGGTTTCCACATCGGTTGGTTGTTCAAGCTTTAATTGAAACGTTGACGGAAAGCCAGCGGTGAAAGCCCCGTCTTCGCCTTGAACAGCCGGCTGAAGGATTGCGGATGCTCGAATCCTAAGATATACGAGATCTCGCTTACGGACAGCTCCGTGGTTGAGATCTTTTCTTTTGCCTTTTCGATGACCTTGTCGAGTATATGCTGCTGCGTGTTGCGGCCAGTGAGTGTCTTCAACAGACTGCTCAGATAGTTGGGCGACAATGCCAGCTCGCCGGCGACGTATTTGACACTCGGCAGGCCGTGCGCAAGCAACTCGTCGTTATTAAAATACCTGGTCAACACTTCCTCCAACCGGTCGAGCACCTGGTGGTTTTCCTTTTTGCGGGTCAGGAATTGGCGGTGATAGAACCGGTCCGCATAATTCAGCAATACTTCGAGATGCGAGATGATGATATCCTGGCTGAAGTTGTCCTGGTTGGCGAGATATTCCTGCTGGATATTCTCCAGGACGCCGATGACGATGGCCTCTTCCTTTTCCGTGAGGAACAAAGCCTCATGGACGGAATAATCGAAGTATTCGTACCGCCGTATGGTCGTCGCCAGCGGCGTATTCCAAAGAAAGTCCGGATGGAGATACAATACCCATCCGGACATAGGTTTTAGCTTTACCTGTTCTTCGACGACGGCCCGGCCAAAGGCCTGACCGGGCGCCATAAAGTACATGATGCCTTCGTGAAACTCATAGTGTTGCTGACCGTACCGGAACTTGAGCCCGGAGGCCCGTTTCATGGCGATGGAATAGAAATCGAATACGAGACTCGCCGGTCTTTCCGGCCGGCTCCAGTCCAGGCGCTCGAGGTTGATGAGACTGATCAGGGGATGCTCCGGCCGGGGCAAGCCCATCCGCTGATGCAGCTCGCTGATCGTATGGACCCGGTGTGGTTCGGTGCTGGCCATAACACAAGTTAGTTATTGCTGGTGATAAACGGCGGCGAAGTCCTTCGTGAATTGCGTCAGCTTGGTTTTCCCGGGTACAGGCCGGTGTTTGAAATAGTCCTCATACAAATTCCTGTTCGCATACATCTCTACCATGCCTTCGGCGATGGCTTGGGACATGCCCCGGGCGACCAACGCGTCCAACATTTGCTGGCCCGGTATTTTGACCCATTGCAGATCGGGTTTACCGATGGCCTCACCCAAAATATGCGCCGTCCCGCTGCAGGTCAGCTCGTCGCTCGCGACGTAGCGGATGGATGGACTTTCCTTCGATGGGTGTTCGATCTCCTCCACGATAGCCGTCGCAATATCGGCCGGCGCCACCCAGATGCAATGATCGTCCTGCCCATAGTTGGCCGCGATGAGTCCCTGCTGTTTGATCATGGGGATATAGGCCAGCAAATTATAATAAAAGCCCGTGGGCCGCATAAAGGTCAGGTGGACGTCGGCGGGAAGCTGTTTTAGCGTGGTCTCCGCGACATGGTGCAGCCTGAGCAATCCATTTCCTTTATCCGTGTGGGCGCCGATGCTGCTGAGATGAATGACCCGTTTGATACCGGCGGCCGCGATGGCCTTGCGATAGCTCGCCATGAGGGTCCTGACCTTCGCATAGATATCGTAATTGGGATCCATCATACTACCCGGAGGGATCATGGTATAGACCAGATCCGCGCCGGTGAAGGCGGCGGTGATAAAATCGGCGTCCTCTGCCTTGCCCACTGCGGCAGTTGCTCCCAACTTCTCGATCCCGGGTTTTCTTTCCGCCTTGCTGGTCACTACGGTCACCGCATGGCCTTTTTGGATCAATTCCTGCGCCAGCGGTCTGCTGATATGGCCCAAAGAGCCTGTTACGACTATTTTCATTGCTTTCGATTTTTGATAAAGCAAAGTTCCGGCAGCCGCGTGGCAAAGAGGTAACACAATCCCGGGAATTGGTAACACCATCTCAGGGATTCGCCGGTCCGGCTGTATTCCGCTTCTGTATTGAAACCGGACAAGCCTGTATCGAAAACGGACAAAGGCGTCGCTTGTATAGCGGTACCGCGTTGGAAATCACGGCGCTACCGATTGGCATCTTCTTAGTTGCTATCTTGCACTTAACTGCCTCCCGCCATGTTCAAAAACTTTATCAAGATCGCTTATCGGAATCTGTTTCGCAGCAAAGGGTTTACCGTGATCAACATAACGGGTCTGGCCATCGGGATGGCCGCCACGATGCTGATCGTCCTGTTGATCCGGCACGAGCTCAGCTATGATCAGTTCCATGCCAACAAAAACAGGATCTACGAAGTGTGGAACCGGGTCAATTTCAATGGCAAAATATCCTGCTGGAATTCGGTCTCCGATCCATTGGGGCCCGCGCTGAAAAACGACCTGCCGGAAATAGAAGCCATGGCCCGGCTGAAACTGGGCGTCACCAATCTGTTGTCAGCCGGGGAGAAAAAATTGACAAAAACGGGTTATATAGCCGACTCGGGGTTTCTGAAGATCTTCTCCTTTCCCTTGTTAGAAGGTGACGTTTCCACGGCGTTGCGGGATAAGTTTTCGGTGGTGTTAACGGAAAGAACGTCCAAAAGCCTGTTTGGCAAGGAAGATGCCCTGGGCAAGATCATCCGGGTCGGTGACAAGGATTATGTCACGGTGACGGGCATCCTGAAAGATCCGCCGACCAATACGAAATTCGATTTTGACTACCTGTTGCCCTGGTCCTATTTGACCTATGGGCCAGGACAAGACCTGGAATGGGGGGACAACAGCACCACTACCGAAATATTGCTTAAGCCGAATGTAAATATTGCGGCGGTGCAGGCCAAGATCAAAAACCTGCGGGAAAAGTATGACGAAGACTCGCGAAAAGTGGATTGGCAGCTGTTCCTTTACCCACTCGACCGCTGGCATCTGTATTCCAGCTTTACCGATGGAAAGGAAGACGGCGGCGGCCTGATCATGTACATCCGGCTGTTCGGCATCATCGCCGGTTTTATCCTGCTCATCGCCTGTATCAATTTTATGAACCTGAGTACCGCCCGAAGCGAAAAGCGGGCGAAAGAGGTGGGCATCCGGAAAGTGGTGGGCGCGCAGCGAAGCGCACTTATCGTCCAATTCATCGGCGAATCCGCGCTGTTGGCCCTGCTGGCTGGGGTTCTGGCCCTGGTGATCGTCGAGCTCAGCCTTCCCGCCTATAATGACCTTATCCATGAAAAGCTGTTCATCGATGCGAGCAGCCCCTATACCTGGATCGCCTTTGTGGGATTTATCCTTTTTGTAGGCATATTGGCCGGCAGCTATCCGGCCTTTTTCCTCAGCTCCTTCCGGCCCGGCGTGGTATTGAAGGGGACGTTTAAAAAAGCGGGCGCTTTATTGACACCCAGGAAAGTGCTTGTCGTGCTGCAATTCACCTTTGCCATCCTGCTCATCATCGGCACCATCGTTATCAAACAGGAAATTGACTATGCCCGCGACCGGAACACCGGATACACAAAAGATCAGCTCGTCTATCAGTTCATGACGGGTGATATCTCCAAAAACTATCCGCTGATCAAGCAGGCGCTATTGACCTCGGGTGTTGCAAAGGCCGTTACCCGGACCAATTCTCCGTTAACGGAAGTATGGGCCAATGGCGGGGGACAGGATTGGGAAGGAAAAGATGCCAATGATCAAACCCAGTTCGACCGGTTCCTGGAAGACGAAGGGCTGGGAGTTACAGCTGGCTTGCAATTCGTACAAGGCCGGGATCTCGACCTGGAAAGATACCCCACCGATTCCACGGGGATGGTCATCAATGAATCCGCCTTAAAAGCGATGAGGTTCAAAAACCCGATCGGGCAAAAAGTCGGTGATCTCGGGGTCGATTGGCATATAGTGGGTGTCGTCAGGGATTTCATCCTTCGCAGTCCCTATGAACCCATCAAACCCCTGATCATCTGCGGGGCAAAAAGCAAGTTTATGACTTTCTATACCCTACTTATAAAAGTCAACGGGGCGACTTCCATGGAGAAGAACCTGGCGCAGATGCAGGCGATCTTTAAAAAATACAATCCCGACTATCCATTCGATCCCAAATTTGTCGACCAGGAGTATGCCCGGAAATTCGCCGATGAGCAATTGCAGGGCACGCTGGCCGCGCTGTTCGCGGGTCTCACCATCTTCATCTCCTGCCTGGGTTTGTTTGGTCTCGCCACCTATATGGCGGAGAGCAGGATCAAAGAGATCGGTATCCGCAAGGTCCTCGGCGCTTCGGTTGCCGGCATCACCGCCTTGCTTTCAAAAGATTTTGTAAGACTGGTTATCATCTCCTTCCTCATCGCGGCGCCTATCGCGTGGTGGGGCATGAACAAATGGTTGCAGCTCTATACCTACCGGGTCGGGATCAGCTGGTGGGTCTTCGCCCTGGCGGCCGTTATATCCGTGGCCATCGCCTTGCTGACGGTGAGCTACCAGAGTATCAAAGCAGCGCTTACCAACCCCGCGAAAAATCTGCGGTTGGAATAAGCTTATAGGTGGAAGTCATTCTTACCGGCCTTGAGCTCGTAGACCTTTCCTTTCCAAACCAGCATGCCGGAAGTCTTCACCGGCAGATCGATGTGGATGGTCCATGCGCCATTCGCGAGGTGATAGCTGACGGCGACCTTTCCATTGGGGTGATACATCTCGCCGCCGACATTCGTGAGTTTTCCCAGATGCGGCTCGACCCTGATCTTGCTGAAACCCGGCGCATAGCTGTCGACGCCCAGCACCGTCCGGTAGAATTCGATGTTCGGGCTGCTTCCCCAGGCATGACAATCCGAACGGGTAAAATCGACATTGGAGTCTTCGGTCCAGGTAGTGAGCCCTGCCGCAATATTTTTACGCCAGATACCCAGCCAGTCCAGATAGCCGTCGCCCATTCCTGCCGCCACCAATGCCTGGTGCAGATAATATTTGAAATAGATCGTGCATTGCGTAAGGGTGCTATCCGCCAGCAACCGCTTACCCAGGGCCGCCTCCTCCGGTTTGCTCAGCATTCCCGTGAGGATAGCCAGGGAATTCGCATGCTGGGAAAAACTTGTCTTCCCTTTGGTGTCTGCGTAGAGTCCTTTTTCGGCGTCCCAGTACTTTTGCCGGATCGTTTGTTTGAGCTGGGCAGCCTTTTGTTTATAGAGATCGGCATAATAGGCTATCCCGAGCTTACTCTCCATATCCGCCGCCCACTGATAGGCCCAAAGCAGCTGCAGATCCAGGATCGACGAGCTGCCATCTTCGCCCATGGGTGGCGAGCCAAAATCCCAGCCCTTGCCATTGGCCCAGTCGACAAAGGTCCAGTAGGGTGTATTTTTTAGCGAGCCATCCGCCTGCTCGTACCTGCTGAAGAAAGTAAGGATGTCTCTGGCTCCGGGTAATTTATCGGCAATGAATTTATCGTCGCCCCTGTACATCCAGTAGTCGTGTAACATCCCGATATACCAAAGCGAGAAGGTGGAGATGATCTGTATATTTCGCGAGGGATAACGGCTGAGCGTCACGCCATCGGTGAGCCGCGACTCATCCATGAGGTCGAGGGCATGACGTGCGAGACGGTCGTCGGCACTGTTGTAATACGTGATCACGGTTTGTACTTTGGTATCACCGATGTATTGCAGCTGCTCATAGTAGGGGCAGTCCGTATAGGTATCCCAGGCATT
>Ga0134128_10001449_pt1 | contig 30504 bp, 30 predicted proteins | sample KB31754_FD_96462 | JGI IMG/M metagenome (GOLD analysis project Ga0134128, IMG submission 96462) | Terrestrial soil microbial communities with excess Nitrogen fertilizer from Kellogg Biological Station, Michigan, USA - KB3-175-4 | ecosystem: Environmental > Terrestrial > Soil > Unclassified ... | reverse complement strand
TGCGCGCTGGCCGCGTTGCACGGCTTGCGAAGGCACCAGCCTTCGCTTCGCCGCGCGCCTTGCCAGCACGCATTCTGGCTTGAACGCATCTCCCAAATTAAATGTCAACAGGCCCTAGCCCTGGACTTTTTGAAACCGGTTATAAATCGGGGCAATATCGCGAAAATCGGATTCGGCAGGGCACGATAGGCTAAGATGGTGGCCTTCCGAACAATATCGCCCACGAATGCGCCGATGAACGTGCTGATGAAACGAATCGCAAGCCTGATCTGCTGCCTGCTCTCTTTTTCCGCCCTGGCCGAAACTTCCGAACTCGAATCGCGCTCTGCCACCAAGCAGGAAACCGACGCGTTCAACCGTTTCTACCTGAAGAACCATCCCGGCAAAATCGGCACCCCAATCAACTTCCTGATCACAAGGATTTCCCCGAAAAAAGCCTGGGACATCCGGGCACGTGTCCTGAACGACCCGGTGCATGGCTACCAGAACCTGTGCAAGCAGGATCTCGATAATTTCGAATTCGATGCCAGGGGCTGGCATGAAAGTGCCCGTCCAACCACGCGCATGGTCTGGCTTGACCAGGGCAAGGCATGCAAGGTGGGGCAATACGTCGAGTTGGAAACGTCGCTGCCCGATGTCGAAGTGATCGACATGCTGGGCCACGCCGACGCCATCCTGAAGCGCTCCTATATCCTGTTGCGCGGCAACACCAATTGCAGCCTGATCTACCTGCAAAGCCTGAAACTGATCGGCATCGGCACGGCAACCTTGGAGCACGAGGAAATGCTTTCGTTCCGCTATCTGGGTGACCAGCACATTCCGGTAGCACTGTCGGTGCGACGGCTGGCCAGTGAATACACGACCTGGGACATGCATTGTCCGATTCCCTGACCCACAGGCACTTCGGTTGGCTGCATACGCATGAACCTCGTTGAATTCATCATCTGTTCCGTCTATGTTGTGGTCTGCGGGGCCATAACATGGTGGCTTGGCGCGCAGTTCGGTATCATCGGCTATGTCGCCGGATTTCTTCTCGGGACTTTGGCGACGATGGGCACCTTGATGCTGCTGGCTTTCGTCATGATCTGGTTCCAAAAACAGATATCGCTTGGCGTACCGAGCCGGCCCGCATGCAAGAACGGCTGCTGCACGGCTGACGACTACAAAATGCTGGAAACATCGCCGCCCATGTGGATGTGCAAATGCGGCGACTGCTATGACAGACGCGGCAAGCGCTTCGTCCGCATCGATCCGGACGGCAAGGAAATTCCCTACCTGCGCTGGAAACCATTCGGCAGCTGGGTTGCGGATGAGTGAAAGGCGAAGCTATCAACGCCGGCAAGTATTATCCGGCCAGGCGGTCCATGACGGTCTTGCGGTAACCCCGGCTCAGGCGCAGCCTTGCGCCGTCTTGTAGCAGCACTTCATATTCCCCGTCTTCACGCACTTCGAGCGAACGCACCCGGTCCAGGTTGACGATGGCCGAGCGATGTATCCTGGCAAAACCCTGGGTGCCTAACTGGGCGTCGAGATCGCTCAGGCTGCGCCGCAGCATGTGCGTTTTCCCGGCTACATGCAGCGTCGAGTAATAGTCGGCAGCTTCGATCCAGTCGATGCTTTCCTGTTTTACGACTTCGATCGTGCTGCCACTCTTGACAATGAAACGTGGCGCTTCGGCTGTTTGAGAATGTCTGGTCTTGACACGTTCGAGCACTTGGGCGAAGCGTTTGTCGTCGAACGGCTTGAGCAGATATTCCAATGCGCCGACCTCGAAAGCGCGCAAGGCATGCTCGTGATAGGCTGTGACGAAGACGATGGAAAAGCCGGGTGCTCCGCCCAGGCGTTCGAGCATGTCGAAGCCATCGCATTCAGGCATCTGCACGTCGAGAAAGACGATGTCGGGCTTGAGTGCAGGAATGGCTGCCAGCGCTTCTTCGCCCGAGCCGCATTGGCCGACGACCTGCATCTCGCCATCGCGTGCGAGCAGGGCCAGAAGGTTACTGCGTGCCAGTGGTTCGTCGTCAACCACCAGTGCGCGCAAGACGGAACGCCGGTCCATCAGGCGACGCCATAGGGCAGCGATATCGAGGCCAGCACGCCATCGGCCTGATTGCGCAAGGTCAGGGCGGACGCTTCGCCATACAGTGCAGCAAGGCGTCGCCGCGCATTGTTCAAACCTACGCCGGGCCGATAGTCTTCCTGCAGTGCCGGGCCATCGTTGTAGACGTTCAAGGTCAATACCGACCCGTCGCAGGTGGCGCTGACACGCACTTCGCCGCCTTTGACCTGCCGCGAAATGCCATGTTTGATGGCGTTTTCCACTAGCGGCTGCAGGATCAGGTCGGGCACACGGGCATTCTTCAAGTCTTCGGGAATATCGAGCCGGCAACGCAAGCGTTCGGCAAACCGCACGCCCTGGATATCAAGGTAAGTGCCAAGAAACGCCGCTTCTTCTTCCAGCGCCACCAGTTGGCGCTCCGAACGGTCGGTCACGCGGCGCAACAACTCACCCATGGAAACGATCATGGTGACGGCTTCATCATGCCGGCCTTCGCGGATCAGGCCGGTGATGGCGTTGAGTGAATTGAACATGAAGTGGGGTTCGAGCTGCAAGCGCAGTGCGGCCAGTTGCGCCTGCGCCAGCATGGCGTTCAAGCGGGCACTGTCGGCTTCCTGCCGCGCCAGCCGTTCGCGCGCTTCGAAGATGGCGCGCAGCGCCAGAATGCCGCTATAGAGTATCAGGTCGCCCAGCAGGCTTCCCATGAAGTTGCCCTGCCACACATCGATGAAGCGCGGCGGGCCATGCGGCTCGAGCCAGGGATCGAGCGTGCTTTCAAGTAATGCGACCCAGCAAGCGGCCAGCGCACCGGTGCCGACGCAGGCAAGGGCGTGGATCAGCCAGGGCAGGGCACGGCGCGATGGCAAGGGAGCGCGACGCACAAGAGCGTAGACACAAGGCGTTGCCAGCGCCCAAACCAGCCACGATGCAAGGCGAACGAAAAACAGTGTCGCCCAGGCATGATGCATGCCTTCCGCCCGCATGACGAAGACGGTTTGCGAAGCATCGAACAGGGCGATGGCAAACCATGCGCCGGCGATGTAGTGCCAGGCGGGGCGCTGTTGTGGGAAGTCGGAAGCCATGCGCATATCTTAGTGGAAAATCCTTGCCCAAAGGGCGGATTGCAGCGAAACCACGGAAACCTGCAGCCAAGGGTCTCGCCGTGAATCTGCCCGACTGCGAAACTGGCTGCATTTTCAACGGAGGCCAAATTCCCATGTCCATTCATTTCCCCAAGCTTGCGTGTGCCGTATTGATTTTTGCTGCTCTGTGCTACGTTCCTGTTCAGGCAGCCGACGTCCCCCAGTTTGATTACCCATCGGATTACCGCAACTGGATTTTCCTTACCAGCGGCCTGGACATGAATTATTCGGAAGGCATGGGCGCAGACCACCACATGTTTGACAATGTCTTCGTCAACCCGGAGGCTTACAAGGTTTTCCAGGCGACCGGCCGCTGGCCCGACAAGACTGTGCTGGTGAAGGAAATGCGCGGCGGCCAGACCAAGGGATCAATCAACCGCAACGGCATGTTCCAGCAGGTGGGGGTGATGGAGCTGGAGGTGCATGCCAAGGACGAAAAGCGTTTCCCCGGACAATGGGCTTTCTTTGCCTTTGGCGACACCAAGCCTGCCGCCGCAATTCCCCAGGGAGCGCAATGCTATGCCTGCCATGGCAGCCATGGCGCGGTGGACAATACCTTCGTCCAGTTCTATCCGACCTTAAAGCCGATCGCAGAGGGCAAGAAAACCTTCTCGGCGAGCTATCTCAAGGATGAGTCCGCGCAAAAGTAGTTTTCTGCATAACCTGCGGCGGAATCATTCGTTGGCAGTGCTTCATTGATTCATTAAGCTGGCTGGCTTTGGACTTGAGGAATGCAATGAGGCACCATCGGATTGGGCTTTGGGCGGTGATCGGCACGTTTTGCCTGCGAGCCGCTGGGGCAGAGCCGGGCGATGCGGCGCGAGGCAAGGAGCTTTACCAAAGCTTGTGCAGCTCTTGTCATTCGTTTCCCTATAACGGGACCGGCCCCGCGCATGAAGGCGTATTTGGACGCAATGCCGGTGGACGCAACGACTTTCAATATTCCGACGCTCTCAAGGCGGCAAACTTCAACTGGAATGAAGCGACGCTCGATAGCTGGCTGGCCGATCCGGAAAAAACGGTTCCAGGTCAGAAGATGGGTGGCGGCGTGCCGGAGGCGCAAGACCGGGCCGATTTGATCGCCTATCTGAAAGCCGAATCGGCACGCAAATGAAGAAGGCCAGCCGCAAGGCTGGCCGGTTCCGCATCAGGTTGCCTGATGCGCAGACTTCTTGACCTCGGCATAAACCCATTTGATGAAACGCTCCGACTGTGCCGGCGTTGCCTGCGGAATTTGCGCGTCGAGATCGGCGGTTGGTTTTGCAGCAATGACTTCATCGAGCGTCTTGCCTTGCTCCACCAGCTTGGCGACCCGGTCGCGCACCGTCAGGATCAGATCACGCTGTGCGGTCAGGCCATTGCGGTCGGCAATCGGGCCGTGGCCGGGAATCACCTTGGTGGCCGGGCCGGCACGGCCTATCGTGGCACCCAGCCCATCGAGGATGCCGTTCAGGCTGCCGCCATTATTGAGGTCGACGAAGGGATAGCCGACGCTGCGGTAATAGTCGCCCACGGCAAGGATGTCGTGCCTGGTAAAGACCACCAGGGTGTCGCCGTCGGTATGCGCGTTGCGCACCGGCAGCAGGCGCACGTCTTCTCCATTGAAGTGGAGCGTGACCGGTCCGTCGTAGGTGATCGCCGGCAATGCCTGCGCCACGGCAGGCTTGGGTGTCGTACCGTCCGGCGCCGGGTTAGGGTGGGCCAGTCGGTCACGCAACTGGTCGCGCGAGAGGATGGTGACGCCAAGCCTGGCGAAGTTCTCATTGCCGCCCGTGTGGTCGCCGTGCACATGGGTATCGATCAGGTAGCGGATCGGCTTGTCGGTGATCTTGCGAATCGCCGCGACGATCTTGTCGGTCAGGGGCGCAAATTGGGAGTCGACCAGCAATACGCCATCGGGGCCGGTCAAGACGCTGATCGTGCCACCCTGGCCTTCGAGCGTATAAAAATCGTCGGCCAGCCTGGTGGTCTTGATTTCGACCTTGCTGTAATCAACTTGCTGCTGCGCCGAGGCAGCCAAGGACGCACCCAGCGCGATGGCGGCGAAGGCGTATCGAAGGTAATGCTTGCATTGCATGGCAGATTCTCCCTGTTGATGGATTGAATATGTTGGCCAGGTGCAAACGGCATGCCAGAGAAAACCGGTTGTTTTGATGAAAACATGCTGCTTGCTCAACAATTCGGGGTAGGTACTGCTCTGCGCTGTCCCGTTTGCAGCAAAGGTGCCAGGGCATCGGGGCGGCATGCTTTTATGAGAAAATAGTTGCCACATTGAATCCGAAGCCACAACATGTGGCGATGCCCATCCTTCCATGAGAATCAAGCAAGCCTGTTGCGCCAGCATGAATCCTTGCCTTGCGCCTATCGTGAAGGCCATGGGATGACGGCATCGTCGAAGCAGGGCTGGCTGTCTCGCTGGTTGGGCAAGGGCGACGAGGGACATGCAAGAACCCTGGTACGCGAGGGCGATGCGGCGTTTGCCCGAGATGACTTTGCGCAAGCCCAGCGCTGCTACGAAGAGGCGATTGCGGCTGCGCCAAGATTCGCTCCGGCTCACCTCGGTCGGGGTGCTGCGTTGCACGAATTGGAACGTGTCGAAGATGCAGTCGATGCACTCAAGGCCGCATTGGATATCGACGACAAGCTGGCCAATGCGCATGAGCTACTGGCGGCCTGCTACCTTGTGTTATCCGATCTGGTCAAGGCTGAACCGCATTTGCGCCGGGCTATCGTACTGGATAGAACGGGACCTTATAACTACCTGAAACTTGCAGAGCTTCTGGTTCACCAGCGACGTTACAAAGAGTCCGTGCAGGTGGCCGAGCAAGGCGTTGCGGCCTGCCCGGGTTTTGCGGACCTGCGATTTTTTCTTGGCAACCTCCACTTTGAGACTGGCCAGGCCGAGCAAGCCGTGGCAGCCTACCGCGAGGCCGTAAAGTTGCAGCCAGAGCATGTCATGGCGCTCTACAACCTCGGCCTGGCGCAGTTGAAGATAAATGCATTGGATGCCGCGCGCGAAACGCTTGAGCGTGTCATCGAACTGGTGCCGGGTTGGAAGGAGGCAATCGTCAACCTGGGCTGTGTGCTTTACCGCCAGCACAATTTGACCGATGCGAAGGCATGCTTTGAACGCGCCTTGACCCTCCATCCGGAATCAGTACTGTCGCATTTCAATCTTGGTGAGATAGCGATGGCCCAGGGCGATGTTGCCAGTGCCATTGGACACTATCGCCAAGCGGTCGAGTTCGATCCACATTTGGCGGATGGACATCTGCGTCTGGGAATCGGCCTGGCGCGGCTTGGTGCCCGCGAGGAGGCAGTAACACATGTCCTGCGCTGCCTCGATATTGCGCCGCATGACATCGAAGCCCTGATGCAACTGGCAGACCTGCGTTCGGCACAGGGCGATGCGGTGCAGGCACTCGCCAGCTACCGTGAGGCTCTTGCGCAAAACGGCAGTCACGTTGCCGCACTCATCGGCGTTGCTTCCATGCTTCTAAACCTTGCAGAAGGCGGCCCGCCGGCAACCCGCGCGGAGATGCTCGAAGAAGCCGCAAGCGCAGTGCAGACTGCAATCGGCATTGACAATAGCAACGTGCAGGCTCGCATGATATTGGGGACGACACTTGGACTGCGCGGGCGGCTTGACGAAGCCGATGCCGTATTCAGGGAGGTGTTGGTCATCGATCCGGAATGCGTCAATGCGCATCACAATCTTGGCGTGTCGATGGAAGACCGGGGGCGCCAGGCACCACCGCCTGAGAATATGGCATATCTCACGGAAGCCCTGGCGCATTATTCTGCGGTGGTCTCCGTGCAACCGGTACATCTCGACGCCTTGATGGGGGTGGCGTCGATTTATTCCGCGTTATTGCGCGAAGAAGAAGCGACTGAAAAATACGAGCAGATATTACAAATTGCACCCGACCACGCACCGGCGCGAATGAGCTTCGGTATTTTGAAGCTGCGTGCCGGTGACTTTGCGCCAGGCTGGGCGTTGATGGAAAGCCGCTGGAATCTCGGTGGCGACTGGGTGCGTCTCAAGTCCGACATGCCGGACTGGCACGGGCAGGCAAACCTCGATGGAAAAACCATCGTTCTCTACAACGAGCAGGGTTTTGGCGACGGACTGCAATTCATCCGCTATGCTGGTTTGCTGGCAGAGCGCGGCGCGCGGGTTTTGGTCAAGACGCAATCAGCGTTGAAGCAGTTGTTCGCAAGTTGCCCTGGCGTAGCGGGAGTTTTCGAGGGCGACACGATTCCAGCGCACGATTTCCACTGTTCGCTGTTGAGCTTGCCCGGGATTTTTGGGACAACAGTTGAAACGATACCTGCAGCAACCTCGCCGTATCTGCATGCGGCACCGGAACGCATCGAATATTGGAGGCAGAAATTCGGCACCGAATCGACGTTGCGTGTCGGCCTGGTGTGGGCCGGTGATCCTCGCCTGCAAGGTGACAAGATGCGCAGTGTGCAGTTTGATCGCTTGCAGCCATTGCTTGGTGTCCCTGCGGCCACGTTTTACAGTTTGCAGTTGGGGCAGGCCGCCACTCAGGCGAAAAACGACACGCGCGTCATTGACTTTACCAGTGAGCTGACCGATTTCCAGGAGACGGCGGCGCTTGCCGAGCATCTTGATTTGACGATCTGCGTCGATACGTCCTGCGTCCACCTGTTGGGTGCCATCGGCAAGCCGGTCTGGGTTTTGAACCGGTTCAACAGTTGCTGGCGCTGGATGCTGGGCCGCAGCGACAGCCCCTGGTATCCGACGGCCCGCATTTTCCGTCAGCCACAATTGGGCGATTGGGATAGCGTCATTTCAGAGGTCGTGCAAGCGCTGGAAATCGAGGCAGCGCGCAAAGCCGGAGTTTGACCCAAACAAGCCGTCAACGGCGCAGTGTCTGCTTCAGTTCTTCGACCGAAACGGTTTGCACCGGGGTGGCTTTCTCACCGTTTGCAGGGCCGCAACTACCGCAACTACCACAGCCATCGCCACACGAGGCGCCGGCTTCCGCCTTTTGAGCAAGGTTTTCCGCCACTGAATTCCAACCCAGCGACTTGAGCAGCTTGACTAAACCACTGCGCGTCGCACGCTTGAGGTTTTTCGGCGCATAACGCCTGAACACGACTATCGCCGCAATGGCGACGATCAGGCCGACGATGATCTGCTGGACCATCATCCACCTCCCAGGATCGCGCGGCTGATCTGGTAAGTCGCAAACGACGCCAGGTAGGCCAGCGCAAACATGTAGCCGGCCATGAACAGGGCGGGCTTCCAGGAATTGGTTTCGCGCCGCACGATGGACAGTGTGGCCACGCATTGGGGGGCGAAGACGTACCATGCCAGCAGCGACAGTGCCGTCGGCAGGCTCCAGCTTGCGGCAATCATCGGCGTCAGCGCCGTGCTCAACTGGTCTTCCGCACCGGACAGGGCATACACTGTGCCGAGTGCTCCTACGGCCACTTCGCGCGCAGCCAGGCCGGGGATCAAGGCAATGGCGATCTGCCAGTTGAATCCGATGGGCGCAAACACATGTTCCAGGAAATGGCCGATATGGCCGGCCAGGCTGTATTGGATTGCCGGGCCGGTGGCGCCATCGGGCGGAGCAGGGAAGCTCGAGAGGAACCATAGCAGCACCATCAGCGCCAGGATGATGGTGCCCACGCGCATGATGAAGATGCGCGCACGCTCCCACAGGCCAAGCGCCAGGTTGCGCAGATTGGGCCAGTGATAGTTGGGCAATTCCAGCATCAGCGGCTGGTATTGCTGCCGGCCCAGGCGCCATTTCATGACCCAGGCCACCGCCATCGCCGAGACGATGCCGGCCACATAAAGCAGGAACAGCACCAGCCCCTGCAGGTTGAAGATGCCGATATCGCGCGCCGGGATGAAGGCGCCGATGATCAGCGCATAGACAGGCAGGCGTGCCGAGCACGTCATCAGCGGCGCGATCATGATGGTGGCCATGCGGTCGCGCGGGTTTTGTATGGTGCGCGTGGCCATGATGCCGGGAATGGCGCAGGCGAAACTCGACAGCAGCGGAATGAAAGCACGGCCCGAAAGCCCCACGCTGCCCATCAGGCGGTCAAGCAGGAAAGCCGCGCGCGGCAGGTAACCCGATTCTTCCAGCGACAGAATGAACAGGAACAGGATCAGGATCTGCGGCAGAAACACCAATACGCTGCCCACGCCTGACAAGATGCCGTCTACCAGCAAGCTGCGCAAGATGCCTTCCGGCATGGCAGCAGCGATCACTTTGCCCAAGCCGTCGATGCTGTTCTTGATCAGGTCCATCGGCACTTGCGACCAACTGAATACCGCCTGGAAGATCAGGAACAGCAATACCGCGAGCAGCACATAGCCCAGGACAGGGTGCAGGACGATGGCGTCGATGCGGTCACCCATGCTCTTGGTATCGCCTTCCTTCTTGATGACCAGGGACAGGATGCGCCGCACTTCGTTCTGCGTTGCTTCCAGCGACGAGGTGTTGTGCGCGTGGTATTCGACAGCCAGGCCGGCGGGGATGTCACTGGGGCTGGCGGCTGCCATGGTTTCCAGTTGCGCAATCAGTGCGGCGCCACCATTGGGCTCGATGGCCACGGCTTCGATCACCGGGATGCCCAATTCTTGTTGCAACAAGGGCACGTCCAGTACCAGGCCGGACTTGCGCGCCATATCCATCATGTTCAAGGCAAGGACGGTGGGGCGCTTCAAACGCAGCACTTCAAGAACCAGGCGCAGGTTAAGGCGCAGGTTGGTCGCGTCGGCGACCAGGACGATCACGTCGGGCAGGGTCTCACCGGATTGCGTGCCTAAAAGCACGTCGCGCGTGACGGCTTCGTCGGGCGAGAGCGCATTCAGGCTGTAGGTGCCGGGCAGGTCGATGACGCGATACTGGCGGCCTGAGGCGGAGTGGAATTGACCTTCCTTGCGCTCGACGGTTACGCCGGCATAGTTCGCCACTTTCTGGCGCGCACCGGTCAGACGATTGAATAGCGCAGTCTTGCCGCAATTGGGATTGCCGACCAAAGCCAGGCGCAGGGCTGGCAGGGGCAGGTCGCTATGCATGAAATACGGGTAAGAACGGCAAAGAGCCTGGAATCGGGCCCGGCATCAAGCCTGGGCCGGGGTCACCTGGATCATGGCCGCTTCGGCGCGGCGCAGGGCGAACGTCGTATTGCCCACACGCACCGCCATCGGGTCGCGGCGTGGGAAGGATTCGGCGATGACACGGATCTTTTCGCCGACGGCAAAGCCAAGCTCAAGCAGACGCACCTTGATGGCCAACTGATCGGCATTGTCGCCTGCAGCCAGGCCGACCACGGTCGCACTGTCGCCTTTCTTGAGCATGGCAAGATGCGGCGTTTGCTGGCTGGTCATGATGGCGGACATGCTGGCGATTCCGTATACAGGGGCAATACTTGTATCCTAGCACATTTTGCGAATGATAATAGTTCTTAATATCAGTTGCGTACGCATATAAAGTTATTATTTTATAAATCTTTTGCCAGGATTCGTATGCGTGTAGCCTGATTTGGCTTGCCCTTGGCCGAAAATTGCCCGACTGCGATCCTTGGCAGAAGGGCCGGGATTGTCGCGTCGTAATATTCCTGTCATCGAATTGACCCATAATGCGCGCTATGCAAATGAGCCGCGTGTTCTCTTTGGTCGTACTTCGCCGATGATGGGAGCCGCGCGCATTGCCGCAAATAATAACGGGTGCATGGCAGCCCGAGATCCCATCCCCCAGGTCATCTTGACGCGCCCGCGCCTTCAAAGTGGCATGCCGATTGCGCGCGTGGAACAGCCGGGCACGCACAAGTCATGCGAAAAGACGCGCGACAAAACCTGCCACACAAAATAGAATTGCGAAACTCCTCAAAGCCAACGCCACCATGAAACTCGACTTCTTCAAAGAGGCCTTTGCCAACATCGTCCGCGCCCGCGGCATGGAACATCATTTCCGCCGTATCGCGATACTCGACATGTTCCTTGGCACGCCGGATGCGAAGGAAGTGTCGCGTTCGCTTGCCGCCGAGTTGATCGAGGCGTCGCAAGCCGAGCCCGCGGCCTTGTTGGCCAAATTGCACTCGCGCATGGATGGCTTGACCGAGAGCGAGACCGATACCATCCGCGAAACTTCCGGCTACAACGAAGTGGCGCATGAGCAGGAAGTGTCGTGGTGGATGCACTTGTGGAAGTGCTATGCCAACCCGTTCAACCTGTTGCTGACGGGCCTGGCAGTCGTGTCCTACCTGACCGAAGACATGCGCGCGACCATCGTCATCGGCTTGATGGTGGTGCTGTCGACCATCCTGCGCTTCGTGCAGGAGCGCCGCTCGAACAAGGCGGCAGACAAATTGAAGGAAATGGTCAGCAATACGGCGTCCATCATGCGCCACGACATCGCCGAAGACGTGGCCGACGAAGCGCGCAAGTATTTCAATGCCGTGCTGCATCCCAAGGGCCCGCGTACCGAAGAAGTGGCGATCAAGCTGCTGGTGCCGGGCGATATCGTCAAATTGTCTGCCGGCGACATGATCCCGGCCGACTTGCGCGTGCTGTCGGCCAAGGACTTGTTCGTCAGCCAGGCGGCCATGACCGGCGAATCGCTTCCGGTGGAGAAATTCCCTGTCGAACGCGGCGAAAAGTCGGACAACCCGCTGGAATTGAACAACCTGTGCTTCATGGGCACCAACGTGGTCAGCGGTTCGGCCATCGCGGTGGTCGTGTCGACCGGTAACCGTACCTACTTCGGTGCCCTGGCCGAACGCGTCACGGCAGTCGACACCGGGCCGACCGCCTTCCAGGCCGGCGTCAATAAGGTGAGCTGGCTGCTGATCCGTTTCATGATGGTGATGACGCCGACGGTGCTCCTGATCAACGGCTTCACCAAGCACGACTGGCTCGAAGCCTTCCTGTTCGCCTTGTCGGTGGCCGTCGGCCTGACGCCGGAAATGCTGCCGATGATCGTCACCTCGACCCTGGCCAAGGGCGCCGTGATGTTGTCGCGCAAGAAGGTGATCGTCAAGCGGCTCGACGCGATCCAGAACTTCGGCGCCATGGACGTGCTTTGCACCGACAAGACCGGCACGCTGACGCAGGACAAGATTTTCCTCGAGCGCCACACCAATGTGTTTGGCGAAGAGTCTGACGCCGTGTGGGACTATGCCTATCTCAACAGCTACTATCAGACGGGCTTGAAAAACCTGCTTGACGTGGCCGTGCTCGAATACGCCGAAGGCCACGAACACCTGCAGGCCGCAAAGAACTACACCAAGGTCGATGAAATTCCATTCGACTTCCAGCGCCGCCGCATGTCGGTGGTGGTGAACAAGGGCGGCGACAACCACATCCTGATCTGCAAGGGTGCGGTCGAGGAAATCCTCTCCATCTGTACCCGTGTGCAGCATGGCGACGTGGTGGAACCCCTGACGCCAGAATTGCTGGCCAAGATCCGCGACGTGACGGCCGGGCTCAACGAAGAGGGCTTGCGCGTGGTGGCCGTCGGCATCAAGGATTCCGACTCGAGCAAACAGACCTATGGCATCGCCGACGAGCAGGAACTGACCCTGGTCGGTTACATTGCCTTCCTCGATCCGCCCAAGGAATCGACCTCGCCCGCGCTCGAAGCGCTCAAGGGGCATGGCGTGACGGTCAAGATCCTGACCGGCGACAATGAACTCGTGACGGCCAAGATCTGCCGCCAGGTTGGCCTGGTGGTCGACGGCATGCTGCTCGGCGGCAATGTGGAAAAGATGAGCGACGAAGAACTGGCCGTCGCCGTCGAAAAGACCACCGTGTTCGCCAAGCTCACGCCGGCCCACAAGGAACGCATCGTGCGCATCCTGCACGACAAGGGACATGTGGTCGGCTTCATGGGTGACGGTATCAATGACGCGCCCGCCTTGCGCGCGGCCGACATCGGCATTTCGGTGGATACCGCGGTCGACATCGCCAAGGAAGCGGCCGACATCATTTTGCTGGAAAAGAGCCTGATGATCCTGGAAGAGGGCGTACTGGAAGGGCGCAAGACTTTCGCAAACATGCTCAAGTACATCAAGATGACGGCCAGCTCGAACTTCGGCAACGTATTCTCGGTCTTGATCGCCAGCGCCTTCCTGCCTTTCCTGCCCATGCTGCCGATGCACCTCCTGGTGCAAAACCTGTTGTACGACATCTCGCAGATCGCGATTCCGTTCGACAACGTGGACAAGGAATTCCTGGAAAAGCCGCAACGCTGGAGTTCGGAGGGCATCGGCCGCTTCATGGTGTACTTCGGTCCGATCAGCTCGGTGTTCGATGTGACGACCTTCGTGCTGATGTGGTATGTGTTCGGCGCCAATTCCGAAGCGCACCAGACCATGTTCCAATCGGGCTGGTTCATCGAGGGCTTGTTGTCGCAAACCTTGATCGTGCACATGATCCGCACGCAAAAGATACCGTTCATCCAGAGCCGCGGCTCCTGGCCGCTGATCGGCATGACGACCCTGGTGATGGCTGTCGGCATCTTCATTCCAATGTCGCCGTTTGCCAATTACTTCAAGCTCGAAGCCTTGCCGCTGATGTACTTCGTCTATCTGGTTCCTATCTTGCTGGCCTATGCCGCGCTGACGCAGGCCATGAAGGGTTGGTATACCAAGCGCTTCGGCTGGCAATAAGCCGGGCGTTTGTCAAGGCGGCACCAAAAACGGTACTTTCGGGTACCGTTTTTTATTGGCCGCGCAGATCGTGTGCAATGCGTTCGACCACCGCTTGCCAGTCGTCTTGCATGCCTTGCCGGTATAGGCGCATCACGCCGGGATACCAGGGGCTGTCTTCACGTTCGCGCAGCCAGCGCCAATCGGTGCGGTATGAAGGCAGCATGACCCAGCAAGGCTTGCCAAGCGCACCAGCCAGGTGGGCGACACCGGTATCGACCGTGATCAACAAGTCGAGCTGCGCAATGATGGCGGCGCTGTCGGCGAAATCCCCGATATCAGGCGCAAGGTCGACGACTTGCTCCGGCAGCTTCTCGCCGTGGTCCATTTGCAGGCTGAAAAAGCGCATGCCTTCATTGGCGAGCAAGGGCTGCAAGGTGGAGAAGCCCTGCAATGAACGCCGGGCATCGTTGCTGTGATGGCCGTTGCCGCGCCATATCAGTCCGACCTTTTTGCCTTGCCCGGTTGCCATCCTTGCCTGCCAGCGTGCTCGCCTGTCTACCTGCGCGTGCAGGTAGGGCAACTGTGCCGGAATATTGTCGAGCCGCGTGCCGTGATGCAGTGGCAGGCTCATCGGCAGTGTCCAGTAATCCTGCCAGTCCAGGATGGATTCTGCCGCGTCAAGCGCCACTACACGATCCACGCCTTCCAGCGTTTTGAACAAGCTCACTTGTGCCTTGCGGCATACCAGATCGATGCTCGCGGCGCCCTGGTGCCGCAGCCATGACAGATAGCGGCAGAACTGGATCATGTCGCCATAACCCTGCTCGGGCCAGATCAGCAGGCGCTTGCCTGGCAGTGGCTCGCCCTGCCATTGTTTGCCGGGCAGGGCAGGCATGGGCGCATCAACGGTGGATATGTCGGGATGATGGCGCGCCTCGTACAGTGCCCAGCCTTCTTCGAAATGCCCCATCCCCAAGAGCAGCATCGCAAGGTTGTATCGTGCGAGTTGATATTTCGGGTCGCAACGCAAGGCCGCGCGCAAGGATTGCTCGGCTTCGGCGCTGCGCCCCAGATCGGCATGTAGTACGCCCAGGTTCGAGTGGGCGACCGACGAACCGGGGTTTAGCGCCAGTGCCAGGCGATATTGCTCCTCGGCTTCGCCATGGCGATGCAATCGCGCCAGCAGGTTGCCCAGGTTGGCGTGGATTGTGGCCGAGCCCGGCGCCAAGGCGAGGGCACGCCGGTGATGCACTTCTGCCTCGCTCCAGTTTGCCTGCTTTTCCAGTTCCAATGCCAGGTTGGCCCAGGCTTCGGCCAGCGAAGGGTCGATCGTCAGTGCCCGGCGGTAGCTGTGCGCAGCCTGATGTGCCTTGCGCGCCGACTGCAGATGGCCAAGCAAGATCAATGCGGCTGCATTCTCGGGGGCCAGTGCCAGAACTTGCTGCAAAAGCGTTTCCGCCTCGTCTGCGCGTTCCGTTTCTTTGCAGTAGCGCGCCAGGTTCATGCGTGCTTCAATGGCCTGCGGATTCTGCATCAGGGCTTGTCGCCAGCAACGTTCTGCGGCTGGGCCGTCGCCCATGGCAATGGCGCAGGTGCCAAGCAGATTGCTGCAATCGGCGTTGCCGGGGGCGAGAGTCCAGGCTTGTTGTGCGAGTGCCAGCGCACTACGGGCATCGCCGGCAGCAATCAAATCATGAGCCTGGGCAAACAGGCGACCCAGGGCTGTGTGCGTTTCCGGGCTCATGATGAGATTCATAAATCGATATGGCCGCCACCGAGTTCAACGACGCGACCGCCGATCCGGATTGCCCCATGGGCCGAAATGTCGAGCTGGATTAGGCAGGGGCGTCCCATCTCCACGCCCTGTGTGACTTCCAATTGCTGCGCCATCGGCACCACTTTCATGAAGAACCAGGCTCCCAGATTGATGCAGGCCGACCCCGTGCCAGGGTCTTCTCCGATACCGGCGGGGGATTTGAAAAAGTAGCGTGCCCGGATAGCGCTGCTACCGTCTGGCTGCTTGAATGCCGCGAACAGGAATACGCTTTTCCGTCCAATGCCATTGCCTGGCCAACTTTCGGCAAATGCGGTATTCGGGCACGCACGCTCGAGCGCTTCGATGGAGCGCAATGGCAACAGCAATTGTTCCGACCCGGTATTGACCCATAAGGGCGAGGATTCGACGTCCGAATGGTCGAGCCCGAGCATATGGCAGAGTTCCGCCGTTTCCACGTCACAGTGGCGCATTTCGGATTCCATGGCGCTACGCGGCGCCCCCAGGCTCCAAAATCCGTTTTGCAGCGACAACGCAACGATGCCGGCCTTGGTTTTCAGTGTCAGTTGTTCGCGTTGCAGGGATTGTTGCACCACATGGGCCGAACCGATGCTCGGGTGGCCTGCGAAAGGCAGCTCGCCTGTGGGTGTGAAAATCCGTAGCGTGGCATCAACATCGTCGGCAGCAGGAAAGAGAAATACGGTTTCGGAAAGATTGAATTGACGAGCCAGGTTTAGCATCGTGACGTCGGAAAGTCCGGTTCCGTTTTCAAATACGCAGAGTGGATTGCCGCTGAAGCGTGATTCGGCAAAAACGTTGAGCAGGCGATAGGAATATTGCGTCATGGAACGGAATTTGTGGTTTTACGTAAGGGTAGCACAGCGGTGACACCGGCCGGCACCGCAGGGCAAGGGCATCGATATGATGAATGTTTCGCGAATCATTGTTTTTTGTCGGCGGAAAATTGACAAATCGCGATGCTTGCCCTGAGCCACGCCTTGACGCTATGCAGTTAATCGGTTTAACTGAAGTTTTCCTGTGGTCAAATACACCATGAGTTCATCGGAATATCGTTACAGCAGGCCGGACGCCTTGCTCGCCAACGTCGGCGGCGACCGCAATACCTTCATGCTGCTGGTTGATATCTTTCGGCGCGATACGGCGGAAAAACTGGCCAATTTGCGTGAGGCTTTGGCCAAGGGAGACCGTGCGCAACTCGTCTTCAATACGCATGCCATGAAAGGCACGGTCGGGCCGACCGGTGCCGATGCCTTGCTGGAGAAATTGGTCAGTCTGGAAGCGGCCAGCCGCGATCCGCAAGGTGTGTACGACGCGCAATCGCTCGATGATGTCGAACGTCAGGTGGCCCTGATCAAGGAAGAACTGGAGCGGTTCGCGGCCAAACTTTAGGGCGTGGCAGCGCGAATGACAGCTTCCTTGAGGGTCTTTGTCACGATGCCGGCATTGAAGGGCTTCAAAATGAAGCCGGTTGCTCCATTTGCCAGGCATTCCTTGACCGTATCGACGTCGCGTTGCGAGGTCACCATCAGTACCACAGTCTTCGGCATTTCCTTTTTGATTTCCTTGAGCAGGTCGACCCCGCTGCCATCGGGCATCATGATGTCAAGGCACACGACGTTGGGGCGCAGGCGCAGCGCCTGTTCCAGGCCATTCTTGCTATTGCTGGCTTCCCCAACGACGATGTATCCGTCGGCACTGAGGATTGTGCGCAACAGCGCGCGCGTCATTTCATTGTCGTCGACGATCAATACATTCACGTTGTGAACCATTTCATTATTGGAATGCTTCGATTATATAAAGAAGCTTCAATTGGAGCAAAAAATGTCATATTCCCATGGCTGTATCGGGAATTTGGCTCGCTCCGCGAGTTCAGCCAGAAAAAACAGGAGCGCCGCACCTGTCAATCCTTGCAGCGCATCGATGGCGCAGATGGAGCAACAGGTGCAGACACTATCGAAGGCAGTGGAAGCGCCCACGCCAGTTTCATGGAATCCGCCTGAAAACGAAATCGGTACGTCCGTACGGTCTGCGGCATATTTCCGCGGTGCGTCGCATCGTTTCGGCCCCGGTTGAGGTAACATTCCGGCCCAAGGGAGAACGTGCATGACTTTGCAGGGCCGTCAATTGGCTTGCTCGCGTGGCGAGCGTCATTTATTCACCGACATCAATTTCGAGATCGCCGGCGGCGACGCCTTGCGCATTGCCGGCCCGAATGGTGCCGGCAAGACCAGCCTGCTGCGGCTGTTATGCGGCCTGTCGTATCCCGCGGCGGGCCAGGTGTTGTGGAATGGACAGGATATCCGTAAGCATCGCGAAGACTATTGCGCAGACCTGATTTACCTCGGCCACGCGCCGGCGGTGAAAGACGATATGGCCGCCTGGGAAAATCTCCAGACCAGTGCCAGCCTGGCCGGCCGAAGCATCACACGGCAAGCCGCCTGGGATGCGCTCGATGCCGTGGGCCTGGACGAGATCGGCCATCTGCCGGTGCGCATGCTCTCGCAAGGCCAGAAGAAGCGTGCGGCTTTGGCGCGGCTATGGCTCGAAGAAAAGCCCCGGCTCTGGATACTCGATGAGCCATTCACTGCGCTGGACGTCCAAGCCGTTGAACTACTGTGCCGCAAGATGGATGCCCACCTGGCCGGTGGTGGCACGGTCATCTATACCACGCACCAGGAAATTGCCTTGAAGGCAGGGCGCAAGCTGACACTCCAGCTTGGGGATGCCCTGCCATGCTAGCTGCCTTGTTAGCCGTCGTACGGCGTGACCTGCTGCTGGCATTGCGTCGCCGTTCCGACATGGTAACGACCGCGTTTTTCTTCATCATTGTGGTCAGCCTGTTCCCGCTCGGCGTTGGCGCCGAACCTGATTTGTTGCGCACGCTTGCTCCCGGCATTGTCTGGGTCAGTGCCTTGCTTGCCTCGATGCTGGCACTGGGCCGCCTGTTTGCTGCAGATCATGCCGACGGCACGCTGGAGCAGATGTTGCTGTCGTCCGAACCCCTATCCGTCATTGTGATCGGCAAGGTGTTGGCGCATTGGCTGGTGTCGGGGCTCCCGCTGGTGCTGCTGTCGCCGCTGCTGGCAATCCAGTTCGACCTGCCTGGCCAATCGATTGCGGTGCTGGTGGCCAGCCTGTTGCTGGGTACGCCGGTGCTGAGCCTGATCGGTGCCATCGGTGCGGCCCTGACGCTGGGTTTGCGTGGCGGCGGGGCGCTGGTTTCCTTGCTGGTCTTGCCACTCTATATTCCAGTATTGATCTTCGGCGCCGGTGCGGTCGGGGCCGAAGCCAGCGGCATCGGTGCGTCGTCCCACCTGTTGTTGCTCGGCGGCGGCCTGGCGGCTGCCCTGGTGCTCACGCCTTGGGCCACTTCAACCGCCTTGCGCATTGCCCTGGAATGAACCTGATGCGGCATAGTGTGTATACACGCAGTGGAATGGATATTGCTCGATAGCGATGCCATGCTGCCAATTCAACAGCCAATACCGTTGATTTCCATTGATTTTTGTCAAGCCGCAGGGTGGTATTTGTGAGTAGAATAGCGCCTGCCATTACACATGCTGTTTATTAAGCTTGCACTGTTTGTGCATATTTCTCCAGGGTAATATTGTAGTGTCGAGTCCAGAAAGCATCGCGGCCCCCACGCAGCAGTCGGGACGCTTCAATTTGTTCCACTTTGCTTCGCCGCAGACATTTTTTCCCTTGGCCGGGAAGATGGTGCCCGTATTCGGCCTGCTCGCGTTCCTGCTCACGGCCGCCGGGATCTACATCGGTTTTTTCCGCGCCCCGACCGATTTCCAGCAGCATGATGCCTACCGGATCATTTTTCTCCATGTTCCGGCAGCATGGATGTCGATGGTGATCTATGTCGCCATGGCATTTTGGGCCGGCCTCGGCCTGGTTTTGAATACCAGGCTCTCTTCCATGATGGCCACGGCGCTTGCGCCTACCGGTGCCATGTTCACCTTTCTCGCCTTGTGGACCGGTTCGCTGTGGGGCAAGCCGACCTGGGGCACGTGGTGGGTATGGGATGCGCGCCTGACCTCGGAATTGATCCTGCTGTTCCTCTATATCGGTTTCATTGCCCTGCAGGCATCGATCGACGAGCCGCGCCGTGCCGACAAGGCCGGCGCCGTGCTGGCCCTGGTTGGCGTGGTCAACATCCCCATCATCTATTTCTCGGTGCAATGGTGGAACACCCTGCATCAGGGCTCATCGATCAACTTCCGCAGCTCGCCTTCGATGGCCGCCATCATGCTGGTGGCCATGCTATTGGTGGCGCTCGGCTTTTGGGCCTATACCTTTGCCGTGGTGCTGGCGCGCCTGCGCTGCATCATCCTCGAGCGCGAGCGGCATACCGAATGGGTCAGGGAGACCCTGCAGAAACATCTGGAGAAGTCGGCATGATCTGGAATAGCTGGTCCGAGTTTTTCGCCATGGGTGGATACGGGCTTTACGTGTGGGGTTCGACCGTGGTTGTGGTAATTTGCATGTTTGGTGAAATGGCCGGTGTGCGCATGCGGCGCAATGCCGCCATCGAGCAATTGCGCATGGCGCAGCGCGTGGCAAAGAAGGAAGGCAAATGAAGGCCCGTCAAAAACGGCTGGCGCTGGTGGTCGGTGGTGTGGCCGTATTGGGTATCGGCGCCTGGCTGGTGCTGTCGGCATTCCAGAAAAACCTGGTGTTCTTCTTCACCCCGACCCAGATATTGGCTGGCGAAGCGCCGCAAGGGCGCAGCTTCCGCGTCGGCGGCATGGTCGAGACGGGTACGCTGATGCATCAGCCTGACGGCCTGACCTGGACCTTCACCGTAACCGACATGGCGCACAAGATTCCGGTCACCTATCACGGCATCCTGCCCGACCTGTTCAAGGAAGGCAAAGGCGTGGTCGCTGAAGGCAAACTTGTCGGCGACACTTTCACGGCCGAACAGGTTCTGGCCAAGCACGATGAAAACTACATGCCACCCGATGCCGCCTACGCCATGAAGAAGGGCCAGGAAGCCAAGGACGCCACGGCCAAGCTGGGGGTAACGGTGGCCGCTGACCAGTCGAAAGGCGGCAAATGATTCCCGAACTCGGCAATTTTTCCATCATGCTGGCGTTATGCCTGGCCCTGGTTCTGGGCATCTTTCCGATTGCCGGCTCGTTTTCGCGCAATGTGCGCTGGATGGCGCTGGCGCGCCCCGTCGCTGCCGGCCAATTCGTGTTCGTGACGGTGGCATTCGCCTGCCTGGTGTCGTGCTTCGTCACCAATGATTTTTCGGTCGCCTACGTCGCGACCAATTCGAATTCGCTGCTACCGCTGTACTACCGCATTGCCGGTACCTGGGGCGGCCATGAAGGTTCGCTGTTGCTGTGGGTGGAAATGCTCTCGGTCTGGACTTTTGCCGTCAGCCTGTTTTCCCGTCAGTTGCCGGAACAGACCGTGGCGCGCGTGCTGGGCGTAATGGGTTTGATCAGCATCGGCTTCCTGTGCTTCATGCTGTTCACCTCCAACCCGTTCGAGCGCATGCTGCCCGGTGCGGTTGACGGGCATGACTTGAATCCCTTGCTGCAAGACTTCGGCATGATCGTGCATCCGCCCATGCTCTACATGGGTTACGTCGGCTTTTCGGTCGCCTTTGCCTTCGCCATCGCAGCGCTGATGGGCGGGCAGCTTGATGCAGCCTGGGCACGCTGGTCGCGCCCCTGGACGCTGGTGGCCTGGATGTTCCTCACCCTTGGTATCTTCATGGGCAGCTTCTGGGCCTACTATGAACTGGGCTGGGGCGGTTGGTGGTTCTGGGATGCCGTGGAAAACGCGTCCTTCATGCCCTGGCTGGTCGGCACGGCGCTGATCCACTCGCTGGCCGTGACCGAAAAGCGCGGCAGCTTCAAGAACTGGACCGTGCTGCTGGCCATCATTGCCTTTTCGCTGTCCTTGCTGGGCACCTTCCTGGTCCGCTCCGGCGTGCTGACCTCGGTGCATGCCTTCGCCACCGACCCGCGCCGCGGCGCGTATATCCTGATCTTCCTGGCCATCGTCATTGGCGGCTCGCTGGCACTTTACGCCTGGCGCGCTCCCAAGGTCGGCCTGGGTGGTCGTTTTGCCTTGGTGTCGCGTGAATCGCTGCTCCTGGTGAACAATGTGCTGTTGCTGGTAGCCGCTGCCACGGTCCTTCTGGGCACCATGTATCCGCTGTTCCTCGATGCACTGGGCATGGGCAAGATTTCGGTTGGTCCGCCTTACTTCGATACCGTGTTTGTGCCGCTCATGTTGCCTGTGCTGTTGTTGCTGGCGGTTGGCCCCTTCGTGCGCTGGAAGGAGGCGTCGTTTGCCGAGGTGGTGCGCCGTTTGCGCTGGCTGGCCCTGGCCACACTGATCTTTGCCGGTGTGGCGGCGCTGTCTTTCGCGCCTTCGCCCTTGACGGTGATGGGTGCTGCCTTCAGTGCCTGGATTCTGCTGGTGACGGCGTCTTATGCCATCGAACGCCTGCGCCATGCGCCGGCCGGCATGCCGCTCTGGCAGCGCATTCGCCGTGAACCGCGCGGTTATTGGGGCATGATCGTGGCGCATGCGGGTGTCGGCATTTTTGTACTGGGCGTGACCATGGTCAAGGGCACGGAAGTGTCGAACGACGTCTCCATGCATATTGGCGACACGACCAGCGCCGGCAGCTACAGCTTCCGCTTCGTCAATTTCGAAGACAACATCCAGGGGCCGAATTACATCGCCAAGCGCGGCACCTTTGAAGTCTCGCGCAATGGCAATATCGTCACGACCATGACGCCGGAAAAACGCAACTACGTTGTACAGCACATGGACATGACGATTGCCGCCATCGACCGTGGTTTCACGCGTGACCTCTACGTTTCCCTGGGCGAGCCGGGCATCAACGGTGCCTGGGTGGTGCGCGTGCAGCACAAGCCCTTCGTGAGCTGGATCTGGGCCGGTTGCATCATCATCGCCTTCGGTGGCTTCCTTGCCGCATCGGACAAGCGCTACCGCCTTGCGAAGAAGCGCCGCGCCGCCGAGCTTGAGCAAGCTGCGCTTCCTGTTTGAGGTGGATGGATGAAACGCATTGCCATATTCCTGGTTCCGCTGCTTGCGTTCGCGGCCTTGTGCGTGTTCCTGTGGCGCGGCCTGAGCCTGACGCCTTCGGAAGTGCCATCGCCCTTCATCGGCAAGCCGGCGCCGGCATTCACACTGACGCAACTGACCGATGAGCAAAAGAATTTCTCGCCCAAGGACATGCAGGGCAAGGTCTGGCTGTTGAACGTGTGGGCCTCATGGTGCCCGGCATGCCGCGATGAGCATCCCATGCTGATCGAATTTTCACGCCAGAATGTGGTGCCGATTGTCGGACTCGACTACCGCGACCAGCGCGACAAGGGCACCGAGATGCTGCAGGAAATGGGCAACCCCTACCAGTTGATTGCCTTCGACGGTGATGGACGGGTAGGGATTGATTACGGGGTCTATGGCGCGCCGGAAACTTTTCTCATCGACAAGCAGGGCGTGATCCGCTACAAGCACATCGGCCCCATTACGCCTGAGGTCTTGACCAAGACGCTGCTGCCCAAGATCAAGGAATTGCAAAACAATGCGTAGCCTGTTTGCCATCGTCTGGCTTGCCTTGCTGCCGCTGGCAGGATTTGCTGAAGAAGCCAAGCCCGTCGGCGCCGACCCGGCGCTGGAGAAGCACGTGCAGGCCCTGACCAGTGAATTGCGCTGCCTGGTGTGCCAGAACCAGACCATCGCTGACTCGCATGCCGACCTCGCCATCGACTTGAAGAACCAGGTACGCGAAAAACTCGCCCAGGGCATGAGCGACAAGCAGGTGGTCGATTACATGGTCGAACGCTATGGCGACTTCGTGCTATACCGCCCGCCGGTGAAGAGCACGACCTGGCTGCTCTGGTTCGGCCCTTTCCTGCTGCTGCTTCTGGGGTTGGTTTTCCTGGCCTGGAAGATCAAGAGCCGCAGTGCTGCCGAGGCGCAAACCGTCACCGAAGCCGACCTGCAGCGCGCCGCAGCACTGCTCTCCGATAAGAAAGAAATGCAATGACGGTGTTTTTGCTTTTCGCTGCCCTGATGCTGGCAGCGGCCTTGTTTTTCGTCTTGCCGCCCTTGTTGCAAAAAGACCGCGATACATCGCAAGCACAGCGTGCTGCGCTGAATCTCGCCATCATGCGCGACCAGTTGCGCGAACTCGATGCGGACCGCGAAGCGGGCAGCATTGACGCGGCAGGCTACGAAGCGGCCCGGCGCGACCTGGAACAGCGTGTGGCCGAGGAAGTGCGCCCTGACGCGCAAACAGCGCCAGTGCAAGTGAAAAAGCCCTGGGTTGCGGTCACGCTGGCCATTTTGTTGCCTGTTCTGGCTGGCGCGCTGTACTACGGGCTGGGCACGCCCAAGGGGCTGGACCCGGCCAATACGGCGCCGCAGACTTCGCCGCAATACACGCCCGAGCAAATCTCGGCCATGGTCGACAGGCTCGCGAGCGAGATGAAGGAGCACCCCGACGACTTCAAGGGCTGGACTATGCTGGCGCGCAGCTACGCCAAGCTGGGGCGCGTCAACGAAGCAAGTCAGGCTTATGCCCACGTCGTGCAATTGATGCCGCACAATGCTGAATTGTTGGCCGAATATGCCGAAGTGCTGGGCGCGAGCAAGCAATCATTGATCGGCGAGCCGGAAAAGCTCATCGACCAGGCCTTGGCGGCAGACCCGAACAGCGTGGCTGCCCTGGCCATGTCGGGTGCGGTGAACTACGAACGCCACAATTATCAAGGTGCCGTCACGCAATGGCGCAAGATACTGGCGCTGGTGCCGCCGAATTCGGACATTGCGCAAGCCGTCACGAACCGTATCGATGAAACCTTGAGCGTCTCGGGCATGCCGGCCGAAAGCGCTGCCGCCAATGTTAGCGCCAACGCCAAGGCAGCTTCGCTGACCGGGACGGTGGACATCGATCCTGCATTGCGCGCCCAGGCCAAGGACGACGACACGGTATTCGTCTTCGCCCGTGCAGTCAACGGGCCACCCATGCCGCTGGCGGTGTTGCGCAAGCAGGTCAAGGACCTGCCCATCAGCTTCACGCTTGACGACAGCATGAGCATGATGCCCAGCGCCAAGCTGTCTGGCTTCAAGGACGTGGTGGTGGGGGCGCGTGTATCGAAGTCAGGCAACCCCATGCCGGCTGCCGGCGACCTCGAAGGCGTGTCGGCTACGGTGCATCCGGGGGCGAAAGACTTGAAGATACGGATCGATTCCGTACACAAGTGATCCGTTAGGCTTCGCCCGGGGCGAGATCGGGACCGGATGCCGGTTCCGGTAGCGCAATAAAGCCGAAGCAGGCGGCAAGGTCTTCATCGGGCAGGTGCTGTACGGCTACGATGGCGGAACCGGTTTTGAGTGTCAGCGCGCCTAGTGCGTCTGCATCGGCTATCCAGTTCAGCAAGGCATCATCCTGCGCCGGTTTGCCATCGATCTCCATGTTCTCCAGGCACTGCGCCATGTCCCGGTCATCGACTTGTGCCAGCCTGTCTCCCTGCTTGAGGATGAGATTGCCCCGTGTACCAATCCATGCGGCTTCCGGCGCCTGCAAGGGTTCACCGGTGTGCAGCACAAAGCCCTGTGCCGGATCCGTGCGTGCAATATAGGGCGTTGCGTCCAGGTTGACGTAGACCCGTTGCGGCCCGTTCTGGAAATACCAGCGATGCACTTCGTCCTGCCCATAGTTGCGCGCTATGAAGCCGAGCAGGGCAGGGTGGTTGATTTTGTCGCCGGGCAGCCCCAGTTTTTGCGCACGCTCGTCGCGCATACGCCAGGCGCCGCGCGCATCGAGCACGAGCCAGCCATAGCAATGTGGCACATTCGGCCATTTGGCCAGGGCTTGTCTGACGATTTCATCCATTGTGAGATTTTACCGCTCACGGCGTCGATCTGTTGACGCCGCTTCAACAAGCCCGATACCATTGAATGAATTATCCCCCGGAGACCCCAAGTGGCTCGACCCCTGCAAGCGCTGCTGATCTGTATCGCTGCCTGTTTGCCCCCGCTGGCACAGGCCCAGACCGATCAGCAGGCGCTGTTTTCCCAAAGCGACCTGGACCAGATGCTGGCACCGGTCGCGCTTTATCCCGATGACTTGCTCTCCAATGTCCTGGCGGCTTCGACCTATCCGCTCGAAGTCGTGCAAGCCGACCGCTATCTCCAGCAAAATACCAGCCTGCAAGGCAATGCCCTGGCCGATGCGCTCAATACCCAGCCCTGGGACGGCAGCATCAAGTCGTTGGCGCAATTCCCGTCAGTGCTGGCGATGATGGATGATCAACTGTCCTGGACCGAACAATTGGGCAACGCTTTCCTGGCCCAGCCGACTGCCGTGATGGATACCGTGCAAGCATTGCGTGCCAGGGCGGCAGCCAACGGTACGCTGCAAAGCAACCCCGAAGAAGTGGTGCAGACCCAGGGTAACGATATCGCGATCCAGCCGGCCCAGCCCGACGTGGTCTACGTGCCGTATTACGACCCTGGCCTGGTCTATGGCGTGTGGTGGTGGCCTGCGCAGCCGCCGATATTCTGGAATCCGCCACTGGCTTATCGCCCCTATAATTTCGGCAACATCGGCTCGGGTGGCATCGCCTATGGCGGCCGCGTCATCGTCAATGGCAACAGTTTCAGCCGCTTCCGGCCCAATTGGGGAACCCATACGATTTCAGTCGGCACGCCACGCCGAGGTGGCGGCGGAGGAACTGGCGGCGCCACAGCCTGGCATCATGATGCGGCGCACCGGCTCGGTGTGGCTTACCGTACCGTGCCGACCGCCAACCGCGTGACCCAGCAAACCAGTGCTCAGCGTGCATACCCGTCACAGCTTACGGCGCCGGCACAACCGCAATTTACAACGCGTGTGCAGCAAAACGAGACTTACCGCCCAACTGCGCCCGCCGTGATGCCGGTGCAGCCGCAGCGGACCGAAATGCCTGCACCGCGTGCCGTTCCTGCACAGGTGGAATCGCACCCGGCGCCGCATACCGAGCCGAATCGTGCCGAGGCCAATCACGGTGAACCGAACCGCAACAACGACACGCACAAGTAGATGTTGCTTTCCTTGATTCTTGGTATCGCCATCGGTGCCATCATGGGCCTGACCGGCGCGGGCGGCGGCATCCTGGCCGTGCCGGCATTGGTGGCAGGCATGGGCTGGACCATGCAGCAGGCGGCACCAGTGGCCTTGATTGCCGTGGGTTGCAGCGCCACCCTGGGTGCGCTGGAAGGCTTCCGCCATGGCCTGGTGCGTTATCGCGCGGCCTTGTTCATGGCGCTGGTGGGCATGCCGTTTGCCGCTTTCGGCAGTGTGCTGGCGCATGGCCTTTCGCAACCCTTGCTGATGGGCCTGTTTTCCGTGGTGCTGCTGTTTGCCGCCTGGCGCATGGCTTTGCGTGCCAGCGGGCGCGTTGAAACGGAAGCCGGGCCACAACACAAGGCCGGCCAGCTTGACCCCGAAACCGGGCGCTTCCATTGGAACGGTCCGACCTTCATGCTGGTCGGCAGCATTGGTGCATTGACCGGCTTGATGTCCGGCTTGCTCGGCGTGGGTGGCGGTTTTGTGATCGTGCCCATGCTGCGGCGTTACACGAACTTGAGCATGCACGGCATCGTGGCAACTTCATTATTTCTCATTGCCCTCGTGTCGGCAGGGTCCATCGGCCTCGCCGTATGGCGCGGCGTCAGCCTTCCCTTGGCATTTTGTCTCTATTTTGCGGTAGCCACGGCTGCGGGCATGGCTGGCGGGCGCGTGCTGGCGGGGCGCCTGTCGGAACACAAGGTGCAACGGGGCTTTGCCGTTGTATTAAGCTGCGTGGCCCTGGGATTGGCGGTCAAGGCTCTAAGTGGCATTGTATAATCGAAAAAACACCGATTTCTCGAAGAATAGTGCGTGTAGGTTTTGGCGGAGGAAGCATGTCTGGGAAGGTGGAAGCGCAGGACAGCGACGAGCTGATGTTCAGCGAAGAGTCGACGCCGAAAGACGCCGGCAGCACGAACCGCGTCTGGTACGTTGCCATCGTCGATGATGACGAGGACGTGCATCAAGCCACCAAGTTCGCCATGCTCGACGTGGTCATCCTGGGCCGGCGCATCGAATTCGTCCATGCCTACTCCAACCAGGAAGCGCGCGAGCTGTTCGCCAGACAGGGCGACATCGCCGTGGTGCTGCTCGACGTCGTGATGGAAACCGAGCGTGCCGGGCTGGAACTGGTAGGGCATATCCGCGAAACCCTCAAGTGGCTCGACACACGCATCATCCTGCGCACGGGCCAGCCGGGCTATGCCCCGGATGAAGACGCCATCCGCGACTACGATATCAACGACTATAAGACCAAGAGCGAGCTGACGCGCAAGAAGCTCCTGACCACGCTGACCGCCTCGATCCGTTCCTACGACCTGATCCGCACCATCGATGCCAGTCGGCGCGGCCTGCACCAAATCATTACCTCCGGCGCTTCGTTCGCCGTTGAAGACGGCATACAGACCTTTGCCTCGGGCGTGGTGACGCAACTGGCGGCCTTGTGCGGCGTGCCTTCGGAGGGCTTGATCTGCGCCCAGGCCGACAGTACCAATGAAGCCGGCGTGGCAGAACAGTTTTCCATCGTCGCTTCGGCCGGCCAGTACAGCAACCTGATGAATGCCTCGATCGAGGAACTCGGCAACGACCGCATCCGCGAAGCGTTCAAGAAGGTGCTGACCACACGCACTTCGGTCATCGAAAATAATTTCATGACCCTGTATTTCTCGGGCCATGGCAACCGCCCCATGGCGGCCTTCGTCGACTTGCCGCATTCGCTGTCGTCGGTGGACCATCAATTGCTGGAGGTGTTTTGCCAGAACTTCGGTGTCTGTCTTGATAACCTGTCGCTGGTTTCGCAATTGAAGAGCCACGCCTATCGCGACCAGTTCCTGCTCTTGCCCAACCGGCTGAAATTCATCAGCGAGATCGATGCCGTCATCGAGCGGGGCGAGAAGAGCAAGGTTGTGGTTCTGGTTGACATCGACGATTTTGCCGAAACCAACGACGTGCTGGGCCATATCTACGGTGACCTGCTGTTGAAAGCCGTGGCCGAACGCCTGCAGGGCCACTACGGCAGCAACGTCTTCCTGGCGCGTATTTCGGGCGACGTATTCGGCCTGCTCGGCCCGGCGACGGTGCTTGATCCGGAAAAGATCCGGCGCCTGTTTGAAGAACCGTTCGAGATCGAATCTACGGCGCATACCGTCATTGTGTCGATGGGTGTGGTGATGCTCGACGGTTTCGAGGCCAACGGCGCCGACGTCTTGAAGGATGCCAGCATCGCCTTGAAGCGGACCAAGGTACACCAGCGCGGCTACCACACCGTGTTCACGCGTGAAATGGGCATGCAGATCCGCGAACGTGCCAAGATGATGCAGCACCTGCACAAGGCTTTCGACACGCGGCGCCTGTTCCTGGCTTACCAGCCGCAAATCGACCTCGTGACGCGCCGCTTTACCGGCATCGAAGTGCTGGTGCGCTGGAAGAATGAAGACGGCACCTTGATCCCGCCGATGGATTTCATTCCACTGGCCGAACACTCCGGTTTGATCGTCACCCTGGGCGCCTGGATTCTGCGCACGGCGTGCTACACCATGATCAAGCTGAAAGAGATGCAGATTGCGCCGGAGCGCATCGCCGTCAACGTTTCGATCATGCAGTTCCGCCAATCCGACTTCGTGAAGGTAGTGCAGGATGCGCTGCAGGAAAGTGGCCTGTCGCCCAACGACCTCGAGCTGGAAATTACCGAATCGATGACCATGTCGGGCACGACCTCGATTCTGGAAACACTGGCCGCTCTGAAAAACCTGGGTATCCAGATCGCCATCGACGATTTCGGTACCGGGTTTTCCTCACTGAGCTACCTGGAAAAGTTGCCGGTCGACCGCCTCAAGATCGACCGTGCCTTCGTCAACCAGATCGATACGCCGGAAGGTCCGCGCATTGCCGAACTGATCACGCAGTTGGGCAAGAAGCTGGGCTTGAAGGTGATCGCGGAAGGCATCGAATCGAGCACCCACTGGAACGCACTGGTGGGCATCGATTGCACCGAAGGCCAGGGTTACTTCATCGGTCGCCCGATGGAAGAAGACAAGCTGATCGAGTGGATTCGCGGCTGGAACAGCCGCAGCAATTAAAAATGCAACGCGAAGCTGGCTTTCGCCCCGTGCCCGCCAAGGTGTACGCGCACATCTTCATTTTTGTCTAGCTGGTAACCTACGCCGGGATGGGAATCCACGCTCGTCCAATGTAAGCCCGTGTGCAGATCTTCCTGTGTTGCCGGCTTGCCCTGCTGCATGACGGCGCCGTTGCCGCCGTGTGTGGCATTGCCAGGCAGCTTTTCTTCCATGCGCGGTACGGTGAAGTTGAGGCCGGCATGCACGGGCTGAATCTGGCCTGGGACCGGCGCGGCTGGATTGTTGTTGTCAGCCAAGGCGAAGCGCGAAAGGACGAGTGCGAGGGAGGCTGAACCAACCAATATCATGTTCCTCTTTTGCATGTCGCCACCTCGCCGAACCGGAGTTCTTGTTCTTATCCTAGCCTCCCAACCAGGATTTCCAATGGAAAACTGTCCATGTCTTGCGTTTTAATTGCGCTGCAAGATTGCGAAAATAGACCGGCCGACTTGCACGAAGTTCAACGCTAAATTGTATCTGCGTGGCCGGAGCGAAAATTTTGTACACTAGGGCCTGTTGACATTTAATTTGGGAGATGCGTTCAAGCCAGAATGCGGGCTGGCAAGGCGCGCGGCGAAGCGAAGGCTGGTGCCTTCGCAAGCCGTGCAACGCGGCCAGCGCGCATTCTG
>Ga0134128_10001447_pt1 | contig 30542 bp, 47 predicted proteins | sample KB31754_FD_96462 | JGI IMG/M metagenome (GOLD analysis project Ga0134128, IMG submission 96462) | Terrestrial soil microbial communities with excess Nitrogen fertilizer from Kellogg Biological Station, Michigan, USA - KB3-175-4 | ecosystem: Environmental > Terrestrial > Soil > Unclassified ... | reverse complement strand
CTTAGAGCGGTTGAACGTTCTCCGCTTGCCACCCCTTTGCACCTTTTGTGACATCGAATTGCACGGTCTGGCCCTCTTGCAGGCTCTTAAAACCGCCGGCCTGGATGGCTGAGAAATGCACGAACACGTCGTCGCCCGATTGACGGCTAATGAAGCCATAGCCTTTGGCGTCGTTAAACCACTTTACTGTTCCTTGTTCCATATTCTTGTACTGTTGTTTCCTTTTTTGTAGTTACGCTGGAGGGAATCGGAGGGAAACTTATGCAGATTGCTTGCTTTTAAAGGCGAGGGCTGCTCGCGACCGAATCGGTCTAACGCTCAAGCTGATGCTACGCTGGAACAGCGAGATTAGCAAGCCAATAGCTTAGGGGCACGGCAACTCCTACTGCGCGTTCTGCTCTGATCTATGCCGTGTTGAGTCGCTGCTGAGCTGATTCCATACGGAGGCGGAGCTGCTGTTACGACGCGAAGAAGGTGGGGAGTATGGTGCGCGATCTGATTTGTTTCGCTTCCTCTCTGCCGTGTCATTTGTCACGCACCCGTGCACAAGGATTTGTAAGTACCCATTCCAACTCTTACCGTGAGCCTTTAGTCGACGACTAGGTTTTTTTACTCGACAGGTCGTCCAAGGCGCATTGGTTTGCTTACAGCATCCACTCTGGTTTACCCGGTGTTTCCATGGGAGGCACGAACGGCTGTGTGGCCGCTTCGGTTAAGACTCATGTCGCGACCTGGCCCAAAGCGATTCCGCCGGGCGCAACACATCGGTGGACCAGCCGACTAGCGACCTGACGATTGGCCGCAGCGTCTCGATTTCCTGGCCGGCAACCCTCGCATGATCAGCGCCCGTAAATTTTTTAAGGGGCGGCTTTCCCGGCCGCCTCTCCTAATCGCCGTGACCTGGCTTCAGTAGAGGAATGTGCCTGTTTGATGACATCGAGCACGGCTTCAATCCGAACTAGCCGGGAGAACTGGTTGTTCGGGAGCAAGGTTCAGAGCGGCTTTGTTTATGCTTCTGCTGATGAACCTTTTCTTCAAATGCACCGTTCGGACTGCAGTGAGTAGCTCGGCTCCAGCATCGCTCTTTATCAAAAATCCCCGAGCACCAGCCGCAAATGCCTGGCGCACAAAGAATGGATTGTCGTACTGGGTGACAAACAGGATCTCGGCGTCTGGCGCGGTTCTCTTTATGAGGGGGGCCGCATGAAGTCCGTTCAAGTCAGGGATACTGACGTCAAGGAGAATGACGTCCGGCTGACATTCCTGTGCCTTGCGCACTGCTTCGAATCCGCTCGACGCTTGAGAGATTACATTGAACTCAGGGTCCGTAGCGAGGAGGTTACAGAGGTTTCGCCTTATCAGTTGGTGATCATCAACCAGCAGTATCCGTATTGCAGGCATCATTGCTCCCTCGCCATGCAATATTCGTAAGTCGCCACCTTAACGGACACTGCAACATTGTTGAGGGTAAGCCTCTGTAGGATAACCCACAATACATCCGTACGTGTATGGCCAATTGCGACGCGTAAGGTGGGCCTTGGAAGGCTTTCGCTGACGTTTTATGGGCGCTTCGCATTCGCGAACTCGATTTGTTACCTTGTTATCGTTGCAACATAGGCCCTCGTGCCGCGCTTAGCCACTCACTGGCTACCGAACGGCGCCGAGGGCCATTTGTATCTCTTGAGTGACCTGCGACGCACGCTTGTTTAAGCCCTTTCCAAAGCGACCAAGGCAGCGTCTCCCTACGGAGGTTCAAACGGCTGCTACGCTGAAAGGCGAGCCAGCCCCTGGATCGTCGGCAAAAGAGAGACTGCCAATTGCGTTTTTCGAAGCGTGGCTCGGAACGACACCGTGGAGGAAGCCGGCCGCTATGTCGAGGTCACTTGCGAACGCATTCGCGAGATGGACGCCAAAGCGTTGCGCAAACGGCGCTTTCATCGCGTTCGAATGACTAAGACTGCTTCTCGACGGCGAATAGAGTCTCTGGCTAATTGGTTGGTTCGAGCTGTTGACAGCGATCGTGAAAGAGACTAGCTTCAAAGTAGGGCGAATATTCAATTCTCTCGTTCAGGTTCCCTGAGCTAAGTCAGCCTATCTGAAGTTTTCCTCCTTAGATTAACCATCACCCGATGGAGGTTGACTATGTTTGCGCGTAACGTTGCCATACGCCTGAAGCCCAATTCCCTGGCCGAGTTCACCCAAACCTTCGAGAAAGAAGTGTTTCCCATTCTGCGGAAGCAAGCTGGTTTCCGGGAGGAAGTCACTTTTTCTACCTCGCCGACTGGGAGGGATGTGGTCGCAATCAGTCTCTGGGACACCAAGGAAGACGCCGAAGCATACAAAGCGACTGGATACCCTGAAGTGCTCAAGAGCCTAGATAAGGTGCTCGACGGCGCCCCTAAAGTGCGGGTATCGGATGTGCTTAGCTCGACTATTCACCAGACCACCACCGTTTCTGCTGCCTAATTTGTTGATCGGAGCCGCCGCCAGCGGCAAAAGCTGCGTCTGGCTTGCCCTATGTTTCCGCTTCGGAGTTTTTATGGACTCACAAATTCAAGTCGGGAGCATTCTTATTGAGGACCGTCCCACAATGGCACGAACCCTCCATATCGAGATCGAACCCTACGCACGAAGCTGGAGCTTGGTCCGCTTTCTCCACGGTCGCGACTTGGACCGTAAAATTCGTGCCGCAGGCTGGAACTTTTTGTTCATAACCGGTGAAGTAAAGGTGAAGGTTTGGGGCGCAGGATCTCAGAGCGATATTCAGACGGCACTCATGCGAATAGCCCATAGGAAGCGCAGGGAATGCTTCAATTGTCTCGAAGTAACAGCAATCATCCCCAAACGCTTTCTTGGCATACGATACATGACCGTTTCGGCGCATTGTCGGCACATTCAGCCAAGTTCGCGATTGGATAATATCCGGCGGCGCCGGACAGAGCAGAGAGAAGCTGAATGGGCGCGCGGTTAAGAACTTATTGGCCCGGAGCGCTTACCCAAGTCGAATAGATTACTTGAGAGTTCTTCATGTACAGACCAGACCTATATCTCGCAATTGTCGTTGGAGTGATGTTCCTTGGCGGCGTCGTCCTGATGATTCCGTTGGCACTAAAGCGGCGGAGAATACATCGTCAATGGAACCGTGCGCCCGGAAACCAAAGCGAGTCGAGATGAAACCGGTAATGGGAGTAACGCTGGACTGGATTCTTGAGTGTGCAGTGGTCGTGAGTTGGACAGATCTATTACAGAGCGAAAAATCGGGTTCGATCCAGGTTGACTACTGCTTCAGCGCGAACGGCTCTGTCGATAGCCTCAAGCTCTGGTTATCAACGATTCGTGGACATTGGCACCTTGCGTGTGAATACGGAAAGATCATGTCTACGCATCCCGGATGCGTCGTCCGTTTCGAACAGGGGTGTGAAAGCGCTGAACTGGCCCGCAATTTGGAATTTATCATGGGGCACCAGGATGCATTTCAGCCTACCCTAAACCATGGTCGCCATGGCTTGTTGCAGGTCCGCGTACCAACCCAACAAGAGACCGAGACGGCGTCCGCCGCCATAGCAGCGGCGCATTTGCAGCTAGATTCTATGGCGACACAGCTGACCGGTTGATCCTCACCGGCATTGTATCGCCCAAAACTCAGCGCGGAAGCGGGAACTCAGGAGCCAGAATGGCGACGGAAGCAGATGTTGTGAAAACGACCGACGAAGCACTGACTATCGAAGAACGCGACAGCGCAGCAGCTCACGCTAAGTTTGCGGAATGGCACGTCGCTGAATTAGAACAGCGGCCACGGCGAATGCTGTACTTTGCTATTGGATTGGGCGTAATCATGGTCGTGGCCGTCGCTTTCCTGGTCCACGGCCACTAAAACCCTTGTTGCTTCAGCCAACATTCTGACAGTCAGCAAGTGAGCTGTTCAGATCAGTTATAGATTCGCGGATACGGCAGTATTGCTACTAAAGGGAGTTGTACACAACTCTGAAGATATGGGTTTGCATCTCGGCTTCTGAGAAGAAAGGTCCGATGAAAGTCTATTGTTCAAAAATTGTATTCGCGCACACCTGGTTTTTGTTGATATTCTGCTCCGCCATCCTTTTCGGTCAGCAGAGCAACACCTCCGAGCACCAGCGAAACGTCTCCGATTGCAGAAATGGTTGGGGCACTTGCGACCGCTCGCAACTAAGCGACAGGGAAGCCACCGCACTGGCGGTGGCCGAACATCGGCGCAATGTCTCGAACTGTGACAATGGATTTAGCTCCTGTGACCACTCGCGACTGACCGCTGCAGAATCGCGGAACATCGCCGTGCTGGAGCATCAACGAAATTTGGCCGAGTGCAAACGCGGAATCGGATCGTGCGACGATCTTAAGCTCACATCGTCGGAGGTGAATGAAGTAAGGCTAGCTAGACGCGAACAGAATCTCTCAGATTGCCGCGAAGGTGCTACTTCGTGCGATCATTCCGCGCTGACACCGGGCGAAACCAAAGAGGTCACTGCCGCGGAACTGGAACGCAACTTAAAGAATTGCAGTAGCGGTTGGGGCGATTGCGACTACCAAAAACTGACTCCCCAGCAAACTCAGAAAGTCGCCACAGCGGATCGTCTACGTAACTTCACCGCCTGTAGAGATGGCGACGAAGCATGTGATTACGAGAAGCTCACCCCCTCGGAAACCAAGGCCCTTGCGGATGCTGAACATAAACGCAACTATGCCGCTTGCGTTCATGGCTACGATTACTGCGATCTCTCGCGATTAACCCCAGCAGAAGCTGATGCGATCCCCAGCTCCCGTTAACCACGGCATCAGCGGAGCTTGGCGCAGCATATAAGTGCGTCAAGCTTCGCAGCGATAAAAAACTTTGCAGCCCTAATGACGGCGGACCTGCCGGAAAGGCACAGAATCACCATGGCCTCATCTGTCATTGTTGGATGGTGAGCAACGTAAGAGCTGCTCTTCAGAGCTTTTAGAGTGCACCACGCACGGCAGGAGCATCTCAAGAGCAGCACGGGAGATTCACCATGCCATCGGTTCTTCATCGGCTACTTGTCAGTGTTCGTAGTTCGCGCGCTTTCCTCAGTGCTGAGTTGAGGAAATTATTAGGCTTGGAAAGGCACGACGGCGACTTCGCTTCGCAGCGAATCTGCCCATTTTGGAGACTCATTACTCCGAGATATGAGCAGTACTGCCTCGAATGTCGCAAAGTACTGAGGCCGGCGTGATGCCTGATGGGAAGTCCACAGCGTTTTTGGACGAAAAAGCCGCTGCTACTGTGGAGTGGAAGCCAAGTTTGAGGATTCGTACCCCCTGAGAACTGCGCGGCGTGTTGAGATGGGACGCCGCCTCACGCAACTGAGGACCGGAGCGGCTGATGCACAAGCTACGGCTTGCTCGGCTTATTGCGAACGGGAAAACGATCTGGGAATGTGATTGTAATGGTTTTCTGGTCCCGGCTGATCTTCGGTGGAAGGCCGCGTACAAGATGAATGACAACCTTCCTGCCGGACTCTGAGAATTTCATGTTTAAGCGGTTGGGACCCGGTTCCGGCGACATCATGGGACACTCCTTAAAATGCTTACGAGGCGCTTCCAGTGCGACTGCACCAAGTTTAGAGCAATCCTTGGTCGCAATCTGATCAATTTTGAACAGATTCTCGTCTGTCTCGCAAAGCGGTTTGTGTAGATTAGATAGCTTCTAGGACTGGGCTCCAGTTACTATCCAACTCGGGGGGAAGATCTGCAGAACCCGCATCGAGAGAGATATTAGAAGCTCCATAGACTTGATGAATGGTATGAAGCAGGGCGATCAAATTGCTGCGCGACGATTTCGTCGCGTGGCTGTCGGGATCCCTGGCAAACTCCGCTCTATACGTCTTCAGCAGCAATCCACTCTGCTGCGCCAGGCGTTCGATAGTTGCTGCGTTGAACTGTTTATCCGTGTGCATACCTTAGTGTACGTGTTTTCACGCTTGAAAGTTCTTTCAGCTGACGTAGGCGAACTGTCCAGGGGCGTCGATACAGATTGATCTCTGCTCTAACCTCGCGGAGTGAGACGCTTGCCGGCGCGAAGCTGTTCAGCAGTGAATTCATATCCGCAGGTGCCGCACCTCCATCTTTTGTTTGTTCTCGTCTCAGTGCCGGATGCCGGACCGTGGCACGCCTTTTCGCTGGGTTGAAATGCCAATACAAGTTCACCACCGCATTCAAGGCAATGTCTGGACTGGAAGGAAGGCATGATCCGTGTCTCGGGAAAGGGCCGCCGCGACCGAAACTCTGTCCGCCGTTGCCGCGCGGCCGATCGGCTTTTGGCTTAGCCTCGCTCACATTCAAAGTGCGACCGCCCAGTCCGGAGCCGTTCGCCCACTATCGCCATTTCTCCTTTACTTGAGTTTGGCATCTCGACAAAAGCAAATCCACGTGCGCGTCCTGTTTCCCGGTCTGCGATGATGTTCACGTTTTCCACCGCTGCATATATTGCGGACATATTTCGCAACTCGGGTCGCTGGTACCGTGAGGCAAGTTACCCACATCCGAGGTTCTTCATTGGGTTATTCCACCAGTTCTGGCGGTTTTACAAAGTATTCCAGGTCGTTCCTTCCGCGCGGTCCCTCGGAATCGCGAGCCGGGTCTGGACGGGCTCGCATGGCCTTGGTTCGCGCATCCATCTTCGAGCGAACGACGGAGATCCGGCGGCAAGCTTCCAGAATTCCCCATCGCTGGGATGAATCGTTACCCGACAATGACTTTTTCTCCTCAGAGCCTAAGGACATTGCGTCGTTTTCGTGAGCGGTCTGAGGGACGCTCTCGCACTCTCTGGCCGCAGCTGCAAGGAAGTCCGGCCTGCCGACAAGGAACATGATTCGTTGGCCCGGCATAAAGCGGCGAATATCGTCGCAGAATTTCTCGGTCTGCGCAGGTGATGCCGAGACATTCATGAGTACCAAGTTGTAGAGATCTGCGCGCCACCAGCAACGCGCCTCGGCAATATCGGCCGCGCAGTCGACCTCAGCGCCGAGCCTTCGCATGGTTTCAGAGCGCAGGTCGCGTGTCGCGCGCGAGCTATCGACAAGGAGAACTCGTTTTTTTCTGGTGACCAAAGCAGGATCTGCCTGAAGCGTTGGAAATATCGAAGTAGTCACAAGGCTCTCTCTTTCTGTTCAGTCGCCCTACGTGCCGAGTTGGGCTGCTTGGCGGAAGCGTTTGGTCTCGCGCGGGTACGTGCGCGGCAACCAATTGTCTTCTTTCGCTGACGATGGAATTTCGCCTTATCCCCATTGATCGCAAAGATAATTACTCTGGTAAGTCGTGCGGCGGACGCGCGAAATGCTATGGGCGCACATTGCTACCCGCGCCAACAATGGCTGGCTATTTGCGGAAATGCTTAGATAGCGCCCGCGCCTTTCAGGTAGTTTCTCAATCGCGAAGGCGCGATGCTTAAGGTCTTCGAGGTTAAGAGTTGAGGTTTGCTGCTCCGGAAAAGAGCCTGTGCCCTATTTCAACGAAGAGTCTTTTTGCCGAGTTTCGTCCAGGTCGCGATCGAGTTGCTCGATGAGGTTCTGAATCGCAGGAGAGTCCTCTTCGCCGAGCCCACCGGGCTTCGTTTGGTCGCACGCCTCTGTAGTCTTTCGCTGCATCGCACTCCGTTTCTGCTGAATTCATCCTACGCTTGAACTGTTGAAATACCTAACTCAAGGTTGCGCCGCTGCAAACAAAGCAGTTAAAGGGAGACAAAATCTGAATTTGCTAATCCTGAAGTTCTCGCGTATCAGGTCGTGCGTTGACCGAATCGGTCGTGAGCAGCCCTCGCCTTTAAACAGCAAGTATCCTGCACAAGTTTTACCTCCGACTCCATCCAGCGTAAATATCAAAAAGGAACAACAGTACAACAATATGGAACAAGGAACAGTAAAGTGGTTTAACGATGCCAAGGGCTACGGCTTTATCAGCCGCCAGTCGGGCGACGATGTTTTTGTGCATTTTTCGGCAATCCAAGCTGGCGGCTTCAAGAGCCTGCAAGAGGGCCAAACCGTGCAGTTCGACGTGACGAAGGGCACCAAAGGGTGGCAGGCTGAGAACGTAGTGCCTGTCTAAGAGTACGCCGTCTACAGGAAAAGGCGATCTCTCGAGATCGCCTTTGAAATTCCGCCTGATTCTCGAGAACCTTCAGGAAGATCGGTGTCAGGAATGAACTCGTGACCAATATTTTCGTCGGTAACCTGGATATCACGGTAACAGAGCAGCAGCTGCGAGAAGTTTTTGCAGCACATGGAGGCGTCGAAACCATCACTATCGTGGTGGACAGGGATACCGGCGAGCCCCGCGGTATGGCTTTTGTCGAGATGAGCCAGGCAACTGAAGCCGAGGCTGCGATTGCTACGCTGGAGTGGACGATGCTCAACGGGCGTGCGATGAGAGTGAACGAAGCACGTCCGAAGATTCATCGTGAACAAACACGTGAAGCTGGAAGCAGAGAGCACCGGCGACATAGGACGTGAAGTGCCACGAATGGCGAGCGGCCCGCCTGATCGATTCTGAGCAAGAGAAACGGAGCTTTCCTGACACACAACGACCACACCGCTTCTTACGCCATCATCCGCTACAACATCCGCACCTACCGCTCCGATGGAGTGATCGCAGTGACGGGTGTTCTCTTGTGTTTCGCGCCGCCCGATCTGACTACTCTCGCGATCGTGAAAAGCACGCCTGAGGTCCATCGGTTTTCGACAGCACGGCGTCGGCGAACCACTTGAGAGAGACTCAGGGATTTCATCAAGAACTCCGCTGCAGAGCACGACGGGCACCCTGGGTTGATGGCCAGGGCGGCCTGATCGCCATTCATTCCAGGCATGGTGAAATCGAGCACGACCGCGTCAACGCGCTGGCTCCGAGTTGTGGCGACACCGGTGGGGCCATCGAGCGCAACCAGAACTTTGTATCCATTGTTTTAGAGGAGGGCCCTGTGAAGTTGTGGTGGATATCTTCGTGTCGTCGATGCAGAGAGTGGTAGCCATAACACAGAACCATTTAATGGACCGTCGGAAATTGGCAGAACTCTCCTACAATCTGTCTGTCACAGCTAGGACAATACAGAATCGGAATTCTCCATTCCATGTCTGTGCCGTACAGAGAGAACCGCCTTTCGGCAAACCGCAATGCCGAAAGGCAGGATCGACAATTTTTCGTTTGCGCTGTGAGCACTCCAACGCAAAGAAATCATTGAGCGAGCGCAGAATGCTTGCCCGAGCCTTGGATGTCTTGCCTGCTGGCTTTCGTCCCTAGCAAAAGGACCCTTTGCGCGCGAGTGAACGTCGCGGACGCTAATGGCGGGCTGTTTGCGGTGCCACTCAGCGAGAGCCGCACCCGGACAATTCCCGCCGCTACGGTCACACTGGAATGGCGAGTACCGAGCATTTGAACGAGGAATTCTTGGGTCAGTGGCAGTTCATCGGATCCGACCCCGTCGGCGCACATCAATAGCCAACGGCCTAAGCGTTCATGTACTTCGTGAAGACGGTTGCAGGCGGCAAGTTGCGAAATCTGCACCGCGCAAATTTGCGAATACTGCTGTAAGCTGCGCTCCAACCTTGGACATTTCGCCAAAAACGCCACTAAGGCCTTACCGTCAACCCGGAAGGCGGTGCCCTCAATTTGCACTACCGCTCTATTCGGGGATGTTTTGAACCCTGCAACCAGAGGCAGACCGACAAATCCGACGCTCGGATATTTTGCGTCCGATAGCACTGTGTCGCTGCTAGTACATGCCACTGGCGAATATAAACGCGTCCAACAAACCATAAGCACTTCAGGTGGACGCAGTTGGCCACACTCTGGGAATCCGAGCGAACTATTATGTACTAACGTTTGATCGTGATGGGAAATACAAGGCTTCGTACAAATCGACGACGGCATCCGTCCACACTCCGTAGGGGTATTTCCTTCAGGTGTAATGCTGATCTCAGGTGTAGTCAATGCCCATAACCAGTCGGCACTGGCCAAAAGCGACGGTGTCATCTTGCGGTACCGGACCTGCCGCAAAGTATTCCGCTGACCTAGATTCAAAAAGCTCTGCTCATGACCTACCCGTCGGCACCCTTATGTGGCATGAGCAGTTCTTCGCGTATCAAGACTCCATCAATTTAGGAACGAAGTCACTTGGAACTACCTGGTCAACAAAGGGAATTTTTCAAGCAAGTACCCACCCAGACATGATTCAATTCTCTTTTACGCAAGAGGAAAGCATAACTATTTCGACAAAGAGTCCATCAGAATGGCTCCCTCAGGTGCGACTCTTAAGAGGTGGGGAAAATATCCCGTTGAATCGGGAGCTGTCCCCTTCGACACATTGACTCCAGGTATGAAGAAAGTGGCAAGGAAGGATGAGAAGCATTACCTGCTGCGGGGTGGACCGCAGGTTGACGATCACTGAAATACCTGGACTAAATTCTGGCGCAAGTAGAGAGGTCATTGGCTACCCTACGCAAAAGCCCGAGAAAACTGATCGAAATTTTGTGAAAGCATCGTCCCCAGAGGATGGAGTGGTTGCTGATTTTTTCTGCGGTGGTGGAACAACTCCAGCCGAAACGCTAGGGGCTTTGCACCCTGCGCACTTGCACGTTGAGTAATCTTTGCTTGATCAATCGCACCAGATCAGCGTAAGTCTTCAAACCTAGCATCCTCATCAGTCGATATTTGTGAAACATCACAGTGCTGGGACTTACCTGAAGAAGGGCGGCGGCTTTCTTGAGCGTCCATCCCCCTACGAGCAGGCAAAGCACCTCGGTCTGACGTCTGGTGAGGTGCTTTACCTGTTTCGTTGGAACCCGCCGCATAGCACTGGTTCATGCAATGTAGCTACCCTCGCATTGAACGAGGCCCTTTTGATATTTGGAACTGGCAAAAGTCGCAGTCCACTGCGCTCTGGGTGCGGCGGGGACATGCAACCGACTTCATTAACAGTTTGCAGCCACTAGAATCGTCACAATAGGCGAGCAAAGGACGCAAGCCTGTGAAAATCACCTGTTCTCGCCAACTATTAAGTGCGTCTGAAAAGAAGTAGGGCCAGTCAGCGTCATACAACGAGGACACGTACCATCAAACTGTTCGATGACGTAGGTTTCGCCGGGGCGTGCGAGTTCCTTTGCTTGCGCTATAGCGTCTTCCCGGTTTTGAAAAGCTTCCCAATCAAGCTTTGAATCGGACCAGTGAATATGGAAATGGACCATAGGCACCTCCTCCCCCAGAATCACTGAAACTCAGGTCTTCATGATCGCTGCATTCGCGCAACGTTCGATGAAGGCTCGGGGCGTCTGAGATGTAGAAATCGTAATTAACGTAGACTTAAAATGTCAATAGTAATGTCAATATAAAAATATTAATCGTACGTATTAATAATAGAATTAACAATTGACCTAATATGGCTGCTATGGGAGTATTTTCTAATGAAGAAAAAGTCGCCAGAAAGAAATGGGCATCTGAATTACGAAACGGTGCCGACCGCAAGATTAAGAAGGTCGCGCAAAGGCAAGCACCACGATCTGATGCTCACAATCATGGAGGACCTGCGGCAATCACGCCCGGGGTTCGCTGTGAAAATCCCGCTCTCTTCGACGGAAGGGGTACCGGTCGTGAACTTACGCTCGGTCATTGTCCGCACGGCCGCCAAAGAAAACATCAGAGTCGCTACTTCGTCCGACGACGAGTACTTCTACGTCTGGAGACCCTAGCCCCAACTTTGCCACTGGAAAGCCTTTTTTGTTTCGGTCTGCAGGGACCTCGAAGGAATGTGCAGTTTTTAGGAAGAAGAACACTTGCCCTGATGGTTTGAAACCAAATGGTTCACATGGTCCCCAGTTCCCGCATTCAACCTTAAGGGGTGGAAATGCTGGAAACTATTGGCCTGGTTCCCACTCGTTCCAGCGTCTGGGAACTGGTAGCGGAACTAGTGGCTGATAGCCTTGGAACTGGTTCCCGTCTGACTTGGTCGGAACTATCGTCGGAACCGCTCGAATCGGGTAATAGCGCAAAGCGCTGCGCCCGCCCTCCTCCGTAGCCATAGGTTGCCAAGATTCATGGGACGACATTGGACCAGATGCCAAACATTGCAATGGTGGGCGGAATTATAGCGCGTGAAATTTTGTACTGTTTTTGTACTGTCGATCTGGGAATTGTGCATTTCTTGGACTTCTAGGACATTGAAGAATCAATAAGTTACGTGTTTTCAATAGCCGGGTGGAGTTCAAATCCACCCCCCGCAACCAACCTTAGCGCCAATCCATAACAAAACAAAGGACCGAGAGACGGGGTGCATTGGCACCGCTTTGTACGCCTTCGCACCCATTTCTTTCACGTTTCTTTCACGGGGGGTGCTCACACCACTTGTGCACAGCAATAGCCAGGTTTAGACGTGGAGTTCGCTTCGCAGTTTTTCGTACCCACGGGGGGGCAAACGACAGGAGCGGGGCGAGGGGAGTGATGCCCCCTTGCGAATTCTGCCGTTGGTGCTCACGCACGGTGCCGGTGCCGTGCTCCGAATCACCGGCAGAAATCCGAGGTATGAAATGTCGAGAACTGAGGAAGGAATAGACGGCTGGATTCGAAATTCGCGCCCGTTGCGAAAGCCTGTGCAGGATGAAGAACCACCAGAAATCGACGAACTCAACGAACACTGCGACGTGTGCCAGATGCCGCAGTGGGCGTGCGAGTGCGAACTGAAAGGAATACAACAACATGATTGATCCAGAATTTGAGCTGTATTTGGGGGAAACGTCGGTCGATGCCATGGCAGATAACGAGATCGCCGCTTCCACGGACGCGCTGGATAGCTTCTTTGAAGGCTTGGAACTGGAACGAGCAGCCGGGAGTGATGCTCGTCAGGTCCTGCCTGATCGAGACCAGGGCCATGGGCTCCTGGAACTTCGGGATTTCGTCAATTCCGAGAAACGCGCTGCTGAGCGCGGAGCCATAACCAAGGCGCAAGTGAAGGGGTCTCTTTCTGCCCTGCGTTCGATTCTCGGTCGAGTAATAGAGAGCACGTAAGAACGGACTTGCAACACACGCGCGCAAGCGGGGGTTCTGCCCCGTATCTCCTAATCAAGCAAAGCGGGGAGCGCAGGTCCTGGCTCCCCATTTTGAACGGTAACTGGGCATGAAGGTAAGCGAACAACACGATCCACGAACGTTAACCGCTGAACGGGACAGGCTTCAGGTTTCCCTCAACGCAGAAGCTGAGAATCTCGATAGGCTTCGAAAGCCCTACGGGCGGTCTACGTCCGCTCCGTCCCTCTGTAGCCGACAATTCGCGTCGCTGATATGGCGGAACGTCCGTTGAGCAAATGCCGATAAAATGGGCTGATGTTCGACGTCGGCGCAGTTTGGATGCTGTCATGGCGGGGCTCAACGACCACCTCCTGTGGCTCATCCTGTGCCTTTGCTGCCTTGGTGTGCCGATCGCCGTGGTGCTCGGCCTATTGTTCAGGCGTTCGTTTCTTTGGTGGTGTGCCGCTACTCTGACAGCTTTTGCCGTCGTGCTTGCGGTCAGCCTTGCTGCCTTGAACAAACTCGGCTTCCAATAACGTTGGGTTCGCGTTTCAGGATGCTCCGAGCGAGGACCAAATGATGCGTTGTGGAAGCAGTAATGGTGCGAGCTTTGCCTTATTTGCAACCTGAGCGGTTGGCGCTCCTCACAGACGCACAGGATCCAGAAAACGGCGGGTTCATGCTAAGAGACCTTGAGCTGCTCCGGTCCTACAAGCACAGTTTTCGGGAGCCCCGAAGTTCTCTACTGGACGCGGCACCGATCCTTGGAAGACGCGCAACACGCCGCCCAAAGTGAGCTTGCCTCGTATGAGTCTCAACAATCCCATAGAGTTTAGAGGCGTATGATTCAATCACAACGCATTTAGCCGCTTTGCGAAGGACTTCCTGCGCTGGCTCGATAAAAGGAGCTCTAATGCAGGAAATCTCAGCAGTGCGATTCAACTCTCTCTGTTTTGATTCGCTTAGACTTGTTGAATGCTCTCGGGTTCTGAAATCCGATTCGACGGCTTTGCTGAAGCATTCTCGAGTCCTCAAGCGGCTCATTTCACGTCAGCGGAAGGCTGCCAAAAGCAGCCAGCATGCAATAGAGCAGCACCGCTTCGCAGGTACAGGTGCAGTCGTCCTCGGTTCGTCTCTTCTGGCTCAATGAGCCTTACAGCGATTTATCAATAGCAGGGCGAATTGCGGATCTTATTTGTCTTCAGTTTGCTCGTCACTGGACTGCTGTACTCGTCGGCTGAACTTCTGAAACCCGGCTCGCTCCAGCGCGGAGTGGAGGTCGCGCTCAAGTTCCTTTCGTCTTCGTGGGTCTGTTTCCCTACGCCACTGTGTGACAATCTCCTCCCAACTCCTGTTGACCTCGTCCATTGAAAGTTCCGCCTCAGAAAGTCGAACCCCGTTGGGATGAGGTGCTGGTCGGGGAAATGACACGCCAAAAAACGCCACTCTGGTTTGCAGATGTGACAAAGCGAATCGGTTTTGGCTTGGGCGCTATTGGTGTTGATTCTGGAGCCGTTCTTCCTTTTCCGCGAGCATCCGGTTAATTTCGCGTACAAGCTCCATAAGCCTGTTCGCGTCTTGCTCTTTGGCAGCCTGTTCGCAGAGTTCGCGCCAGCGTTCTCCGTTGTGGCCCTGCATACTCGGGGTTTCGACCTCCGATTGGGTTCGGACTAGCAACCAAGATCATAAAGCGGGAACTCTCAATACGGCTGCTACTCTCTTGGGGGTAGCGTCAAAATGCGCCATTTTGGCAGTCCCGAGTAGAATTGTCCGTGATTCTAAGAGGCTGGAAGGAAATCGCGGCTCACTTAGGGAGCGGTGTGAGAACGGCGCAACGGTGGGAGAACGAAGGATTGCCGGTCAGACGTCCAACCAAGGGGCCGCGCAGTCATGTAATCGCAGATAGTGAGGATCTGGACTCCTGGCGTCTCAAAGGCCCATTCTGGCGTACAAAAGATTCGACCTTCTCGCCAATATTGAGCGCAATGAGGAATTGCGCCGAGAGTTCGCTGCACGTATGGCAGGCTTTCAGTCGAGACTTGCAGCTCTTCAAAAGGAAGTCGATGCGCTACGTGCGAAGAGAAAAGGCAGACCGCGACACTAAACACCGAAGCCTTCGGGTTCCGGAATCTGAGCAGGACACCGCATTGGGCGCGTATGGCCATGAATCATTGTAGAACTTGTGCGGCCTGCACACTCTGCCGCCAGAATCGAGGCGCAGTTTGCCCTGTGGACGACCTCGTGCGGATAGCTGTCTGACATCGTCGCCCGGCAAATCAGCGATATCGGGATTTGTCGCTTGTTCTCGGCGGATTACGTAATGGCGGACTAAGGCCAGCAACCTGCGGGCATTACAGCCACATCCGATCAGCACCACCACCCACCCAAGAAAGCAGGAAAATCCCGAAGTCAAGAATGGAGTAGGAACATGCAACGGAGTTTCTGTATCGCGCTCGTGCCCGCCGCATTATTGGCAATAGTCATTGCCGCCAACGCGCAAGTCGGAAAAACCACCTGTACTTTTACGTCGTTCAAAGTACTGCAGGGCAGCCAACCCGGTGTTGGAGGGATCAACGATTCCGATTGGGTTTCCGGCAGCGCACAAACTGGCCAGCCGATGACAGTGGGTTTCGTGCGAAAACCCAGTGGAACAATCACGACCTTTTTAATCAACGGCCAACCGAACCTTGCGAACAAGATCAATAATTACGGCACCATCGTAGGAAGTTATTTCCCGAATCCGGGGTCGGGGAACCAGCAAGCTTACAAACGTTATGGCAACGGAGCCGTCGTCACGTTAAAAGGTCCGAGCGGTGCTCGTTTAACCATACCGTACGGCATCAACAACGCGGGTAAGATTGTGGGTTCCTATGTGACCACTACGTCGGTGCAGAAGGGATTCACGTACCTGAACGGGGCCTATACAACGTTCTACCACTCCGGATGGTCCTTGCTGGAACCACAGGCGATTAATAGGCAGGGAGTGATCGTCGGGTCTTATGACGACAGCTCATCCAAGACGCATGGGTTTGCTTACAGCAATGGCCAGTGGGTCACAGTCAATGTTCCTGGCGCGTCGCATACCGCTATCGTCGGCATTAATGACTGGGGCTCGATGGTTGGCTGGTACGTGCCGAAAGGCTCCAGCACATCACGGGGGTTTCTCTACAAGAATGGAAAGTTCAGTACTGTGGAATACGCCGGAAAGCCTGGATTCAGTGTGGATGGAATTAACAATTTGGGACACATCTATGGTGATGGGTCCGGCTCATCCTTCATCGGGAAAGCGTGTCATTCCTACTGAAGCCGTGAAGTGTTTTGCATGACCCCTTCCGCCTGCTCACTTGTTGTAACCAGCCGGTGGGTGGACCGATTGGAATGATTTCGGACTAGCGGTGTGGACGGTAATTCAGAGACTGATTCCCAGAGCGATCCTCACTGCGGCACCCTTTCAAGAATCATCGCATACAGAGTACCCGCTACCGCAATCGACCTTGTCGCGCACTGAAGTACTCGGGGCAACGCACGAAATAGCAGCAGCCTCTAAGCTGCACTATGTCCTTCAAGGTTTATATGCGCACCGGGGCTGCTCTCGCCTCTATTCTTCTGGCGTCTCAGCTGGCAATCGCTGGCGGTACAGTCTCCTTCAACGTCAAATGGTATTCGACCGGACAGTGGCCCTTCAACGATATCGTGGATGCCAACCCTTTCGAGGCTACGACTGGCATTGTGATCGCGGACCTCAACCGTGACGGCATTCCCGACGTGGCTTACAGCTATTCCTGCTGTGAAGATGGCAGTTCCGGCGGCGGTGTCATTGTTAAGTTGGGAACGGGGGGCGGAAACCTTGGTCCCGATGTGCCCTACAAATTTGGCCAAGATGTCTTGCGCGAGTTAAAGACCGCTGACACCAACGGCGATGGCTGGCTCGACTTGATGGTGCCGGACGCATTTTATAACTCGATAAACGTGTTCCTTAATAATGGAGATGGGACATTCCAGTACGGCGGCAAAGTTGGGCTCGGGGGGAGCTCCTCCGGTTCATTCGAGTTGGCAGACTTTAATCACGACGGGAAAATCGATCTGGCCCAGATTGGCTGCGGCGGCAATTGCACACTGAACATTGGTTTAGGCGACGGCACCGGGCTGAATTTTGCGATATCGCAGTCCATTCAGCTGGCTGGGTCTTCTTACAACCTCCAGTCTGCAGACGTAAACGGTGATGGCAAACTCGACCTAGCCTTTGTGCGTGGCAGCGTTGGAGTAATTCTCTGGGGGCGCGGAGATGGAACCTTCTCAGGCCCGACCTATCTCAAACCGCCGACGACGGACCCAATGGACTCTGTCGCCATCGCCGACTTCAACAATGACGGACGCCTCGATATATCGCTGTTGTCGGGCTATCCCTGCTCGCCAGATCCGAACCGGGGACCTTGCGGCCAGGGAAATGTGAACATCGTCTGGATGTACAAGAACAATGGCGGGACTAATTTCACGCTCACAACGCACACGCAATTCACAGCTCAGGCGGGATTGATCGTGCCCGCCGATATCAATGGTGACCTCAATCAGGACCTGCTCCATTACAACCAGTTCGCCAGCGGCATTTACCCAGTGCTTGGTGCTCACGGGGGATACGAATATGTAGTGGGACTGGGCAATGACACGCTCGGCACCCAGGGAACTCTCTCCAGTAGCGGCATTAGTGCCGCCACCCCCCGGGACATGAATGGCGATTCTCGCGCCGACTATGCAGTCATTGATTGGTTTACAAACCAGCTTGGCGTCGGAATTCAGACTGGAGGCTGGAAGAACTGTCCGCCTCCGAATTCGGCAAATCTAGCAGCAAGAATTTGCGGGATTTCGAATGGAGCGACCGTCACTTCGCCACTGTTAGTCAAGGCATCTGGCAATTCGCCCGCAGGAGTGAATCAGTTGCAGGTTTGGATTGATGGGAAAAAACAATATGTAAAGTGGGGCGACCAGCTGGCGAAGAAATTCACTCTCCCCTCAGGCAGCCATCGCATCGCGGTGGTTGCGTACGACAAGTACATTGGACATGCAACAACCGCGGTCAATGTGAACATTCCCTAGAGGATTGGCAGCTTAGGGCGCCTATTATAGGAAGTGGCGGCTGGCCCATGGTGGAGGGCAAGATCGAAACTGTGACCGTAAGCACCTTCGCTGAGCAGTCACTTTCCGAACTCTCTTACTCATACGTCATCGACGGGGAACGCTACTCGGGGTACTTCACTAGACAATTCGCCGACGAGCAGGATGCCTGGGATTACGTCCGTCCACTTAAGGGGCAGCCTATATTCGTGCGGCACAAACCGAGTAACCCCGCAGTTTTCAAGCGTCCGCATTGTCGATCAGAGCCCTCTGGTCGCGGGTGGACAAGGGAGCTTGGCTGTGCGCTTCATCGGGCGTTTGGTCTCGCACCTGATTGGCGACGCAGCAAAGGCAAACTCGAATTCGGAAGCATAACCAAAACTCGCACTCTTCATTCGCATTTTGTTGTCTCGGTGAGCGACATACCGATGTTACGCCAGTTAAGCAATCGCTTAGACTGTTGCTCATGAAATGTCGATTTGGGGTGTTCGCAATCGCCGCACTTCTTGCATCCTCAGGATGGTCCCAAAATCACCGCAAACCGCTGCTACTTTTGGTCGAAGAGACAAAGGGCTATCCCGCCACCTCGACAACTCGGATGTGACCGCTGATCCGCTCAGAGGGCTGGGCCTAGCAGTTGAGACAAAGGGATAGGATTGGCCGTTGACAATAGCCGTCGATAGTCGGCTCTCGATCAACACTCTGTGGAATGCCGCTGCACTTGCGGGAAAAGCTGGATTCGTGAATATCAATACTACGCTTTTCATTATGAAGACCGAAAAGGTGTGGAAGTATCTTTCGGGAAGGAGCCAATTCCAATCCAACCCAGATCATACTAATCCTTGCGTCTTCTCTTCGCTTTTTTCTCAGTGAGCGATAACGCGATGTATCGCCATCTTGAATCTGCTAGTAGCTCGACAGCTCCGTGTCATAGATGAACTTCAACTCTTCCAGATGACCTTGCATGAGCTTTAACGCCGCCCGTAACCCGAAAACGGGAGCTTCGTTTCCTCCCTTGAATCGGTTGTATGCAGCATCGCTGGCTGCCTTGCGATAAGCCTTTGATTGAGCTTCGAGCTGTTCAAATTCGGATACAGCCTCGGTGGATGTTTGCGGCAATCCGGTTGGGCCAGAGGCCGACTTTTCACCGTGCATTGTGGGATAGGCAAGAGCAAGGATGGATCGCAAGTTGGAGGTGAATGCTACATAATTGTCGCCAGCGGACTTCAGGGCGTCTTCTAGGCATTTTTCGGTTTCCATCCTGCTCTTTGAATCGTTGCACACCGACTCGTCCGTACTTTTCAATGCAGACTGGAGATCGTGAGATGCCTTTGTTTGCAGTGCGTCGCGCTCTGTTCGCCATTCAGCGACATCTGCTTGAAATTGCTGCTGCTCCGGAGTCAGCCTTTTGTGTGGCCTCGTGGGTGTCTGCGAAATTGCTGTGCACGACAAAATGCCTACGGCAGCCATTAAACACTTGCGTCGCCCTAGTTTCATGCGTTAGGACCTCCCCTTATCAAGCAAGCATAGCGCAGCATTCCCTGATAACAGGCGAGTCGCAAGTTTGCGCTTTTCATTCGCCTTTTCTGGTGTCAATACGCGACATGTCGATATTTCACTTACCATCGTCGCCCTTTGTCCAGGTCACTCTGAGTGCTATTAGTCCCTGTTGCGGCCGCGCAGCTCGCGGTCCAGTGTTTCTTGCGCGTCTCGCATGGCGTCAGTGAAACTGCTCACTCCGCTCATCCGCCGTCCCATCTCTTTCGGATCTACGTCTTCTATGTGGCTTTGTAGCCACCACACATTGCCTGCAGGATCGCGTACGCGACCAATTCGATCTCCGAAGAAGTGTTCTGCTACCTCAGTAACAGGAGTTGCACCTGCTTCCAAGGCGCGACGGTAGGTGGCGTTCGCATCCTCAACATAAATGCGCAGAAATGCGGGGGTTGGAGGCCACGTCTCCTTCGAATCGAACAGCATCACGACCGAGTCCCCGATTCGGACTTCTACATGCCCGATGCTGCCATCGGCATTGTAGAAACGACTTCCAGGTGTTTCTTGCGCATTAAATACGTTTTCAAGGAAAGTGATCAGATCCGCAGCATGCTTTGTAATGATCCAAGGCGTGATCGTGTGGTAACCATGCGGTACCGGGTTGGCAGCGGCTTTGTCTATGTTCATGTGGCGTGGTCCTCACCCTGGAGGCCGGTTTTTGTGAGCGCCTCGGAAAACAGCATGACGCCAAATATATGCCATCCAGTGTCATAATTGAGTGGCGCGGGAACGCCATTAATCATTCGACTTTTCCGGCGCCGACATTGTCAGAGAAGCGATGTATCAACAGTGATCCGAATTGCCGACATTCACGCCTAGCTCTCTTTTCTTTTGCCCACAAGAAAAACAATTAAGTGCGACAACCCTATCGTTACCGGCGCGATACCGAGCCACTGAATGCCCGGGGGAATGGTTTCCTGCTGCGGATGAGCAAGTAAGGCACTAAGTACCACGAATACGCTTATCCCGAGCGAAATCCAGACAAGCCCTGCGAGAAGCAGAAGGCGCTGAATATTCCAGTTACTGCGGCGGATCTCCTGCTCCACAGGAGCCAGTTCCACACCTTTTTCAATGGCAATAAGCCGTTCGCGGTGGATCATCACTCTGCGCTGGTGCAATAGCCACTGCCTGAATCCCACGAGAGCAATCAATGCGATGACTACAAAGGCGATTTCCATGTCGTCTATCCATCCTTTCGCTCCTTTATACTCGTGTGCCGATGTATCGGTTGCAGCGAAGGAAATAGTTCTCTTGCAACCTGCCCCCGAGTTCAGGAGTATCAACAGAGCATGGCGGATGAAGATGTACAAAGGCTATTGTGCGAGCGTCGTTATGGCCTGGCCTTCGAACTCATCTTGCAGCGCTACGAAAAAAAAGTGTTTTATTTGGCATATTCGATACTGAAGGAATCAGCCAATGCCGAAGATGTGGCACAGGATGTCTTTGTGAAGCTATGGCAGGTGCTCCCACTTTACGATGGCAGGGCAGCAGTCTCAACATGGCTATATACAATCTCCCGGAACACTGCTCTTTCGGCACTTCGGGCTAAGTCCTACCGGAATACACTGCCTTTTGAAGAATGTGACCCACCCGCCGTCGACCCTGAGCCTGGATTGCGGCGCCTGCAGCTCAAAGAGGTTCTGCCGCGCCTTTCTCAAATAGAGCAAGAGATCGTTACGCTGTTTTATCTGCAGCAGTGCAGTGTTGAAGATGTAGCAGGAATGCTGGATGTGCCTGCGGGAACGGTCAAAAGCCATCTGCATCGCGCGAGGCGGCGGTTAGCGGAACTGATGAGGAGCTGAACACATGAATTGCAGAGAGGCTCAAGAACAAATATTGGCGAGCTTCGAAGGTGATGTTTTTCCAGGGCAGAGAGATGCTCTCGACAAGCATCTGTCGGAGTGTGCGACCTGCTCCGAATTTACTGCCTTGCAGAGCCAGCTCGATCTCTTTCTTCGGGAGCAGATCATTGCTCCTCAATTGAGCGCGAGCTTTAGAGCCGCGGTGCGCGCTAAGATTGCTTCAAAATCTTCCCATATGCTTCCCGCTTGGCTACCGGATGTTGCCTATGTCGCGGGTTCCGTTGCGGGACTGGCGCTGTGTGCGGTGCTGTTACCTTTTGCGGCCACAACTGTCATCGAGATGGGTGCCTCAGTAGCCATTGTCGTCTATCTTCTGCAGACATTTCTCCGTACAGCTTTACAGCAGTCGATCGAATGAGAAGCGTTTCTGTGTCGGCAGAAAACTCAGATTTCGGGATCGCGCCATGCACCTCCCGCATTGTGTCTATTGCTCTAGGGGCACAGAGAGGAATTGTGCTTTACACGGGCCGTGGTCAATTGTCGAAACCAGGCCTTATCACTCACCTGCGCTTTTTCTTCTCCTATAATGTTTCGCGTGGCTGGCCGTCACAAGCTCGATCTTAAGAAGATCCGCGCAGCGCTCAGTGTGACCTACCCCCATTGCGGAGCAGAACTGAAGCCGAGCGAGCGGGAGAGGCTAGATTTTGACCATCTGCGATGCGGGAAGTGCGGGGAGACGTTCACGCCGAAATCGCCCCAGTGCTAAAGCTGCGTCAAAGTTGTCAACGTAAGATTTGGGCAACAATTTAGATCCCCTGGAGTCGGAGTTGCCTACGAGCAATGTTTTCGGGGGCCAACTTTTTGTAAAAAATGATAGGTTAGTGGAAAGTTTTTTTCGCAAGTTCCGTAGACAGGCGTCTACGTTCTCAGGGGGGCCACAATGGTCGTGCGAGTTCTCGTGGTTGATGACTATCAACCGTGGCTTCACTTCATTCGCTCTATGCTTCAGGAGGCGTCAGAACTTCCGATCATCGGCGAGGCGTCCGACGGGCGAGAGGCGGTTCAGAAAGCCATACAACTGCAACCCGACTTGATCCTGCTGGACATTGGCCTTCCTACTCTCAATGGGATTGAGGTTGCGCGACAAATCCGCAAGCATGATCCTAACGCGACAATTCTTTTCGTGAGCGAGCAACGTTCTCAGGATGTTGTCATGGAAGCGTTGAGCACGGGATCGGGCTATGTCATCAAGTCGTATGCCTCAAGGGAGCTAATGCCAGCGATAAAGACCGTGCTTGAGGGTGAGCGGTTTGTCAGTGCTGGTGTAGGTGGTCACGATCTCGACAGCACTCCAAATGACCGCAGTGCCTATCATCCTCATCGCACGGAGATGGTCGCACAAAAGGGGGAAAACAGACGCCACGAAGCTGCATTCTACAGGGACGATGCAGCGCTTGTGGATGGCTTTGCTCGCTTTGTCGAAGCCGCTCTGAAAGCGGGGGATCCGGCGATCGTTATTGCGACCGAATCACACAGTGTCAGTCTTTTTCAGAGGTTAAGCCACGACGGAGTGGACGTGAGTGCGAGCATTGAACAAGGGATGTACATTCCGTTGGATGTCCCAGACACCTTGTCCACGTTTATGGCTAACGATTTGCCCGATCCGGTTCGATTTACGAACGTGGCGGGCGATCTCATAAAACGAGCGGCTAAGGCTGCAAAGGGAGGACGTCGCCAGGTTGCAGCTTGCGGAGAATGCGCACCCTTCTTGCTCGCAAAGGGTAATGCGGAGGCGGCGATTCGGCTCGAAAATCTGTGGGATGAGATCGCGACAAACTATGACGTGGATATTCTCTGTGGGTATGTGTCCACTGCTCTTCAGGAGAAAGAGAACAGCCACAACTTGCTAAGCATCTGTGCAAAACACTCAGCTATTCACGGACGTGAAACCTCTGCCTGAATCAACTGCGGCAAATCGGTCTTTTTGAGGCTGGGGGAAGGGCGTTGTGGCAGTGAACCCATCGACCTGCATTCGCCGGAGTCACGCGGATGGAATATCACGGCCATGACAAGCACGGTGACGACGATGACGGCGCCTACTACGATCGTGATCACGGCCGCGGTCATGGACACGGTCACGGTCGCGACCGCTATGCCGACCGCGACCGAGATATCCGCGACTGCTACCGCGCTCACTAGGATCATCTGCCTCCGGGTCTGGCCAAACGCGATCATCTTCCTCCCGGACTAGAGCGTCGACTGGTCTTGAATGGAACTCTGCCTCCGGGCCTGCAGAAGAAAATGCAGCCGTGCCGGCGCGAGTTGGAAGTGATGCTTCCGCCTCCGCCTCCAAACTATGTACACGTAGTTATCGGTGGCAACCTCGTGATGTACAACCGGGCTACCCTTCAGATCGGTGACGTCTCCCGTTTGGACGCAGCTTTCTAGCACTACAACCCGCTTCTCTAGGTCAGCAATAACCGTCTGGGGCCCGCGCTTTTGTGTGCGCCTTCACGATGATTGTTGAAACGTCGCCATATTGACACCGGAAAACGCGAATGAAAAGCGCAAAGTGGTGGGCCTTTGGAAGCAGCATGTCCTCACTGTTCGGTATGTATAATGTGCCGATTCGCTCGTTCGACGACAACAAGACAACAAAAGGGCATACGCCATGAGTCTGAAACTTAGGGTCATATTCCTGTGCTATCTGTTGCTTCTATCGCTGTCGCCTCGGCGTTCTGAAGCCTCCTCCATCTGCTCCGGTTGTGCCGCAGCACTCGTGGGCGCTGTCGTGGCAGTCGGCGTTGGAGTGGGAGCCGCTTTCTACTTTGTTCATCGCAGCCACACGTCTTTAACGGGCTGCATCAGCAAGTCGGAAAAGGGGCTCAAAATATCCACGAAAGATCGCAGCTACGAATTGGAGGATGCGCCGAGCGAACTCAAACCTGGCATGCGGGTTGCGCTGCGTGGACGTAAGAAAAACGCTGCTTCCGGTCCAGTTTTCCGAGTTGACCACATATCCCGTGCATATGGTGCATGTGGGGCGTAGCCGCCATCCTCGAAATAGCTAGTTGGCGATAAAGTGCGCCGTGAAAAGGCGCTGGACTTCAGCGGGTGCAACTCCCGCCCGGGAACTGGTTCGTTCCACCCGGTAGCAATCGAAGCGGCGGCATAGGCAACAAAGCTGTCGGAGCCTTCGATGGAAAGGGTCGCGTGGCGACTCCGCGAGCGTGCAGGCCGTAACGTGAGTGAACGTTGAGCAGCGCGTTTCCACCATCCCTCTCGAAAAACTCAGTCGATCGAACGAAACGCTCTTTCCGAAACCGATGTGTAAAAGGCGAGCATAATTGAGATGGGCACTAACAATCGGGCCGATTTGCTTCGCAAAGGCACTTAGGTTTGGAACAAAAAAGTCATTCCAGCCTTTTGCCAACCAATGTTCAGACCCGGCGCAGTCGATTTCCACGTCAACGGACTCGCCCGGCTCGGAGTCTTTATCTGACCACCGAAGAGATTGCTTAAGGCGAACCTGGGGCCGCGTTAGATGTTCGAAAAGAAGAAGGCCGGCAGCTGCGTCGCTAGGATATTTACAGCTCGCGAAAATGTACTCCAATTCCTCGCGGTGGTAGTTTGACGCTGTCGTCGTAACTAACAGAGTAACCCACTTGGAAAGAACCTCTGTGGAGATACTCCCAGCCACCTTCGCACGAAACAACGCAAAAGATGCTTGCCGCCACACGAGAGGCCCAGCCCCTCTCCGCCTAACGATTTCCAATGCTTCATCGCTATGCTGCGCAACGTAGTTTCCGCAAAACCAGTTGGCCAGCTCCCCATCAATCTCTGAATAATCCGCCTTCGTGGCGAAAATACCCTGGAATTGTGGCTGGCGGTCAGCCCAAATCAACCATTCTGGACCGCGCGCGTATCGCGTGAAGAACCGGAGCCTGGGAATGTCTGAAAGCGCGTCTCTTACGAAATCCTCTTCTTCTGGAGAGGCGGGAACATTCCCAATGACAATTGCACGGACGCGGTTTCTCGACAGCAAGCGCTCCGGCTTGGCATTGTTCGGCCCAAGCGCCAATAGCAATCGTGAGTTGAGCGTGCCGTAGTTGGGGTGACTCAGATATGGGATAGTGGACCGGAGCAATACCCAGATTTCTCCACCGCGTGTCATCGTGTGGCGGAGTTAACACAAACCGTCCAGGTCCTTGCGAACCGCTCGTTAAGCCCCTAGCGAGATAGGTCATCAACATGTCCTGATGGTGTACCCGACAAACAGGACGACAAAACGTGAAAAAAGTCGTTCAAGAAATCTCGTAGCCCAACCCTCGTTTATATAGGCGCGGGCGAAATCTGAGTCGGTGAGGACCATTCTGTACGACTCGCGATCAACACTTCCATGCAAGTTGACGATCCCAGTAAACCCACTGCCGACCGGTAAAGCAGGAGCGAAATAGACCTCAGGTCCAGCGATTCCGAAGCGGTCGCTCATCGCAGTGGCGAAATGCCTATCAAAGTTCGTTGTCACGAGCCGAAAGCAATCAAGATTCTTGAAGAGGTCAATCAGCGCGAAGTGGTTAGAATTTGGTGCGGAGTTCGGAGACGAAAGGATTTCACGCACCTGATCGTGAACTTTGATACCACTGGACACGAGACGGCCTAAATAGACCTCAACGGACTCTCCGTCGTGTTTAGGATAGGCGGCCCCACCTACTTGAGCGGCAAGGCCTTCAAAATCTGGATAGTCCGAAGGAGGATCTTTCGAGACCCCGGCTCCAGCAAACAATACAAGCTGTCCAGATCTCTGAGCTTCGATTACGGTGCTTGGAAAGTCGACTTCTCGAATTCTCACGTGAGATTTTAGGGTACCTAAGTCGGTTTAAGCTTTAAACTGTGCCCTTTCCGCTGACCAGCCTCTTTCGGGCTGATTCCCCTTTGTTCCCCCTCGGTGATCACTGCAAAAGCGGCCAACGATTATCAGTTCAAAACATCTCTCATGAGGCGAACCGCACACCGTCAAAAGTAGCAAAGGTTTCATTATTCGTGGTCATCCCAATATTTTAAACAAGCAGCAGAGCAATGAATAAGTTCGGCTAGTGTCCAGATCAGCTCGAAGTTGTTACGAAAACGGAACAAGCTCAACACTCTGACTAACATTCTTTATGCTTGACAAACTATCGTGCTTGGAGCATTGTCTCCCTGAGCCTCTCCGAAGAGCAGTTCCCGCCAAGAGAAGTGCATCACCCACTGAGGCGATTGCCACCGAAAGCAAACATTAATCAATTCCTTGTGCCGCGAGGGAACCGATGCCGGACTCGCAGGTTACGCGCCGTAGATTCCTGAAATCTGTCGCCACTGCAAGCGCATGGAGCTGCGCCGCGTGGAGTAAGGGTTGCAAACCGCTCCCCGCTCCTCCTTTTGATTCGCCATATTACGGTGGTAAGTACATGGTACGCCGGGCCCTGTTAGGTGTGACACCCGGGACGTCAGCAATGCCTACCCCTAGCGTCGTACAAAGCTTCACTCAAGCAATTTCCTGTACCAATTCGCCGACGGAAGTCTTTACGAAACCTAGCAGTATCAGAGCGATGGTGTACTATCCGGGAGGCGTCGGCAATGAGGACGTTGGTCAGCCTATCCCGGCCGGGTACACTCCACAGTCTTGGCCGATGGTTTTGTTTGCTCACGCGCGACGCCCTTATCTCTGCCCAAATGCATATCCTCCTCAAATAGATCCGAGTCTTATCGATGTTCGAGTGGACTACCAGCGCATAGGGAGTCTCTTGATTGACCACCTCGTTTCCTACGGATGTGCTGTCGTCGTGCCTGATTTTTCGTGGCTAGCGCAAAGTGATTTTGATGGGGTAGATAGAGGTCATGTAATAGCAGGTTTTTTCCACTACTTATCTGACATTAACGCGACTGTTTTCTCGGGTGCTTTCGACATCCAACGGCTCGTCCTCGTGGGACATTCCACAGGATGCGCAGCATGCCTTCGAGCGCGAGGGGAACTAATTTCATCCGGTGCCCCGAGCCTGTTTCTATAGGGCTCATAGCTCCTGTGACTTCTACTCCAGGGTTGGCTGCCGAACAGTCGCCACACGCGATGATGATTCTAAAAGGCACCAACGATACCAAACAAGGCGCGAATCCGGACGCAGTGTATAGCTCCGCGAAGGCTCCGAAAGTGCTCATCTCTCTTGTCGGCGCCAATCATTTTGGTTACACGGACATTTGTGACACTAACAACCAAACTTGTGCCGCTGACGACTCCCCCGGAGGTGTTACCCGTTTTTCTCAGCAACTCGCGGCTGGCGCGTACCTTGCGGCACTATTACGACGTTTTACATTGCAGGACTTGACGGTGAGGCCATATCTGAGAGGTCAATTGGTGATCACTGGCCTCGGAATGCCTCTTGAATCGCAAATTCAGATTACGCAAAACGGTATGTAGGAGCGTGCAAGATGGGTGACTACGAGGGTGTGCCGGCGAAGTGGGGTTGGCGAGCATCGATTGACATCACTGCGCTGAAGGCGACGCTAACCTCGACGGGCAGTAGGCTGATCTCGGTTCATCGGCGCGACGGCGGTGCGTCGGTTCCGTTTACGGCCGTTTGGATCGCCAACAAGGGTGCTGACCAGACGGATTGGAACTGGCATCCGGGCAGCACCGGTGCCCATTTGAAGACGATAGTGCAGAAGGCGCAGGGTCGGCTAATTCACATCGATGCGTTTGTCCAAGACGGAACCGGCATTCAGTTCGCCGGGGTGTGGGTGAAGAATACCGGCGACTTTAAGAAGGTCTGGGGCTGGCATCCAGCGTTGACGAGTGCCCAACTGGCAGCAAAGGTCGGTAGGTCGAAGCGGATCATCTCGCTGACGACCTACGTGCAGGATGGGCAGCGGCTCTACGCCGCGGTTTGGGTGAACAACACCGGCTCGGAACACCGTGGCTGGGACTGGACGCCGGACACAACGTTTGACGACTTGAGGCAGAAGCTCGAGGACTTTCCTGGCCGGCTGGTCTCGATCGACAGCTTCCAAGAGGGAACTGAGACGCATTTCGCTGCGGCCTGGGTGAACGCGAAAGATTCATTCGCCAAGCTGTGGTGGTGGGGCGCGGGACAAGACCAGGGCGAGATCAACATGGACGTCCCGCTGTACTGCAGTTACATGGTGGAGGCGCGCACGCTTCCCGTGTCGGCAGATCAATTCGTGCACTTTCGCCACGGGTTCCCGCGATCGGCGTACAAGGAGAGTGCGACGCTGGTCGCGTTATCGGGTACGGCCGCCGTTAGCGACGTAAAGACCGACGGAAACGGCTATTTCGAGCAGGACTCCTCGCTCGACCTCCACCTCACGAGCACGGCTTCGGGCCCGGTCGACATCGTCGAGGCCGAGCTGATCCGCGCCTACCACGGCTGGTTCTGGCCCGACCGGCTCACGAAGATGCTCGATTCCACCGACATCTTCTCCGGTCAACCGGCCCAGATGGCCCCCGGAGCGGACTATCACGGCACACGCCTGGACGGTGAGTGGGCCTTGACGCACTATATCGCCCGTGTGCGGGTAATCGACTCAAGCGGCGCCGCGCAACGGACCGCGCTTGCCGTTCCCATCCATCGTTCGGGTTTCACACCCGTCGCAGGTACCGAGGCAACAGTCCCGGTTTGGCTTGGCATGTGGGCTAACCCGGCCGACATCATCCCGCTGAGCAAGGACGGGAAGACTGTGAACTGGCTAGTGATCGGCGGAGAGATAGTCAATTGGACCGGCCAGACCCTCCGTGTCGCGGGCTTGCACATGACCGTTCTCGCCCCCAACGGCACGATCATCATCGACCGCGAGTGCAACTACGATTTTCGGAAACATGACTACGCCAACAACTGGCCGAAACTGCCGCCGTCCACGATCGCGCATGCTGAACTCCCCGATCCATACACCGTGTTTGTGGATGGGACCGAGATACCGGCCAAGGTCGATGTGAGCGCAGGCCTGACTGTGCGCCTCGTGTTCAACTACAAGCTGCCTGACGGCTGGTGCGGATCGACCGCGCGCATCGACCACGCCAGCTACCTGGCCACACCGACCATTCACTCACCAGTGCGGAGTGATGGCGACGGTGCCTGGCACTACGGAAACGGCATGACGCAAATCGGATTCACACCGCACGCTCATTTCCACGAGCGCTACAGCTACGACATCACCCAGCCCGGACCAACGGGCACCGGGCTCAAACCCAACCAGGACGAACACGTAAACGACTCATTCTACTGCTACGGTAAGGAACTGCACGCGGCAGCGGACGGCGTCGTGCTGGGCTGTGACTTCACCAATCCAGAGAACGACGGCAAGACCGACCCGAGCACCGTGTTAAACAGCCCGGCCAACTATGTGATCCTCGGCCATGACAGCGGCCCGCTTTACCCGCGCCGAACACGCTATGTACACCTCAAGCCAAAAGTTCCTGACTGCCCAGGCAACCCGGGACATCCGCTCGCCCCTGGTTGCATCGTCAACGCAGGCGACGTCATCGGCTACGTCGGCAATAGCGGGCACGTTAGCGGGCCCCACCTGCACTTCGACCTCTGGGGCATCGACCCCAGCGGCCACCCACGACCATGGCCGATGCGCTTTAGCGACATTCACCCCGCCGGCTCAAAACGCAAAACGACCGGCACCCCCGCAACCGGCGACTACGACACCACATGAAGACACTCGCAAGCCTCTAGGCCAGATTCGATTCCCACACAATCGGAGCTCGTCGAGCTTCTGGCAGGCGGCATTGCGGAGAAACGATGCCGCGTTCATCGAGCCACTGCAGAAGCTCCCCATTGCCGTAGGTGGTATCTGCCGCCAGTGTTTGCGGCAGGTAGCCGTGGCGTTCACGATATCGTTCGATCATGGCGTGCGCCGCTGCGCTCTCGTGACTCAGTCGTGCCGGGGTAGCTTGCACGCCCACGATGATGCAACTGCTGTTATCGACCAAATAGTTGTCGTAATAGCCCAACCGTGCTGGACCGCCTTTGGTTG
>Ga0134128_10001446_pt1 | contig 30582 bp, 36 predicted proteins | sample KB31754_FD_96462 | JGI IMG/M metagenome (GOLD analysis project Ga0134128, IMG submission 96462) | Terrestrial soil microbial communities with excess Nitrogen fertilizer from Kellogg Biological Station, Michigan, USA - KB3-175-4 | ecosystem: Environmental > Terrestrial > Soil > Unclassified ... | reverse complement strand
CTCGAAGTATTTTATAATCGGCAGCGACGCCACTCGACCCTTGGCTATCAGTCCCCCGCCGAGTTCGAAGCAAAGGCGGCTGTCGCGTAACCCGGTGTCCACAAAATCGGGGGAAGATCACCAAGAACGAGAAGAGTTTTTGTCGAAGCAGCTAAACACAACAAAGTGAATGCAATCGGGCTACAGCTGCAATATTAAGGATAAAGAAAAGGTGTCAGCAACTGAGGGCTCCCCACGAATTTCATACGCTTAGCCCATCATCATGGCATGAGAAGTTTGTTGAAGTTGAAGAAGTGGCGCCAAGAGGTCACGACAGGTGAAGTGCTCCCGAGCGCGCCCGGTCACTTGAAGTCCTCATGCGATCATGGATACCGTCAATCAACATCGTGTGGTATTGGCCTGATACCGCCAGGAAGAGTGAAATGGGGTCGGATCTTGTGTTGTGCATGCCAGGAGTTTTTTCTGAAATCAGCGCATCAGAGTCATGGCAACAGGAGTCAAGTCATACAAGAGGTGTCTGGCATGCGTATTGACTTATTGGCACACCCTGACTGGCCTTGCACACGTAAAATGGCCAGTTGCTCACGCAGGTGCAGCAAAGCATCAGAACTGGCGCCATTGGCAATGACGATGCAGGCCAACGGGCAGCGAGAGAGTGGTGAGATCCTGTGCCTGGAGCGTCTGATCAATCCACAAAATTCCCTCCTCGGGCAGCAGGAGGGGGATGCTGTCGGCCAGGTAGGGCATGCGGAATCCGTACAAGCAGAAAAGGGGACAGGCAGATTTTCCAGAGGGGCGAAGTCCCATGCTGCGTCCATTGGGCGGCGGCCTCGGGAGCGCGGGGTGGATTCAAACCTCAGCCTGGCAGGCGATTTTATTGGGTGCGGCGTGTCATGCGTGAATCATGGGCTGCGAGTGGATCAACACGTAGGCTTGTATGGGAATGAGCCATTGTGCTCCTTATGATGTCCGCGCTGTGAGAATGTGCAACATGCGTGAAACCGTGACAACATGGATGTTATGGGGTTTTAGGAATTGGTGCACGAGAGGATCACGTTTGATGTCGTCATCGCGCGTCACGAGGTATGTCACATGCCCGGCAAGCGCGGTTTCGAGAACGTGGTCGTCATCGGGATCCCTGCATATCGTGATCGATCCGGCAAGTGGCACAAGCGTTGTGCGGACCGCGATGAGTTCACAAAACGCCACAATGTCGTCTTCGGGAATTCGGTACTTCCGTTTGATACGAGGCCGTCGAAGGACATCGTTCACTTCGGCCAATAGCGGAACAGAAGTAACCACCACAAGCCGTCCGGCAAGCCAGGCGTCTTTCAATTGTGCCGGTGCCCCGAACGGGTTCAGGAATGCCGAGACCCAGACGTTGGAATCAAACAGCGCGACGGGACGCACGCCGTTTGTCTCGGGCTTCTGCGCGGGCGGCAGTGATGTCGGCTTCGATCTCTTGCTGCGTGGAGCGTCGGGTGCGCCTGTGGGTTCGTTTCAACAAGGCGTCGAAGTCTTCTCGCCACTGATCCTCGGGATAAATGGACACCAGGCAGACCTGCCGTTCGACCAGCTGGACACGTTCCAGCGGCTTCAACACACCTTGTTCGTAGACAGCACGGATCACATGACTCATGGGGGCTCCTCACTGCCATGCTATCATACTCTTTCCCATGCCCGTATTCCACATCTACGCCGGTTCTTGAGTCTGCACGGCCCATTGAGACTGAGGTGACGAAAGTCGGTCCCACGGCATAACGTCGCGGTTTCACGTCGCGCCCCTTTGGTATTTCCTCCGTCTTTTGATCAATCGGTTCTATCACTCAGGGTTGTCCCGGTTTGAAATGGACTCCATGATCATGGTAAGTAACCAATACTGACAATTTTTGCTATTCCTGCTACATTGTAACACAACAGGGGGAGCATCATGCCAACCCGCAACGTACACCTGACGGAACATTTTGACCACTTCATCGTGACCGGGATTGCCTCTGGGCGTTTCAGCAATGCCAGCGAGGTGGTGCGCGAAGGCCTCCGGCTCCTGGAGCAGCGCGAGCTGGAAGATAAAGCCAAAATCGAATGGCTCCGCGCCGCCGCCAAGGAAGGCTTCGATCAACTCGACCGCGGCGAGTACGTGACCCTGAATACCAAGCAAGAGCTCGATTCGTTCCTGGATCACATTCACCAAGAAGTTGCAGCCGACCTCGCCGCCGAGCGAAAGCGTGGCTAAAACACGACGCCGTCCGTTTCACATTACCGGCTCTGCCCGCCGTGACATTGCCGCCATCTTGAAACGGAGCGTACAGGAATTCGGCATGGCGGCATCGTTACGCTACCGGGCCCTCATCGGGCACGCGTTGCTCGATCTCGAAGCTGACCCTGAGCGGCCAGGCTCTAAGGCACGTCCCGACCTCCTGGTCGAAGGGGCACGGACGTACCATCTTGCGCTGAGCCGGACCAGATCGGCTGGCGCAAGAGTCAAGGAACCGCGATATTTCCTTCTCTATCGCCGCCGTGAGGACGGCGTCATCGAAGTGGCCCGCATCCTTCACGATAGCCGTGATCTCGCCCGTCACCTTCCCGTGGGCTACCGCAATTGAATGCCGTACGAACATGTATCATGTGAAAAGACCTGTATGAAGAACCAACGGCGGGCGGGAGCCAGTCACGATAGGCATCCGTCGCACACTGAGCTCGGTGCGCTCAACCCGGCGCTCCGGCATGCTCTCATGCGAGTGAACCCAGAGTACTTCGCCTGGTCCATTGAGGCACAGGAACGCTACCGTGTCAGCATGCCTGAGAAAGACGCGTTCCGTCTCCGTCTGGGGTTGCTCAAGGCGCTGTTTGGTCTCCGCGCACAAACGGATGAAGACTTTGCGGAGATCAGCAACCAGTTCGGTGATAAAGAACATCTGGTGTTCAACCGAGCGTGGTTGCCCGCCGCTGGTGTGGGCGAAGATTACTTCTTCCTGAATGAATACATGGACGAGGGCAAGACCCTTCTCGATTTTGAAACGCTCTACGATTACGACCACGACGATCATGGCTTTCAAGAACAGGCGCGCAAGGATCAGACACCGGATTACATCGTCAAACCCTACCGTGGCGTGCTCTATTACTCCTGGGCACGCCTCTTGATCGATGGCGCCTTTCACTACGCCTCGCTGTGCATGGCTGCCGGGTACGTCTACAGCCACCTCGACGAGTTCGGTCAGGAGAAGTTGTCTGCGCTCATTCCGCACCGCTACGTGAAGGCCAAGGATCACGGAAAGCGCGAGGGACACGGGACCATCTTCAGCCAGCGGATCGATGCGGACGGGAAGGAACCGCAGGCCGAGGAATTGCAACGGAGACTCTGGGACTACCTTTCACAACGCTTCGACGCGCTCCTCACCGAGTTTGACGGTCAGGGCCGCAGGGCTGTTTACCTGGAGGACGTCAGCCGCCAGCATGATCCACACATGCATTTCATCTTTAGCGACAAGACGGCTTTGCAGGCCGTGCGCTTCCGGCATTTTATGCGCGACTGCTGCCCCCTCGTCGCCGATCGTGCGGAACTGGATGCGGTCATCAGCCGTGAACGCCAGGAACTCGACGAATATTTGGATTCCACCTGCCGGGATATTTTCGCCAACTTTACCCCCAAGGTCGTCACGTTCCGCAAAAAGCGAACAATCATCGTCGCCGACGGCGCTCTCAACGATCTGGTTTGATCTGGTCCAGCCTTGTTCGCACGAATGAACCGGCTTTCGATGGTACGACGGTGCCGCCAGTCCCACTACACGGAGAGCGGGCGAGAACGGGGCTACGCTGCAAGCGGCAACTCAGGCTCATCCGCCATGATCAATTCTGGCTTTTGATACAAACCAAAATAGGAAACAACAGAGGTCAGGCTTTAATATCACGACAATCTGAAACGACGCCGACAGCCCCCCCGCTTATTGCCCGTCGCCCTCGGAATTGGGAAAAGGGGACGTTCTACTTTTCATACAGAATTGGTGGTGCTGGCCTACTTCATGATGTCGAATCACTTTCACCTGGCCATCTGGCAGTGTGGTGAGCGGATCAACTCGGTCTGATCAAACATAAAAGTAGAATGTCCCCTTTTCTGTTTTGGTGGAATTCATAGAGCTTCCGTTGACTTCTCGCGATTCATTGGATACCTTGGGCACCATGAGGCCAGCGCTATGACCCTTACCACAGGACATCCGCACATCACGGCGGAGAGCGGCATTCTCGGTGGAGTTCCCATTATCAAAGGCACGCGAACGCCGGTCCGAGCCATCGCGGAAATGTGGAAATTTGGGGCCATGCCGGAAGATATCCTGATCCACTTGCCTCACCTGGGGCTTGCCCAAATCTTTGACGCGCTCAGTTATTACCAGGACCATCGAGACGAGATCGACCAGGATCTCCTTCGCAATCGGATTCCTGCGGAGGCGATCGATCCCCGCCTGCGGTAATGGCCGACACGCTGTTTATCTCCCTCTATCTCGACGAAGATGTTTCTGTATTGGTGGCTGATTAGTTGCGCCCGCATGGGTTTGATGTCTTGACCGCCCGCGATGCATCGCACGAGATGAGGGGCACGTCTTGTTCTGTGCATGCGGTGAGCCTTGACTTGACGAGTCGAGAGCGAGATGGAGGATCTTGCAATCATACGGGAGTTCTATTTCGCCCGTCTCAATCGCCGGATCTCTTTAGTATGACAAAAATACCATAAACGCGTCACTCCATCACACACTATGCTTGGCTCTGTGTAAAGACTTGTTGATGGGAATGTTGCAGTTCGCGATGCCATGATGCTCTGGACCATGGATTCGTCGCGTCGACTATGGTGAGCAGGGACCTTTCCGATCATGACATTTACACCTCATCGCATGTCCCAAACTTCATACTTGTCAGCGAGCCATACCGACCAAACCTGTTGTCGGTCGAGTCCGGTTCGAGCGGATCGACGCTCAGCCGGCCCGCAGCGGCTGAGGTTTCGCAAAACCGACGCCATTGATACTCGTCAGACATCGGGCCGATTTCAACGCTCTGCCTTGCGCGACCGGAACAAAGCGAATTTCCACGCGCTGCTTCAAGGCGGCCGCGATCCGATTCAGCATGGCAAGGGAATGTCCGTCGTATTCCGCATTTTCCAGCCGACAGATGGCTGAGGCCGTCGTACCGACCAAGTCGGCCAATTGCCGTTGCGTGAAGCCCGCCCGAAGCCGTAATGCGGTGAGCTTCCGTGCCACACTGTCGTGTGCCCGCGCTTCCTCCAACCCTCGCACACGGTCCGGCCTCCCTTCGTAGTACCGGCGATAAAGAATCTGGACGGCATTCGCCGTGGTTGTGTGTTTCCGTTTTGCCATGTTTATTCCTCCCGATAGGTATGCCTGAGCGGATCTTGCTCAAACAGCCGTTTCCTCTCCAATGCCGCTCGAATGTCTTTTGCCGGAACCTCACGCTCCTTGACGAGGCCGTGGGCTAGGACGGCGGTCATACGGCCATGAAAAAATACAAGATCCGATAGTTCATCCCCTCCCGCCCAATACGCAGTTCATAGATGCCGTTTCGCAAAAGATCAGCCTCAGGACGCCGCAGCTCATGACCGAGTTCTCGCAGCCGTTCAATCTTCACGACACATTTGTCTTGGATCTTTACAGGCAACATGTCCAGCCATTCCAATACCGGCACATGACCGTCTCGTTCCTGATAGAAAACGACCCGCGTCCCCGGCAATGTCTCCTCTTTCTCTTGACCTGTATGTTCACATATTTGTGAATATCATTCAAGCACGACGCGAAAGGTTGTCCAATGAGCGACAGAAAATGGGACGACAGAACGGGGACAGGCAGGTTTTCCAGAGGGACGCAGTCCTACGCTCTGTCCATTGTGCGGCGGCCTCGGGCGCACGAGGTGGAGCTTCACGGTTTGACAACCTTGAGTTATCAGCACGTAGGCTGGTGAAATTCGAACAAACCTAAGTGACGCTCAGGCAACGCCTTGGGCATCACGGATGCTATGGTAAGAATCAAACAGGTAAGGGCGAATGGATCAGTTCATCGGAATGATCGTCGCGGAGACTTCATTGGGCAGCAGCAGGGTGGCCGACGCGCGATTCTGTTCGTCCGGTTGAATCAGTGCGAAGAGCGGTACCGGCTGTGGCACGCCGCCGGGCGGCAACGACAGCATCGCCGGAAAGTCGATCAGCGGCGAGAGCGTGGCCTGGCTGGCAATGCGCAGCCGAAACGCCATCAACACATCGCGCAACCGTTCAGCCTTCTCTTCCTCCGACATCGACTCACCGGGCGCAATCCCGACATCCCAGAGAGGCTTCGTCACCGTGACGGGGAAGATCAGGCCGAGCTTTTGCGCATCCATCGACACATCGATCAGGAAGCCGGCTTGAATCGCCTGTTGACGATTCGTGATCAACTGATTGACCGGGACATCGGCTCGTGCCTCCAGCGCTTTACCCGAATCAATCGGGCCTTCGAGTTTGGGTTCTTCCGTCGTCGGTAACGTCGGAGCAGCTTCAGTAGGCGATTCATTGCTTGCGGCACTCTGATCGGGTATTACAACTGGCTCATCCGGCAGAGCGGGAAGCGCTTGGATGAGGCCTTCATACACTCTCTTGGCGGATTCAGACCAGGCGGGATTAAACGGACGACGTGAAAAAGCCGCTTCGGCGGCTTTTCGTTCATCGTGAGTGAGCACCTGTGAGGCATCTGTCATATCCATGGCCATGAGATAAGCTCAAACCTCCACAAGTCAAGGGCTAATCAGGCAGGCGACGGCCCTTCGTTTCTGGAGCGAACAAAAGCACAATAAGTCCGAGTAGATAGATCAGCGCGACGGTGCTCGCAGCCCGGCCAAATGTGCCTAGTGTCGTGATCAGCCAGCCGGTCAGGAGAGGGGAAACCGACGCCAAAACGCGTCCCGCATTGAAACAGAATCCAGCCCCGGTCGCCCGTAACTGTGTGGGATACAGCTCCGGGAGATAGATCGGAAATCCGCTGAAAATTCCGTTATTAAAAAACCCGAGGATCGGCAGGAGCATCAGGACTCCTATGTAACTGGAGGGCGTCAAATAGGTGACCGGCACCATGATGAGGCTTCCGAGGCACATGAAAGCGAATACCGGTCGCCTGCCGAACCGTTCGGCGAGGGGACCGAACCCGAGATAGCCGAAGATCGCCCCCGTGTTCAACGCCATGATAGCGTAGCTGACATACTTGGTGAGCGTCGCAGGATCTTGTCCCTTCATGTCCGGCAACTCACGTATCAGCGTTGGAGCCCAATTTGTTGAACCCCAGAGGCCGAACACTGCAACGAAGGCGAGCGCTGAGCCGACGAACGTGGCTCGTTGTAAATCATCTCGAAAGATGGCCGTCAGGGGGATAGCCTTCTGCTCATGTGCATGGGTCCAGCGTTCCGGCTCCTTGACCCACCAGCGGACGAAGAGCGCAACAAACGCCGGAAGAATACCGATGACAAACAATCCTCGCCAGCCATAGGCATCTCTCAACGTCAAATTCATCGTAGCGGCTAAAAAGAACCCCACGGCCCAAGCCGATTGGAGAATGCCCGCCGCTTTGGCCCGCTTCTCTTCCGGCCACGTCTCAGCCACGATGGCAGCGCCTGCCGCCCATTCCCCGCCAATGCCGAGCGCAGTGAGAAATCTGGCGATCGCAAGATGCCACCAGGTTTCCGCCAATGCAGCGGCGCCGGTGAAGACGGCATAGATGATGATTGTGGCGATAAGGATCTTTGTCCTGCCGAATCGATCAGCTGCGATACCGAACGTAATGCCGCCGATGGCCCAACCGATCAGGAAGATGGAAAAGATGATACCGCCGTACCAGCCGATCTGCTCGGCGGTCGGCGGGCCGCTTGCCGTCTGCAAGAGCTCGTGCAAGGCCGGATGCAAAACAACGGCATAAATCGTCGAGTCCATCGCATCGAAGACCCAGCCGAGCCAGGCAACGAAGAGGACGAGCCACTGATAAGGAGTCACGCCGGATCGCCAGGATCGATTCGTCATCGGCAACGCTCGTTACCGGGGTGCTGCGGTACATCAGCGCTGAGCATTGAGGGAGGTAGGTATCTCTGAAAGCGCCGGCTCACCTTGGTTGCAGGATTACAAGACTCGATGCACTGAACCAAAAAAGCGCCATGCACTCCGAACATAGCTACGAACAGGCAGCGTGCGCCGTACGATTATGTAGCAGTACACTAAAAATTGACTATCCTCATGATCGCTCCGGTGCCACTGAGGATCTTGCTTCTCTCCGACCGCTCAAAATGAGATTTACCGATGAGTATTCGCTCCTCAGGAAGAGACGTATGCTCAAGAGCCGATAGAAGGGTTGAGTTGATATGTCAACGGACAACGGTGGATAAAAAGGGACGCGGATGGAGAATGCTCCGCCAGGTTTCACGCTTCGTTTGATTTTGATAATGACCACACCATAATGGACAAGGGTAGCGGCCGCGATTTCCTTATTTCGATAGGCGATCGTATTGGAGCAAACAATGATGTTGCAGAAGTCGGCCAGTGGACCAAGTAAAGCCCGGATTTTATCTTCTGGGCATTCATCGCCGAACTGAACGATCATGTGAATCATCTGGCAGAGACCCCCGGGGCGCAGATGCTTTTCGAGGCCTTGGAGAATCCGTGACCACAACACGTCGCCGTGTTGGCCACCGCAGAACTGGTTATCACCCGGGGAGGAGGTGGTATCAGGTATGTATGGTGGATTTGAAAGAATAAGGTCGAAGGTGGTGTCTTCTACGGCGCGGAAGAGATCGCCCCGACGGAATTCAATATTCATAATGCTGTTCAACCAAGCGTTGAACTCCGCGAAGTGTAACGCGCGTGGGTTGATGTCCGTTGCGACGACGTGTTTCGAATGGCGCGCGGCGACAAGGGCATGTACACCTGAGCCGGTGCAAAGGTCCAACGTCGACTCCACCGGCTTTCGTGATACAGAACCGACGAGGTCGTAGGAATCCGGATGCAAGGGCATGACGCGGTTCACTCCGGACGGAGGTTTTATCCGCGCGTCGGTCGCAAGAAAGAGGCCCACACATTCGAAAATTGCGAGGTCACATACGGCCACGTCCCTGTCCAAACGAATCAAGTTCATAGCCGCAAGCGCATTGAGGTCGTCGGGCGAGAAGAGGCATCTGAGGGCTGTCGTTTGTACGGGCTCATTCAACAAAAATAACCAAATCAGCAGATCCAATCGATCTTTTTGGCCTCTTCTTATAAAATAGTTTGAGATGGCGCCGAGAATCCCTAAACGGTTGGCCCACAACATTCGAGCTCCGATGTCAGCGTCCATGCCTGCAGACTGAAGCAAGGCCCGGAATCTCCCGGCTGCACCGCTCTCTTCCGGCTTGTACATGCGGTATTCCGTACCGAGCCGTGCCTTGACGGCATCCAAAGTAAAACCAGCTTTTCGCAGAATATCCAAGATCCTGCCTGGGCATGTCGTAGCGAGTGAAATTGGATGAGGTACGGTCATGAGGCGAATAGACTAAACTTCACGATGAGCAGCATTACAGCTGCCACACGGATATTGGACGGCCATAGGCTATTATGTGACAACAATGAAGTCAATCAGCCGGCGACCGAGTGTCGGTGAGATGAAGCGTGCGACACCTCATGCTATAGTCCTTTCCATGCCACGGATGAATTATTACGAAATACTCGGCGTCTCACGGGAGGCGTCCGACGAGGACATCAAGAAAGCCTATCGAAAGCTAGCCTTTGACCACCATCCCGACCGGAATCCTCATGTGAAGGATGCGGACGAACGGATCAAAGAAATCAATGCCGCCTATGAAATCGTCGGAGATCCTGAAAAACGCAGGAGCTATGACCGTTTGTCCTGGGGAGATGAGCCACGTGCTGAAACAGTCGATCCCGGCGTTATCCTCGATGACATGGAGCGGAAGCTCTTCGATGAAGGAAGAAAAGAATTGTTCGCGCTCTTAATGAAAGATGTGAAGCGGGTGAAGGCGGAACTGACTCTCGTTCGAGCGCAGGTTGTGGCAGAGCAGGGCTACGATTCGTTTCTGGAACACGTTGTTGCCGCGCGCGCGTCGGCAATTATGAGTGATTTCGTGACGGAAGAAATGGACGGACGAAAACAACGTCTGGTTGAAGTGGCAATGGAAATGATGGTGTCGCGGGGAGTGACGAAGCGGAGCGATGAGGGCGGAATTCGAGCGGTGCGGAATCGCCTCGAAACGGCTTTTCGTGATGGTCGCGCGCACGGTATCGCGTCGGCGCTGGAGTTGTTTTATGAACGGCGATAACGTCGTTCAAGACCGGATCAAAACATCCCTCTCCTCTCCACTATTCAAACGCGATCTGCTATCGTAACCAAGACAGCATGGGTATGACGCTGAGGGAGGTGTTGGATGAGGACGTTTACTGCATACGTAGAATGGGATCCGGAAACGAACTTATATGTGGGCTTTGTGCCTGGGATTCCAGGGGCGCATACACAAGGGAGAAGCTTGGACGAATTGCAGAAGAATCTGAAAGAAGTGTTGGGGTTATGTCTTGAAGAATATCAGGATGCCGGCGAAGATCTGCCACGGTTTGTCGGACTTCAGCAAATCGAGGTAGCCGGGTGAGCCGGCTACCCATTGTCGATTCCAAGAAAATGGAAAAGGTCCTGCTTCGGCTTGGTTTTGCCATGGTCAGACAGAAAGGGAGCCATGTCTTTTATCGGCATCCCGATGGACGCACGACGACGCTGCCGCATCATCCGGGGAGCGACTTGGCCCGTCCCTTGATTCGGGAAATCCTCCGCGAGATCGATTGCACGCCTGAACGATTTCGTCATGAATTGGAAAACCTCTGATCGTTGCTCGGCCAACCAGCTATCTGCTTCGGTTCTCCTAGCTTTGAACTTGACATTCCCCGTAGCTCGCTACGGGGTTGGCCTCTCCTTCCGAGAAGTCTTCGGAATTGAGTTCTGTGATACCCCGCAGCTTGCTGCGGGGAGCTTCATTGGCAATGCGCGGTTACCGCAATGACAAATGACGATTGACCGATGACCTTACTTCGCGAGCACTCCCGACACAAACTTGCCGGCCTTCATCACGCCTACAATCTTGTCCCGGTTGCGTAGTATCCCGATCCGTCTGAGTGGATTTCCTTTCAGGATCACGAGATCGGCTTCCCTTCCTTTGGTCAGTGTGCCGACTGAATCCTGAATCCCGATGAGCTGGGCTGCCGTGGCGGTCGAGGCGACAATGGCCTCCATTGGCGTCATGCCAAAAGCAACCATGCGTTCGAGTTCTTGCGCATTTTCTCCATGATAGTTGAAGGGGGTTCCAGCATCGGTACCCATGGCGATGGCGATGCCGCTCTGATGGGCGGCTTTGAAGCTGGCCTGGTGTCGCTTGGTTATGGATTTGGCTTTGGCCAATACACCTTCCGGGATGCCGCAGCCAGGCCGGCATGCCGCCGTTGTAGCCAAAGCCGAAAGAGTAGGGACCATGTAGACCCCATAGCGCTTCATGAGTGCTCCCGACTCCTCGTCCAATAAGGTCGCATGTTCGATCGAGCGTACCCCCGCATGGATCGCGTTCTTCATTCCGGCGGCACCGTGGGCATGGGCAGCAACTCTTTTCCCGGCTTGTTGTGCCGCATCGACCGCTGCTGCCAACTCCTCCATTGTCATTTGAGCCTCATCCGGCGAGGTGCCGGGCGTCAGCACCCCCCCTGAGGCAATGATCTTGATGACCCCCGCACCGGCTGCGACCTGTTCGGCCACAACCCGTCTGACCTGCTCGGTGCCCTCCACTTCCTGACCAATGAACCGCGCATGGCCGCCGATCATGCAGATGACAAGACCTGCACCGACAATACGTGGCCCAGGCAGAAGACCCGAATCGATCGCCTGTTTCAGTGTGAAGATGGAATGGTCCCGAGATCCAACGTCGCGCACCGTGGTGAATCCGGCCTCGACCGTTGCCTTCGCATGTGTGGCCGACTTCAACAACGTATAGGAAGGCTGCTCTGAATCGAGCGTGCCGACGACATCCGGCTCTCCGCCCAAGCAAAGATGGACATGACAGTCGATGAGTCCTGGGATCATCGAGAGGCCGCGGCCGTCGATACGGACTGCTCCTTTGGGGATTCTGACCTCGTTGCTTGGGCCAGCTGCCAGGATCTTGGTGCCGCGCACGAGGACCGTCGCGTTATCGTGAAGGTCACCCGTCCCATCGATGAGGCACACCTGATGAATAGCAATCGTCACACCTTATCGCCTCCACTATAAATATGCGCTGCGGCTTGCAGGGCAGCGCCGGGAGTTGAAACCCACCCGCTCCGAATACCGATCTCCTCCATGGCGTTCAGCAGAGTCAGAACGTTGGCCTCCGTCGACGACTCTCCCATCAGTCCGATTCTCCAGACCTTTCCCTTGAGAGGGCCAAGGCCTCCGCCGATTTCGATGCCGAACAGCTCCAGCAACTGAGATCGGACGGCTGCCTCATCGATGTGTGCCGGAATGGTGACGCAGATCAGCGTCGGAAGTTGTAGATCAGAGGGAGGTAACTGGTCGAGACCGAGAGCCATCAGTCCTGCGAGCAGCGCACGGCTATTGAGTTGATGGCGAGCAAACCGGGCCGGAAGTCCTTCTTCCTCGATCAGACGCAGCGCCTCCCGCAGGGCATAGAGCATCGAAATCGGTGCCGTATGATGATAGGCACGGTTGTGCTCCGTCCAGTAAGCCGCAATGAGGGAGAGGTCAAAATACCAGCTTTGACAGGGGGAGCGGCGATTCTTGACGATGGAAAGGGCGCGCTCACTTAACGTCAGGGGAGCCAAGCCAGGCGGGCAACTGAGACATTTTTGCGTGGCGCTGTAGCAAATATCCATGCCCCACCGATCGACCTCCACAGGGATTCCGCCAAGCGAGGTGACCGCGTCGACAATCAGCAGCGCATTGTACTGACGACAAAGGGCGCTGATCGGTTCGAGAGGTTGCCACGCCCCCGTCGAAGTTTCGGCATGCACCAGCGCAAGGGCTTTGACCGGACTCGACTGCCGGAGCGCCGCGGCAATCGTATCCGGTTCGATCACCTGCCCCCACGGAACTTCCACTCGAATGACTTTCCCTCCGCAGCGCTCAACGATTGCCGCGAGTCTGGTTCCGAACACGCCGTTGATGCCTACAATGACGGCATCGCCTGGTTCAACGACGTTCACGACCGCAGCCTCCATGCCGGCTGATCCGGTCCCGGAGACGGCAATCGTAAATTGATTGGTCGTCGAGAATACGCGGCGCAAGAGCGCCTGAATGTCGTTCATCACGTTCAAGAATGTAGGATCCAGATGTCCGACAAGCGGAGTTGCGAGGGCTTGGAGTACTCGAGGATGCACGTTGCTGGGGCCCGGCCCCAGCAGCAGCCGTCGTGGAGCGAGAAAATTCTTCATCGCAAATTGCTCCTTAAATCGCGCGGTTAGTATAGCCAAGTATGATGATTAACGCTATGTGAGAAACACACTGATGGAAGCGACGTAGCTACATTGAGGGGATTCGGTTGAGTGACAGCCAATGGTATAGTCGGCAACTCATGAGCGAACAGGCCTTTTCAATCCAACCGTTGCAGAATCTTCCGCCGGGCGACCAGCCTGTGGTTCCCAAGCAATCGGTTGCCCCATATAGTTCACGATGGTCTCTGGTTGTAAGCGGGGTATGCGCCGTCATCCTCGTTGCCGCGCTCGGCGCCATTCTGTGGTTTTCGGTGACCCTGCCAAAACTCCAGCGATTTGAGGAGCCGGATCGCGCGCTTGATCTCATGGTCAGCCGTATGTTGGACGCGCAAGACAGCCTTCGTCGAGCGCCGGAATGGCAGCAATGGCTGACTGACTGGACGATGGGCAGCGATGATGAAGCCAGGGAGCAAGCTATCCAGTGGTACCGAGAACTGATTGAGACGACCGATGATCCTCTCTCCAAGCTTCGGCTGGCCATCCTACTCGGGGAGTCCGGGCATGAAACTGCGGCGCTCGCTGAAACCAAGGGGTGGCAAAGCAGCGGGACGTCTGCATTGCTATTCGGACAACTGATAGAAACTGCGTATGGGTCTCAGCCGCTTGAGAGGACGCACAAAGCAGAATTACAGGCCACGCTGGCGGAGGCGTTGCCGAGCGGATGGTTCTATGATCACCTTGCCGCACAGTTGGCACGACGCGCGGGCGATCAGGATCTTTTGGCGACGGTTGAAGAGCAGGCAGTGCGTAGGCAGGATCTGGTTCAGCAATGGATCAGCCCGTTGATCACGTTCGAATTGATTTGCCTAGTGATTGGCTCAGTCATGCTTGTGGGTGTTGCCGGACGGCGGGGACAGCGGATAGACAATCTGCGCCTCCATTTACCAGGCGTTCCGCCTCCTTGGCCTGGAGGAACTGCGGCTGCAGTCATCCTCCGCGGTGGTGCCTTGGGAGCCATCATGACTGTAAGTATGCTGTCCACCTCGTCATTTGAGCATGCGTTTCATGTCTTGGCCATTCCCTTGGCCAACCTACCGCTGCTTGCCCTCGCATATGTTCAATTGCTCAAGCCGGCCGGCCTGACTTTTCGGAACGGCTTCGGTCTAAGGGTCAAGCGGGAGAACCTTGGACGCCTGGTATGCACCGTCCTTGCGGTGGTCGCAGCCGGACTCTGGGGTGAATGGGTGATGGGACGCGCCGCCGAGTTCCTGAATTTGAATGACCACTGGACGGAATGGTTTGATCAGGATCTTGCGTGGGGGGCTCCGCCCGTCATGGCCGTGAGTATCCTCGAGTACGTCATCTTCGCACCGATCTTCGAGGAGCTGGCGTTTCGTGGATTACTGTTCGCGATGCTTCGCCGCCGGTTCGCATTTCTTCCTGCCGCCCTGATCAGCACTAGTGTCTTTGCTCTGGCCCACGGCTATAGCCCGATTGGATTCCTCAGCGTTTTTTGGAGCGGATTCCTCTGGGCATGGATCTATGAACGGACAGGGAGCCTGATTCCCGGCATGGTCGCCCATGCGACGAACAACCTGATCGTGTGCCTCACCGTAATGGCATTGCTTCGTTGATCGAATTCCGCTGTAGCAAGTCAAGCGTCTCGAATAGATCCCTATAGCGCAGATCTGTGCCATGCAATTTCAGTAACTCGCACATCCGGTTATTCAACACGCGCTTTCCACTTGGCTCCAATTCTTGCGAGGCAGTGGATCGAATATTCCATCGCTGCTCGACCATCTGACAGATCTCCATCCAGGTTCTCGGATTTCCATCGCTGACGTTGTAAGTTCCGCTGGGGTCAGCGTGCATGAGGGCTGCAAGGCACGACGATGCCAGATCCTCAACGTGAATCAAGTTGACATATTTTCGAGAGCGGTTCACTCGGCCTGTTCTGATCCACTCGATGGGATTGCGGCCAGGGCCATAGATCCCTGCAACTCGTAACAGGATAGCTCCATAATTACTTCGCAATAGTTCCTCACCTTGTACGCGAGGTTTTGTCAGATCAACCGGGGCTGTTTCGTCAGTCCATGGTGGAGGGTACTCGGCTGAGGTGTAGTCGTTGTAGGCGGAGGTACTGCTGAGTACCACCAGACGGCGGGCTCGTAGAAATGCGGCGTCAGCGAACCTCTGGACCAACTCGTTCGGTACTGCGGGAAAGCACCACACGAGGTCGGTTGATGCTGGAATCGCCTGCCATGTCTCAGGCCGTGCCAGATCAAATCGTATCCGCTGGTCAAGACTTAGATGTGTAAGGTGCCGATCCGGATCCCGACTGGTGGCGAAGACATGAGAGTAACGATGCTGGGCGAGCGGCAGGAGAAACTTGGCGGTGTAGCCGGATCCGAGAATGATGAGTGAGTGATGCAAGATCGATCATGCTCCCTGCTGGTCGGCCATGCAGTGTGCCAGCGAGAACCGATCAGAGTCCAACGAAAAAAGTCATTTTAGTTGGTGTACGTATTTTCTCGTGCTATACGAAAACGAGTAGTTTATTGAGGACACAGCAAAAGGACACCATATGAACACGCAATTCTTATCATGGCTCATGTTGCCATTGTTGGTGTTGTCGGCAGGTTGTCCGAGTGGAGGAGGAGGGGATGGAGGATTAGAAGGGGGAGTGCCAGTCGCATATGTCATAAGTTCTGGCTCTCCTCCCGAGGTGCAGGCTTATACGTTCAGTGAAACGACTGGAGCGTTGACAGTTGTAGGTTCTCCGGTTGCATTAGCAGCTGCCCCGACCGCAATGACTGTGTCATTCAACAGCACCTTTGCATATGTAACCTTGAATCAAGCGACGAATAATGTGCTCGCTTTCACCGTCAATTCGGCAACAGGTGAGTTGACGCCGGTAAGTGGATCACCCTTTGATGCGGGAGCGAATCCAACTGCGGTGACTACCTCGCCGAACGGACGGTTTTTGTACGTAGCCAATAGTAACGGCGTCGTCTCGGCGTTCATGATTAGCGGGACAACGGGGGCATTAACCGCAGTTACAGGCCCGTTTAACGCAGGGACAATTCCGAGCGGGATAGCCGTGTCGCCCGACAACACGTTCCTGTATGTGAGCAACCAAGGATCCAACGATGTGTCGGCGTTCACGATCGATGGAACGACGGGAGCATTAACCCCAGTTGCAGGGACGTTTAACGCAGGGACAACGCCGAGCGGGGTAGCCGTCTCTCCGAACGGATCATTTCTGTATGTGAGCAACCAAGGATCCAACAATGTGTCAGCGTTCTCAATCGATGGAGCGACTGGTGCATTAACCGCGCTAGGGACCTCTCCGTTTGGAGCAGGAACGTCGCCAAGCGGAGTGGCCGCGTCGCCGAACGGATCGTTCCTGTACGTAAGCAATCAGGGATCCAGCAATGTATCAGCTTTTACAATCGCGGGAGGGGGGAGGATTGTCGCTGCTGGAAACTGAGTCAGCAGGAACAGCGCCAAGCGGGATCACTATTGAACCGAACGGCCAATTTTTGTATGTGGCGAATGGGAATAGTGATAATGTCTCCGCCTATACGATTCTAGGGACTGGCGCGCTCACGGCATTGAGCGGATCACCGTTTCCAGCAGAGAATACGCCGGTCGGCATCGCATCTCCAGGTCGTCCATAAGTCTCCTTCTATAGGGAGATTGGTAGCCGCGGCTCAGTCAAATGCGCTGCGGGCTTCTTATGCGCGAAGACGCGTAGACCGGAGATGGCAGTAATGCCAATATTCAATAGCCCTCGCCAAGTTTCTTGTTGCCACTTCACACCGACCCTGCGTTGATCACACATCACGACCGTATCGTACTCAACTGCGTCATTGTTTGTGCTTCGTGAGAGTGATATAAACCGAGCTATGGTCCTCCGAGGAGCTCACAAGGTTTCGATCGTGAATAAAGTACTGCGGGCATGGCTGTTACCATTGGTCCTACTTCCGGCTGGATGTGGGGATGGAGATGGAGGCGGAGGAACATTTGGAGGAGTTGGAGGGACGTTAGGAGGGGGGCCTGGAACAACATCGATTGTGTATGTCACCAATAGCGGCTCCAATAACGTGTCAGGATACACCATCAATGCGGCAACCGGCGGGCTCTCCGCGCTCCCCGGATCTCCCTTTGCAAATGTCTCGGCTCCCTCGTCCATTGCCGTTTCATCCAACGGGTTCTTTGCCTTTGCGACCAATAACCAGGCGAATAATGTCACGGCGTTCAGAATCGGCACCGATGGTGCGTTATTGCTCGCGTCGCCGACTCCGGCCAATCCGAATCCGGTGCCGGTTGGTACGGCGCCGAGAGCAGTTGCAATCTCCCGGGATTCAAGATTCCTGTACGTCGCGAACAGCGGATCCGATAGTGTGACCGTCTTCAGTATTGGTACAGCCGGGGTCCTGACGCTTGTCCCGCAGGTAACGGGAAATCCAAATCCCGTCGCTGCCGGGGGCTCATCGCCCATCGCACTGGCAATCTCTCCAACCGGACGGTTTCTCTACGTGGCCAACAGTACATCCAACACTGTGACGGCATTTCAGGTTGAAACATCCGGGCTCCTAACGCAGGTGCCGTCGGCTGGGCCCGGCACGAATCCTATCTCGGTCAGTGGGACAGGGCCCACCGCACTCGCTATGTCTTCGACCGGGCAATTTCTCTACGTGACCAACAGTGCATCCAACACGGTGACGGCATTTCAGGTTGAAACATCAGGACTATTGACACTGGTGACCTCCGCCGGCTCCAACCTGAATCCTCTTTCCACAGGGGGTACCACTCCGAACGGCATTGCAGTCGCATCGAATGGGGCCTTTCTCTATATCGCGAATGGGGGAGGGAATGTGTCGGCGTTCACGATAGGAAGTAACGGCCTGCTCACGCTCGTACCGATCTCGGGGAGTACTCCCAATCCGACACCGGCAGGGACGGGTCCTTCGGCAATCACGATATCTCAGGATGGACAGTTCTTGTATGTCGCGAATCGTGGAGGCGGTGTGTCGGCATATACGATTACAACGGGAACAGGTGCACTGGTTCCCTTAACTCCGCTGCTGGGCAATCCGTTTCTAACCGGCACTGAACCTTCAGGAATCGCCACACCGGGTTAACCGTAGCGTTTGCCGTTTTGAAGGTTGCACAGATTTGCAGGCTCAACTAACCAATCGATTTCTTACGTGCTCTGTCATGTTGACGCCTGATTGCATAGATGGTCTCACAGTAGTTCCTGGAATTGAGTAGCCACACTAGGGTAAGAGGTCTTGAATCGATGAATCATGCAGTCAGCTTATTATGTAACCAAGTCAGAATTTCTCGCGTGACTTGTTCCGGCTTGTCTTCATGCACGAAATGTCCAGCGTCGGCGATCTTCACCACCGTCAGATCGGTGACGAAATCATTCAGCCTATCGAGATTCTGATGGACGAGTGCATGATCGCGTAACCCCCAGATCACCAGTGTGGGGATGGGGACAGTAGGATATCCCATCCTTCGCTGACGTATCGCTCCGCCGCCTCGTAAGACCGCTCGGTAGTAATTCACCATGGCCGTGAGCGCTCCCGGCTCGCAGGCCTGCCGTCGATACAACCGAACGAGATCGTCAGCCATCTGCTCGCGATGAATCGTCATGTGCCCGAAGATTTCACCGAGCACATAACCATGACCGGCAGACAATGTCGCTTCCGGAAGCCAAGGAATTTGGAAAAAGCCCATGTACCAGGAACGGCGCAGCTGACGCCAGTGCCGCACTTCCCGCTCAAAGCAGGCCGGGTGCGGCGCATTCACAATCACCAAGGCTTCCACGCGATCGGCGTGCCGCATCGCATAGTACCAGGCGATGATTCCACCCCAATCATGCCCGACGAGAATGGCGCGTTGAACCTCAGCGGCATCGAGGAGTCCGGTGACATCGTCCATCAAGGATTCAATTCGGTAGGCGTCAATGCCTGTCGGCCGTGTTGTACCACCATATCCCCGGAGATCAGGAGCCCAGACCTGAAATCCAGCCTGCGCCAGCGGAGCGATCTGATACCGCCATGAAATGGCGGATTCCGGAAACCCATGTAGACAGAGTACCAATCGATCGCCGGACCCGGATGCTGCTACTCGAAAGGACAGCTGGTTTGCGGCTATCTGTTGATAGTTCACTGCTTGCGTGTCAACAGTATTGAGAACCATGCGATATTTTCGGAAAGCCGGTCGCGCGAGGAATCAGCCTCGCACAGAAGAGTTTCCGTCTCGTTTCTGTGCGCGACTCGTTGGAAATTTACAAAATTCTGTTCGGAACTTTGACTTGCAGCTATACTCTGAGACATGACGAAATACACTATCTGGCAAGATCAAGGTAAGTGGCGCGGCTGTCCGCAGGGCTCTCCTGACCAGTATGTTCAAGGGGAGTCGTTCGAAGAACTGCAGCTCAAACTTCGCCAGCTCCACCGCGATCTTATCGGCGGCAAGCCTTCCAACATCCGGAAGATTGCCTGATCGATAGCCCCTTTGAGACACCAAGACCCGAGCGAAGGCGCAAGCCGTCGTCGGGCTCGCTTGTTCGAAGAATCCAACCAACGTCATGGCCGAAGCAGAGCCTCAATCCGAGGGGTCAACAGGATTTCTTCCTATGACTCGATGCCGCACGTTATAACGTCCGGAGAATGTTTCGTCGGGAACGAGCCGCTTCAGCCCCCAGTCCGGATGATTGAACGCATCGCTTGCGCAGGTCATCGGTTCGATGGCAAGCGCGGCTCGGGGCGCGTCTGCAATGGCATCTCCGGTATATACGACCACTGCGGAAAAGATATGATCCATCGTAACGTCGATCGTGCGACTGCGTGCGGTATGACGCAGGGATACCGTGGCCATTCCTTGGGCATCGCGTTCGAGCTGTACATAACAATGGTTGAAGCGCTGACGGCCGATCTCACGAAATCGTCGATAGTCCCACGGTGTGCCGATCACGCTCAGAATCGCCCCTGTCGGGACGAGCCGCTCGTTGAATTCTAAATAGGCGGTTCCCGGAATCTGCACTTCAGCCTCGTCGATCAATGATGTTCCAACGGTGAAGTAGGGATGAAATCCGACTCCGACCGGCGCTGCCTGTTGCCCGACGTTCTTGACGGTGAATGTGCAGGTGAGCCCAGAGGCGCCGAGTTCATACGTCACCCATACGGCAAGTGAAAAGGGATAGCCTCGTGCAGCATACGTATCAGCGTCGAGACGAATCTCAAGCGTCACTTTGTTTGAATGAGCTTCTTGCACGCGCCATGGCAGACTGCGAACGAATCCATGAATGGCATTCGGACCTTCCTTGTCGTTGCATTCGAGCTGCAGTGATCGCCCCTCGAATGTATAGCGTCCATCGCTGATGCGGCCGGGAAACGGGATGAGCACGTCGCCCTGTCCGCCTCGCTTCCCGCTGCCTCCCGAATAGCCCCACACGATATCCGTTTCCCGCCCTCCGTCGTTGATCAGCAGGTACCGTCGTAACGAAGCTCCCCAGGGAGAAACAACCGCACGCTGGTTTTCAAAAGATATGGAGAGTTCAGTATCCGGTGTGACAGGCATCATGGTTGTGCAGTATAGCACCGCCGCAATGGATGGCGAAGGCGTAGGTTTGAGCGAAGCTGGACAGAACAGAATCTCACTCACCACGTCACTTTAAGACCTTGTACCGACAGATCTCCGGCTCGGCGGCCAGAAGTCCCACCAACCGTTGCAGTGCAACAGAGACGTGTGGAGTGGCGAAATGCGTATGTTCCGTCGCCGCGCTCGCCCATTTCTCGACGAACACAAAGTCGGCTGGGTCGGAACTATTCTGCAGAAGCTCGTAACTGAGGCATCCCGATTCGCGGCGGGTCGGTTCAACAAGCGCAGATAAGATTTCCCGAACCTGTGCGACGTGCTCAGTCTTAGCCCTGACACGCGCAACCACTCGGAGGGAAGCGTCTGGGATCATGTCGTGCTCCATAGCATAAGGCGATACATGCTCGTCTGAAAGAGAGGCGAACGTGCTCCGAGATGCGGGTAGGCTACTTTGTGAATGGATGGCCGGCCTTCTGCCAGTCCTCGAGATTCATGACGACTGCTGTCGTTTGCGTGAACCCCAGACCTTGAAGCGACTGTGCCGCAAGTGAGGCGCGACTGCCGCTTTGACATTGCAGAATGAGAGAGCGGTCCATCTCGCCGTTGGCCGGAAAGCCGACGTGGCTCCAAATTTTGAATTCGAGCACACCGCGGGGAATATTGATCGCTCCAGGTACATGCCCTGCAGCATACTCATGCGGCTCCCGTACGTCCACAATCAAAGCAGCACCTGGATTCTCAACGATCTTCCGATACTCTTCCATACCGATCGTCTTCACCTGCTTCTGCGCCGCTTCGACTTTCTGCTTCACGATAGGAGGCAAACCTTGAGCGAATGTCACTGACGAAATGGCTAAGGTTATGCTCATGACACCGGTCAACGGTAATAGTATCCCTATGCTCATGTAGTCTTCTCCTCAAGGCTCTTCGCCACCTCCCTCACGGTGATTCCAACATAGTCTAACCAAATCCTGTAGACGACTCAAGGTCGAGTAGGTCGAGGGTAGGGGGAGAGCAATGACGGTAATTGGACTATTCCGTACCGTTGGGCTCTCCGGTCGTGCTCACTTCACAGATCTGACGATGGTCGTCGTGTCTATTTGGCTACGTGTACCGAGATTGACTGACTGCGTCAGCGTAAGTCTGTTTACCCATCCCGTGCGGACATCGACCACGATGTCCGCCTTGTCTTCCATGAAGATAGTCCTAGCGAATTCTCCCTCTGGTGATTTCTTTCCTCGACGTGAGGCCAGGTCTTTGATCATAGATTCCCAAATGCGTGCGGCTTGTTTGGGATCGGTCGTTTGGCTCCAACTCAACACGGCTTGCCCAGACTGTTGATCGAACGCCTTCAAGATGATTCTTGCCCGTGTCGGGAATGGATCGCCGCCGATCGGATTCGGAAGCAGATCATTGTACTCGTGAGGTTCGTTGAGCGCATACTTTCTCCCAAGGGCCATGAAATAGATCCTGGCGTCCCGAGTACACAGTTGTTCAACTTGCTCCTTCGTCGCAAACATGGTTTCCCATTGTGCGCGTAGATTCGACAAAAGCGTTTGATTGGTGCCTCCTTTGTGTGAGTCCGATGCCTTGGCTAGAATGGCATCCATCGCCTTCAAGGTTTCACTTTGAAGTTCCTTCCAATTCTGGACACCTGTGATGGTTCCGTGATCGTCGACCTGGAGAACGATCTGCTTGCCTTTCATGACGTCGACGACCTGTCGCAGGAAAGTTTCCGATGGAAGAGAGGCCTCAAACGTCGTGTCTCCCGCAGTCCACCCGACGAGGTATCCATTGTCATCTGCGCGGAGGACTTCAACGGTAAAATGCGTGCGGGTTTTCCCCGAGACGGTTGATCGGCCATCTACGGATTTTTCTCGGGCCCGTGTAATGGTAAGCGCAAACGCAAACGAGTCTCCCTTCTTCCAGCGAGGCAGAATTTCAACGGAGCGGCGGGTGAGGTCATCGAAACCTGACAGTGGCAGACAGAGAATAACGAGCAAGATAGTGCGAATGATGGACGGCTGCATACCTTCTTTAAGAACGATGAAGAACCAGAGGCAGTATACGCCGAGATGTGCGGCAGGATACCGTGCGGGTCTCAGCTAGCAGGCTGCTGAAAAAGTCCGCCAGCGGCGTTCTCGCATCGCTCAGAGGCTCAACGTACCACAGCGTACGCCTCGCCTCTTCGCTCGCTACGGCCTTGCTGAGCAGCCTTTTTGAGCACCCTGGCATTAGCACCGAACGGAACTTCCGGCCATATTGTTGGCGTCAACTGAGTTTTTCCGCAACCTGCTAGAGGGCCGCATATTGCGCGGCTCGTTATCCCGGTCCCAAGCCCCGCCGGAAATCGATTTTGGCCGCCCACGTTGGATGGTCGATGAGCGGATTGCGGTTTCCTTGTCGTTCGAAAATCGCCTGGTTGCGATGCCGCTCGTAGTCATCCACGGGGAAGTCTTTATGCCATTTGAGGAGCGTGGCGAGACGATCTTGCGTATATTCTTTCGCCGTTCGGTTGATCTCCCCTGGGTACCGCAGAAGAAAATACAGCATCGCTCTCGCGACCGTCCCTTTCCCACCACCCGGTTCGAACTTATGTTCTTCCCGTTTACCGCAATCATTTCGTACGATTTCTTTAAAATCAGGGAAGTCGAAATACGGTGTATTGCCCCTAAAACTATTGTAGCCCGATTCACAGGTAAAGAGATGCTGCAGGTCGCCTCTCATCGGCTCCATTTTCCTGAACCAGGATTGTGGAACGACGTGCTCGCAATTGAACGGCGAGGAGGCTTCTAAAAAATCCATGCGCTCTTGGACTGCGTGACGGTTAAAGTCGATTCCCGTAATGCAAGCTCGCGAAGCCGTGCTGCCCGCACCTGCTCGATACGAAAATCTTCCCGGATGAGCTCTTCGGGCTCGAATTCTTTACCCGAGTAGATGCTGCGAAGTTTGCGATTAGAGCGGAGATCGATCCAAGGATAGACTTCCTTGCCTGGTCGGTACGGAGGCTTGGTGGCGTGCGTGCCGGTGACAAGACCGGATAGTTTGCCGAACAACTTGGCAGGAGAAAGAGAAAGGGAGATTTCTTTATGGTACTTCTTCCGAGCCTTTGAACTTGACATTCCCCGTAGCTCGCTACGGGGTTGGCCTCTCCTTCCGAGAAGTCTTCGGAATTGAGTTCTGTGATACCCCGCAGCTTGCTGCGGGGAGCTTCATTCTGTCGCCTTGTCATAGTAGGACCTGGTTCCTGCGCGGCGCACCTCTTCAATGGCAGCCGTCATTTCGGCATCCATTGGTGTAGCCGCGACTGCCGGTAGGGTCGGCCGATTCGGTTGAGACTCAGCGGTTCCCGCCAGCACTGGTTGAGCGGAGCCTTGATTCAACCGCGACTCGCCTACGTGGACCGTGATCCGCAGGGGAATGGTCCAGGTCGCTTCCCCGTCCGTGGTGGTTGGTGCTTCGGCCACGGGTGATTGCGAAAGATCTACTACCACGGTACGATCTGATCCGACGACGGATACTGATAACGGCTCTGTACGAGATAGAGGCGGTTTCTCTTCAAAGATCTGCTCTCTCAACCGGTTCTCCTCCCCACTGAGCGATTGGCTTTTGACGTGTTTTAGAATTCGACTGATCCGTACACCCTCATTGGCAATCCAGTGGATCGCCCTCTCTCCCATAACTGTCGTCCAGAAGGTATCGTCGCGTGTGAGAATCCTTCCCTGTGAATCCCGCTTGGGAACTCCGGAGTGATACAGCCCCACCACTTCCCATTGATCGTTGAACAGAGGTGATCCCGATGAACCGGGCGCGTATCGGTGTGATAGTGGAGAAAATTGTCCAAGACGTCGATGATCTGATTCTCGCGCAGCGCGATCTGTTTGGGTTGACCGTTCGGGTGCTGGACGATCGTGACATATTCACCATTGATCACCTTGCCTTCGGCCTCGATTAGCCGAGACCATCCGATCTCCTCGAGATCGACCGTTCCTTCCGTCGCCTGTCGACTCACGGCAATGAGAGTAAAATCCAACGGGTGGCTCGTGAGGAAGAAGGTGTCGGGGTCCAGCGAAGATGTAATGGGCGACAAAGCGTTGCCATCGGGGTCATCCTGAAAATTGAAGACGACGCGCGCCTGGCGCCCCATCGCTGCATTTTCGAGGACATGGTTGTTTGTCAGCAGTAATCGTGGCGACACCATGAACCCGGTACCGGAGCCTACGCAACGCCCGTTGTCGAAGAGTCGTACGCACCCGACGGTTCGACTTGCGACGAGGCCGCGATCCATGTAGGCAATGCCCAATAAATCGTTTCGACCTACGATCCGTTCCAAGAGCAGTTCATTGATCTCCATCTCCGCAGGGAGCATGGCCCATGGCTCGATTCCCAGCGTTTCGGCCGTCACAGCTTCCGCCTTCTCCTGTTCCGTACTGCTGAGGGCCTTGGCCAGCTCAGCGTCGTCCAAAATTCGTCGTTTCGTCTCGTTCCAGCGATCAGTCCTTGTGCCGGCCACCGTTCCGCCACTCGTCGATCAATTCCCAAGCGGTTCAATCGCGCTTGTACCCGCTCCGGCGAGTCGGCCTGCAGAAGATTCTCTGCGCGAATGAGCCTGACACCTCTCTCACGCATGGCCTGCCGTTCCCCAAATCGCTGTTCAGTCTCGCTCAGTAAGGATGTGTCAATCAGCATCGTGCTCCTACTGCACAGAACATGTGCCTTGCAGTCGTATCGACATCCTGCGTTTTGACCAGCCGAGTCTATCTAAGTACTTTGTAATGGCGGAATCAAGGCTTCATGGTGTCCTGTGGACCTCGGTAGCCCGGATGCCATTAAGTCTGTGCTCGAGCAACCGGTCGGAAAGCGGGTGAAGCCCAAATTGGAATCGGGCGGCGAAACTGAGCTGCCTAGCGGTGAGCTGCCCGATCCGTTTGTTGATTGGGAGCGGGAGAGGAAGCGTGAGTCCGCTTCACGTGACTGCGAAACCGTGCCGGGGGCACCCCAAACTGCCGCTTGAAGGCGCGATTGAAGGAGGGCTCCGACTCATATCCCACGTCGTTTGCCACTTCGGCCACGCTCTTGTTGGTCGACGTTAACAATTGGGCGGCGAGCTGCAACCTCCAGCGTGTGAGATATCCTATCGGCGTGTCTGAAAGATAATGCCGAAATCGCTCAGCCAACACGGAACGAGACACACCGACTTCATTCGCCAGGGAGGCGATTGTCCAGGGCTGAGCCGGCAGCTTATGCAGGAGTGCCAAGGCCTTTCCCACATCCGGGTCCCGCACGCCGGCCAGCCAGCCCGTTTGCGTCGGCGGCAATTTCTGGATGTACCGCCGCAACGTTTCTATGAACAACACTTCGGACAATTTGGCGATGACGGCGGCGCCGCCTGGGCCTGCTGCCTCAGCGTGATCGACGGAATATCGAAAGTTGTCTTCCAACCACTGTCCCGATGGGCTGTCCCGTATATGGACCTTGACGATCGGGGGGAGTCCGGCCAGGAAGACCTGACCGAGTTGCAAGTCGCAGGTCAAGTAGCCGCAGATCAGTTTGGTGAGTTCTCCTCCACCTCCAAATTGAGAGATCATACGTCCTTCGGCCAGCACCGGTCGAAGGAGTGTCGTACTGTCGATCGGTGTGATGGGAGGTCCGTTGCCCATCAGGTGCGCATCGCCGTGCGGGGCCATTACAATATCGCCGGCTTCAAGGGGTACTGTCCGGCCGTCTTCCTCGGTACGAACGTAACCTCGTCCTTCGGTGACCATGTGAAAGATAATGACGTGTTTTGGAGGGACTGGGAGATACGATGCTATTGTACCTCCGTCGGGTTGGCCTGCACACCAGGGCGACGAGAATTCGCCATAGAAGAACACCGCGCCGTCCAGTTTTACGTCTTTCAGGACTTCAGAGAGCACGTTCATATCGATTGCTACAAGTAAGGAGTCCTGCTAAGCCAATCGGACGCCCGGATAAACGAACCGCAGCTTAGCATGCTCCTGCTAAGAGAGCCAGACGCACTGATAAGACGCCAATATGCTTGTCCGGTATAGTGCGAACAGAGACAGCGAGGTGCAAGAGACCGCGCTGTCCATGGAAATCAAGGAAGGAGGCCATCATGACGAGTGCAGCGATCGGGGAAATGGACAGTGTGAAGGCTCGGCTCAAATCGATCTGGACAGCCGGGGACTACGATCGATTTTTGCGGTATATGGAAGGTGGCGCACGAGAGTTCCACGACCGGCTCAATATCGCGCCGGGATGCCGGTTGTTGGACGTCGCCTATGGGTCCGGGCAATTGGCGCTGATGGCGGCGAAAGACGGTAGTGAAGTGACGGGCGTCGATATCGCAAGCAACTTAGTGGAGCGAGCACGGGCCCGCGCACAGGCGGAAGGACTGAGGGCTCGTTTCGAGGAGGCCGATGCCGAGGCGCTTCCATTCGATGACGCGAGCTTCGATGTGGTGACTAGTCTGATCGGCGCGATGTTCGCCCCGCGACCTCAGCAGGTTGCTCAGGAATTGCTCCGTGTGTGCGTACCGGGGGGCACCATTGCCATGGGCAATTGGACGCCCCAAGGATTCGTCGGGCAGATGTTCAAGGCGGTTTCGAAATTCATCGCGCCGTCCGGGATGCCGGCGCCTGTCTTGTGGGGCGACGAAGCCACCGTCCGTGAGAGGCTTGGCCACGGACTTTCGGAACTCAACCTCACGAGGCGGCAATACCTCTTCACCTATCCCTTTCCACCATCGGAGGTCGTGGAATTCTTTCGCCTGTATTACGGGCCCACGAATCGGGCATTCGCATCGGTCGATGCCGATGCTCAAGCCCAATTGCGCCGGGAACTCGAGTCGCTCTGGACAACACACAATCGGGCCGGGGCGGACTGCACCACCGTGTTTGCGGAATATCTGGAAGTGATCGGTATTCGGGCCTGATAGGGAATCTCAAAAGGAAACGAGATCTCTCACTGTATTCTTGCATTCAGTAGAACAACGTAAAGCCGGATACAATCCGGCTTCCACGAAGGAGGCTGCCATGAAACCATTAGGATTACTTGCATTGACTGGAAGGAGGCACGTCATGAAGTCATCACACATCACTGCGTTAGCCGCAGCTGCTCTGCTCCTCTGTGCCGCTCCCAGTTGGGCCACAGAATCGACGGACGAGCCCGCGCCACCAGCGAGCCTTTCTGACAAGGTCCCTCTCTATACGAACCTCGGCTCTCATCACAAACGTATCACCACTCGAGTCACAGCCACACAGCAGTACTTCGACCAGGCCCTGCGACTCGTCTATGGATTCAACCATGCGGAAGCGATCCGCTCGTTCACCCGCGCCGCAGAGCTCGATCCCACTTGCGCCATGTGCTACTGGGGAATCGCACTCGCCTATGGGCCGCACGTCAACGCTTCTATGGACAAGGCGAGCGGAATCGCCGCCTACGCTGCATTGCAGAAAGCGCTGGCGTTCAAGTCCCACGCTACGAAGCCTGAGCGTGCGTACATCGAGGCGCTCGCACAGCGCTACGAAGCGGATCCTCCGGCCGATCGTGCCCGGTTGGACACGTTGTATTCGCGTGCGATGGGGCAGGTCGCCAAGACCTATCCAAAGGATCTCGACGCAGCGACCCTGTATGCCGAATCGTTGATGGACCTCCGTCCATGGAACTACTGGAAGCCCGACGGCGCTCCCTACTCTGAAACCAAGGAAATCGTACGCCAGCTGGAGAGGGTCCTCACGCGCAACCCTAATCATCCCGGCGCGTGCCACTACTACATCCACGCCGTCGAAGCGGTGAACCCGAAGGCCGCGGTGCCGTGCGCCGAACGGCTCGCTCGGCTCATGCCGGGGGAAGGACATATGGTGCACATGCCCTCGCACATCTTCATCCGCGTCGGCCGATGGAACGACGCGGTGCAGTCCAACCACCATGCCATCCATACGGACGAGGAGTTCATCGAAGGCCAGCGCCCAATGGGCGTCTATCCACTCGCGTACTACCCGCACAACATCCACTTTTTCGCCTTCGCTTCCACAATGGCGGGCCGTAGTGCGCAGGCGATCGAAGCATCCAATACACTCGCCACCAAGGTAAACCTCGATGCCGCGCGCCAGGTTGGGATGCTGCAGGAGATGCTGCCGTACCATGCCCTCACCCTCACGACCTTCGGAAAATGGAACGAGGTGCTCGCCGAACCGCTTCCGCCTGAAGATATCCGCTTCTCGTATGCGATGGCCTCCTACGCCCGAGGCGTGGCGCATGCCGCCAAGGGAGAGTGGGCTGAGGCGCAAGCCGCACTCGACCAGGTGACGGCGGCCGACGCAGCGACGCCCGAAGGTGCTGAAGGCAAGACCTCGCTCTCGATCGCCGTGCACGCGCTGTCCGGTGAGATCGCGACTCGCCGCGGCGACCTCGACGCGGGCATCGCCCACTTCCGGGAAGCGGCCAAGATCGAGGACGCGGGACTCTACTTCGAACCGCCCAAGTGGTACTACCCGATTCGGCACTCACTCGGCGCAGCGTTGGTGAAAGCGGGACAAAATGCCGAGGCCGAGAAGGTGTATCGCGAAGACCTCAAACGTTTCCCTGAGAACGGCTGGTCCTTGTTCGGCCTCGCACAGGCGCTCCGGGCGCAGGGGAAGAACACTGAAGCGGACGCAACGGAAGCGCGCTTCCGCCGAGCGTGGCCGGACACCGATGTGACGCTGACGGCATCGAGATTCTAGCGAAACGAGAGCGATAAAAAAGGGATCGGAGAGTTTGTGTGCTCCGAACGTCACTATCGCGGCAGTGCTGGAGACGGTGCTTCATCTATGATGAGGGGAGGTTCCGCGAAGTCGACGCACGGCGCAGACGTCACCCCATTGCAAGCGGCGGAGATCCTGGTTGCACCGAGTACAAGCTCGTCAACCGAACCTGTTCGCGCAGTGGGGTGCGGCGTCACCGGTGGGATGATAGGAGCCGGATGAATCGAGAAATTCACGTCTGGTGCTGGGAGGGCCTGGCGGTGAGATTCCGTTGGGGATGCGCGCAATATCGATACGAGTCTCCGTTCGTGTAAAGACGATCCTATAGTCTCTTGCGCGTAGTCGATAAAGTACCGACCCAAACCTCTGTAGCTTCTTGATACGCTTTCCATCCGGGATCGGATCGTCAGCAAGCCTGGCGCAGCAGGCGAGAATCTGGTTGGCTATCTTATCGGAGAAGTGATCGAGATCGCATTGCGCGCAGAATGACAGGAATACTTGGTAGGTCACGCCGTATGCGTTTTCTTCTTGAATCGCGCAGTCCGGTAGTCGAACAACGCCAGGGTTCTGCCGGCACGAATATCCTTTAAGCCATCCTCAATTTTCTTCCGTAATTTGAGGCTATAGGTCAATAAGGCATCTTCAACTTGTGATTCCCCGTAGCTTGCTACGGGGACAATCTTTTCTGGTACCCTCTGGCGTATGGCGGACCAGAGGGACGAAGCAGTTAGAAAGGGCGCTCACTGTGCGTGGCAAATCCAT